>Ga0247815_10000023_pt1 | contig 163737 bp, 146 predicted proteins | sample UWRJL194509B1_FD_181014 | JGI IMG/M metagenome (GOLD analysis project Ga0247815, IMG submission 181014) | Plant litter microbial communities from Arlington Agricultural Research Station in Wisconsin, United States - UWRJ-L194-509B-1 | ecosystem: Environmental > Terrestrial > Plant litter >...
ATATGAATAAATTTGAACAATTAGGATTGAGTGAGTCGCTACTGAGGGCGATTTTAGATCTAGGATTTGAGAATCCGACCGAAGTACAGGAGAAAGCGATTCCCCTATTATTGGAAAAAGACACAGACATGGTTGCGCTCGCCCAGACGGGGACAGGGAAAACGGCCGCGTTTGGTTTTCCGCTAATCCAGAAGATTGACGCCAACAACAGAAATACTCAGGCGTTAATTTTATCACCTACACGCGAACTTTGTTTGCAGATTACGAATGAAATCAAAAACTACTCTAAATACGAAAAAGGTATTAACGTAGTTGCGGTTTACGGCGGCGCCAGCATTACCGACCAGGCGCGCGACATCAAAAGAGGCGCACAGATTATTGTGGCGACTCCGGGAAGAATGCAGGATATGATCAACAGGGGTTTGGTGAACATTTCACAAATCAACTATTGCATCCTTGATGAGGCAGATGAAATGTTGAACATGGGTTTCTACGAAGATATCGTAAACATCCTTTCTACGTCTCCAGACGAAAAAAGCACTTGGTTGTTCTCGGCTACAATGCCGCAGGAAGTGGCGCGAATTGCAAAACAATTCATGCACGATCCATTGGAAATTACTGTAGGCGCTAAAAATTCGGGTTCAGCAACCGTTTCACACGAATTTTATTTGGTGAACGCACGCGACCGTTACGAGGCTTTGAAAAGATTGGCAGATGCAAATCCGGACATTTTCTCAGTGGTGTTCTGCCGTACGAAAAGAGATACCCAGCAAGTGGCCGAAAAACTCATCGAAGACGGTTATAGCGCAGCAGCGTTGCACGGTGATTTGTCACAGGCACAGCGTGATTCAGTTATGAAATCATTCCGTGGAAGACAGATCCAGATGTTGGTTGCCACCGATGTTGCCGCACGTGGAATCGACGTTGACAACATTACACACGTGGTAAACTACCAGTTGCCAGACGAAATCGAAACTTACAACCACCGTTCAGGCCGTACCGGTCGTGCAGGGAAATTGGGAACTTCGATCGTAATCGTAACGAAAAGTGAGATCCGCAAAATTTCTGCTATCGAAAGAATCATCAAACAGAAATTCGAAGAAAAAACGATCCCAAGCGGAATCGAGATCTGCGAAATCCAGTTGTTGCACCTTGCTAATAAAATTAAAGATACAGAGGTTGATCACGAGATCGACACCTATCTTCCGGCAATAACCAGCGTTCTCGAAGATCTTTCAAAAGAAGAATTGATCAAGAAAATGGTTTCGGTAGAATTCAACCGTTTTATCAATTATTACAAAAAGACGCGCGATTTGTCTTCGCAGTCAGCCGGTTCAGACCGCCGCGAATCATCAGACCGTGAGCCAAGAGAAAGCAACGGAGGCGCAGTGCGTTATTTCGTAAACATCGGTTCACGCGACAATTTCGACTGGATGTCTTTGAAAGATTTCTTGAAAGAAACATTGGATTTAGGCCGCGACGATGTGTATAAAGTCGATGTAAAAGAAGGTTTTTCTTTCTTCAACACCGATCCTGAACATACCGATAAAGTCATGGACGTTCTAAACAACATCCAACTCGAAGGCAGAAGAATCAACGTAGAGATTTCTAAAAATGACGGTGGCGGAAGACGCGACCACAATGGAAGAAGTCCAGGCGGAAGCTTTGGTGGCGGAAGAAGTTCGGCTCCAAGAAGAGAAGGAAATTTTGCCCCGAGACGCGAAGGCGGATTCAGAAGCGACCGTTCATCAGCTCCAAGAGAAGGTGGATTTGCGCCAAGAACAGGCTCTCCACGTCGTGAAGGCGGATTTTCATCCGATCGTCCGGCAAGAAGAGCTGATGCGCCAAGAACGGAAGGTTTTGCTGAAAGAGCACCAAGACGTTCGGAAAGTTTCGGTGATTCTAAACCAAAACGTCCAAGAAAGAGCTAAACGAAAGTCTTTTAGTTAATTTTCTTATAATTTACTGGAGACTACGAAATATCTTAACGTGTTTTATTACTTTTAGACCTTTAAAACACCCCATGAGATATTTTGTAGTCTTCTTTTTTTTGTTCCTTACCACAACTTTATTGGCGCAGGACGTTACTTCGCAAAAGGTTTCGGGAGTTATTGTCAACGACAACGGACTTGCCCCGATTTCGAATGTGAATGTCATCAACCTGAATAAAGTGCGCGGAACGATTTCCGATGCCAAAGGTTTTTTTGAAATCGAGGTTTCGGTGAATGATACGCTGCATTTTTCCCTTATCGGATTCCAATCGATCAAAGTCAGGGTAACCAATGACTGGATCAAAAATAAAACGACCAAAATCCAGCTGACCGAAAAAGCAATCGCGCTTGAGGAAGTCAACATTATGCCCTACAACCTTACCGGATATCTCGAAATCGATTCGAAACTGATTCCGACCCGTGAGAACTTCCGTTACAGCATTTCCGGTCTGACCGAAGGTTATGAAGCCGGTGAATATTCTCCAAATGCATTCGGGCGCGTTTTAGGATCGATCTTCAATCCTGCCGATATGCTGTATAATTTCTTCGGAAAAAAGCCCAAAGAGCTCAAAAGGCTCAAGGAAATGAAGAAAGATGAAACGGTGCGAAATTTACTCGAATCCAAATATGACCGCGAAACGATTGCCGTACTTTTAGGCATCAACAAAAGTGAAATCGCCGAGATTTTACAACGCTGCAACTACTCCGATTCATTCATTCAAACCGCAAACGACCTTCAGATTATGGATGCGATCAGCGGCTGTTATGAGGAATATAAGATTTTGAAGAAAAAGTAAAATTAATGGATAATGGACAATTGATAATGGATAATTACGAATATTGTCGATTATGGACAAACTAAAGCATTATCAATTGTCCATTATCAATTATCAATTGAAAAGTATCGTTGTTCAATCCGCTTAATATCTTTAATCGAATTCTTCGCCCATTCGATTCGCTTCTCTAAAATTTCTTCTTCCGATAATTGCCAATGGATTTCCGATTTGTGCAACCTGCCCATTAAATTCTGGATGATGATTGCTGCCGATACTGAAATATTGAGGCTTTCGGTAAACCCGACCATTGGTATTTTTAGGAAACCGTCGGCTTGTTCCAACACTTCGGGTGACAATCCGTTTCTTTCCGTTCCGAAAAACAACGCTGAAGGCTGCGAAATATCAAAATCATCCAATAAACAATCATTTTCGTGTGGCGTGGTCGCGATAATTTTGTAACCTTTGCTTTTGAGGTTTGAAATACAATCTGAAATACTTTCAAAACGGTTCACATCGACCCATTTCTGCGCGCCCATTGCAATTTCCTTATCGATGCTTTTTCCGTACTTTTCTTCAACCACATTAAGCTGCTGGATTCCGAAAACCTCGCAACTTCGCATGACTGCACTCGTATTGTGCAACTGGAAAATATCTTCAATCGCAACCGTAAAGTGATTCGTTCGTTTGGCAAGCACATCGGCAAAACGGATTTTTCGTTTGTCGGTTAAAAATCCTTCGAGGTAATTTAAGTAATCGAGATCGGCCATTGCAAAAATATTTCAGCAAAAATAGCAAACAATTTCAGCCACGAATTCACGAATGCCAGTAATTTGACTAATTTTATCGTTATCCAATTAAAATTCGTGAATTCGTGGCCAATAAAAAGAAACTCATCGTATTAACAGGTGCCGGAATTTCCGCTGAAAGCGGCATCAAAACCTTCCGCGACAGCGACGGACTCTGGGAAGGACACAACGTCATGGATGTGGCAACGCCCGAAGGCTGGAACAAAAACAAGGAATTGGTACTCGATTTCTACAACCAGCGACGCAGACAATTGCATGAAGTCAAACCCAATCGCGGCCACGAAATTTTAGCCGAACTCGAAAATGATTTCGACGTACATATTATCACCCAAAACGTTGACAATCTGCATGAAAAAGCAGGAAGTTCAAACGTATTACATCTGCATGGAGAATTGCTAAAAGTGCGCAGCACCAAAAATCCGGAATACATTTTAAACTGGACAGAAGACCTTAATATTGGCGATCTCGATGAAAACGGAAACCAATTGCGGCCGCACATTGTGTGGTTTGGCGAAGAAGTCCCAGCTTTGGAAGAAGCGGTTCATCTGGCACAGCAAGCCGATATCTTTGCCGTTATCGGAACTTCATTACAGGTTTATCCTGCAGCAGGATTGATGGATTTTACAAATGACGACGTTCCGATTTTTTACATCGACCCGAAACCTGCTGCTGTTCCTAACATAGGTAAACGCCTCGAAATTATTGCCGAACCGGCTTCAATCGGAATGGAAATTTTGAGGAAGAAGTTGGCTTAATTAGAAAATGAGTCAATTAGAAAATTAGAAAATTAGCGAATGGGCGAATGGGCGAATGGGCGAATGGGCGAATGGGCGAATGGGCGAATGGGCGAATGGGCGAATGGGCGAATTAACAAAACAAACTCTTTTCCGGCAAAGTATTGCCCACAAACCAAAATTTTCTAATTTTCTAATTGACAAATTTTCTCATTCGCTAATCCGCTCATTGACTAATTCGCTAATTAATCCTTTCATTTTCAAAACCGAAAAGTTATATTTGCGCTTATCGCATAAACACACAACAAATGCACCCATTAACTGAACTCAATGCGGTTTCTCCAATCGATGGCAGATACCGCAGCAAGACCATTTCCCTTTCCAAATATTTTTCTGAAGAAGCGCTGATCAAATACCGCGTGCTCGTCGAAATTGAATATTTCATCGCACTTTGCGAGATGCCATTGCTGCAGCTTAAAAACATCGACCACAAGCTTTTTGAAAGTTTGCGCGACATTTACAGGAATTTTTCTTCCGAAGATGCGCAAGCGATCAAAGACATCGAAAAAACCACCAATCACGATGTAAAAGCGGTCGAATATTTCATTAAAACCGCTTTTGATAATTTGGGATTGGCCGGATATAAAGAGTTCATTCATTTTGGATTGACGTCGCAGGACATTAACAATACGGCGATTCCGCTTTCAACGAAAGAAGCATTTCAGGAAGTTTATCTGAAACTGCTGATCGAACTCGTTGCTAAATTAAAGGATTTGAGTATCGAATGGAAAGACATTCCAATGCTGGCACGCACACACGGACAACCCGCTTCTCCTACCCGACTCGGCAAGGAAATCGGCGTTTTTGTAGAGCGTTTGGAAGAGCAAATGCGACTGTTGTTCAACATTCCATTTGCGGCAAAATTTGGTGGCGCAACTGGAAATTACAATGCGCATCATGTGGCTTATCCGCAAATTGATTGGCGTAAATTCGGAAATACTTTCGTTGAAGGAAATCTAGGATTGCATCATTCTTTTCCAACCACGCAAATCGAACATTACGACCATTTTGCCGCTTTTTTCGATGCTTTAAAAAGAATCAACACGATTGTAATCGATTTGGACAGGGATATTTGGACGTATGTTTCGATGGATTATTTCAAACAGAAAATCAAGGCCGGGGAAATCGGATCGTCAGCAATGCCGCACAAAGTGAACCCGATCGATTTTGAAAATTCGGAAGGAAATCTCGGAATCGCGAATGCGGTTTTCGAACATTTATCCGCAAAATTGCCGTTATCGAGATTGCAGCGCGATTTGACCGACAGCACGGTTTTGAGGAATATCGGTGTACCAATCGGACATACGTTGATCGGATTTGAAGCGACTTTAAAAGGTTTGAACAAATTATTATTGAACGCTGATAAATTTACTGAAGACCTCGAAAAAAACTGGGCTGTCGTTGCTGAAGCGATCCAGACGATCTTGCGTCGTGAAGGCTATCCAAATCCGTATGAAGCGCTCAAAGGCTTGACAAGAACCAATACGACAATAGACAAAACGGCCATTCACAACTTCATCCAGACACTTGAAGTTTCTGACGAAATCAAAGCAGAACTGCTTCAAATTACACCGGCAAACTACCTTGGAATTTAAAATTACTTCATCAATAAATTACAGAAAGGCCGCAAATTAAGCGGTCTTTTTTATTGGAAAACATTAAAAAAAAGTAAAAACTTCCTGCCGAATTTTTAAAAACGGACTTTTTTAAATACCTTACAACAATACACAAAATCCAGAAAAATAAAAGCCTATGCGCGCCGAAACCGTGACTGCAACCACCGAAACCGCTACACATTTGTATCCGCTGATCAGCGATCTGGGTTTGATCCTGATGACTGCGGCAGTCGCTGTACTGATCTTTAAAAAAATCAAGCAGCCGTTGGTTTTGGGATATTTGATTGCAGGTTTTTTGGCGGGAAACCATTTCGATTTTTTCCCTTCGGTAACGGATATTAAAAGCGTGGAAGTCTGGGCGGAGATTGGCGTGATCTTTTTACTATTCAGCCTCGGACTCGAATTCAGTTTCAAAAAACTAGTAAAAGTGGGCGGAACGGCTTCAATAACAGCGGTCACGCAGATTGTCGCGATGCTTTTCATTGGCTACACCGTCGGCCATTTGATGGGCTGGAAACAGATGGATTGCATTTTCCTTGGCGTTATTTTATCGATTTCTTCTACAACAATCATTTTAAAAACATTTGATGAACTCGGTGTGAAGGCTCAGAAATTCGCCGGAAACGTCATTGGTTCGCTAATCGTTCAGGATATCGTTGCGATTTTAATGATGGTCTTGCTTTCAACAGTTGCCGTGAGTTCGCAATTTTCGGGAAGTGAACTTATAAAATCGGTATTAAAACTGGTATTTTTCCTGACAATCTGGTTCGTTGGCGGCATTTTCTTTATTCCGACATTGCTTAAAAGAGCGAAAAGTTTACTGACAGACGAAATGCTGTTGATTGTTTCGATTGCACTGTGCCTGATGATGGTGATTTTAGCCGCAAATGTTGGGTTTTCCCCTGCTCTCGGGGCATTCATTATGGGTTCGATCATCGCTGAAACCACCCAGGCCGAACACATCGAACATTTGGTAAAACCGGTAAAAGACTTGTTCGGGGCCGTATTTTTCGTATCGGTCGGCATGCTGATCAATCCGGGAACGCTGGCACAATATTACCTTCCGGTGATTATTTTGACCGTCGTCGTAATTTTAGGGCAATCGGTTAGTTCGATGATTGGTGCTTTGCTTTCGGGCCAACCGCTGAAACAATCGGTACAAACGGGAATGAGCCTGTCGCAAATCGGCGAATTTTCGTTTATCATTGCGACTTTGGGAATGACACTCGACGTGACCAGCAGTTTTTTATATCCGATTGTCGTTGCCGTTTCGGCCGTAACTACGTTTACAACACCTTTTATGGTGAAATTATCGATTCCGGTTTCTGAGTTTTTATCAAGGAAACTGCCCCGAAAATGGGTCAAAAGAATCGAGCGTTACAGTGCCAATGCCCAGGCAATTAAATCGGTCAGTACCTGGCAGATCGTGCTTCGCGCCTATTTGCTGCAAATCATAATTCACTCGATCATCATTGTTGCCGTCACCTTCCTTTCCGCAAAATTTTTATTGCCTTTAGTGGAAGGTTCGAAATTCGGAAATGCCATTGCGGCGTTGGTGACCTTGATCCTGCTTTCGCCGTTTTTATGGGCATTGGCTTTGCGCCGCGTTGCCGTAAAAGAAGTGCTGATTTTAATGGCGGAACGCAAATACCGCGGCCCGATCATCATGATGATTTTATTCCGGTTTATATTGACTCTGGTCTTCATCGGATTTTTACTGGACAATTTTTTCTCGCGTGAAGTCGCATTTATTGCATTTGCAGTTGCACTCATTTTGTACATTATTTTTCCTAAAAAACTCAACGCCCAATACCATCGGATCGAAACGCATTTCATGAAAAACCTGAACGCACGCGACATCATCAACAACAAAAGAAGGCGCAGCGATTTAACGCCTTGGGAAGGACATTTAAGTACGTTTGACATTGCAAAGGAATCAAACATTGCAGGGAAAACGTTACAGGAATTGCAGTTGCGTGAGGAAATTGGCGTCAATATCGCATTTATCAAACGGGGCGACATTACAATTAAAATCCCGAGCCGCAACGAGCGTTTGTTTCCGGGTGATGAAGTTTGTGTCATCGGAACCGACAAGCAGGTTGATGAATTTAAAAATTATCTGAACAAGCATGAAATCGATATTTCCCCAAATGTAAAAGAGAACGAAATCGTTCTGCAGCAGCTCGAACTGAAGAATGAGGATTTCATTGGGAAAAGTATCCGACAATCGCAGTTGCGTGAAAAAACCAGCGGACTTGTTGTTGGAATTGAGCGAAAAGGCGACCGCATCCTGAATCCCGATTCGCAAATGATATTGGAAAAAGACGACATTCTTTGGATCGTTGGGGATAAAAAACTGCTTACAAAGCTTGTCCAGCCCTGATTTCGCTTAATTTCTATCAGAAAAAACTTAACATTGGCGGATTGCTTTTAGACTTATCTTTGTTAACGTTAAGTTTACATCGATTGTTAGTTAAACTTGCATTTCACCATATTTAAAAATTTATGAGAAGAACAACTGTAAGAAACCAGGAAAACACTGCCGAAAACCAGGAGCAAAATACTCCGGAAATTGCTGAACAAACACCAACTGAAACACCCATTTCAGATACTGAAGAAACAGAAATAGCAACATCTGAAGAAAATACTTCCGAAGCAGAAACATCGGAAACTCCAACAGAAAATGCAGAAGAAAACAACGAATCCGTAACTGAAATTCCTGTTGGAAAATTCAAATCGGATCAAACCAAAAAGAAGATGAAAAAAGACGATAAAGCAGTCCAAAAAGCCAAAGACAAGGCGAAAAAAGAAAAAGCGAAAAAGCAAAAAGCCAAAGACAAAGCGAAGGAGAAAGCAAAAAAAGCCAAAGCGAAAGAAAAGGCTAAAGCCAAAGCAAAGAAGGAAAAGGCCAAAGAAAAAGCTAAAAAAGCGGAGGCTAAAAAGAAAACTTCTAAGAAGAAGAAATAGTTTTTAGGTATAAGGCAAAAGGCATAAGTTTTACCGCGATGGTTTTAAACTTATGCCTTTTTACTTTTGCCTTATGCCTTTAAACTATCTCGAATAATTCGGCGCTTCTTTCGTAATCGTCACATTATGTGGATGGCTTTCCGTAATTCCGCTTGACGTAATCCTGACAAACCTTCCGGTTTCCTGAAGCGTCGGGATGTCCTTCGCACCGCAATAGCCCATCCCGGCACGCAATCCACCAACAAACTGCTGCATGCTTTCGTTGAGCTCGCCTTTGTAAGGAACGCGCCCTACAATTCCTTCCGGAACCAGTTTTTTAATATCGTCTTCCACATCCTGAAAATAACGGTCTTTTGAGCCCTCCTTCATCGCTTCTACAGAACCCATTCCGCGGTATGATTTGAATTTTCTGCCTTCGAAAATGATCGTTTCGCCTGGAGATTCTTTGGTTCCAGCCAATAAAGATCCCAGCATCACACTATCGGCTCCCGCTGCCAAAGCTTTGGGAATGTCGCCCGTATATCGGATTCCACCATCGGCAATAACCGGAATTCCGGTGCCTTTTAAAGCGGCAGCCACTTCAAGAACCGCTGAAAATTGTGGAAAACCAACTCCCGCAACGACTCTTGTCGTACAAATAGATCCTGGTCCAATGCCGACCTTTACACCGTCAGCACCATTTTCAACCAAATACAAAGCAGCTTCGGGAGTGGCAATATTTCCAACGATGACGTCGACACCTGGAAATTTGTTTTTCACTTCTTTCAATACGTCGACAACCCCTTTTGTATGTCCGTGAGCGGTATCGATAATGATCGCATCAACACCTGCATTGACTAAAGCTTCTGCCCTTTGCACGGCATCTCCGGTTACTCCGATCGCTGCTGCTACGCGAAGTCTTCCGTATGAATCTTTGTTGGCAATTGGTTTTTGAGTGAGTTTGGTAATGTCGCGGAAAGTGATCAATCCAACGAGTTTATAATCGGCATTCACTACCGGAAGTTTTTCAATCTTATGGCCTTGTAAAATGACTTCTGCTTCTTCTAAAGACGTGCCTTCAGCAACGGTAACCAGGTTTTCGCTGGTCATGATTTCGATGATCGGACGCGTGTTGTTTTTTTCGAAACGAAGATCGCGGTTGGTAACGATTCCTTTTAATTTCTGATTTTCATCTACAATCGGAATGCCGCCAATGCCGAATTCCTTCATCGCATTTTTTGCGTCGGCAACAGTAGAAGTGAGCGGCAACGTGACGGGATCGATGATCATTCCTGATTCTGCACGCTTAACTTTTCGCACTTTTGCCGCCTGCTGCTCGATCGTCATGTTTTTATGGAGTACTCCAATTCCGCCCTCCTGCGCCATTGCAATGGCCATTGCGCTTTCGGTTACGGTGTCCATCGCGGCAGAAACCACAGGAACATTAAGCGTAATATTTTTAGAGAATTTTGATTTGATACTGACTTCGCGGGGAAGCACATTCGAATAATTGGGAACCAAAAGGACGTCATCGTATGTTAATCCTTCGCCGATAATCTTGGAGTTGTGTGCGATCATTGCAATTTGTAGTTGTAGTTAAATTGCGTGCAAATGTAAGCAATTGATAATGAATAATGGATATTTGATAATGAATAATTAACGTTTTGGATGTTGGATGTAGGGTTCTGGGTTTTGGGTTCTGGGTTCTGGATTTAGGATTTCGGATAAAGTCATGCCCCGTAACCGTATACCCTGTACCCTGAGCCTTGAACCCTGAACCTTTTTCAAAGTTAAAATTTTCCGAATTTCGACTCTATCCGCAAAAATACCATTACTTTTACCGACTGATTAGTCAATCTAAACATGGACAAGCAAAAAGAAATACTGGCAGCCGCGCTTAAATTATTTGTTGAATTCGGCTTTCACGGTACGCCAACTAGCAAAATCGCAAAAGAAGCCGGTGTTGCAAATGGAACTTTATTCCATTATTATCCGACCAAAGACGATTTGATCACGTCCTTATATGTATCGATTAAATTGGAAATGTCGGCTCATGTTGAAAATCAATCTCCAAAAAATGGCGATTACAAAGCGCAGTTCAAAAACCAGTTTGTAAATGCGTTGCATTGGGCGATTGCTCATCCAAACGAATTTCAATATGTGCAGCAATTTTACAATTCGCCTTACGCCGCTTTTTTGCAATCAGAAATCTTACAGAAACAAATGCAGAAAACCTGCGGAGAAATCCAGTTGGCAATAGATTCCGGTATTGTAAAAGCCTTGCCTGTCGATTACATTTTTACTTTACTAAGCAGCCATCTCTTTGGTTTGAACCAATATCTGAAAAATGCGAATTTGTCGGTTTCCAAACAAAAAGAAGTGATTGCTGACACTTTTGAATTGCTTTGGGAGATGCTGACTTAATCAAACCGAATGAATAATCCATCAAAAAATAAATTTCTTTCCATTTTAAAAAAAATCTTTATGGTCTTAGCTTTTTTCATATTAGTGCTTGCTGTTGGTACATTTTACTTTATCAATCGCCCGGAATTCGGAAAAATGCCTTCCGGGGAACGTCTCGAAAGAATTGAAAAATCGCCGAATTACCGCGACGAAAAATTCCAGAATTTGAGCTTTACACCTGATTTGGCCGAAGGGGAAACAATGCTTAAAGTCTTAAAGAAATTCTTTTTCGAAAAAGACAAACGCAGCAAACCCGGAAGCTTATTGCCATCGCAAAAAACCGATTTATTTGCATTGAAACCCGAAGAAAATATCATTGTTTGGTTTGGACATTCGTCGTATTTCATGCAGATTGACGGCAAGAAATTCCTTGTCGATCCGGTCTTTAGCGGCGCTGCATCTCCAATTCCAGCAACGACGAGAAGCTTTCCGGGATCGGATGTTTATACGGCTGCGGATTTTCCGGATATTGATTATTTGTTCATTTCGCACGACCATTGGGACCATTTGGATTACCAATCCGTGATGCAACTGAAACCGAAGATAAAAGCCATCATCACCGGATTGGGAACCGGCGAACATTTAGAATATTGGGGCTTCGATCCAAAGATCATTATCGAAAAAGACTGGAATGAAACCATCGATTTAGGAAATGGATTTATAGTGCATACCACTCCGGGCAGGCATTTTTCCGGCAGGAGTTTTACCAGAAACAAAGCGTTGTGGATGTCATTTGTTTTACAAACGCCTTCGCGGAAAATATTCATCGGCGGCGACAGTGGTTATGATACGCATTTTGCAAAAATTGGTACCGATTTCGGGCCGTTTGACCTGGCAATCGTCGAATGCGGACAATACAATAAAAGTTGGAGAAACATCCATTTGCTACCCGAAGAAATGATCACGGTTGCAAAAGACCTGAAAACAAAGGTCCTGATGCCGGTTCATTGGGGAAAATTTGCATTGGCATTGCACGCCTGGGACGAACCGGTTTCTTTGATTACCGAAGCGGCTAAAAAAGAAAATCTGCCTTTGATTACGCCAATGATCGGTGAAAAAGTAAATCTGGATGCACCGAAAGTTTATGAAAGTTGGTGGAAAAACGTAGATTAATGGATAATTGATAATGGATAATGGATAATTAACTAAAATTTTAAACCATTAAGGAATTAAGGTTCATTAAGATTAGTCTTGTGATTTAATTTTTCTTAATTCCTTAATGGTAAAAATATTGGTTTAAATCTTTTAATGAAATTCCCCAAACAATTTAGTCGCTTCATTGTAAGAACTTTCAAAACCCATCGGGCTTGTGCCTGTGGGTTCTTTTTTTGTAGTGAAATACGATAATAATTTTTCGGTGGGCATGTTTCCGGTCAGGTCGTCTTTGGCCATCGGGCAGCCGCCAAATCCCTGGATTGCACCGTCAAACCGGCGGCAGCCAGCATTGTAAGCGGCATCGATTTTTTCGAACCATTTTTCCGGAACCGTATGCAAATGCGCACCGAACTCAATTTTTGGATATTTCGGAATTAGATTCGAAAACAAATAATCAATCACATCAGGCGTGGAACTTCCAACAGTATCAGAAAGCGACAAGATTTTCACGCCCATATTCGACAATTTTTCGGTCCATTCGCCCACGATTTCCACATTCCACGGATCGCCATACGGATTTCCGAAACCCATCGATAAATAGGCCACGACTTCTTTATTGCTTTGGTCGGCAATGTTTAAAATTTCCTGCAAAGTCACCAATGATTCGGCGATGGTTTTGTGCGTGTTGCGCATCTGGAAATTCTCTGAAATCGAAAAAGGATAACCCAAATATCTAATTTCTGGATGTTCTGAAGCAGAAATGGCGCCTTGCGTGTTGGCGATAATCGCTAATAATTTGCTTTTGGTTTCCGATAAATCGAGCATGGACAACACTTCGCGCGTGTCGTGCATTTGCGGGATCGCTTTCGGGGAAACGAAGCTGCCAAAATCAATCGTATCAAAACCCACGCGCAAAAGCGACTGGATGTAATAGGCTTTTTTAGCCGCAGGAATCAGGGTTTTGATGCCTTGCATAGCGTCGCGCGGACATTCGATAATTTTGATTGGCTCCATAGAAGTGTCAAATATAAGAAAGCGATCCGACTTACGAAATCGTTTTTTCTTAATGTTTCAACCGATTATTTTGCAGACTTTGCCTTGAGGATTTTTTTATTGATCGATTTGACCAATGCCGGGCCTTCGTAAATAAATCCGGTGTACAATTGGATCAGGCTAGCACCTGCTTGAAGTTTTTCAATCGCATCTTCAGCAGTATGAATTCCGCCAACACCGATAATCGGGAACGCTTTATGGCTTTTTTCGGATAAAAAACGAATGACTTCCGTTGCTCTTTTCGTTAATGGTTTCCCGGACAATCCGCCAATTTCAGTGTTATTTTCCGATTGTAAATTGTCACGTGAAATGGTCGTATTTGTTGCTATGACGCCTGCAATTTTGGTTTCTTTTACAATGTCGATGATGTCGAGCAATTGTTCGTCAGTCAAATCGGGAGCGATTTTGAGCAAAATTGGTTTTTGCTTCGGCTTGACCATATTTTTATTTTGCAACGTTTGCAGCAATTTTGTTAATGGTTCTTTGTCCTGCAATTCGCGCAGATTTGGCGTATTTGGCGAACTCACATTCACGACAAAATAATCAACGACATCATACAAAGCATCAAAACAAATTTCATAATCGGATGTCGCATTCTCATTTGGTGTCAGTTTGTTTTTTCCGATGTTTCCGCCAATGAGTACATTTTTATTTTTCTTCAAACGTTCGGCTGCCAATTGAACGCCGCCGTTGTTAAAACCCATTCGGTTGATGATTGCCGAATCTGCTTTCAAGCGAAATAAGCGTTTTTTCGGATTGCCTTTCTGTGGCTTTGGCGTCAAGGTCCCGATTTCGATAAATCCGAAACCGAAATTTGACAATTCCTGGTACAATTTGGCATCTTTGTCAAAACCCGCGGCAAGTCCGACCGGATTCTTAAATTTCAACCCGAAAACTTCCGTTTCCAAACGTTTGTCATTCACTTCATAAAGCGATCTGAAAAGCGATGGAAATCCCGGAACCTTAGAGAAAAATCGGATGAGCGAGAAAGTAAAATGATGCACTTCTTCAGGATCAAACCAGAAAAGCACCGGGCGGAGCAGCAATTTGTACATAGTGTTGTGTTTGCACAAAAGTACGCATTGAAATGATAAGGTCAAATTGTTTTTTAGGGCATAATTTGTTCCAATTGTTGTGTTTTTACAAATTACGGAACATTGGTATGTTTAAAATATCGCTATCTTAGTACCCTGATTACCAACTCCAATTTAATACTTATGCGTATGAAACAAATCAAACTCTTGATTGCAATGGCACTTTTTGCAAACCAATTTTGTGTAACTGCACAAACCGGGATTGCCGTTCCCGGAATGACCTATTGTGACAATGCCGCGACCACTTTTATGGCCAATTACGGCATTCCCGGAATGACCCTTGCGATTTCCAAAAACGGAAAGCTCATTTATTCCAGGGGTTTCGGCAAAGCCAATACCGCACTGACCGAAACCACCCAACCACACCAACTGTTCCGGATTGCAAGCCTTTCCAAACCCATTACCTCGATCGCGATTATGAAGCTTGTAGAAGAAGGCAGGCTTTCTTTATCTGATCATCCTTTTGGGCCAACCGGATTGCTGCACAACAACACTTATCTTTCCCAATCGACTATTACCGATACGCGAATTTACGACATCACGATCAAGCAATTGCTCGAACATTCTGCCGGATGGAACCGCGATGTCAATTGTTATCCGTCGCCAACAACGCCTTATCCTTACTTTACTCCGGGCTGCGACCCAATTTCTGCACCTTTATATGTAACCGCTTCGCTTGGCGCGTCAAATCCGGTGACGAAAGACAACCTGATTCGTTTTCTTTTGCAGAAAGGACTCAATACGGCTCCGGGAACTACTTACAATTACAGCAATATCGGTTATCTCATTTTGGGTCGTGTGATTGAAGAAATTTCGGGTATGTCTTATGAAGATTATGTAAAAAATACGATCTTATCGCCGTTAGGCATTTGCGACATGCACCTTGGGAAGAATTTGCTTGCCGATAAGTTGGAGCGTGAAGCCGAATACAGCGGACAATACAATACGTATTCCTGCTATGGGACAGGCGCTGTTGTGCCATGGCAATACGGCGGATGGAGCCTTGAAGCGATGGATTCACACGGCGGTTGGGTGGCAAGCGCGAGGGATTTGGTCAAATTGTTGGTCGCGATAGACGGATTTTCGACCAAGCCGGATATTTTAAGTGCTGCGAGCATCCAAACGATGGTGACGCCTTCAACTCCGAATGCAGGATATGCCAATGGCTGGCAGGTGAATTCAAGCAACAATTGGTGGCACACCGGATCTTTGGACGGAACTTCTACCATAATGGCCAGGACAGCCAGCGGCTACACTTGGGCCGTTTTGCTTAACAAAAGGGTTGAGGATGTGCAAAGCAATGCATTTTGGAGTGCGTTTGATAATTTGCCGTGGACTTGTGTTGGCAATATTACCGCTACGCCAACATTTGACCTGATGCTTTCTCCGGAAAACAACGCTGCTGATATTGCTTTTTCAGGTGCTGGAAATGGTGCGGTGAATGTAAACTGGACAAGTGGAACCGGAACCGGACGCATTTTAGTCGCCTCTGAAACAGATCGCATTGATACTTATCCGCTTGACGGAACAGATTATACCGCAAATGCGGCTTATGGCAACGGAAACAATTTGGGTAACAACAATTTTATCGTATACAACGGAACCGGAAATTCGGCTACAATTACAGGGCTAAATCCCGCAAGCACTTATTATTTCAGGCTGTTTGAATACAATAAAACCACCGCAACCGGCAATAATGCGATATACAAATTGTGCAATAGCGATCAATTATCAGTTGCTCCGAATACTTTGGCAACGATAGATCTTGCTTCAGACGCCTTGAATTTTAAAATTTTCCCAAATCCTACAAATGGTTTGGTGCGCATCGAATCGGGCGTGAAATATGAAAAAGTTAAAGTAAAACTGACGGCTGTAACCGGACAGCTCCTTTCTGAAAAAATATTGGATTCTGAAAATTCAAATTTTACGATTGCCGGGCCTTCGGGAAATTACCTGCTTACCATTGAAGCCGATGGAAAATCAAAAACGGTAATCGTGTCAAAAAAATAAATTAAAATACCTTCGTAAAACCTTCAATTATGTTGCCAACTGCAATGATCGATTGAAGGTTTTTTATTGGCATCCGGCAGTTGTTTTAAAAACAGCCTTAGAAAATCCCGAAACCACCAATTTTATAATTTATTTTCTATATTTTTGGCGGCAATCAAAAGATTCCAGCACTTAAACCGCATGACGCCTACCGGATTATGATTTTTAATTCCTTACAGTTTCTAGTTTTTTTTATCGTCATCACCATTTTATATTTTCAATTGCCGCACAAATTCCGCTGGCTTTTGCTGTTATTGGGAAGCTGTTATTTTTACATGGCTTTTGTGCCGATTTACATTGTGATCCTTGGATTCACAATTGTCATCGATTACTTCGCAGGCATTCTTTTAGAAGATTCGCAAGGCAAAAAGCGAAAAATGTACCTGATTATGAGTTTAGTTGCAAACATCAGTGTGCTGGCCGTTTTTAAATATTACAACTTCATCAATTTCAATATTTCCGAGGTTTATCACGCCTTCGGATCAGACACGCCTTTTCCGTATTTGAAGATTTTACTGCCAATAGGGCTGTCATTCCACACGTTTCAGGCGATGAGTTATACGATTGAAGTGTACCGCGGCAACCAGAAAGCAGAGCGTCATTTTGGGATTTATTCTTTGTATGTGATGTTTTACCCGCAACTCGTCGCCGGGCCGATCGAGCGTCCGCAAAACCTGATCCACCAGTTTCACGAAAAACATGATTTTGATTACGGCAGATTCAAAAGCGGCCTGATGCTGATGGCTTTCGGGCTGTTTAAAAAAGTCGTTATTGCCGATCGATTGGCAATGATGGTCGATTACAGTTATGAAAACAGCAGCACTCTCGGCGGATCGACTTTACTGGTTGCGACTGTGTTTTATGCGTTCCAGATTTATTGCGATTTTTCTGGTTATTCTGAAATTGCGATCGGGGCAGCAAGGGTGATGGGTTTTGACCTCATGGAAAACTTTCGTGCACCGTACTTTTCAGCGTCTATATCCGAGTTTTGGAAACGTTGGCACATTTCACTTTCCACCTGGTTCAAAGATTATTTGTACATTCCGCTGGGCGGAAACCGCACCTCTGTGTCGCGCTGGTATTTTAATTTAATGGTGATTTTCCTCGTCAGCGGACTTTGGCATGGCGCCAACTGGACGTTCATCATCTGGGGATTTCTTCATGGCTCTTACCTGATTTTTGCGATTGTAAAAGACAAATTCCTACAAAAAATGAACTGGGAATTTTCGAAAGGCCATCTGAATACTTTTATAGACATTGTACTGACTTTTTCGCTTGTCGTTTTTGCCTGGATTTTTTTCAGGGCCGAAAACGTGCACCAGGCGTTTACCGTGATCGGGAAAATATTTGATTTCAATTCTTACAACGCGATAACATTAGGCCTGAATGCCGGGGAAATCTGGTTTTCAGTCTTGCTGATCGTGCTGTTGTCGTTAAAAGAAAAATACTACAGCCGGATTTTTACGAACACGAATGTTGCGTTTTATTCGCAGCTGCTGCTGATTGTTTTCTTTTGTTATCTGTTCGGCGTGTACAGCGAGAAACAATTCATTTATTTTCAATTTTAGCTTATGAAAAAGACAATCGCCTGGTTTTTCGTGATCCTTTTTTCAGCTTTGTATGCGTTTGCCTCGTATGGCGATTTTGAAAAAACGATAGATTTCAGAAATAAAAGCAATTCGGTTTTTGGCTCCGATAAGTATAAATTCGGCGACCTTTTTGGCATTAGCTATTATCCGCTGATCAAACAAAACCTTCGCGAAACAAAACGGACTTTTGCGGTTGAAAACCCCACTGTAAATAAAAAAATAAACCTATGCCTTGCGCATGACAGTTATTTGGGAAAAGACTTTCTGGCTTCTAAAGAACAAATCAATAGTGCCGATACGATTTATGACCTGGAATATCCGTGGTTTCGCGGCAAAGCAAATGCGCCGGTCGTTTTAGACACTTCAAAAACGAATGTCCTTGTATTTGAAATCGTGGAACGCAATTTATTCCGACTCGATAAAAAGGCCGCGCTGAATGTTGTAAATCTGGCTGCAGCCAAAGAAAATCCGGTGCCAGTTCCCGAAGCAAAACCGGTGAAGAAAAAATCAAAACTCAAGCAGTACAAAGAAATTATTTTTAATACGCGCATCAATAAAAACCTGGAATTCCTGCTGTTTGACCTGCGGCTTTTTACGCCTTTTAAAGAATTGAAATCTTATATCAACCATAAGTTTTTTAACCGTTTGCAGCCGGAAGTTTTCATTTCGGAAAATCAAAAGCAGGAATATATTGCTGATGTAAAAACGTCAATTGAAGACAAACTCACGGTTGCAGAAACTGAAAAAACGGTCGCGCTCTTAAACGAAATCCACGATTTTTATAAAAGCAAAGGTTTTGATAAAATCTATTTTTCGATTGTTCCAAATCCGGTGGCGATCATCAAGCCCGAAGCGTTGCGTTACAACAACCAGATTCCGATGATCCAGAACAGCCCAAATCTGAGAATGCCGATGATCGATATTTACACTGATTTTAAAAAGTGTGATGCCGATTTGTATTTCTTTTCCGACACGCATTGGAACCGCAATGGCTTCACCCTTTGGATCAATAAGTTCAATGCAACTTTGAATGCAGATTTATCTTCCGACCAACGGTAGTCTCTTATAAGTTTCAAAACTCCCGATCACATCGCTGCCCTAGCCCTGATTGCGCCGGTATCCTCGCAGCGCAGCGGAGAGATAAAGGCAAAAGCAGGAAATAGCTCCTAAAAAAATCCAATAAAATCACGTACAAAAAGTCCGAATTTGTACCTTTGAAAAAACTAAAATTTACCATGCAATACCTCATAGACCGCTTTATCAGCTACGTGACGATCGACACCGAATCGGATGCGAATTCCCAAACCACGCCGAGTACGCCCAAACAGCTCGTGCTTGCAAAACTGCTTGTTAAAGAACTTAAAACCATTGGGATGACCGAGGTAACGATCGATAAAAACGGTTACGTCATGGGCACTTTGCCGTCGAATGTGGAACAGGATGTGCCAACAATAGGGTTTGTGTCACATTACGATACTTCTCCGGATTTTAAGGGCGAAGGCGTGAAACCGCAGATTATTGCCAACTATTCTGGCGGTGATATCTTGCTGAATGCCGAACACAATATCATTTTATCGCCAAATTATTTTAAAGATTTGCTGCAATATAAAGGGCAGACTTTGATTACGACCGACGGAACGACGTTGCTTGGCGCCGATGACAAGGCCGGATTGACGGAAATCATTTCGGCGATGGAATTCCTGCTCCAAAATCCTGAGATCAAACACGGAAAAATTCGTGTGGGATTTACACCCGATGAGGAAATTGGCCGTGGCGCGGATTTATTTGATGTTGAAAAATTTGGTGCTGCTTGGGCTTATACGATGGATGGCAGCCAGATTGGCGAACTCGAATATGAGAATTTTAACGCGGCCGGGGCAAAAATCACGTTCAAAGGAAAAAGCGTACATCCGGGTTATGCGAAAGGGAAAATGATCAATTCGATGCTGATTGCGAGCGATTTCATTGATGCGCTTCCGAAAGGCGAAACGCCAGAAGAAACGAAAGGTTACGAAGGATTTTTTCATGTGACGCAACTTTCGGGAAGCATTGAAGAATCAAAAGTCGAGCTGATCATCCGCGATCACGATATGAAGAAATTCCTGAAACGAAAAGAATTGGTCCATAAGATCGTGAGAAAAATTAATAAAAAATTCGCGAAGCAATTTGGCGAAGACATTGCCGTTGTGGAAATCAAAGACCAATATTACAATATGAAAGAAAAGGTCGAACCGGTGAAATACATCGTTGACCTTGCTGAAAAAGCGATGCTCGATCTGGGCATCAAACCTTTAATCAAACCGATTCGCGGCGGAACCGACGGCTGCCGTTTGTCGTATATGGGATTGCCGTGCCCGAATATTTTTGCCGGCGGGCATAACTTCCATGGAAAATACGAATATGTTCCTGTTGAAAGCATGCAGAAAGCCATTGACGTCATCGTAAGGATTGCGCAATTGACCGCGACGACTGATTTTTCTGATCCGAAAACTTTAAAGCCTTCAAAAGAAAAAGGGAAAAAGAAGAAGAAAAAATAATGGATAATGGATAATGGACACTGGATAATTATTCAGGGTTTGCGCATTAAAAAACGCTGTTGACTTTGTCAACAGCGTTTTTTTCATTGTTAATTATCCATTATCAATTGTCCATTAATTAAGCCGTTTTTTTATTCAAGGCCTGAGTCATTTCCCTTGAAATGGCAGAACGCTCCATTTTTAATTTTCCGGACATGGTTTCAATTACGATTGTAGTTTCTGCTAATTCCGAAATCCTACCGTGAATGCCGCTTTTTGTAACGATTTTATCACCTACCTTAATCTCAGCTTCAAAACTTTTTTCCTGTTTTGCTTTTCTTTGTGCTGGCAAAATCATAAAAACTACGATTACAACCAGCATTAATCCCATTTGTATATAAATTGTCGATTCTCCCATAATTATTGTGCTATGCCAGAAACTGGCGTTATTGATGCTTTAATAGTTAACATTTCTTTTCCTGCGGCCGTGTTCGCTGTAATGGTAACGGTTTTTTGTTGCTGTCCGTTTTTTCCGGCTGAATTGAAAGAGACTTTCATTTTTCCTGATTCTCCTGGTTTGATGGCTTCTTTCGGATATTCCGGAACCGTACAGCCACAAGATCCGACCGCATTTGAAATGATCAAATCGGCTTCACCTGTATTTTTGAAGTTGAAAGTATAAGCCACTTTCGAACCGGCGTTTATTTTCCCGAAGTCGTGTTCTTTGGTTTCAAATTCCATGACCGGATATTTTCCGTCGGCTGGTGGCGTTGCTGTTTGTGGCATTGGCGCTTCTGTAGTTGGAACAGCCGGATTTGCTGAAGTATTTTCAACATTCGCCTCTTGTTTTTTACAGGAACTTGCGAAAATGAAAGTTCCGGCAACGCATAAAAAAACGATTTTTTTCATGATTGTTTGTATTGATTTTACATTAAACCTCTTCCGGTTTTTAATAATTTTTTATTGGATTCGAGTTCTTTCACCAAATTATCGAGAATTCCATTGATGAATATGCTGCTTTTTGGCGTGGAATATTCTTTTGCAATTTCCAGATATTCGTTGATCGTTACTTTCACCGGAATCGATGGGAATTTCAAAAATTCGCAAATGGCCATTTTCAAAATGATCGTGTCAATTTCGGCAATACGCTCTACATCCCAATTTGGCGTTTTATCGGTATATTCTTTCGCAAGTTCGGCTTCGTTTAAAACGGTTTTACGGAATAAATTCGACACAAACTCTTTGTCTTCAACATCTTTGTACAATTTCGGAACACGGAACGCATCGTCAGCATTTGGCTTTATCGCTTTGAGTTGCTTTAAGATTTCGGTGTTAACTAAAGGAATGTCATCGATCCAAGTGAGTTTGTTGTCTTCGAGATATTCGTACAATTTCTCATTCGGAACAATCACTTGTTCGAAAATGTTGACGATGAATTCCTTGTCTTCAGCAAAATTATTCACACGGCTTGACATGTATTTTTCATACAAATCACTTTCCTTGATCGCAGCAAGCAACAGCAAAATGTAATCGTCATTCTGGTGCCAGTTGTTGATCTTGCGGTTTTCGAGGCCGATGCTCAGCGAATTGTTTTCTTCGAGCAAATCGAAAATGGCGTTGTTGACAAATTTTTTGTTGGGATCGCGTTCTTCTTTCGTAGCGAGGTGTTTTTCAGAAGATTTTTCGAGGAAAACGACTTCTTTTTTTCTTATTTCGATGAGTGCCGAAAGCATGATCAGATACAAATCCAGGATGTTTTCGATACTGAAGAGCAAAAACTTCTCTTCTTTTTCAAGGCTGTCTGAACCATTTTGATGCATGGCGTAAATGGATTGCATCACTTTAACGCGGATATGTCGTCTGTTTAACACTTCGTAAGAACTTTTTAAAATTAAAGGGCGAAAGAAAATCTTTCGCCCTGCAAAAATAGTAATAATATTTAGAAGCCAAATTATTTAGCCGTCTCTTTTTTCTTGTCGGCGATGCGTTTTTCAGCAATGGCCAAAGCTGCCTGATAGGTTGTCAAACCGTTTGATTCGGCTAACGCAAAGATATCGAGTGTTGTATTGTAAATGTTTTCGGTTCTTCTCATCGCTTCTGCAGCGTCATAACCTACGATTTCAGCATATACATTGATGATTCCACCAGCGTTGATCAGGAAATCCGGAGCATATAAAATGCCTTTTTCTTTCAGGATTTTTCCATGAACCTGCTCATTTGCCAATTGGTTGTTTGCCGCTCCGGCAATGACGCGTGCTTTCAATCGGTTGATGGTTTCGTCATTGATTGTTGCCCCGAGTGCGCAAGGTGCATAAATATCAACATCAGCACTGTAAAGATTTGAACCTGTAAAGATTTGTGCGCCGTATTTTTTGCTGACATCAGCCACTTTACTTTCGTTGATGTCGGTTATTTGTACCAAAGCGCCTTCTTTCGTTAAATAATCAACCAAAGTTTCGCCCACGTGTCCAATGCCCTGAACCAATACTTTTTTGCCTTCGAGTTTCTCAGAACCAAACTGGAATTTTGCAGCCGCTTTCATTCCCATATACACGCCGTAAGCCGTTACAGGAGAAGGATTTCCCGATCCGCCGCGCGACTCTGAAATTCCGGTGACGAATTTGGTCACGTCGTTGATGCGGTCCATGTCTTCGGTAGTCGTTCCAACATCTTCGGCAGTGATGTATTTTCCGCTAAGCGAATTGACATATTCCCCAAATTTGGTGATCATTTCAGGTGTTTTGTCGGTTTTAGAATCGCCGATGATGACTGCTTTTCCACCGCCAAGGTTTAAACCTGAGATCGCCGATTTGTAAGTCATTCCGCGGGAAAGGCGCAAAACATCATTTAAAGCTTCCCACTCGTTCGTATATTTCCACATTCTCGTTCCGCCTAGCGCAGGTCCTAAAACTGTGTTATGAATTCCGATTATTGCTTTTAAACCAGTATCTTTGTCGTTGCAAAAAACGATCTGCTCGTGGTTGTCAAATGACACTTGCCCGAAAACAGGATCTATTTTGTGAAGTTCCTTGGCTGTTGTGATTTCTGTAGTCATAGTTTTAATTTTAGTTGTTGCGACTTTATCAAAAAGACTCTGCAAAATTATGATTTAAATCAAAATATCGCACTCTTTTTCGGATAAATTAGCAATTCATTAATGAAATCATTTTTAAGACTGATTTTTAGAAATTACATTTAGCAGCCTTTTTTAACTTATTTTCCTAAAATAATTTTCTGTTTCTGATAATAAAATGAAAGAATTACAATATTTAAATAAATATTTCGCCAAATACAAATACCATTTTTTATTTGGAATCCTTACTACAATTGCCGCCCAGATCTTTTCTTTGTTTACCCCGAAGCTGATCAGCGAATCTTTTACACTAATTGAAACCCACGTAAAAAACGGAAAGGTCAGCGAAGAAGTCATCAAAATGGAACTGATGCACAACATTTTACTTGTGATTGTTACGACCATCATCGCCGGTTTTTTAACTTTCCTGATGCGCCAAACGTTAATCGTGATGTCGCGCCACGTAGAATTCGATTTAAAGAATGAAGTATTCCGTCAATATGAAAACCTGTCGCAGAATTTCTACAAGCAAAACCGCACCGGGGATTTGATGAACCGGATCAGTGAAGATGTTGGGAAAGTCCGCATGTACGTTGGCCCGGCGGTCATGTATGCGATCAATACGATCATTTCATTTATCATTGTGATCACTTATATGTGCAATGTTTCGATCGAATTGACGATTTACACGTTGCTGCCATTGCCGCTTTTGTCGTATACGATTTTCCGATTGAGCCAGGAAATCAACAAAAGAAGTACGATTTTTCAACAATATCTATCGAAAGTATCGAGCTTTACACAGGAAATATTCTCCGGAATCCGGGTGATCAAAGCATACTCATTAGAAGACCAGCATCAGAAAAACATGGCTGATCTGTCGATCGAAAGCAAGCAAAAAAGCATGAGTTTGGCAAAAGTGCAATCGCTTTTCGGACCGTTGATGATTGCTTTGATTGGAATTAGCAACCTGGTTGTGATTTACGTGGGTGGCATGATGTACATCAATGGAAGTATTAAAAGCATCGGGACAATCGCCGAATTTATCTTGTATGTGAACAAATTAACCTGGCCGGTAGCGTCGTTGGGCTGGATTTCATCGATGATCCAGGAAGCAGAAGCGTCGCAGAAAAGGATCAATGAATTCCTGAAAATCGTTCCGGACATTGTCAATAAAAACCGGGAACGCATTGCTATCAAAGGTTCGATTGATTTTAGAAATGTCAATTTTACGTACGACGATACGAATATCACCGCACTTAAAAATGTCTCATTCACAGTAAACAAAGGTGAAACGCTTGCCATTTTAGGAAAAACCGGATCGGGAAAATCGAGTATTTTGTCGTTGATCAGCAGATTGTATGACACGACCGGCGGCGAAATTTTAATCGACGGAAACCAAATCGACAAAATCAATCTGTACGACCTTCGAAACAGCATCGGGATTGTGCCGCAGGATGCGTTTTTATTTTCGGATACGATCAAAAACAACATCAAGTTCGGAAAGGAAAACGCAACTGAAGAAGAAGTCATCGACGCGGCGAAATTATCCGTAGTCCATGACAACATCGTCAATTTCAACCTGCAATACGAAACGATTCTTGGCGAACGCGGCATTACGCTTTCCGGCGGACAAAAGCAACGGGTATCGATTGCGCGCGCTGTCGTAAAAGATCCGGAAATCTTATTATTAGACGATTGCCTTTCCGCTGTTGACACGGAAACCGAAGAAACGATCCTAAACAACCTGCTCGAATTCTGCCGCAATAAAACGACAATTATCGTGAGCCACAGGGTTTCGTCGGCTAAAAACGCCGACAAGATCATCATTCTGGAAGGCGGTGAAATCATCCAGCAAGGTTCTCACAATCAGCTTGTAAATCAGGAAGGTTATTATAAGGAGCTGTATCTGAAACAACTTTCGGAAAAAGAATTGACCTAATTGTTGGATTTTATTCGTTTTTTTAGCACTTTTGGAAGGTAAATTAACTACCACTTAACGGACAGAAGGATTATGAGAGAAAACGATATGTTAGAGAAAGAAGAAATTTTTTCTAAAGTTTTGCGAGCCGGAAGAAGAACGTACTTCTTCGATGTTAGGGCGACAAAAGCCGATGATTACTACATTACGATCACTGAAAGTAAAAAGTTTACCGAAGAAGACGGATCATTTCATTTCAAAAAGCACAAGATTTACCTTTACAAAGAAGATTTTGCCGCGTTCACCGAAATTCTCGAAGACATGACTTCGTATGTATTAAACCACAAAGGCGAAGAAGTAATTTCAGAAAGGCACCAGAAAGATTATAAAAAAGAGCCGTATTTTGAAAAAGCCGAAGAAGAAACCGGCCCGGCGATTGCCGCTTTTACAGATATTAATTTTGACGATATTTAATAGTCGAAAGTCTGAAATTTGAAAGTCAAAAGAAAATCCGGAGCTGAAGAGTGGCCGGATTTTTTGTGGTTATGTTAAAAAATGACAACTGTCGTATTATTTCCGACAATTTGCATTATCTTTACAATCAAATATTTCGGATATGGCAACCTTAGACATTCTTGGCGGCATCAGCAGCTACAATTCCGTTGACGACAAAGACGTTTTATCGATTATCGACGCGGTAAGACAGGGCGTTAAATTCAATGCTTTTTTCAATTTTGCAAATAAAGGCCCGTTCAGCATCAACGAATGGTCGGCATTTCTGCATCTTTCAGAACGCACGATGCAACGCTACAAACGCGAGAAAAAAACCTTCGATTCCCTGCAATCTGAAAAAATCCTTGAAATCGCATTGCTTTATAAAAAAGGCACCGAAGTTTTTGGAACCGGAGAGAAATTCAACAATTGGCTTACCGCCGAAAACGTCGCGCTTGGAAGCGTAAAACCCAAAGACCTTTTCGACAGTACTTTTGGAATTAATTTGCTCAAAGACGAATTGGGAAGGATCGAATACGGCGTTTTGGCATGATCGTTTTTCGCCTCAGCAAATCCAAACATTCTAAAGACCTCAGCGGAAAAGGCGCTGAAAAATTCGGCGGCCGCTGGAACAGCAAAGGTGTCGCGATTTTATATACAAGCGATTCACGCGCTTTATGTACTGCCGAAATTGCCGTGCATACGCCACTCGGAAACATTCCTGAAGACTACGAAGTGACACTGATTAAAATTCCTGAAAATACCATTATTCCAGAGCTTGAAATTTCTGAATTGCCTGAAGATTGGAAATCCATTCCGCATTCGCATTCGACCCAGGAAATTGGCGATCAGTTTGTTGATGAAGGAAAATTTGTAGCATTAAAAGTACCGTCGGCTGTGGTTCAGGGCGAATTTAATTACCTGATCAATCCCGATCATTCGGATTTCAGAACGATTACGATCGAAAAAACCGAGCCTTTTTCTTTTGATGCGCGTTTGTTTGTGAGATAATGATGGATGCCAATGTTCACAATCTTAACACAAAAACTGATATTTACTTCGCCAAAGCTTTACCTTTAAAAAAAGTAAAAAAATTATGTCAGAGAAAAACAAAAAATTATTCGGCGTTTGGATGGATTCGCATCACGCAACAATTGTAGGTACAGAAAATAACGACAGTAAGGAATTTATCATCCTCGGACAGGTAAAGAATGCAGGCGCTGATAATAATTCGAATGAAAATGCTTCAAACAATCAAGAAATTGCCTTAACGCATAAATTTTTCAAAGAGATTGCCAGCAAGATGCCTAATATTGATGAAATTCACATTACCGGAACAGGGCAAATCCAAGAACAGTTTATAAAATTTCTAGCGGAAACACCTCAATATAAAAACGCGGTATCGACTGAAAGTACGTCCAATAAAATGAGTGATGAAAACCTTTTATCGTATATTTCAAAACATTTCAATTAGATAATAAACAATTCAATACACCAACCTTAGACTTCTGTTTAAGGTTTTTTTATTGGATTAACTTGCCAAAAAAAACTGCAAACGATGAATCACCCGATCCGAAGTCCGTTATCCACTTTAAAATCCGGGCTTAACAACACGACATCGCCTTCATTTCCGACAGCACCAAGAACCAGGCATTCGCTCATGAATTTGCCGATTTGCTTCTTCGGAAAATTCACCACCGCAACAATCTGACGGTGCATTAAATCTTCTTTTTGATAGCGTTTTGTAATTTGCGCAGACGATTTCCTCATACCGATTTCCGGCCCAAAATCAATCGTCAACTGATAAGCCGGTTTTCGTGCTTCGGGGAAATCATTTACATCGATAATCGTTCCGACACGCATTTCGGTTTTTTCAAAATCTTCCCAACTCAAATCCATAATTTCCAACTTCTAAATTGTACAAAAATTCACAACAATTTTATAATGCATTTTTTTTTGAAGAAAGCCAACTTTGAAAGGCTGGTTTTTTTCCGATTCAAAGATAATTATGTCGGACAAAAAAACGGCTGTCAATTCAAACTAACACATGCAAAATGGAAAATAATTTTACCTCCGGAGACCAATCCGCAAAACCAGAATACATTCAAACCGAACCCAATGTTTACCTTAGGATCCGCGATTATGGCGAAGGACAGCCTGTCATTTTAATCCATGGCTGGCCACTTTCAAACGAAATGTGGGAATACCAGATCGAACATTTGGTCAATAACAATTTCCGTGTCATTACGTATGACCGCCGCGGTTTCGGGAAATCGGCACAGCCTTGGGACAGTTACGATTATGACGCCTTGACCGACGATTTAAAAGCGGTGATCGACCAATTGGAACTTACCGATGTTGTACTCGTAGGATTTTCAATGGGCGGCGGCGAAGTCGTTCGTTACTTTAGCCGACATGGCGGAAATAATGTGTCAAAAGCAGTTTTAATTTCATCAGTAACACCTTTTTTATTGAAGACCGAAGACAATCCCGAAGGCGTTCCGCAAGAGAAAAATGATGAAATGGCAAAGCAGATCCGCGAAGACCGAATTGGTTTTTTAGACGGTTTCGGAAAAGACTTTTTCGGCGTTGGATTGTTAAATAAACCTTTGAGCACGCCGCTTTTGGAATATTATAGAATGCTGGCTTCTTTCGCTTCGCCAAGGGCGACTTTAGAATGTGCCAAAGCTTTTTCCACCACCGATTTCCGCGAAGAAATGGTCACCGTAAAAGTACCTACACTAATCATCCACGGCGATGCAGACAAAACCGTCCCAATCGATATTTCTTCGCACAAAGCAGCCAAATTGATTCCCGACGCGCGTTATGTCGTTTACGAAGGTTCGCCACACGGATTGTTTTACACTGATAAAGAAAAATTAAACAAAGACTTAGTAGATTTCATCAATTCTTGAGACGATTGTTGTGGTTCTATTAAAAAATCCGAAAGTTTGCAACTATCACGTTGTCGCTTTCGGATTTGTCGGTTTAATTTCATAAATTTAGATTTTAAACTGAACTGGTCCATGTCAAATACGCCGTCGAATATGTTGCCGCTTGGAACTTCCGCTCCGGATTTCCGATTGAAAGATACGAATTCGAATTATCATTATTCGTATTTCGATCTCAAAGGCAGCAAAGCAACGCTCGTCATGTTCATTTGCAACCACTGCCCTTTTGTACACCATGTCTTGGATGAAGTGCTGAAAATTGCGAATGATTACCGCGTTCAGGGTTTGGGCGTGATGGCGATTTCGAGCAACGATATTGAAAAATATCCGCAGGACAGCCCAGAACACATGACAGAATTTGCCTTCAAAAATAAAATCGATTTTCCTTATTTATACGACGAAAGCCAGGAAGTGGCACGCGCTTTTGACGCAGCGTGTACGCCTGATTTTTACCTTTTCGATACGCAGGACAAATTGTTTTACCGTGGCCAGCTTGACGATTCAAGGCCGGGAAACAATATTCCGTTAAGCGGAAATGATTTGCGGAATGCGATCGATGCCGTCATTTACAACCGAACCATGGCGTCGCCGCAAAAGCCAAGCCTGGGCTGCAACATCAAATGGAAAACACAACTAATTTAAGTTTTATGAAATTATTTCACATCAGCGCCGAATGTTATCCAGTTGCCAAAGTGGGCGGCCTCGCCGATGTCGTCGGTGCGCTCCCAAAATACCAAAACCAGCTTGGGCATCATGCGAAAGTCGTTGTTCCGGGTTATGACAATAAGTTTACCAATGAGAATGCATTCGACCACGTGCACAACGGAAAATTGCGGCTCGGGAATTTCATCTTCAATTATTCGGTTTTGAAAGAAAAGACGAATAAACTGGGTTTTGAATTGTATTTAATTGCGATTCCCGAATTGTTCGACCGCCCGAATGTGTATTCCTACGAAGACGACACCGAGCGTTTTACCGCATTTCAGATCGCCTTTTTAAATTGGCTCGTTGAAACAAACCAACATCCGGACTTGATTCATTGCCATGACCACCATACCGGACTGATTCCGTTTATGGTGCAATTTTGCTACAATTATGAAAGCATCAACCGAACGCCGACTGTTTTAACGATCCATAACGGACAATACCAGGGCTGGTTTGGGTTTGACAAATTGTATTACATTCCGGATTTTAACCGGATTTTAACCGGATTTTTAGACTGGGGCGGCACGATCAATCCGTTGGCGGCAGCGATCAAATGCGCGTGGAAAGTCACTACGGTTTCTCCGAGTTATCTCGACGAGATCAGCAACAATGCCAATGGCCTGGAAAGCCTGCTGCGATATGAACGCCCGAAATCGATCGGGATTTTAAACGGCATCGACACCGAAGTTTGGGATACCAATACCGATCCGATGCTCGAAACGAATTACAGCCTCGAGAATTTTAAAGACGGAAAAGCTGCCAATAAAAAATTCCTGTGCGAACAATTCAATTTAGATCCGGCGAAACCGTTATTCACATTCATCGGAAGATTGGTGGGCGAAAAAGGTGCCGATTTATTGCCCGAAATCTGCAGCGTCGCACTCAATTACAACCCGAAAGAAATCAATATTTTAATACTTGGCTCAGGCGATCCCAATATTGAAAACGCCTTGCAAAGTTTGCAACACTATCATTCCGGAAATTACAACGCTTACATCGGTTACAACGAAAAACTCGCACACATTGTTTATGGTGGCGCCGATTTTTTACTGATGCCTTCGCGTGTTGAACCTTGCGGACTCAACCAAATGTATGCCTTGCGTTACGGAACTGTTCCAATCGTTCGCAGGACCGGCGGATTGAAAGACACCGTTACCGACATTGGCAACGGCGGTTTCGGGATTTGCCACGACAACGTTTCCGTGTATGATGTGAACCATTCGATCACACGCGGCATCGACTTATACAACGACAAAACAAAATTTGACGCGGTGCGCACGACAGCCATGCAAATAGACCATTCGTGGGAAAAAGCGGCTGCCGAGTACATCAGCGTTTACCAATCGATAAAAAATTAAATGATGAACAAGACAACATTAGCCATTATTCTTGGCGGCGGACAAGGTTCGAGATTAGCGCCATTAACGGAAAGCCGTTCGAAACCGGCCGTTCCTATTGCGGGAAAATACCGTTTGGTCGATATTCCGATTTCCAATTGCATCAATTCAGATATCAAAAGAATGTTTGTGTTGACGCAATTTAATTCGGCTTCGCTGAACCAGCACATCAAAAATACGTATCATTTCAGTCATTTCAGTACGGCATTTGTAGACATTTTAGCCGCTGAACAAACACCTGAAAACCCAACTTGGTTTCAGGGAACAGCCGATGCCGTACGCCAGTGCATGCAGCATTTCATGAACCACGATTTTGATTATGCGCTGATTTTATCGGGCGATCAGTTGTACCAGATGGACTTTAATCATATGATTGAAGCACATCACAACAGCGGTGCCGACATTTCAATTGCGACCTTGCCCGTAAATGCAAAAGATGCGCCGGAATTCGGTATTTTGAAAACCAACAACGAGAATTTCATTACATCATTTATTGAAAAACCGCATCAGAGTTTGCTTCAGGATTGGACATCCGAAGTCAGCGATGAAATGAGAGAAGACGGGAAAATTTACCTGGCTTCGATGGGAATTTACATCTTCAACCGCGATTTGCTGGTAGAACTGATGAAAAACACAGAAACAAAAGATTTCGGGAAAGAAATTATTCCGCAGGCGATTGGAAACAAACGGATTTTGAGTTACCAATATGAAGGGTATTGGACCGATATCGGAAACATTGATTCGTTTTTTGAAGCCAATCTTGGTTTGACAGATGAAATTCCGAAGTTCAATTTATTCGACAATTCGAGTAAAATTTACACCCGCGCGCGGGTTTTGCCGCCGTCTAAAATTTCAGGAACTTCATCATTTGACCGTTCTGTTATCGCGGAAGGTTGCATTATCGATTCGGCTAAAATCGAGCATTCGGTTGTTGGGATCAGAAGCCGGATCGGAAAAGGTTCATCGGTTTCAAATTCGTATTTAATGGGAAATGATTTCTATCAGAACCTGGAAGAAATCAGCAACAACTATTCGAATCACGTCATCAATATCGGAATTGGCGAACGCTGCAACATCAATTATACGATTGTTGACAAGAATTGCCGCATCGGAAACGATGTGCAGCTTTTGGGCGGAAAACACCTTGAGGATACGAACACACCATTATATACGGTTAAAGACGGAATTATTGTGGTGAAAAAAGGTGCGGTTTTACCGGACGGATTTACTGTCAATTGATTTCATGCTTAGGATTTACAACAAGATTGTAATGAAACCAATACCTAAATTTTAAACCATTATCGCATTAAGGTTCATTAAGCGCAATGCCTTAATTTTCTTAATGTACTTAATGGTTTAAAGAAATCAATAAAAAAAAGCACTCTTTTATGGAGTGCTTTTTTATTGATTTACATCAGGCTCTAGATTCACTAAATCGTAAATCTGAAATCGAAATAAAACTTATAATTCAGAAAGAATATAATTCTGGATCAGCGCAGTTTCATCATCGGTAATCCTGGCTTTTTTCTGCATCCTTTTGATGATCGACGGCCATTGATCGGCCCGAAAAGCATTTGAAGGATACAATTTATGGCAATTCGCACAATACTTTTCTGTCAGCGATCTGCCTTCTTCAAGCGCAGAAACAACGGCTTCATTAGGAGCATTCGTTTCGACGATTTTTGGTGGAACCTGAACCGGATCGGGCTGCATAGCGGTAACCGCCACTTTTGGAGAACACGAAGAAACGGCTGCTGCCAATACCAAAACGCTGATAATTCTGAATTTCATATAAAATTATTTTACATCCATTAATTCCACATCGAAAATCAAAGTGGCGTTTGGCGGAATCACACCACCGGCACCTTGAGCGCCGTAACCCAAGTGCGACGGAATCACGAAACGCGCTTTGTCTCCAACCTGCAGCAAAGCAATGCCTTCGTCCCAGCCTTCAATAACGTTTCCGCGACCTAAAGGGAATTCGATTGGTTTTTTTCTGGTGTATGACGAATCAAACACTTTTCCGTTTGGAAGCGAACCTGAATAATGTACGGAAACTGTTTTGCCATTCTCAGCTTTTTTACCATTCCCTTTTTGGATCATCTGGTAACGCAAACCGCTTTCAGTTCTTTCGAAACCTGCAGCCAATTTATCCATTTCTGCTTCTGCTAAAGCTTTTTGAGCAGCTTCGCGTTTGGTGCGTGAGCCTTCGAAAGTACGGAAAGCTTCAACGGCATTCCATTTTTCAGCTTCTTCGCCTACGCGGATGATTTCTACGGTATCCATGGTATCGCCTTGCGCGATCGCATCTACAACATCTTGTCCTTCGACTACATTTCCGAAAACGGTATGTTTTTGATCGAGCCAAGGCGTTGCGATATGCGTGATGAAAAATTGAGAACCGTTGCTGCCAGGACCTGAATTTGCCATCGATAAAACGCCCGGCGTATCATGGTTTAGGTCTGGGTGGAATTCATCTTCGAATTTGTAACCCGGCCCGCCGGTGCCTGTTCCTTGTGGATCGCCGCCCTGAATCATAAAATCAGGAATCACGCGGTGGAATTTTAATCCGTTAAAGAATGGTTCTCCTTGTGGTTTTGCTTTGTTTTCGAGGTTTCCTTCAGCTAATGCGACGAAGTTTCCTACGGTTCCCGGTGTTTTATCGTGGGTGAGTTTTACCAAAATCGCACCTTTAGGCGTGTTGAATTTGGCGTATATTCCGTTTTCCATGGTTTGTTTTTTTTAATTTGAGGAACAAATTTACGAATTTAATTAGGAAATTGGGCCATTAGAAAATCAGGAAATGTACAGATCTGTTAATTTAGAAATGAATTTATAAAACTGTAAATTTCAAAACTAAAAAAATTTTAACAAAAACCATTTATTTTTGTAGGTTCGCATATCCTAAATTAAATCATTAAGATAAAGTTCATGAAAAAAATATATCTTTTATTAGTTTTTATATCGTTAAACGCCTTTTCACAGCCGTTCTATCTTATTTCTGAAAATGATCAAACGGGCGTTGGGAACATTTGCAACTTTTACAATGTTTCAGATTGCAGCAAATCACCTGTAAACTTATGTCCTGCAAACAATACTGCCCTTAGCATAGCAGTCAATCAAACAGGCAATTTGTATACATCGGTGGATTCAAAGCTAATGAGGCAAAATCAGGGTGAAACAAATTGCACACAAATCGGGACTTTTCCTCAGACCAGTAACAATAACTTTCCTTTGATAAATGCACTTATTGCTGATCATAGCGGTAATATTTATGCAACCGGAAACAAACAAAATTCACCTTATGACTCAAGACTTTATAAATATTCTTCAGGAAATGGCATTACAGAATTAGGAGTACTTCCTTCACAAATTTTATCATTAGGGGATCTTTTCTTTTATGAGAATAAATTGTTTCTGATAGGGAGGGATTTTTCTTTTTCTACAATATTTTTAATTGAAGTAAATATTCAAAATCCATCACTGAGCACTATAATTACGACCCTGGATGTTCTTCCTTATGGCGCATTCAGCACTTATAACAATGGTGTTTCAAAGGTATATCTTACAGTGCGCGGTTTTTCAGCCGGAAAGCTTTATGAATTGGATATGAATTCATTCACAACCACACTGTTGAATTGCCCCTTAGAAGCATTATTAAACGATGCGGCTTCTTACTATCCTTTATCAAATCCTTATAAATACTACTGACTTAGGAAATTCGACTGGGTCATTGAAAATTAAAAATCCGGTTCATGATTTTATTGAATTGGGCGACGATGTCAATATGAATGATCTTGAATCCATTTCACTGTTTGATTTAACAGGACGTTTGACAGCTTCATTCCAAACCGTTGAAAAACAACTTCAGGTAACCGGGCTAAAATCGGGAATCTATTTTTTACAGGTAAAAACATCAAATGGGAAGCTTTTTATTCAAAAAATTATAATCAGCCATTAATTTCCGTTTCGACTTGGATGTACGTCACTTGAATTTCCTGCTTCAAAATTCCAGACAATTAATAGTTGATAATTAACAATTAATAATTGAAACCGCTTTGTAACTTTGCAGCTTAATTGTCCGGTTTCTAGTCGTTCGACTTTTGACTTTTGACTTTTGATTTAAATATGAGAATAGACATTATTACCGTTTTACCTGAATTGCTTCGCAGTCCGTTTGAGGCTTCGATCATGAAACGCGCCATTGACAAAGGTTTGGTTGAAGTACACTTTCACAACTTGCGCGATTATACGACGAACAGGCAAAAAAGCGTCGACGATTACCAGTTTGGCGGAGGCGCGGGCATGGTGATGATGATCCAGCCGATTGACGATTGCATTGCGAAGCTCAAAAGCGAACGCGAATATGACGAGATCATTTACATGTCGCCCGACGGAGAAACGCTGAACCAGAAAATGGCCAATACGATGTCGATGCTCGAGAATATTATTATTCTTTGCGGACATTATAAAGGTGTGGACCAACGCGTGCGCGACCATTTTATTACGAAGGAAATTTCGATTGGCGATTATGTTTTGAGTGGCGGCGAACTCGGTGCTTTGGTGTTGTCTGATGCCTTGATCCGATTGATTCCAGGTGTTTTGAGCGATGAAACTTCTGCCCTGACCGACAGCTTCCAGGACAATTTATTATCAGGCCCGATTTATACAAGACCCGCCGAATACAAAGGCTGGAAAGTTCCCGATGTTTTGACGAGCGGCCATACAGCAAAAATTGAAAAGTGGCGGGAAGATATGGCTTACGAGCATACGAAAAATCGCCGACCAGACTTATTAAATGAATAATGGATAATGGACAATTGATAATGAGCAGATTGCGTTGAAAAAAAATTATCAATTATCAATTGTGCATTATCAATTAATTTCTATCTTTGCGCCCACATTAGACCAACCTCTGGCGAAGTTCGCGAATGTTGCTCCGATTTAAAACCATAATTAAAAAAATTATCATGGCAGATTTAATGAAATTCGTTAACGACGAATTGGTTACAAGAAAAGATTTCCCTGAATTCGGTGCTGGTGACACGATCACAGTATTTTACGAAATTAAAGAGGGTGAAAAAACAAGAACACAGTTCTTCAAAGGAGTTGTTATCCAAAGAAGAGGTTCTGGTGCAACTGAAACTTTTACAATCCGTAAAATGTCTGGTGCCATTGGTGTTGAGCGTATCTTCCCGGTGCATTTGCCAGCTTTGCAGAAAGTGGAGATCAACAAAAAAGGTAGTGTTCGCAGAGCTCGTATTTTCTACTTCAGAGAACTTACAGGTAAAAAAGCGAAAATTAAAGATAAAAGAAGATAATCCATTATCAACGATTTTGAAAATCCCGTTCTATTCATTTAGAGCGGGATTTTTTTTGATTTAGATGCATTTCGGAATCGAATTTTACGAATTGCGCAGAAATTTGAATTTCCATTGCCATATTGCTAAATCAAACGATTTCGTTCCCATTTTAACGGACAGAAACAACCTACTTTTATTATATTTGTAACCCTTACAACAAACAAGAATAACAAACTTCTACATAATGTCAAAAGCAAAAATTTTTTATACCATTACGGATGAAGCACCGATGCTCGCCACACACTCATTTTTACCCATTGTCAAAGCGTTTACCGCACCTGCCGGAATTTCGGTCGAAACCCGCGACATTTCGCTTGCCGGAAGGATCATTTCAAATTTTGCAGATTTCCTTACGGATGATCAGAAAATCAACGATGATTTGGCTGAACTCGGAAAACTTGCGACTACGCCTGAAGCGAATATTATTAAACTGCCGAATATCTCCGCTTCGGTGCCACAGTTGAAAGAAGCGATCGCAGAATTGCAGAAACTCGGTTACAAAATTCCCGATTTCCAGGAAAACCCGCAAACAGATGAAGAAAAAGCGATCAAAGCCAAATTTGCAAAAGTGTTGGGATCGGCAGTAAATCCAGTGCTTCGCGAAGGAAATTCAGACCGTCGCGCACCAAAAGCCGTAAAAAACTACGCCAGAAAACATCCACACAGCATGGGCGCATGGAATCCGGATTCGAAAACGCATGTGTCAAGCATGACTGAAGGCGATTTCTACGGAAGTGAAAAATCGATCGTCGTTCCTGAAGCAAATACTTTCAAGATTGAGTTTACGTCAAACGACGGCACTTCTAAAACATTAAAAGACAATTCGCCTTTATTGGCTGGAGAAATTATTGATAGCGCGGTTTTAAGCGTCAATGCATTGAAGAAATTCATTGCAGTACAAATTGCAGATGCCAAATCCAAAGGCGTTTTATTCTCGGTGCATTTAAAAGCGACGATGATGAAAGTTTCTGATCCTATTATTTTCGGAGCCATCGTTGATGTTTTCTTTGCTGATGTTTTCGAAAAATACGCTGAATTGTTCAAAGAACTTGGCGTCAATACCAAAAACGGTTTCGGAGATGTGTATGCAAAAATCGCAGGCCATCCGAAACAAGCGGAAATTGAAGCGGCCATCAACGAAGTGTATGCAAACAGCCCGGCCGTTGCAATGGTCAATTCTGAAAAAGGAATTACGAATTTGCACGTACCGTCTGATGTCATTGTTGATGCTTCGATGCCGGCAATGATCCGAACTTCAGGCCAAATGTGGAACAAGGAAGGAAAAGGCCAGGATACCAAAGCCATCATTCCCGACCGTTCTTACGCCGGAGTTTATGTCGCAACGATCGATTTCTGTAAAAAGCATGGCGCTTTCGACCCGAAAACCATGGGAAGCGTTCCAAACGTGGGATTGATGGCCCAAGCTGCCGAAGAATACGGTTCGCACGACAAAACATTCCAGATGGATGCTGATGGAACGGTAAAAGTGATCGGTTCAAAAGGCGAAACCTTAATGGAGCAAAAAGTTCAAAAAGGCGATATTTTCAGGATGTGTCAGGTCAAAGACGGCCCAATCCGCGACTGGGTAAAACTTGCCGTAAACCGTGCAAGATTGTCAGACACGCCAGCGATTTTCTGGCTTGATGAAAACCGTGCACACGACAGAAACCTGATTGAAAAAGTCAATTTATATTTGAAAGACCACGATACAAACGGACTCGATATCCGAATTATGAACCCGATCGAGGCTACGAATTTTTCTCTCGAAAGAATCAAAGATGGCAAAGACACAATTTCAGTAACCGGAAATGTATTGCGCGATTATTTAACCGATTTGTTTCCGATTCTCGAACTCGGGACTTCAGCAAAAATGTTATCGATCGTTCCGTTAATGAACGGTGGCGGATTGTTTGAAACCGGAGCAGGTGGTTCTGCGCCAAAACACGTCGAGCAGTTTATCGAAGAAGGGTATTTGCGTTGGGATTCTTTGGGCGAATTCCTGGCTTTGGGCGTTTCATTGGAACATTTGGGGCAGACTTTAAACAATTCAAAAGCTTTGGTGTTGTCTGAAACTTTAGATACCGCGACTGAAAAATTCCTCGAAACCGATAAATCACCTGCGAGAAAAGTGGGCGAAATCGACAACCGCGGTTCGCATTTTTACCTGGCTTTATACTGGGCACAGGCTTTGGCAGCTCAGGATAAAGATGCCGAATTGAAAGAGACTTTTACCGAAATCGCGAAAGAGCTGACCGAAAACGAAGCGAAGATCAATTCAGAATTAATTGGATCACAAGGCAAAAAACAGGAAATCGGTGGGTATTACAAACCAGATTTCAAAAAAACAGATGAAGCCATGCGCCCAAGTGCCACGCTAAATGCGGCTCTAGCCAAATTGGCATAAAACAACAATGACTATTTGAAAAGACGGCTGTAATGGGTCGTCTTTTTTTATTCCAAAATAAAATCCGAAAATAACTTCTGAATAAAATTGATTTGAAAACAAGATTGTACCTTTTACTGCTGTTGATTGCTTCGTATTCGTATGGGCAACTCGGATCTTGTTCCGGCAGTAAAGGCGATCCGATCTTTTTTGAAAATTTTGGCAGCGGAAATGCTTTTGGACCGGCACTCCCGGTGGGTTTCACTTCTTATATATTTGTTTCCCACGCGCCCAATGACAGTGATTATACCATTTCCAACCAGATAAACCTCAACAGTACCTGGCACAATTCGTTAGACCATACGCCTGATAATGAACCAAATGGCTCCAATGGAAGATCGCTTATTGTAAATGCAAGTTTTACTGCCGGGGAATTTTACAAACGAACCGTAAGCGGGCTTTGTGTAAACACCACTTTTGAGTTTTCTGCCTGGCTGATGAACGTTTATGATACTTCATTGGGGAGTTGCAGCGGAACCGGAATTCCTGTTGATGTTACTTTTGAAATCTGGGATGCCACCGAAACGACACTCATAAAAAGTGGCACTACCGGAGCGATCAATGGAAGCGCTACTGCACTTTGGCAACAATTCGCACTCACTTTCACGACTTTGCCAGGGCAATCCGCTGTGGTGTTGAAAATGAAGAACAATGGTGCCGGCGGTTGCGGAAACGACCTTGCGATTGACGATATCGCATTCCGTTCCTGTGGAGATCCTGCGGCTGTCGTGTCTGCATTAAGCAGTTCGCCTATTTTTGAGGCCTGTCTAGGAAATGTTCCCCTGGCAATTCCGTTAAGCGTAACCATTTCAAATGCCACGCCACACGCATTTCAATGGCAGCAAAGTACCGATGGCACCAACTGGACAGATGTCACAGGCCAAAACAGCAGCAGTTACAACGTTCCAAGTCCGGCGGCATCCCAATATATCAGGGTTAAAATTGCCCAGGATGTTTCCAATTTATCAAATCCGTATTGTTACACGCTTTCAGATTATTACCACATTTTGATTTACCGAATTCCACCTGCACCCGCCAGCAATGGCGATCAGCAAGTTTGCAGCAATGATTCGTTTGAATTGTCGGTCATCGGGGCAGCAAATTGGTATGATGCGCCAACTGGCGGAAATTTGCTTTTGGCGAATTCAGCTGCGTTTACACCAACCGCTGCCGGAAGTTATTATGCCGAAGCTTTCCTTCCAAATATTTCGTGCGTAAGTGCAACAAGAACAGAAGTCAAACTCACGGTTTTTCCGCAACCTGTCGTTGGTCCTGATGTCGAAACTTCCTTCTGCGAAAACAAAACCGTTGACCTTGATGCCGGAATCAGCGGCGTTGATTATCTGTGGTCAACTACTGAGATTTCAAAAATTATTACCGTTGGAACTGTCGGAACTTACACCGTTACCATTACCAAAGACGGCTGTTCAAACTTCAGGACATTTACGGTCGTACAAAAAAACACGCCTGTTATTTCCAATGTTGATACGACTAACGGCATCATTACAATTGAAGTGACCCAACCCGGGGATTATGAATATGCGCTCGACAACATGATGTACCAGAATTCCAATGTGTTTCCGAATGAAATTTCAGGGATCAAAACAGCACATGTGAGGGAAAAAACCGGCTGTGGATTTGATTCGGAAGTTTTCTCTTTGATCCGGATGCCTGAATATTTCACGCCAAATGGCGATGGCTACAACGACACTTTCGATGTCGCCGGACTGTCTTATTTTCCAAAAGCCACGATCTCCATTTTCAACCAATACGGGAAATTCATTAAAATGCTCACCTCTGGAAATCCTGAATGGAATGGCACTTTTAATGGCAAACCTTTAGCCGCAGACGATTATTGGTACCGTGTTGATTTGGGCAACGGAAAAACATTCATCGGACATTTTGCTTTGAAAAGATAGCATTCAGGGTGGTCAAAAATATCGGATAATTTTTACAAAAAGTTAATATACGTTTGTAACTTATTTTCCGTTTTAACGTCTGACGAACCAATCAATATCAATCAAAAACAAACTTCGAATGCATTTAAAATTATCGTTCTCTTACTTTTTGATCTTTGTGTTTTTTTCGGCATTTTCGCAGGAAAAATACACCCTCAACGGCACCATCTCTGACGCAAACAGCAATGAAACCCTTATCGGCGTAAACATCTACATCCCCGAAATCAAAGCGGCAACCACCACAAACGAATACGGATTTTATTCGCTCACGGTTCCAAAAGGAACGTATAAAGTCCAGATCAGCTATCTCAGTTTCCAAACCATCGAGCAAACCGTCACACTCGACAAAAACACCAAAATCAACTTTCCGCTTTCCTCGAATGAAGAACAGCTTCAGGAAGTGGTGATTACCGATAACCGTACCGCAACAAACACCCGAAAAGCCGAAATGAGCGTCAACAAACTTTCGATTGCCGCCATCAAAAAAATGCCGGTGGTGATGGGCGAAGTCGACGTGCTGAAATCGATCTTATTGCTTCCCGGAGTTACGAATGCCGGGGAAGGCGCATCGGGATTTAATGTTCGCGGTGGCGGTGCCGACCAGAATCTGATCCTTTTGGATGAAGCGATGATCTACAATTCTTCACACGTTTTCGGATTTTTCTCGGTCTTCAACCCTGATGCGATCAAGGATTTAAAATTGTACAAAGGCGGAATCCCGGCACGCTTTGGCGGAAGATCGGCATCGGTGCTCGACATTTACCAGAAAGACGGAAACAGCAAGGATTTTCATGTCAACGGCGGTATCGGACTGATCTCGAGCCGGCTTTTGGTCGAAGGGCCGATCGTGAAAGACAAAGGTTCTTTTTTAATTGGCGGGCGAACTTCTTATGCGCATTTGTTCCTGAAACTTTCTGACAACGACAACGTGGCTTATTTTTATGACCTAAATGCGAAGCTGAATTACAAGCTTAACGCGAACAATACGCTATACCTTTCCGGATATTTTGGGCGGGACGTGTTTAGTTTATCGGACCAATTCGAAAACATTTACGGGAATTCGACTTTGAATTTACGGTGGAACCATTTGTTCTCCGATAAGCTTTTCTCGAATTTATCCCTGATTTACAGCGATTATTATTACGGTTTAGATCTCGACATCGTTGGGTTTAAATGGGATTCGGGGATAAAAAATTACAATCTGAAATATGATTTTAAAAATTATGTGTCTGACAATTTTAAGCTGAGTTACGGAATCAATGCGCTGTATTACGATTTTAATCCGGGGAAAATCCGTCCGTCAGATGAAAAATCCGGAATCATCACCGACCAGCTTGAAAAGAAAAAAGCATTCGAACCGGCACTTTACATCGATGCCGAACAGGATCTTTCAAAAAGCATTTCGCTGACTTACGGCATCCGCTACAGCATGTTTTACCGTTTGGGCGAAAGCAATGTGAACATTTATGAAAACGATCAGGCGGTCGTGTTCAATCCGGAATTGCAGATTTATGAAAAGGCAAAACCCATCGGGACCAAATATTACGGCAAAAACAAAATCGTCGCCGATTATAATAATTTTGAGCCACGCGCTACGATTGCTTACAAATTCAACGACAACCAGTCGGTAAAAGCGAGTTACAACCGCATGGTGCAATATTTACAACTGATCACAAACACGTCTTCACCTACTCCGCTTGACGTTTGGACACCGAGCGACAATTTCATCAAACCGCAGTTGACCGATCAGGTTGCTTTGGGTTATTTCAGGAATTTTAAAAATGAGGCCTATTCGCTTGAAGTCGAAACTTTTTACAAGAAGACAAAAAACAGGCTTGACTATATTGACGGCGCCGATTTGATTGCCAACCGGGCTTTGGAACAAATTATCCTGACCGGGCAATTGCGCTCTTACGGACTTGAAGTCTTGGTTCGGAAAAATGAAGGCAGGCTTAACGGCTGGATTTCTTACACTCTATCAAAATCGCAACAGCAAACGCCGGGCAGAAATGCTGCAGAAACCGGAATTAACAATGGCGAATGGTACAGTTCAGGATATGACAAAACGCACAATCTTGCGGTAACGGGTTCCTATAAATTTACGGACAAATGGAGCTTCGGAGGGAATTTTGCGTTGCAAAGCGGCCAGCCGGTAACGTATCCTGACGGACAATACAAATATCAGGGCATTACCGTTCCAAGTTTTGGACTTCGTAATGGAAACAGGCTTCCGGCTTACCATCACTTGGATCTTTCTGCTACTTATGTCCCGAAGCCAACCAAGAAAAAAGGCTGGCAAAGCGAATGGGTTTTTAGCATTTATAACATTTACAACCGCGCCAATGCGGCTTCGATCAGCTTCCGCCAGAACGATGAAAGCGGCGTAAACGAAGCGGTCAGGTTATCGATTTTCGGAATAGTGCCCGGAGTGAGTTACAACTTTAAATTTTAATCCGATGAAAATGAAATCTGATACAAATAGCAAAATATTTGAGAATTCCCATCCAAAAAAAGGCATGAAAAAATCATTTGCCTTGATCCTGCTCCTTTTTACAGCCGCTTTTTTTACAAGTTGTGAAGATGTCGTAAACGTTGATCTTGATGAAGCAGCGCCGAGATTGGTTGTCGATGCCGCGATCAATTGGCAAAAAGGAACTGCCGGAAACGAGCAAAAAATCAAGCTTTCGACCAGCACCGGATATTATGACAGTAGCATCCCAACGGTTTCCGGAGCAGTTGTCAACATTAAGAACAGCCTCGGGACAACATTCGATTTTATCGAAACCGTCCCAAATTCGGGAGAATACATTTGCAGCACTTTTGTCCCGCAGCTCAATGAATCCTATACGTTGACCGTTATTTCAAACGGCCAGACACTTACGGCTACAGAAACCTTAAAACCGGTACCCGCTATCGATAAGATCGAGCAGGAAACCAAGCCGGGCTTTGGCGATGAAGGCGATGCGATTGAAGTGAAGATTTATTTTACCGATAACGGATTGACCAGGGATTTTTATATGATGCGTTACCAATCAAGCCGCAAGGCCATTCCCGAGTTCAACATTGACGACGATGAATTTTTCCAGGGGAACCAGATTTTCGGATTGTACCGCGACAGCGATCTCGATATTGGCGACAACCTCGACATCACGCTTTACGGCATTTCGGAAAGATACAGCAACTACATGACGATTTTGATCGGGATTGCTGGTGGTGGCGGGCCATTTTCGGTACCGCCGTCGACTTTACGAAGCAATATCGTCAACCAGACCAATTTCGATAATTATGTTTTTGGGTATTTTACACTGTCAGAAACCGATCATGTGAATTATACGATTGAGTAACAAAGAGAATTTACAAGTCCGTAAAAGGTTTTCTTTTCTCAAAAATTGAAAACCTTTTACTCTTTAAATAGAATAATTGTCGCTTTAAATCCGGTTGCAAGATTCCATTGATTTGAGGAAATCAATTGTCCTTTGTCATCATAAACTGCAAATTCAGCCGTGTTTGGCCCGGAAAAACCTTGGTTCAAAGCTTCAAAATCGATGCGATTAAAGCCTTTTTCAAGATCAAGCAAAAGCACTTGGTAATCGCCGCCAAGATAAATTTCAGAAACTTTAATACGGTCATTGACCAGCACTTTGATCTTGTCACCGTCGACTTCTCCAAAATCCCGGTACATAATTCTCGCAGTAGTGGATTTGGTTTTAAAGTCGCCCAAGTACTGGTTTCTTCTGAAAATTGCAAAATTTTCACCTGTTTCCTTTTTGTTGAGTTTTTCAACATAACGGTCATTTGGGTTTGCAAATTGGGTTGTTGACGTGGACATGTCTACCGGCTTTTCGCCAATGGCACTACCCGAAGAAGTGGCTGTTTTTGGCGCAGGATTGTAAACATTGGGTGCATAAATCGATGGCGACGACGGATTCATCGTTGTCGTATTCGGATTCCGCACCGCAGGAATTGCAGTACTGTTATTGATAAATTCACCCTGGGCAAATGCAGGCGAAGCAACAAAAATCAGACCCAGACATACAATCAATTTCATAACAGTTCATTTGGCTTTCAGTAATAAGCGATAAAATTAAAGTTTTTAATCCGATCACAATCACTTCTAACAAATTTTTCTGATTTGACGCCGATGTACATCGGAATATCATCCACAAATTCTTATTTTTAACCATTCAATCCACTTAAAATGTCCAGCAAAATCAAGATCATCGAAACCAAACTGTTATCCGACAATTGGTACATCCTCAATAAAATTACGTACGAACTCCAAAAACCTGACGGGACGACCGAAACCCAAACTCGCGAAGTCTACGACCGTGGAAATGGCGCCACCATCCTACTCTACAACAAAGAAAACAAAACCGTAATCCTGACACGCCAATTAAGAATTCCGACGTATCTCAACGGCAACGAAACCGGCATGATGATCGAAGCCTGCGCCGGATTGCTCGACAAAGACAATCCTGAAGACTGCATTCGCCGTGAAACCGAAGAAGAAACCGGCTACAAAGTTTCAGCTGTCGAAAAGGTTTTTGAAGTGTATATGTCGCCGGGCTCTGTAACTGAAATCATTCACTTTTTTGTTGCAGCGTACACCAAAGACATGAAAGTCGATGAAGGCGGCGGACTCGAAGAAGAGCAGGAAAATATCGAAGTGCTCGAGTTGCCGTTTGAAAAAGCGATCCAGATGATCAAATCCGGTGAAATCAAAGACGCCAAAACGATCATGCTGCTGCAATACGCGCAGATCAGCAACATTTTTTCAAACTGATTTCCCAAATTCCGATTGCGTATCTTTGCTACTGAAAGCAACGACATGAAAAAGGAAATTTCTGAAAAAATGAATCAGCATCCGAGAAATCCCCACCGTTTTGGGTATGATTTTGAGCGGTTGATTTCGGCTTGTCCCGATCTTAAAAAATTCGTTGCGGTCAATGCACATCAAATCGAAACCATCGATTTTAGTGATCCGAATGCGGTCAAAGCGCTCAATAAAGCGTTGCTGATTTCCCAATACGGGATCGAAAACTGGGACATTCCAGAAAATTACCTGTGCCCGCCCATTCCCGGCCGCGCCGATTACATTCATCATATCGCCGATTTGCTGGCTGCAACCAATGGCAATCAGATTCCCGAAGGTCCTGAAACCTGCGGGCTCGACATCGGCACCGGTGCAAACGGCATTTACCCGATCATCGGAAATTCTGTGTATGGCTGGAGTTTTGTCGCTACGGACATTGATGAAAAAGCGCTTGAAAATTTCGTAAAAATCATCGAAGCTAATCCGAAACTAAATGATGCAATTAGCTTGCAACAACAACTCAATCCACGGTTTATCTTTAAAGACATCATCCTGCCAGAAGACAAATTTGCATTTACGGTCTGCAATCCGCCGTTTCACGCTTCGGCTGAAGAAGCTGCGAAAAGTACGCTTCGCAAAAACCACAACCTCCACGGAAAGAAAACCACAGCCCTGAATTTTGGCGGACAAAATGCCGAATTGTGGTGCGAAGGTGGCGAACTCGCATTCGTCACGCAAATGATTTACGAAAGTGCTAAATACCCGATGCAGGTCTTGTGGTTTACGACTTTGGTCTCAAAAGAGTCAAATTTATCGAACATTCATAAGGTTTTGAACAAAGTGAATGCCGCCGAAATCAAAACGGTCGACATGGCCCAGGGCCAGAAATCCAGCCGGTTTGTAGCCTGGACGTTTTTATCTGAAAGCCAGCGCAAAAGCTGGAAATTTTAGGTTTCGTTTAACCTTTTTTATAGCACTTTCCTTTGTAACTTTGTGTTCCAAAACTCTTAACTTTCCAGATGAAATTTCAGGTTGTATCAGATTATCAGCCGAAAGGCGACCAGCCACAGGCGATTGAAAAATTGTCGCAAGGCATCTTCGACGGCGAAAAATTCCAGACTTTATTAGGCGTGACCGGTTCCGGGAAAACGTTTACAGCGGCAAATGTGATTGAAAAAGTGCAGCGGCCGACTTTGGTTTTGGCACACAATAAAACGCTTGCAGCCCAATTGTACTCAGAGTTCAAGCAGTTTTTCCCCAACAATGCCGTAGAATATTTCGTTTCGTACTACGATTACTACCAGCCCGAGGCATTCATGCCTGTGACCGGCGTATACATAGAAAAAGATCTTTCGATCAATGAAGAGCTCGAGAAAATGCGTTTGAGTACGACTTCATCGTTGCTTTCGGGCCGTCGCGACGTTTTGGTTGTGGCTTCGGTGTCGTGTTTGTACGGAATCGGAAATCCGGTCGAATTCCAGAAAAATGTGATTTCGATCAAAAAAGGACAAGTGATTTCGAGGACAAAATTACTGCATCAGCTGGTTCAGAGTTTGTATTCGAGAACGGAAGCCGACTTTACCGCAGGAACTTTCAGGATTAAAGGCGACACGGTCGAAGTGTTTCCGAGTTATGGCGACGAGCCTTTTCGAATCCATTTTTTTGGGGATGAAATCGAAGACATTGAAGCTTTTGACATCAAGACTTCGTTGGTCGTCGAGAAATATAATTTGTTGAATATTTATCCGGCGAACATGTTTGTGACTTCGCCAGATGTGTTGCAAAATGCGATTTGGGACATCCAGCAGGATTTGGTGAAACAGGTCGATTATTTTACAAGCATTGGAAAACACCTCGAAGCGAAACGCCTTGAAGAACGGACGAATTTCGATCTCGAAATGATCCGCGAACTCGGTTATTGCTCCGGAATTGAAAATTACTCGCGTTATTTAGACCGAAGATTGCCCGGAACGCGCCCATTCTGCCTGCTTGATTATTTCCCTAAAGATTATTTAATGGTTGTGGATGAAAGCCACGTGACCTTGTCGCAAGTCAGCGCGATGTACGGCGGCGACCGAAGCAGAAAGGAAAATCTCGTGGAATATGGTTTTAGGTTACCGGCTGCGATGGACAACCGTCCGTTGAAATTCGAGGAATTTGAAGGCATGCAAAACCAGGTGATTTATGTTTCGGCGACGCCTGCGGATTATGAATTGCAGAAAACCGACGGTGTTTTTATCGAGCAGATCATTCGCCCGACCGGACTTTTGGATCCGGTGATTGAAATTCGCCCAAGCTTAAACCAGATCGACGATTTGATTGAGGAAATCCAATTGCGCGCCGAAATTGACGAGCGGGTTTTGGTGACGACTTTAACGAAAAGAATGGCTGAGGAACTGGCGAAATATCTGGCAAAAGTGGGCATTCGCTGCCGTTACATTCACTCGGAAGTCGATACGCTCGAGCGGATTGAGATTATGCAGGATCTGCGAAAAGGGATTTTTGACGTATTGATCGGAGTCAATTTGCTGCGTGAAGGTTTGGATTTGCCGGAAGTTTCATTGGTTGCGATTTTGGATGCCGATAAGGAAGGATTTTTGAGAAGCAACCGTTCACTGACGCAGACAATCGGGCGTGCCGCGCGTAACCTCAACGGAAAAGCGATCATGTATGCCGATAAAATCACCGACAGCATGCAGCGCACGATTGACGAAACGAATTACAGAAGAACAAAGCAAATCAACCACAATACTGAAAACAACATCACGCCGATGGCTTTGAACAAAAGCATTGAAAGCGCGTTTACCAAATACAAGCTCGTCGACGAAGAACTCGGATCAACTGCGCTCAAAGCAGCCGCAGAGCCCGATACGACGTACATGCCGAAAGACAAGATCGAAAAAATGATCCGCGAAAAAAGAAAATCGATGGAAAAAGCGGCAAAAGATTTGGATTTTATGCAGGCGGCAAAACTTCGGGATGAAATTAAATCCTTGCAGGAAAAAGTGTAGCAATTTAAGATTTTTGATTTGCGATGTACGAATTACGCAGCAGTCGTAAATCCAAAATCAATTGTGCTGTTCGTGGAAAACCTGCAATAAAAATTCCTGCCCGACCATGCCGCTGGGCGAATCTTCCATGGCTTTGAGGACGCGTTTGAGCGCGAACGGATTGAGTCCCATATTGATCCCGATTTCGTGGATGGCGGTTTTTTCCTTTTCGTGGATTTCGCCATCAACATGCATTAACAATGCTAATCTGTAAAATTGCTGGATGCGCTGGGCTTCGGATTTGATGACTTCGGACGGCAATTCGGTGTGGAAAAGCTGGCTGAATTCTTCTTTACTAATGTGGAGTTCCTTGGCTACAATTTTGAGAAATTCGTATTCGCGTTCGTGCAATCGCCCGTCGACGAGCGAGAAAGCGATCATTTCAGAAAGCAGGCTTATTTTTTGTTCGCGGGTAGTCATCGATAGAATTTTGGCTAAAATAAAAAAAGCCCCTGATTTCTCAAGGGCTTTTCATTATAAAACCAATTATTTTTTGACCACTTTGAATGTTTCGGAATGGTTTCCAACGTAAACTTTTATGAGATAAACGCCTGCGGCCAATCCGGAAAAATCGAGTTTTGCTTCAGAAGCATGGACTGTTTGGCTTTTGATTGCCTGCCCCATGAGATTGCTGGTTTCGATTTTGGAAATATTTTCCTTATAAGAAATATTGAGGGCATCTGTAATTGGGTTTGGGTATAATTTGAATCCGTTAGCATTAAAACCTTCAGTATTCAAACAACCGCCTAAGCTTACCGTAACCGCGAGGCTCGGGCTTGGGCAATTGTTTAGCACCTGCGTCGCATAATACGTAGTTCCTGCAACCAATGGCGTGAAAGGATCGTATAATGTTCCATGTCCGTCAGGAGCAGTCCACCAGGAGAGATTTTCCCCGGTTACACGCAGATCGTGCAGCGTTTGAGCGCTGCAAAATGTTTGATTCGCTTCTCCAATTGGCGCTGGAGACGCAGTTGAAACCGTTACGGTGACCGCAGTTTCAGCAGTACAATTTCCGTTGGTGGCAACAGCGTAAAAAGTGCTGGTCTGGCTCAGGGTTCCGGTGGCATATTGATTTCCGGTTGCAAGCACAGGTCCAACACCGCCCGTTACGGAATACCATTTAATTGTTCCAGCAGTGGCTGTCGCCTCTAACGTCGTTGCGTTTGGGCCACAAATGACCTGGTCTGCCGCAGTAATATTCGGAAAGGCATTGACTGTTGCCAGAACAGGAACCCTTAACGAAATGCAGTTTCCATCCACAGCCTGTACATAATAAGTCCGGCTGATGCTTATCGATGGGGTGTTGAATGTATTTCCGGTTCCGATTGGAGATCCGCCAGCTGACACGTCATACCAGTTTACAAGTGGCGCATTCGATGTTGCGCCAAGGGTTACACTTCCTGTTCCACAGCGATTGCCCGGTGTGATTCCCGTGATCAATGGCGCGCCTACCGTTGCAAGGACTTCAACCCTTTCGGACGTACAGTTTCCATTGGTTGCTGCAACATAAAAAGTCGTGGTTTCGCTTAATATTCCGGTTGAAAATGTGGCTCCGGTTCCTATGGCATTTCCGCCTGAAGCCGAATTGTACCAATTTAACGTTCCTGCGCTGGCCGTTGCGCCAAGTGTCACTGCTCCGATGCCACATCTGTTGCCCGTTGTCGTGGTAAGTACCGATGGCGTGGTGTTTACCGTCGCGGTAACTGCCAAACGTGTCGCTGATTCACAAGTAACGGTTTGTGAGGCATAATATACCAAACCGTTTGTCAATGCTGTTTCCGAAGCCAATGCCGTTCCGCCCGTCGCATCCGCGTACCATTTAATTTCGGTTCCGTTTGCTACAAGGTTTGCTACCGTTGCGCCCGTACAGAAGATTTGTGCTGCATCGCCTGTGGGTGCAGTTGTGGTACAGGGTTCTGCCAATGCCTTAAAGCTAATGCCTGAATTCCAGATGCTTTTTGAAACAGGAATTGGATTCTGGCTTGTGGGTGTAACCGGCAGCAAGGTGCCTTTTAAGGTTTTGTCATTTGTCCGGATGAAATTCATTTTTAAGCTGGTTGCCGACATGATATTGCTGCCAGTAACGGCCAATAATAAAATGAGCTGTAGGGTAATTTTATTTTTCATAATTTGTAGTTTATTTTTTGACTGACAAGAATTTATCGGATATAAGTATCTGATTTTCAAAATATTTTTGGTTTGACGGTTTAAAAATAGTATTCTTTCTCTCATTCCGTACAAAAACATGATATTTTTTTTAACAGAATGACAGGCATCGACCCCGTTTGATGAAAATCCGATTGATCAAAAATTAATTCCTGATCCGTTCTCAACCGATTAAGATGCCTATATTTGAAGTCTCAAACCTGAAATTGTGTTCCAATGGCCCGATATTTCCTTTATTTATTGTTAGCACTCTTTTGTATGAAATCAAATGCACAGGAAAGCACCGCGTCCAAACAGGTGTCGACTTTTACGATCGATGCGCCACAACTCCACGCCTCAAAAAAAATCTGGGTGTACCTGCCTAAAAATTATGGCGCTTCCACCAAAAAATATCCGGTGATTTACATGCACGATGCGCAGAATTTATTCGATGCCAAAACGTCTTTCGTTGGCGAATGGAACGTAGACGAAAGCCTCGACAGTCTCAACGCCCAAGTCATTGTAATCGGAATTGAACACGGAAACGACAAGCGCCTTGACGAACTTACGCCTTACAAAAATGCCAAATACGGCGGTGGAAATGCAGACGCTTATCTCGATTTTATAGTAAATACTTTAAAGCCTGAAGTCGATAAAAAATACCGTACGAAAACAAATGCAAAGAACACGGCTATTATGGGGAGTTCGCTTGGCGGATTGGTCTCTTATTACGCGGCTTTAAAATATCCTGAAGTTTTCGGGAAAGCAGGAGTTTTCTCACCGTCTTTTTGGTTTAGTGACGAAATTTACAAACTCACAGAAAACACCAAGAAAATAAAAACCAAAATCTATTTCTTATGCGGCGACAACGAAGATGCCGAAATGGTTCCCGACATGAAAAAAATGGAAAAGCTCCTCGATGAAAAAAGATGCTACTGCCTGCACCTCACAAAAGAAGTCATCGTGAAAGGTGGCCAGCATAATGAGAAATTATGGCGCGAATATTTTGTAAATGCGTATCTTTGGCTGTTTTAATAATCGATTCAACGATTCAACGATTCAACGATTCAACGATTCAACGATTCAACGATTCAACGATTCAACGATTTGCCTTTTGCCTTTTGCCTTTTGCCTTTTGCCTAAAATATAAAAACATAAAAAATGAACAACAACGATATATTTAAAAAACTACGCGTCGCGCTTCAATTGCGTGACGAACAAATCCTTGAAATCCTGCAATTGGTCGATTTCAGGATTTCGGCGGCTGAGCTTGGCGCTTTCTTTAGAAAACAGGACCATCCAAATTATATGGAATGTGGTGACCAGGTGTTGCGCAATTTCCTGAACGGATTGGTCATTCACCTTCGCGGAACCAAAGAAGATCCGAAAAACCCCATGGACGTGATTGCCGAAAATAACAAGAACGTACAATCCAGCGCGCCACGCTTCCCGAAAGACCAGCCTATAAAAAACACATTTCCTAAACCGAAACCCGCAGGCGCAAAACCTTTTAAGAAGCAACCGCCAAAAAAAGCAGCTCCAAAAATTGAAGTTGTCGAGCGCGTAAAATTCAACAACGGCAAAAACAAAAAATAAAAAAATCCCGGATCATTTAATTGTCCGGGATTTTTTTTTCTTTTATGATTTAAAGAACACGCGCGAAAACTTATCAGTATATTTTCGGATCACGCCAATGCGGTACAGCCCTGCGGCACTCATAATATAAAGTGCTGCCTTGGTCGGGAAAATGTACCTCGGTTCCATGTAAGTCAGTCCGTGAAAAATCAGCAAAGCAATGATGACACTCCAGAATATCCAGTAATTGATCAGGCTTTTCTGCTTAAACAGAAAAATTGCGGCACCTACCAGAATTAAAATATTCAACAGGTTGATGATAAAAATAAACAGGTAAAAACCCGTTGTACCTTGCAATGGCCCCATTTTGAATTTCTCAGGGCGCAAGCTGTTGATGTAATACAAATGCCCGTAAATGCACTTCATGACAAACTGCCTGCTCAATAAAAACGGATGTTGCAACGCATCATCAATCAGGAAATCTTTATAGACTTCATTGTGGGATTGCCCGGTTGCTTTGGCTTTCGCCGATAAATCGCGCGCACTCAGGAGCCAGTTCTGGTAATCTTTACTGTCTGACCGGATGTCGCCTTCCCAATACCTGAAATCTGTCGGTTCTTCCCGAAACTGAAACCTGCCCTGATGCGCCACATAATAAAAATAATACTGCTGGTCTACATCGGTTTTATTTCCGGTTACGGCTTTTGCCAGCTGTAAGATCCCAAATGCGATGAGCCCCGTGCAGAAAAGGGACACCAACAGCTGCTTGCCGTATTTGGAAAAAAAATCTTTGTTCCTAACCCAGGCATATGCTACGATTACGACCCCAAGCATTACGATCAACATAGAATTTGGGCGGTTCAAAATCAGGAAACTCAATCCTGCGACAACCCATATCCAGCCTTTTTTAGCATGGGGTTGGTAAAAAGCAATTGACCATCCGTACAAAGCCAGGGCCAATGAGAAAAAGGCAGGCGCTTCGCCAAGAATCCCTAACGAATAGTAGCAATGCATCGGAAAAATAAAAAAAAGCAATATACCCAACACACCGATTTCCTTTGAAAAAAATGCTGCTGCCGTCCTGAAAATCAGCAACATGCTTAGTGTGATCATAATAGAAGTGAAGATCACGCCATAATTCCACAATTCATTATCGGTAGCATCCGATGGTGCAAAAATATAAATCGCCGTGTAAAAAAAGACAGGCCCGGGCGCTTTCGAAATGGTCACTTCTTCATAATCAATACCGCCTTTTAAATAAAGCGCCAGGTTTTTTGCCTCCTCGTGAAACGTCGCGTCTCCAAAAGGTTTGACTTTAAAAGGCAGGTTGGCCACGCCAAACATCAGCAAGGAAGAAATCAATACGATAAAAAGGTCGATTCTTTTGTATGAAAATGCGGCAGTATTCATAAGTTTTACAGTGAAATTTGCAGCTAAAATAATGAAAATATAATGAACGCTCTTTTGCTTTTTATTTATATTTGGCAGGAAAAGCAATGCTTTGGCATCTGAAAACTTAAAAACAAAAAAATGGCAACAATCAATCCTTACCTGACTTTTAACGGAAATTGCGAAAAGGCATTTCTTTTTTACCAATCGGTTTTCGGCGGCGAATTTCCCTATATGGGCCGCTTTATCGACATGCCACCTATGGACGGAAAAATTCTTGATCCCGAAGATGCCGAAAAAATCATGCATGTGAATCTTCCGATCAGCAAAGAAACGACGCTGTACGGCAGCGATACGACAGCTGATTACAGTGAGGATTTCGTGGCAGGGAACAATTTTTCGATCAGTGTCAATGTCGAAAGCAAGGAAGAAGCTGATAAAATCTTCAACGGACTTGCGGCTGAAGCCAATGTGACGATGCCGTTGCACCAGGCTTTTTGGGGTGCCTATTTCGGAATACTGACCGATCAGTTTGGGATCAACTGGATGGTAAACTATGATGCACCGGGCGAACATTTGTCGTAATCAGCCCCAAAAATTGTTTCCTTTACACTTTTAAATACTGATCATTTGGGCTAACTTTATCATATACAAATCATTAAAAAAATAAAATCATGATAAAACAACTCTGGATCAATTTGCCTGTAAAAGATGTTAAAGCATCAAAAGCTTTCTTTACCAAACTCGGATTTGCATTCAATCCGGGTCACGGCGAAACCGACACTTCAGCCTGCCTGATCGTTGATGAAAAGAAAACGGCCATCATGCTCTTTGAAGAAAATCAATTAAAGGATTTTCTGATGAATGACGTGACCAATACCAAAACCAGCAACGAAGTGATGATTTCATTCAGTGCCGAAACCAAAGCGCAAATTGATGAAATGGCCAAAAAAGCCGAAGCCGCCGGCGCAAATGTATTTTCAAAACCTGCAGAAATCCAAGGCTGGATGTACGGATTTGCTTTCGCCGATCTTGACGGCCACCGCTGGAACATGCTGTATATGGACATGGACAAAATGCCGAAATAATGGATAATTAATAATGGACAATGGATAATTGACATGCCGTCACGACAATCTACATCATTATCAATTATCCATTGTCCATTCTCAATTAGTAAATTTCCTATGAAAATTAAAATACTCCTCACTACTTTCCTGTTGATTATGGCAAAAAATGCAACTGCTCAGGATTGGGCAAACCTGAACCGTTTTAAAAACGAAAACACTGAATTGGCTGCCAAAGGCCCGGTGAAAAACCGTGTCGTATTCATGGGGAATTCCATTACTGAAGGCTGGCTCAAAGCCGATCCTGAATTTTTTAGGTCGAATGCGTATGTCAATCGTGGCATCGGCGGGCAAACGACGCCGCAAATGCTGTTGCGCTTTCGTGCCGATGTGATCAACCTGAAACCGGCAGCTGTCGTCATTTTAGCGGGAACCAATGACATTGCCGGAAATACCGGGCCGTCAACCCTCGAAATGATCATGGACAATATTGCTTCTATGTCGGAATTGGCTCGTGCCAATGGCATTAAAGTCATTTTATGTGCAGTGCTTCCCGCATTCGATTATCCGTGGAAACCCGGACTTGAACCTGCTCAGAAAATCGTCACTTTAAATCAGATGATCAAAAATTACGCAAAGCAAGATCATCTGCAATACATCGATTACCATTCGGCGATGAAAGACGACCGCAACGGATTAAAAAAGGAGTTTTCAGAAGACGGCGTGCATCCCAACAAAACCGGTTATGACCTCATGAAACCATTGGCTCAAAAAGCAATTTCGGCAACTTTAAAGCACTAAATATGTCAGCACACACATATTCCCTGAAGATGAAATGGACGGGAAACCTCGGAACCGGAACGTCACATTACCGCGCCTATGAACGCAACCACACGATTTCATTCGAAAACAAACCCGATCTTCTGGCTTCCGCCGATCCTACTTTTCGTGGCGACCCAACAAAATACAATCCCGAAGAATTGTTGCTTGCTGCTTTATCCGGCTGCCACATGATGAGTTTTTTGCATGTTTGTGTGAATGCCGGAATTGTAGTAACTGCTTATGAAGACCACGCAACCGGATCAATGACGGTAAACTCAGATGGAAGCGGGCATTTTACAGAAGTTATTTTAAATCCGATTGTGACTGTTTCAGAAGCTTCGATGATAGCGAATCTTAACGAATTGCATTCCAAAGCCAATAAACTCTGCTTCATTGCAAATTCATGTAATTTTCCAATCATTCACAAAGCCATTTCCAAAACAGAAACCATATAAATAAAAAAATCCCGGTCGCTAAACCGGGATTTTTTATTCAATGCGTATCAGAAATAATTTTGAACACTATAACCAATACATTTTTATATTTTAATGAATCCGATACGTTTCCACAACGGATGTCATTATTAATCATTAATTGTTAATTAACTCAAAGCTGCTTTCACCTGATCTGCTGCTTCCTGGAATTGTACCGCAGATAAAATCGGCATTCCTGAATTGTCGATCAATTCTTTTGCGATCTCAGCATTGGTTCCCTGCAAACGCACGATGATCGGCACTTTAATCGCGTCGCCCATGTTTTTGTAAGCATCAACTACCCCTTGAGCCACACGGTCGCAACGAACGATTCCTCCAAAAATATTGATCAGGATCGCTTTTACATTCGGGTCTTTCAAAATGATGCGGAAAGCCAACTCTACCCGTTTGGCATCAGCCGTTCCTCCTACATCCAGGAAGTTTGCCGGCTCAAAACCTGCATATTTGATCAAATCCATCGTCGCCATCGCAAGTCCGGCACCGTTTACCATACAACCAACCGTTCCGTCAAGATCCACATAATTCAAACCAGCTGCTTTCGCTTCCACTTCGATTGGGTTTTCTTCACGAACGTCGCGCATTTCTGCATATTTCGGATGTCTGTATAAAGCGTTATCATCCAAATTTACTTTGGCATCCACAGCGATAATCTTATTGTCCGAAGTTTTCAAAACCGGATTGATCTCAAACATTGAAGCATCGCAACCAATATAAGCATTGTACAAAGCAGGTACAAACTGGGTCATTTCTTTAAATGCAGCGCCCGAAAGCCCTAAGTTAAAAGCAATTCTTCTGACCTGGAAAGCCTGCAATCCTACAGCAGGATCGATTTCTTCAGTGAAAATTAAATGCGGCGTGTGCTCAGCAACTTCCTCGATATCCATTCCACCTTCAGTAGAATACATGATCATGTTGCGGCCTTTGCCACGGTTTAGTAAAACCGACATATAAAATTCAGACGTTTCGCTTTCACCAGGATAATACACATCCTCAGCAACCAAAACCTTGTGTACTTTTTTACCTTCAGCAGATGTTTGTGGCGTGATCAACTGCATTCCGATGATCTGTTCCGCCAATTCCTCAACTTGTTGCAGGTTTTTGGCAAGCTTCACACCGCCGCCTTTTCCGCGTCCTCCGGCGTGCACCTGTGCTTTGATCACATGCCATCCGGTTCCGGTTTCAGCCGTTAATTGTTTAGCAGCAGCAACCGCTTCCTGTGGATTGTTCGCCACATAGCCGCGCTGTACTTTTACGCCATAACTGGCCAATATCTCTTTTCCCTGGTATTCGTGTATATCCATAATGAAGTATTTGACTTTTTAAAAGTGCCACAAAAGTAACGAATTCGGATTAATTCATAAAGAGAAAATTGCATTAATTTCAGGCTCCTATTTCGATTTTTTAGGAGCTGTTTCCTGCTATCGCCTTAATCTTTATCTCGTGCCTCGATAAAGGATACCGGCTCTATCAGGGCTAGGGCATTATGGTTTTGAACGAAATTGATGTCAGAAATGGCATCCATACTTTTAATCATTAAATTATTAAATCTTTAAATCTTCCTCAAGTTTATTGGCAAATCGATATAAATTACAAATTCTTACCAATTGTCTTGGAAGTGCGCCTTATGAACAATAGTTTTGTGTAAAATCTCAAAAAATGCAACCCAAAGAATTAGTCCAGTTAGCAGAGCAATTTGGCAGCCCGTTATACGTGTACGACGCCGACAAAATCAGATTCCAGTACAACCGTTTAACAAATGCTTTCTCGAAGGTGAAGCAGCTGCGCGTGAATTATGCGGTCAAGGCGCTGTCTAATGTTTCGGTTTTGCAATTGTTAAAATCTATGGGTTCAGGTTTGGATACGGTTTCAATTCAGGAAGTCCAGCTTGGCTTGCACGCGGGCTTTCCGCCCGAAAAAATTATCTACACACCAAACGGCGTTTCGTTTGAAGAAATTGAAGAAGTCGCGAAACTTGGCGTTCAAATCAATATTGACAACCTTTCGGTATTGGAACATTTCGGAACCAAACACCCGAAAGTTCCGGTGTGCATCCGAATCAATCCGCACGTCATGGCTGGCGGAAACACGAATATTTCGGTGGGTCACATCGACAGCAAATTTGGGATTTCGATCCATCAATTGCCGCATTTGCTTCGGATTGTAGAAAATACAGGCATGCACATCAACGGAATCCACATGCATACCGGTTCGGATATTCTGGATATTGAAGTCTTTTTATACGCAGCAGAAATCCTTTTCGATACCGCAAAACATTTCAAGGAACTCGATTTCCTCGATTTCGGAAGCGGGTTCAAAGTGCCTTACAAAAAAGACGACATTGAAACCGACATTGAAGAACTCGGAAAAAAACTCTCCAAACGGTTCAATGCTTTTGAAAAAGAATACGGCCGCGAACTCACATTGGCCTTCGAGCCGGGAAAATTCCTGGTCAGTGAATCCGGATTTTTCCTTGCAAAAGTGAATGTCGTCAAACAAACGACTTCGACTGTTTTTGCCGGAATCGACAGCGGTTTCAACCATTTGATCCGCCCAATGTTTTACGGTTCGCAGCATCATATCGAAAACATCTCCAACCCAAAAGGAAAAGAACGTTTTTACTCGGTCGTAGGCTACATCTGTGAAACAGATACGTTTGCGAACAACCGCAAAATTGCTGAAATCAAAGAAGGCGATTTGTTGTGTTTCAGGAATGCCGGCGCCTATTGTTTCTCGATGGCATCGAATTACAATTCGCGTTTCAAACCCGCAGAAGTGCTGTGGATTGACGGTAAAGGGATTTTGATCCGCGAGCGCGAAACGTTTGAAGATTTACTAAAAAACCAGGTGATGATCGAAATATAAATTATATAGCACGATTTGATTGTGCTTTTTTTTATGATACCAATTACATTCTAAAATAACCAACTCTTAACACATTTGGTCCGGATGTTTTTTATCTTTGAATTCCTTTTCAAAACTTAAATTTCAAATGAACAGAAGAAAGTTTTTCCGCAACGGCTCGCTCGCAGCCCTTGGTTCAGCCCTCATCAACCCGTTAGACGTTTTTGGAAAATCGCAGGATTTCGATGCGTCAGGCAGAAATAAAAAAGCGAAAAACATCATTTTCCTCGTCAGCGACGGCATGAGTACCGGAACTTTAAATATGGCCGATCTGTTCCTGAACCGAAAATTCGGAAAAACCAGCAACTGGATCCAATTGTATAAAGACAACCGCGTGTCGCGTGCATTGATGGATACCGCTTCGGCAAGTTCGATCGTCACCGATTCGTCTGCGGGAAGTTCTTCCTGGGGCGGCGGCGTCCGTGTTCCGAATGGCTCTTTGAATGTTGGTGCAAACGGTGAAACCTATCTTCCGATCTTACAAAAATTTAAGAAAGCCGGAAAAATGGCGGGTTGCGTCACGACAGTCCCGATTACGCATGCCACTCCGGCCGGATTCTGCGTCAACAGCAAAAGCCGCAACAGCCAGGAAGACATCGCGGTGCAATATCTTGATTTGGGATTTGACATTATGATGGGTGGCGGAAACCAGTATTTTGCTTCCGATAAACGAAAAGATAAAAAGGATATGTATGCGGCTTATACTGCCAAAGGTTATCAGGTGGTAAAAACACGTGCTGAAATGATGGCTGCTGCATTGGACAAACCGGTGATCGGTGTTTTTGCAGACGATGCTTTGCCGTATTATGTAGACAGAAACAACGATGCAAATTTAAAAAATAGCGTTCCGTCGCTTGCCGAAATGGCACAAAAAGCAATCGATCGAATGAAAAACAACCCAAAAGGTTTTGTGCTTCAGATTGAAAGTGGAAAAGTCGACTGGGCAGCGCATGCGAACGATATCGGCGGATTAATCAACGACCAGATCGAGTTTGACGAAGCCATTAAAATCGCGATTGAATTTGCCGAAAAAGACAAAGAAACTTTGGTCATTATTACCACCGATCACGGAAACGCAAATCCGGGCGTAATTTATGGAAAAGAGGCGAATGCCAATTTCGACAGCATCCAAAAATACACGCATACTAACGAATGGATCTTAAATACGATTCACGCCGATTCCTCAGTAGCGCAAGTTCGTGAAATTATTGATGTTGCGAATGGCGGTACCATTTCAGAAGAAGATGCAAAGACAGTTCTTTCTTATTACGACGGACTCCACAAAGAAGATGGCGGTTTGTACAATTATAAAAAACTGCCGTTTAAAGCATTTTCAGAGATGCAGAAAAAATCGAATTCCGTGGGCTGGATCAGCATGGACCATTCTGCAGATTATGTCGAACTGGCAATGTTTGGCCCTGGAAGCGAATTGTTGAAGCCTTTCGTAAAGAACACCGATTTGCATTATCTGATGTTGCAGGCAGCGGAAGTGGAGAATAAGTTTTGAGTGCCTGAGTGCCTGAGTGCCTGAGTGCCTGAGTGCCTGAGTGCCTGAGTAAAATTAAAAAATCTTTTGTATAAAAGAAAAAGCGTCCAAATAAATGGGCGCTTTTTCTTTTATACAATCCTAATAAACTCAGGTACTCAGGCACTTGTCACTCAGCTACTCAGCAACTATTTCAAAATAATAAACTCACAACGCCTGTTGATCGAATGTTCCTGCTCCGTACACGGCTTCGCATCACCGCATTTGATCAGCGGCATTTCCTCACCATACCCTTTGGACTGCAATCGCTTGCGTTGGATGCCGTTTTTAACAAGGTAATCGAGTGTGGCAGCTGCCCTTTTATTGGACAAGATCATATTGTACATATTCGAAGCTCTCGAATCGGTGTGCGCGCCAAGTTCGACTTCCATTTCCGGATACTTTTTCAGCAGGTCGAGCAACACGTTTAAAACACTGGCAGCTTCGGGTTTGATGTCCCATTTGTTTAAATCAAAATAAATATTTTCAAGCACGATCTGTACTTTTCCGTCTTGTCTTCTGGTGATGATTTCTTCAGCGTCGTCATAACATTCCATGAACAATTCGATCGTGTAACGCATTTTTCCGTCTTCATTCGTTGTAAATTCTTCGCTATGCGGAATATAGAAATCGCGTGCCGCTTCGATGCGGTATTTCTTATTAGGCTCGGTATTGAACATATAATCGGCCGTCGCGCCAACGATCATCTGCCCTACAAGTTTGTCATTTTCATCATATAAAGTCACTTGCGTTCCAGGCAGTAAAGCCTGTGTATTCTTATCTTTCACGTCGCCTTCAACGATGTATCGGTCTTCGTTTTCCTTGCGTGTAAAACTGTACAGATTATCGCCTCCTTTTCGGTTGGATGCCAAATAACCGGTGTTCTTTTTTTCATCAACGATATAACCAAAATCGTCCATATTGCTGTTGATCGTTTCGCCAAGATTCAATGGTTTTGCAAAAACACCATTGTAGGATTTGCTCATGAAAATGTCGAGTCCGCCCATGCCCTGATGCCCATCTGAAGCGAAATACAAAATCGTTCCATCATCGGATATAAAAGGGAATTGCTCGCGATGGATCGTATTGATCGTATTGCCCATGTTTTGCGGTGTCCCGAAAGTGCCGTCTTCATTGACATCTACAACATAAATGTCAAATGATCCAATCGTGCCTGGCATATCGCTTGAAAAATACAGTTTCTTTCCGTCTTTGCTTAAAACCGGATGCTCGGTAGAATAACTGTCGCTGCTAAAAGGAACAGCCGTGACATTTTCCCATTTTCCGGCTTTAAATTCAGCTTTAAAAATCTTGACGCTAGCAATTTTATCTTCGCCTACCGCTACTCTTTTATCGCCTGTACGGTTAAAATACATGATCTTTCCGTCGCTGCTAAACGTCGCATTGCTTTCGTGCGTCTTGGTATTGATCTCTTTCGGGAACGGCTCCACTTTGACCAGTTGCCCTTTGCCATCGACTTCGCCGCTGAACAAATCCAGATACGGCCGGTCATTCCATCCATAGGCTTTGCTTTCGCCATTGCGCAACGATGCAAACGCCACTTTATCTCCATAAAATGAAATCCCGAAATCGCCGTTCGAAGTATTTTTCGCCATCGGCTGAATGACATAATTGTAAGGCACATTCGTATTTAAATTGGCAATGAATTTCACCGTGTTGACATTGTATTTCAGATACTGCCCCATGTAATCATCTGCTTTGGCGTAATCTGCGATGCCTAATAATGCATGTGCGTAACGAAAATACACTTCGGGTTTGAGGCTGTCTTTATACGTCAGAAACAGTTTTCCGTATACGCGTGTCGCGTCGATCATCTGTGAATTGTTGTAATACGAATCGCCGAGGTTTTGCAGTACATTCTGGTTTTCCTTGACTTCCTCATACATTTTTGCCGCAGCGACGTATTCCCTTTTTTCGAACAACGAATTCGCCTTCTTTTCACTGGCTTTCTGTCCGGACACGAGTCCGAAACAAAATATAAACAAGAGGTAAAAGCAGTGTTTCATTTTCGTTTGTATTAAAAGAACCTTGGCGATTTGTCATAGCCTTTGGATTTTAATCCTGAGAAATCAAGATCAAACAGTAAAAATATTTCGTGTGTCCCCGAATTGTATTTTCCAAGATTTGACAATGTATAATCATAAGCATATCCAATCCTCAAGCTTGGCGTGACGTAAATGTTGACCAATCCGCTGACGGAATCATCGAAACGATAACCCACGCCACCTTCGATGAAATTATTAAAAAGCACGTTTGCCGTGACATCAAGTGAAATCGGTGCGCCAGAAACGCCTTTGGCCATGAATGCCGGTTTGAATTTCAGGTTCGGATTCAGGTCGAATACATAACCCGCAGTCAGGAAATAATGCACATCTTCTACGCCTGTCGTCTGCAAGCCGTCTTTGCGGTCAAGGTGCTTTGTTTTCAACAGATTCGGTGCCGACAATCCGATGTAATAATGGTCGCTGAAGAAATACGTTCCCACGCCCACATTCGGGAATGTCTTTGAAATATTCTGTGCAAATGCCGGATCGGCTGCTTCATCAGTATATTGGAAGCCACTGAAATCGGTATTGAAAAGCGTCACACCACCTTTTAACCCGAAAGAGATTTTTGTCGTTGGGGAAACCGGAACAACATACGCAAAATCGGCATAAATATTATTTTCGTTGACGACATCGCCAATCGCATCGTTGACGAATGAAAGTCCGGCTTCTACCCTTTTCGCAATCGGCATGTGCGCGAAAACAGTTGCCGTTTTTGGCGCGCCGACCGCCCCAACCCATTGGGTACGGTACAAACCGCCGACATTCAACACGCCTTCATTGTCTGTCGCATAGCCTGGATTGATCACGCTCATATTGTACATATAATGTGTAAACTGCGGATCCTGCTGTGCTTTTACCGATGAAAACAGTAAAAAAGCAGCGATAAAAAGTAAATATTTGCTATCTATTTTTTTCATTTGATTACCTGCTTAAATAGATTCTGCCTTGTTTCGGATTCTTAATGCCATCATTGAATTCGAGTATGTAAAAATACACGCCCGGAGGCAATGTTTTGTCGCCCATTTTCAGGCCGCCTTCGTTGGAAGTTCCGTCCCAGTTTGGCGTATTTTTATTTCCTTTGTACAGGATATTTCCGTAGCGGTTGTAAATTTCGAGTTTGGCGTTCGGATACAATTCAAACAACGCATTGATCACAAACTGGTCGTTGATGCCATCGCCATTTGGAGAAAATCCGTCAGGAATAATGAGATCATCACATTTGGTTAAGTCGACTTCCACCTGCAAACGCACCCCGCTTTCACAGCCCGAAGCCGTGTTGAATGACGCATAATAAACGCCTCCGTTTACAAGTAAATCTGTATCGTTATAAGCCGTTCCGTTTACAGCGGCATCATACCAAATCACCGGATCCGGGCTTGAAATATTCGCTGACAGATCGGCAATTGTCGGATTGTCTCGTGAACAAAATTCGCCGCCGTCGCTGCTGAGGATTGGCGTGCCAGCCTGGGAAATGGTAAACACAACCGGAGTGAAAGCCGTTCCTGTCGCGCCACACGATCCAGCCGCCGAAGTCAGTTGTGCGATAATTAAAGTTTGCGTTCCGGGATTTGCAAATTCAGTTGCCGGAATCGTAAAACTTCCTGAACCAGACACTATCGTTACCGACACCGTTCCAGCCGATGCATTCGCACCAGACAATTGATAACTGATATTGTAAACGCCATCTGCAAGTCCGGATGCATTGGTAATAAACACTTCATTGGAGAAATTGACACACGAAGAAGCTGCCGTTGCAGTAGCGCCAGTCGTGTTAGGAATCGCGAATATCTGGAAAGAAGCAGTTGCATTTTCAGTCGCATTTCTGCAACCGGTAAGGCTGTTAATTCCTGAAATTATCAAAGCATAAGTGCCGGCAGTTGGGAAAAATGAAGCCGGAAGCGTAAAACTTCCGACACCGCCGAGAATGTTTACTGCAGAAGTTACGGCAGTTGGCGGCGTAGCGGTTGGGATGCTGAAGTTGAAAATATAAGTTCCGTCTGCCAGGCCTGTAGCGTTTGAAATGGCAACGGTTGTACTGCTTCCAAAACATACGTTGGCAACGCTAAGATTTGAATTTTCGAGGTTTGAAATTGGAAGTATCCTGAAATCTGCTGAAACGTTGGTTAGCGCCGTTACACAGGTTGTGGTGATGTTTCCAATGTTTGAAAATGCGATGGTGGTAAGCCCTAAATTCGGAATGTCGGCAGCGTTGATCACAAAAGTTCCCGTTCCTGCGGCTATGGTGATGTTGATCGCTTCTTCGGCTAAAGTATTCATTCCTGATAAAGTATACGTCAAAACATAATCGCCGTCAGGCAATCCATTAAAAGTCACAATGGCATCGGATCCTGCACAAACTGGCATATTTACGGTAATGTTTGCAGAAGTCAGCACCGGATTTGCCCTGACCGTGAAATTTACGGTTTCAGAATCGGTTCCGCAGGCATTTGTGATCTGATACGAAAAAGTATAATCGCCCGGAATCAGTGCATTCAGGTTAATGATGTTATTCACGACCAATCCGGCAGTATCAACCCAGTCGCCTCCGGTTTGGTAATTTCTGATCAAGGTGAACAAATCGAGCGTACCCGCCGAGCTGCAAAAATTTTGTGGCAAGCCGATAAATGTTCCAGCGTCTGGAACCGGGCTGACGATTACCTTTACTACTGCCCTATCCGATTCACACGGAGAAACTCCGCCTGTTACGGTATACGTAAATTCATAAATCCCTGCGCCAATGGTGGCATTGAAAATATTGCTGACTACATTGCCGGTTGCATTGTTTGTCCAGGTTCCGCCGACATCCTGAGTACCATTCAATCCTGAAAATAAATTTACCGCTTTGTTGGTAATACAGGCATTGATCAGAAGTGGTGCATTAAGCCCGCCTGCATTTGGCGAACGCGTTACATTTACAGTTACCGTGGCTGAATCTCTTTGGCAAAGCTCACTTCCAACGGTGTACGTATAAACGCCCGCAGCATCAATTTGCGGATTAAATATTCCTGAATTGCTTGCCAATGTAGGCGTCCAGACGCCTCCGGTTTGTGGTGTTCCATTTAGAAATGTAAATAAATCCACCGACGGAAAATTGCTGCACAATGGCGGCGCAATGCCCGGTTCTCCTGCATCCGGAATCGGGTTGATCGTTACCGTTACCGTGGCTGTATCGTCGTCGCAAGGCTGGCTGCCTTCGAAAGTGTAAGTGTATATCCCGGCAGCATCTACAGCAGGATTGAAAACACCGGTTCCGCTGGCAAGTGCAGGCGACCAGGTTCCGCCTCTTTGAGGTGTGCCGTTTAAGCTTAAAAACAAATCTGCCGGAGCACTGTTGACACAGAATGCGGCATTTCCAGGCAAACCTGCATCCGGGCCTGGCGTAATCGAAATTGTCACTTGTGCCTGATCATTCGGACATGGGAAAGTCCCTAAAACCGTATATGTATAAACCTGCGCCACATCAACTGCAGGGTTAAAAAAGCCGGTTCCGCTTGACAACGCAGGCGACCAGGTGCCGCCGGTTTGTGCATTTGCACCTAAAAGTACAAACAGATCGACTGGATCCTGATTCGAACAAAGCGTCCGAACCACATCATTCCCGGCATTTGCCTGAGGCTTGATCGTCACATTCACAATCGCAACCGCATTCGGGCAGGGTGCCGTTCCAAGGACGATGTATTGGTATTGCCCGGCCCGATCAACCACTGGATTAAATATCCCGGTGCCACTTACAAGCGCAGGTGACCAAGTTCCGCCGGTTTGCGCAGCAGTTCCCAAAAGCGAAAACAAATTAACCGGGTTGCTGTTGCTGCATATTTCGATGCTCGTACTGTTTCCGGCGATCGGAGGCTGGGAAACCGTAATGGTTCGTGTATCTGATAAAGCCTGGCTGCAATTTAACGGTGCCGGCAGCGCGACATTGGTCAGGATAAAAGTGGTATCTTCTGTATAACTTCCATCAATAAAATAGATTCCGGAAGCATTCAATGTAACTGTATGGGAAGCGCCGTTTTGCGTATAAGTTACAATCGCGCCGGGCGTTCCGCTGATCGTTCCCCTCACGCTGCTTCCTGCACAGATCGATCCTGTCGGAATAAATAATGAAGCAGTCGGCAACGGAATCACATTCAGATCTGCAGGAATATTTAAAACGTTAATACATGATGGCGTGCCGGCTGTAGTTACACTAATTAAAACAAAATGTACGGCTGCGGTAAAAGTTCCCGGAATGTTAAAGAGCCCTGAAGCATTTAAAGTGACCGTTTCTATGGTACTGTTTTGCGAATAAGTCACAATGGCATTTGGCGTTCCTGTGATCCTGACCGTCGCCGTTCCACCGGAACAAATGGTAGCCGGATCGATAACGATTGATGCAACCGGCAATGGAATAACGGTTAAATCGGCATTGCCGAAAATCGGTTGGCTGCAACCCGGAGAACCTGTCGTGGCAGCGCTTACCAATTCAAATCTGGTCGAAACCGTATAAGGAATATTGGTTGATCCGTGTCCTTCCCCGTCAAGCGGAATGGTTAGCGTATTGCCGTTTGCAGTATAAGTAATGATCGCGTTTGGCGTTCCGTTGAAAGTCAGCGTCGCATTTTCATTGGCACAAATGATCAAAGGCAAAACAGACATCGTTGCTGTTGGCAGAGGCAATACCGTAATCGTAATTCTTTGTGTTAAAAGCTGTACGCAAACCGGAGTTGGAGGCGTTGAAATGCTTACAAGTACAAACACTGTATCTTCTGTATACGCTGCGGTTGGAACCGTATAACTTCCGGTTGCGCTGAGCGTAATGGTGCGTGTGCTGCCGTTGACCGTATAAACGACCGTAGCATTTGGCGTTCCGGTAATGGTCACCGTGACATTTTGCCCTGAGCAAATGGTATCTGCTGTTGCAGCAATACTCGCTGTTGGAAGCGGGATCACGGTCATCGTTGCAGACAATCCGGTTAGCGGCTGTGAACATCCGGGACTTCCAGCGGTTGTTACGCTTATTGGAATGAATACCGTGGTAATGATAAATGCCTGCGAAATATCTGCAAAACCTGATGCGTTGATTGTAATGTTATGGGAAACGCCGTTTTCAGTATAGGTGACAATGGCTCCGGGCGTTCCAGTAATTCTGACTGTAGCCGTTGTTCCGGCACAAATCGGGCTTGCATCTGCTATGATGCTTGTTACTGTCGGCAACGGCACGACGTTCAATATGACATGCTGGTCAATATTGTTGGTACAAAATGGCACCAAGGTGGAAGTCACACTAACCAATACAAATTCGGTCTGAACCGTATAATTCGCCGTTGGCAATTGGTACAAGCCATTTCCATCCAGCCTGATGGTATGTGAAGTTCCATTTTCGGTGTAAACCACATTGGCATTTGGCGTGCCTGTAATGCGTACAACCGAAGTTCCACCTGCGCAAATGGTATCCGCGCTTAAGGAAATCGCGGCCGTTGGCAAGGTGCGCACACTGATATTGACCTGGCGACCGGTTAAAAGCTGGGTACAAGCCGGAGTTCCTGCAGTTGTCACGCTGATAAGCGCAAACACTGTATTTTCTATGTAGGACGCTGGTGGAACAATGTAAATCCCAGCAGCATTCAGCACTATGGTGCGCAAACTTCCGTTGATGGTATAAACAACTGTTGCGTTTGGCGTTCCGGTAATAGTTACAATGGCATTGCTTCCGAGGCAAATATCTGCTGCAGCGACAGCAATAGCAGCTGTTGGTGGCGGAATCACCGTGACCGTAGCATTTTGTCCTGTTATGAGTTGCGTACACGATGGCGTACCAGCACTTGTTACCCTTACAATAACATAATTTGTGGTAACTGTCGGATTGATATCGATAAATGCAGTTCCTAATGCATTTAAAACGATGGTGCGGATCGTGCCGTTTTCAGTATAAGTGACTGTTGCTCCGGGCGTTCCCGTAAATGTCACCCTGGTGCTTCCGGCAGAACAAATTAACGGACTGCTGATCGAAACTGTAGCAGTCGGCAAAGGAAGCACATTGATTGTAAAGCCTTGTGTTAATAGCTGGCTGCAACTTGGTGTTCCCGTTGTTGCTACGCTGACCAATTTGATTTCAGTCGTCGTCGTGTAAATTCCGGGAATTGTTATTGATCCGCTTGCTGGAATTGTGACTATTCTGACTGCGCCACCTACTGTATAAGTCACAATGGCATTTGGCGTGCCCGTGATGATAATATTTGAATTTTCTCCTGAGCAGATGTTCAGGTTTGATATACTCAGAGTCGCTACCGGCAAAGGCAGGATGTTGATCGTAACTGTTGAAGTTACCGTTGGGCATACGCCGGAAGCAACGCGATAAGTAAAGACATACGGACTTCCCGCAGCGGTTAATGATGCAATATTTACGGTGCCGAGATGTCCGTTTGTTGTTGCCAATGGGCCGGTCCATGTTCCGATTGCATCTGGTGTTCCGCCAAGCAGATTGAACAAATTGAACGGCGGCGTTGACGGAACATCTGAAACACAAAAGCTTCTTTGACCGTTCGTGCCTGCATTATTGGGTTGTGTAAAACTTACCGAAACGCCAAGCCTGGTGGCGCTTTCGCAGAGATCGTCCGAAGTAGCGGCGTAATAGGTTTGCCCTTCGATCAACGGCGTTGACGAACCCAACTCTACTCCCGAACTCGGACTCAGATACCAACGGATGTTGTTTCCATTGGCAGTTAGATTGGCTACCGTCGGCGGCGGCTGCGCACAAAATTGCTGTGCGGTGCTTCCTGTTGGCGCAGGCAAAATCCTGACCAAAACCAAAACAGAACGCCTTGATGTTTCACAACCCGTAACCGGATTGATCTGACTGGCGTAATAAAGTGTATTATCGGTTAAAACCGTGGCCGGGCTCAAAGGCGAACCTCCGGTTGTCGCAGCATACCATTGCACCATATTCCCTATAACCTGTATGTCTGCAATCGTCGAGCGGGCACAAAACCCCTGCGTTCTCGGCTGTACCACTGGCGCTGAAACTACGCTGACAACGACCCTTTGGCGAACGCCGCAACTTCCCGTATTGTCATCTGCAAAGTAATCTTCGCCATCAATGAGCGCAATCGAATTTGACAATGCCGTTGTCGATGTAGCCGTATCATACCATACGATACCGCCGCCATTGTTGGTCGCAACGAGGCTCGCAATGGTCGGATAAGGATTGTCACAGAAAGATTGGGTTTGATTGGAAACCGTTGGGCACTGCGCATATGAAAATGTCAGGCTAAGAAAAAAAGCCAGACAAAAAAAAGGGTGAAATTTATTTTTTTTACTAAGAGTAATAATTCTCATAAGCATCCCGAATTGACTAATTTAGAAATTTACAATCCCAACATCGTTAGGCATTTACAATAAAATTTCGACGTCATTTGCAACGATAATATTAACTAAATTAAATATGTTAATTTTTATGTTATCTTAATATTATGAACAAAATCATTAACAATTTTCAACATCATATATTTTGGAAAGAAAACATAAAAAAACTGCAAATTAAACCTTAGGATTAAAGTTCACGAAAGTAGGGATAAACATGAAACAAAAATGCACGGAAAATTGCTTTTTCGTGCAGTAAAAATAAAGAAATTTCTTCTAAAAATATAGAATTTACAGCAAATATTTAAATTGGTGGAACTTTGTATTTCAGGCAAGATGCATACACCTTGAATCCCAGCTTATTTCATGTTTTTGTCAACGTAATTGATGATGTTATACACCACAATGACATCTTTTTGGTTGATGTAGAGTTGCTTCCTGTTATCCTGTTTTTTTCTGGTAATGATCGAGATCGTAAACGGAACGCCATTGTCATCTTTGCAGCTAAACGGATAGATCAAATCATCCTCGTTTTCAGTCTTGTCCTGATATTCCACAATATCATACAGTTGCACTTCCTGCGAATATATGACAATCCTGTTTTTGTTGGTATCCAAAGTAATAACCATCGAACTGGGCTGCAACTCCGACCATTTCCCCCAATTTCCTTTCGCATCTTTTTCAAGCACGCTAAAACCCGTAGTCAGGAATTTATACGACTGGCTGTAGCCTTGCTGCAGACCGAAAACCATCAGGAAAAGGAAAAACAATGTTCTAAGTTTCATAATGCTGTTTTTAGTTATATTTTGATATTTGAAAGTTCGTTTTGGGCCAATTTAAATTCGGAAACCACGGTATCAACAATGTCCTTAACGGATTTTACGTCATTGATCAGTCCGGAAATTTGCCCGATTTCGAGTTCGCCCTCAACCAGATCGCCTTCAAACATGCCACGCTTGGCCCTCGCCCTTCCGAGCAACGTTTTCAAATCTTCTGCCGATGGCGATTTCGTATACAATTCAATAATGTCGTGGTAAAATTTATTTTTGATCAAACGCACCGGCGCGAGCTCTTTTAAAGTTACGTGCGTTTCGCCTTCCTGCAAATCGACGATCGCCTGCTTAAAGGTATCGTGTGCCGAAGATTCTACCGAAGCAGCAAAACGACTCCCCATCTGCACGCCGTCGGCACCTAAAACCATCGCTGCAAGCATGCCGCGACCCGTTGCAATTCCACCGGCCGCAATCAACGGAATGCTGATCTTTTCACGAACCATCGGAATCAGTGTCAGTGTTGTCGTTTCTTCACGCCCATTGTGCCCGCCTGCCTCGAATCCTTCGGCTACGACTGCATCTACACCGGCTTCCTGTGCTTTCAGGGCAAATTTGGAACTGCTCACGACGTGAACGACCGTGATGCCGTTTTCTTTCAGATAAGATGTCCATGTTTTCGGGTTTCCAGCCGAAGTAAAGACGATTTTCACGCCTTCTTCAACAATGATTTTCATGATTTCTTCGATGTTCGGATACAGCATCGGCACATTGACACCGAATGGTTTATCGGTAGCTTTTTTGCATTTCCGGATGTGGTCGCGCAACACTTCGGGATACATCGATCCGGCTCCGATGAGGCCCAAACCGCCGGCATTGCTAACGGCACTTGCGAGTTTGTAACCGCTGTTCCAGATCATTCCGCCCTGGACCATCGGATATTGGATATTAAAAAGCTGGGTGATTTTATTCATTGATTATTTCCTGATCAGTTTTCCTTTCTGAGTCGTTCCGTTGGATTCAATCTGGTATAAATAAATCCCGGATTTTAAATTTTCAACCCCGATTTCAGAAGATTGTGGAGTAATATTCTTATGCAAAATTTCCTGTCCCAATGTATTGTATACCGTGATTTTTCCATTATAAAATCCCGATGGAAAAGCTACATTTATAGTGCTTGCTGTTGGATTCGGATAAACGAAAAATTGCCTTTCAGCAAATGCTTGAACGCCCAAGGCACTTTGCAAAGCGTCATAAAAATCCGGAATCCCATATCCAATCTGATCGTTCGGATTGTTGTAAATGCTGGCAGATTCTTTGACCAACTGCATGATTTCCTCATTGGTTTTTCCAGGCAAAGCCTGCCATAAACTTGCGATCATTCCAGCCATAATGGGTCCGGAAAATGACGTTCCGCTTGCTGTTGTAATATTTCCCGCAAGATTTGAAAGTACAGATGCCTGGCCTTGGGCCGAAACATCGGGCTTGACCCTGCCATCAGAAGACGGCCCATACGAACTAAACGACGCATAATTTCCCTGCGCATTTACAGCACCAATGGCAAGAGCATGCAAAGCATCTGAAGGCGTAGTGATGTAATGCCACGGTTTGCTGCCTTCATTTCCTGCCGAAACCACGCAAATCATGCCGCGGCTATAGGCAATGTCGAGTCCGCGTGCACTAAACGTTGTTGTTCCGTTCATATCGGCGTACGTGTGGCTGTAATTCGTGTTGTCAAAAACGGAATATCCAAGTGAAGTTGTAATGATGTCAACACCCAAACGATCGGCTTCTTCAGCGGCTTCGACCCAAAGCGATTCTTCAAGCGGGCCTTCATTATTGCCGTCTTCGGTGATGAACAAATAATAAGAAGCATCAGGCGCAGTTCCTACAAGCTGGCCCTCGATATAACCGCCCATGGTAGAAAGCACCATGGTTCCGTGGCTTAAACCGGAGTAGAAATTTTCATTTCTGTTGACATAATCGTAACCGCCGAGAATCTGGTTGTTGTCGCGCAATCTGGCAAAGGGTTCAACGGTGTTCACTGCCGGAAACCCGCCGTCCATGACCGCTATGATTTTTCCTGATCCGGTATAATTTTGCTGATGCAATTGCACACCGTCGAGCATTTGGATCTGGTTCAGCGAATTTCCGTAATTGAAATCGGAAGCCGTTTCCAGCATTTTATTGACTTTATTGATGCTTTGTGGGGTAAAATTTTTAGATGGCCCGTTCAGCGTTTTATCTGCAAAATCAACTCTTGTAACAAATGATAATGCTGTTAATGCATTGATTTGCGATTGCGTCCCGCGGATGTGCAGCGCATTAAGCCATTTGGATTTGGCCATGACCGAAATACCATCAGCTGCTTCAATCTGGTCGATGTAGGATTGGTAAACCGGAACATCTTTAAAGTCTAATGCGATATTTTGAGTGGTACGCCGGTCCAATGCCCTTTGCGTCAGCATCGATAACGGATTGTTTAAATATTGTTGGGAATCGGGTTTCGCATTCAGGTAAACCCAGGCATCTTCGACCTGCGCAAATGCTGCGAATTGGATAAAAAACAGTGCAAGAAACGCAAGCTTTTTCATAATAAATAATTTACAGATTGTAAATCTATGAAATTACGCCCGAACCAACTAATTCATCATTCAAATACCAGGCAACAAATTGTCCTTCGGTAATGGCAGATTGCGGATTTTCAAAAGCGACATACATGCCGTTTTCAAATTGGTGTAAAGTGGCTTTTTGCAATTCCTGGCGGTAACGGATTCTCGCCATGACTTCCATGGTTTCGCCGTTTTTCAAGGCCATGTCCGTACGGATCCAATGTACTTCAGATTTTTCGACGAACAAGGCTTTTTTGAACAATCCCGGATGGCTGCTGCCTTGTCCGGTATAAATCGTATTGGTTTCGACGTCGGTGGCAATGACAAATAATGCTTCCGGCGTGCCGCCAACATTGAGCCCTTTTCTTTGTCCCACTGTAAAATAATGCGCGCCCTGGTGTTTCCCGACTTGTTTTCCCATTTCTGGCTTGTAGCCAATGGCCGACGCTTCAAAAGCCAATTCTTCTTCGACGGAATCGTATATTGGTTTATCAGAATGGTAGATTTCCTGGTTGGAATTGATTTCGTAGATAAGTCCGTCCTTGGGTTGTAATTTTTGCTGTAAAAATTCAGGCAGGCGCACTTTTCCGATGAAACACAAACCTTGTGAATCTTTTTTATCTGCGGTAACGAGTTCCATTTCTGCGGCAATCGCACGCACTTCAGGCTTGGTCAGTTCACCGATTGGGAACAATGATTTTTCGAGTTGCTCCTGTGACAACTGGCAAAGAAAATACGATTGGTCTTTGTTGGTATCGACACCTGAAAGCAGTTGGTAAACGATTTTTCCGTCGACTTCAGTTTCACCTTTGCGGCAATAATGGCCGGTGGCGACAAAATCTGCGCCGAGGCTCAGGGCGATTTTCATGAACACATCGAACTTGATCTCGCGGTTGCACAACACGTCGGGATTTGGCGTTCGGCCTTTTTCATATTCGGCAAACATATAATCGACGATCTTTTCTTTGTATTGTTCGCTAAGGTCGACCGTTTGAAACGGAATCCCGAGCTTTTCGGCTACCAAAAGTGCGTCATTGCTGTCTTCGAGCCACGGGCATTCGTTTGAAATGGTGACCGAATCATCATGCCAGTTTTTCATGAACAGGCCGATCACTTCGTAGCCTTGCTGCTGTAATAAATAAGCGGCAACACTCGAATCAACTCCGCCGGAAAGCCCTACGACAACACGTTTCATTTGGTATAATTTAAAGATTAAATGATTGAAAAAATTAAAAAATTTTCAATGCGCAAAGGTATTATTTATTTTTAAGGTGAAAGTTAATGCGGTGGTAAAATTGTTTCCGGAAATGTGGACGAAAGATTTATTCTACTTTGAATTTTTCATTTTTACAGTCTAAAATCAGTTTGTGGTTTAAAAAGAGCTTGTTCCCGATCATTCCTTGCATTCCCGAAGCTTTCATCAATAGGTTTTGAACTTGTGAAGTGCCTTCAACGCGGGTCACTTCCGAAAGTTTTATTGCGCTGCCGCCAATTTTCATCGTATGGTTTGCAGGGGCAGAAATGGCTGTCAGTAAATTGCCCCAGGAATTGCCGTTTTCCTTTTTAATATTGCCGTTTGGAGTCCGGTATTTTTCCCATTCTTCCTTATTGGTGATCAATTCATAACCACTGCTTCCCGAGTCGTAAAGCAATTTCAGGTTTTTATTTTCTAATGTCGCAGGGATTAATATTTTTCTTTTCCGGAATTCAAATTTTTCAAATCCATTTTCCTGGAGATCCTTTTCGAATGAGCAGCAGCTATTTTTAAAATCCATGACCACGATCCTTTTTTCGAATAAATCGGTTCCAATGGTTCCGATAATATTTACGGCATTGGCATGATCGAACTCGACCTGGTTCCCATAGTTTAATACTTCGAAATGCGCCGATGAAACAGTCATCTCCCCGATATTGAAGTGTACGGCCATTTCTGTTTGGCCGTTATCTAATTGGATCTGATCGCGGAATTTTGTACGGATTGATTCTAAAGAATTCCTGTAAAGCAAAGTAACCGGTGAACCGGAATCCAATTGCATGTAAAATATTTTGTCGATACCTTTAATCCGGACAGGCAAATAAATGGCATGACATGGATTTTCATCATTGGAATCACACATCATCGGAACATGCGCTGTAAAACCCGAGACCTTTAAATGATTTTCTGGCGGCGTAAATTTTTTCTCAAAATAAAAATATCCGCCTATTAACGAAAAAATGACAAGGATTAAAGTGGCTGCAATGATTTTCTTAAATGTTTTCATCTTGTTTTTTTGTGCAAGATTCGGTTTTAAAAACCGGTTTCGCAGTAAAAACAATACGACATTTTTACGTCATTTTACGACGGCAATTATAAAAAACTGGTTTTCAGCTTAATGTGCAGGTCATTTTTCTGATTCAAACTGATTCCGTTTTTGAGCACTACCAATAGTTTGATGCTCATCAGGGCAATCAAACAGACGATGAAAAGCGGAAATTGTATTGATAATGCTCTTTGGACAAACGGGCAAATTATCATCAAAATAGAAAGGATCACCGTTAAGACAATTTGGACGCTTACAATATTTTTTCCAAGTTCTTTGTTCTTTGGATCTTTGGTTTTGTAGGTTAATAGCAATGGAAAAATAACGCTGCCAAATGGAATAACAAGACCTGTTAAAGCTGAGAGGTTGATTATTTTTGCCCTTTCGGTTTTGACATTTTCTTCGGTATCAACACCAATCAGGTTTTCAGGAGCAGTTTCTAAAGCTTCTGCAACCGCCTTTAAAGTGTAGCCTTTGGCGATATTTCCTGCTTCAATTCTTTGAATCGTTCTTAATGAAAGTTTCGATTTTTCGGCAAGTTCATTTTGGGTCAGATTCTTTTCTTCTCTTAAAATCCTGATTTTATTTTTCATTCCATTGTAAATTTTCTCTAATTCCAATATTTAAATTACAGCATTACATTTTAGGTTCAACCTTAGGCTTGTTAGGTTTTTTCCTGTTTTTGACTTTATCCATATTGTCTTTGCTGACGAGTTTGCCTTCTTCGTAGAATTCCCATTTTCCGGTCTTTTTACCGTTGGTATACATTCCTTTCGCGACAACATTCCCAAGCGGGTCTTTGTAAACAGCCGGGCCGTCGAACTGGCCGTTTTTGTAATTTGATTGCTCTAAAACCACGCCTTTTTCGGTGATTTTTTTATACGGGCCGTTTTTGATCCCGGCAACATAATTGGATTCTTCGGCAATGTTAGAACTTCTGTAAAAAACGGTGCGCTTGCCGTTGAGTTTGCCGTTTTTATAATTTTCAATGGTCATGATCTGAGGCAAATCTTCGTGGTAATATTTCCATTCGCCTTCGGGCAGTTTGTTGACTTCCTTGCCTTCGCTGACTTTGTTGTTTTTCTGATTGTAAAAAATGGTGTAGGCAGAATTGTCCTTCGGGTTGAATTCACGTGTCGCAATCACCGATTTTGCTTTGGTATCATCGAAGAATTTAAACGTTCCGGTTTCTTTTCCGTGGTCGAATGCACCTTCGTAGCGCGGCCTTTTCGATTCGGCATACACGCCACGCCACAACCCGTGCTTCTGCCCTTTTTCGTCGGTTTTGTTGGTATCGGTTTGGGCAAATGCTGAAAAGCTGAAAATTAAGGCCGTTAATATTCCGAAGTATTTCATGGATTTTGTTTTTACTATAACCGTTTTTTATCCGATTTATTTTGGCAAAATTACAATTAGTTATTTTCAAAAAAAAAGCTCCTTTTGAATTAGGAGCTTTTTTAATTATTTTTTAGGCGTTTTGGCTTTTTGGGCTTCGGCCTGTTCCATCATTTCCTGCATTTTTTTCTGGAACTTGCTTTGCGTTTTCGGCTTCAGCTTGTTTTCCTGGATTTGTGCGTGGATTTTCTTTTCATCAACGACATAACGTTTGATGACAATCATGATTCCGATCGTAATTAAATTCGAAATGAAGTTGTACAAACTCAATCCTGAACCGTAATTGTTGAAGAAAAACAACATCATCAATGGTGAAATGTAAATCATGATTTTCATGATCTTGCCCATATCCGGCATGCCTTCCTGTTGCGGAGCCGCCATTTGCTGGTCGCCGGTTGTCATTCTCATGTAGAAGAAAATCGCAATCGCTGCCAGGATCGGGAACAAACTGATGTGGTTTCCGTAGAACGGAATGTAAAACGGCAATTTTACTACTGCATCAAATGAAGACAAATCGTCTGCCCAAAGGAAGCCTTTTTGCCTCAATTCAATCGCTGACGGGAAAAACTGGAACGACGCATACATAAACGGAATCTGGATCAAGGCCGGAATACAGCCCGCCATTGGGTTCACGCCAGCCTTGTTGTAAAGCTTCATCGTTTCCTGTTGTTTTTTCATCGGATCTTTACTGAACTTTTCGTTCACTTCATTGATCTCCGGACGCAAGACTTTCATCTTCGCTTGCGACAGAAATGACTTATAAGTAATCGGCGACATCGCAATTTTGATGATGATCGTGAAGATGATGATCGCGATTCCGTAAGCGATGAACGAACTTAAGAATCCGAACAAAGGCACGAAAATAAATTTGTTGATCCATCCGAAAATGCCCCAGCCCAATGGAACGACCCTGTCGATATTCCGGTCGTATTTTTTAAGAATTTTATAATCTGCCGGACCGTAATACCAGTTCATTTTATAATCGATCTCGCCGTTTGTAAATGCCAGCGGAATTTTAGCATTGAACTGTTTTAGAAAAGTCGTATCAACTTTTTCGTCGTTTACGAGGTTTTGCGAATGCAAGGTGACTTTGTCGAATGCTTTGTGTGTCAATAAAATAGAAGCGAAGAAATGTTGCTTGAAAGCAATGTATGTGACTTTGTCAGCCGTTTCGGTTTTTTCTTTACTCAAGCCAAGGTCGCTGTCTTTTCCGTCTTCATATTCATACCTTAAATCGACATAACGGTTTTCGTAGCTCACGCTCGGCTCGTTTCTGTACGCTTTCAGGTCCCAGTCCATTTCCACCGGTTTCGAAGTATTCAAAACGGGACTCAAATCCTGTGAACGCACGTCAAAATCCAGCATGTAATCGTCAGGTTTCAATGTATAACGGTATTCTAAAAATTGGTTCGGACCCGCTTTTAACCGCATCGCCAACACCTGGTTTCCGGCAACATTTGTTAACGTTGGCTCAAAATACATGTTTTTGGTATCGAGCGTGCGGTTGTCGCGGGTTTGAAGTTTGATGTTCAGATTCGCATTGTTGTTTTTGATTAGTTCCACCCATTCGCCCGAAGTTTTCTTGATGCGTTTGAAATCTTTCAGCTTGGCTTCAACAATGTAACCGCCTTTGTTTGAAATTTTAAGGCTGATCAGTTTGTTTTCAATCGTCGTAAAATCGCTTTTCGCCGATGGAAGTGTTGCAGAATATGCAAATCCGCCCAAAGTGCCTTGCAGCGCTTTCAGTTTTACAGTGTCATTAGCGATGTCTTCGATTTTAGCAACCGTCAGCTCCTTGACTGAAGCCGCATTTTCCGCTTTCGCTTCGCTGATTTTCTGTTGTTCTTTCTTGGCTTTTTCGAGGGCGATTTCTTTTTCAGAAGGTTGGTTCTGGTACATGATCCAGATCAGGATTCCGAAAATTAAGATAAATCCGATAATCGAATTTAGGTCAAACTTTTTTTGTTCCATTGTCATTTTTGGGCCGCTTTCGCTTTCCCGTTGTTAATTATTTCTTTTTTGACTGTACGGTCGCCGCCACAAAGCTCACGAAAAGCGGGTGCGGATTGGCCACGGTACTTTTATATTCGGGATGGTATTGCACGCCGATGAAAAACGGATGGTTTTCCAGTTCGACGATTTCTACCAAACCCGTATCCGGATTGATCCCGGAAGCTTTTAAACCGGCCGCTTCGAGTTGTTCCAAATAATCTCCGTTGAACTCGTAGCGGTGGCGGTGACGTTCTAAAATTGAGGTTTCCCCATAAATTTCAGCCGCCAGTGTATTTTCTTTGATGTCACATTTCCAGGCACCCAAACGCATCGTTCCCCCTTTGTCTGTGATTTCTTTTTGTTCTTCCATTAAGTCGATGACTGCGTGTGCGGTTCCGGCATTCATTTCGGTCGAATTGGCATCTTTCAATCCCAAAACATTGCGCGCATATTCGATCACCGACATCTGCATGCCGAGGCAAATCCCAAAAAACGGAATGTTGTTTTCGCGTGCAAAACGGATCGCTTCAATCTTCCCTTCAATGCCGCGTTCGCCAAATCCCGGCGCAACCAAAATTCCGTCAAGGTCAAAAAGTTTCCCTTTTACATTATCGGCATCGATGTATTCCGAATGCACCGAAACCACATTAACTTTCGTTTCATTTGCCGCTCCGGCGTGAATGAATGCTTCGAGGATCGACTTGTACGAATCCTGCAATTCAACATATTTTCCGATCAGTCCGATGTTTACGACATGCTTAGGGTTTTTTAAATGCTGCAAAAAGATGTTCCAGTTTTTTAGGTCCGGAGACGCTTTTTTTGGCAGATTTAATTTTTTGAGTGCGACGACATCCAAACCTTCTTCGAGCATCAAATTTGGCACTTCATAAATCGTAGAAGCATCGATGGATTGAATGACGGCTTCGCGTTTGACGTTGCAGAACAAAGCAAGTTTGTTGCGTAGTTCATCTGAAATTTCGTGTTCGGTTCGGCACACTAAAATATCGGCTTTGATTCCGCTTTCCATCAATGTTTTCACCGAATGCTGTGTTGGTTTTGTTTTCAACTCCCCGGCTGCAGCCAAAAACGGCACGAGCGTTAAATGCACGACAATCCCATTGCTTTCGCCAAGTTCCCAAACCAATTGGCGTACTGATTCTATATAAGGTAGCGATTCGATATCACCGACAGTTCCGCCAATTTCGGTAATCACGATGTCGTAATCGCCGGTATTGCCGAGCTGCTGCATGCGCTCTTTGATCTCATTGGTAATGTGCGGCACGACTTGTACCGTTTTTCCAAGAAATTCGCCCCTTCTTTCTTTTTCAATGACTGAAAGATAAACCCTTCCGGTCGTGACATTATTCGCCTGGGAAGTTGGCACGTTCAGGAATCTTTCATAATGTCCTAAATCCAAATCGGTTTCAGCGCCGTCATCAGTCACGTAACATTCGCCGTGTTCGTACGGATTCAAAGTTCCGGGATCGACGTTGATGTACGGATCGAATTTCTGGATCGTCGTTCGATAACCCCTGGCTTGTAATAATTTTGCCAATGACGCCGCGATAATCCCTTTTCCAAGAGAAGATGTCACACCGCCTGTAACAAAAATATATTTTGTCTGATTCATTTTGTTGTTGTTTGTTGTGTTGTTGTAGTTGCGTAAAAAACGTGGCAAAAATACGATTATTAATTGATAATGGATAATTGATAATGGACAATTATAACATTGATCTGAAAAAACAAAATCGCGTCTAAAATTTCATTCGCCAATTGGCCGGGTTTCGAATTAAATCGGTTTCGGATATTGCTTTTTGATGTTTCGGATGAGTTCCTCGAGCCCGTTCAATTTGAGTTCATAAACGAGTTGCAGTTGCTGGCCGAGCAGGCCTTTCGGGAAACCTTTGTTGCTGTACCACACGACGTAATATTCGGGCAGGTCGATCAAATGCCAGCCTTCGTATTTGCCGAAGGGCATTTTAGTGTGTGCAAGTTTGATGAGGAGTTTTTGCTGGTCGTCCATGGGTTTTAGTCAAAAGTTGGAAAGTCAAAAGTCGAAAGTCATTCTGCAATGAAAAGACTTTCGACTTTTGGCTATCAGACTTTAGACTGAAGTATTTTAATTCACTTGCTTTACAGACAGATCATCCTGGTATTCCAAAATGTAAATTCCTTTGTTTACATAGCCTGACGAATCTTTTTTCGCATATTCAAACTTGCTTTCAACCTGTTCGGTCTTGTCTTCAGTTACAGAAGTTTCGAAACTTTTTCCCTGAGACAAGCGCAACATCGTGTCAAACGTAATGTCAAATCCGCGCGTGGCGTACTGGCTTGGGAAAATCTTGTTTTGCTTTTTGTAGTTGTTTTCGAAAACCGTCGCTTCTGGAGAATTGTTTTCCCTGGTAAATGACGGATACAGCATTTTTAAAATCGTTAATCTTTTGAGTGAAATTTCTTCGAAATCGAGCGTTTCGTTTGGTTCGATGATCGCCAATTGGATTTGAAAATCGGACATTGCTGCAAGCAACGCATTGGTCGTACTCAAGATCATTCCGGTTTTTTCAGTATCCAAAATCACATAATTTATACGGTCTTTGACCATTAGCGATTTCATGTTATCGACATCAACGGCACCCACATCAGTAATATTGACGAATTTTGAACCCGGATAATTCTTGTTGATGAATTCTTTATTCGCGATTTTTTTCGGATCGCTGACAATGATGATGTTTCCGTTTTTCGACTTCATAAACTCGAACATTGCTGCTTTGGAGCAATCCAGCGGTGGCATCGCCTGGTATAAATTGGCAAACGGTTTTCCGATCTCTTTTGACAATGGAGAAATCACAGGAACATTATTTTTTCCGACCAATTCGGCTACTTTTTCAACATATTGCTGGTAAAACGGTCCAATGATCGCGTCAGCATTTGCAAGGTTGTTGTTTTGAACAAGAGCAGCGACATTCGACGATGTTTTGCTTTCTTCCGAATCGAGGATTTTTACGTCAATGCTGAGTCCGAGCGCTTTCGCAGAATCTATCGCGACCAAAGCACCTGAATAAAAATCGAGTGTCATATTAAGAAAGGCATCTTTTTTAAGTCGCATGCCGATCGTTTTCAAAGTGTCACCCTGGATTTTCGTCGCATTGAACGGCAGCATCAAAACCAATTGTTTTTTGTCCTGCACTTTTACTGATTTGGATAAATCGGCCACTTTTGCGCTTGAAGTGTTTGAAGCATTTTTTTCAACAGGCTGCACTACAACCGAACCTTTTCCGGGAACTTTTAGGATCATTCCGGTTTTCACGCCTTCCTTTAAAGTTGGGTTCAGGATGATCAATTCTTCTTCGGTAATATCAAATATTTTGGCCAGGCTGAATAATGTTTCTTTCGGCTTCACTTCATAATTTGCAAATCCGCTGAAGGTTGTTTTTTTGACGGTTTCAGTTTTTGTAGTTTCGGGTTGTGAAACTTCATGCACAACAGGTTTTGGCTTCTCAACGGCAACTTCAGAAGTGGTTTTCGGAGCTGTTCCTGAAATCAATAATTTATATCCGACAGGTAAACTTGCAACGATTTCGGGATTTTTCTTTTCGAGTTCTGCAATGCTGATCTTGTATTTTTTGGCAATGCCGAATTTGGTTTCTTTCGGTTCTACAATATGATAGGTGTTTTTATCAGATGCCGGAGCGGCAACCGTTTTCGGTTCAACAACTGTCGCTTTTACCGGAGCTTTTACTTCAGGAACAATTGCCGGAACAGAAGAAACGCCCGGAATTTTAACCGTTTGGCCAACTTTCAATCCGTCTTTTACAATGTCTGGGTTGAGTTTTTTGAGTTCGTCCACATTGACATTGTAAGTACGTGAAATGCTGTACAGTGTTTCTTTTGCCGCCGCGGTATGTGTTTTACCTGAAACCGCTGCTTTTGACACAGCCGACGGAATTAAGATCACATCGTTTTCCTTAATACCGCTTTGCGAATCGGGATTGAGTTTGTAAATATCAAAAGGCGTGACTTTATATTTTGTAGCGATTTGCGTAATCGTTTCCCCTTTTGCAACCGTATGCTTCAGATAAGCCTGTGCAGATGCGATCGAAGTCAGCGAAAAAAAGAAAATGCAAAAAGTAAGAATCAGACGGTTCATTGTAATTTGTTTAGCAATATTGGCCTGCAAAGGTAACGCTATTTTTTGTTTTTTGTTTTGGATGTGGACGCAATTTCATTGGCCGGAACGACATCTGACCCAATGGAAGATTCATTTTCACCAAGCACTCTTGTAGATGGAATTTTGATGACCTGCCCGATTTTGAGTCCTTTGGTATTCAATACGTCATTGCTCATTTTGATTTCAGCAACTGAAACACCATATTTCCTGGACAAACCAGAAAGCGTTTCACCCGATTGAACCGTGTGTTCTGTTTGGTTCTCACGATCAATAACCGTAACGCCAGCGGGCTGCTGTTGCTGGTTTTCATTTTCAGCAACAGCAGTTTCCGGCTGCGGTTCTTCTATGATTTGCTGTGCTTTTGGATTGTCTTTTATCGGCACGGGAATTTGGAGCACCATGCCTTCGGAGATGCCGTTGACTGCGAATTTGTTGAGTCGGTAAATTTCCGTTGGATTGGCTAAATATTTCTTTGAGATCATCCGGACTGTTTCTCCGAGTTGTACCTGATGGCTTACTATGGTGACCGGAACCTCTTTATTTTTGGCTTGGCCCAAACCGATCTGAAACACACAAACTACAAACAAAAACAGTACAATTTTTCTCATACTCCGAAATTTTTTAAGTTACTCCCATTCTATTGTCGCTGGCGGTTTCGAACTGATGTCATAAACCACCCGGTTGACGCCTTTGACCTTATTAATAATGTCATTGGAAACTTTCATCAGGAAATCGTGAGGAAGATGCACCCAGTCTGCGGTCATTCCGTCAGTAGATTCTACGGCACGAAGCGCGACTACTTTTTCATAAGTTCGCTCATCGCCCATAACCCCTACACTGTTGACAGGCAGCAAAATAGCTCCGGCCTGCCACACTTTGTCATACAATCCCCAGGATTTCAATCCGTCTATGAAAACGGCATCAACGTCTTGCAATATACGAACTTTTTCCAAAGTGATATCACCCAATATTCTGATACTCAAACCCGGACCAGGAAATGGGTGCCTGCCCAGCAATTCTGGGTCAATTCCTAGCGTTGCGCCTACCCTGCGAACCTCATCTTTGAACAACATTCTTAGCGGTTCAACAATTTTGAGCTTCATAAAATCAGGCAAACCGCCTACATTGTGATGCGATTTTATCGTCGCCGACGGCCCTTTTACAGACACTGATTCGATGACATCGGGGTAAATCGTACCTTGGGCCAACCATTTTACATCTTCCAATTGGTGTGCTTCATCGTCAAAGACTTCGATAAACGCTTTGCCAATGGCTTTTCTTTTTTGCTCAGGATCAGAGATTCCTTCGAGCGCCGCCATGAATTTATCGGTGGCATCGACTCCTTTTACATTTAGACCCATGTCCTTGTATTGGTGTAAAACGCTTTCAAACTCATTTTTACGCAGCAATCCATTGTTAACGAAAATGCAATATAAATTTTTGCCGATCGCCTGATGCAGCAAAACCGCTGCTACCGTCGAATCTACACCGCCCGATAGCCCGAGCACGACTTTATCATTTTGCAATTTTTCTTTCAATTCGGCCACTTGCTCTTCGACGAAAGCATTTGGCGTGAAATTCTGCGGCACTTCGGCGATTTTCACGAGGAAGTTTTCGAGGATTTGCTTGCCATCAGTGGAATGGTACACTTCGGGGTGGAACTGGATCGCATACGTCGGTTCGCCTTCAATTTTATAAGCGGCATTTTCTACATCATGCGTGCTGGCCAATCTGATTCCGTTTGCCGGAAGTGACTTGATCGTATCGCTGTGCGACATCCAAACCTGGGAATTTTCGGCTACGCCAAAGAAAAAATCTTCTTCGTTTTTGACATAAGACAAATTCGCACGGCCATATTCGCGGGTGTTTGACGGAGCCACTTCACCACCGCTGAAATGCGCGAGGTATTGTGCACCGTAACATACTGCGAGCAAAGGCAATTTTCCACGGATTTCCGACAGATCAGGATGTGGCGCATCATCGGCACGGACCGAAAACGGGCTTCCTGAAAGGATTACGGCTTTATAACTTGATAAATCACCCGGAACGTGATTGTATGGAAAGATTTCGCAGAAAATGTTGAGTTCGCGAACCCTTCGTGCAATAAGTTGTGTGTATTGCGATCCGAAGTCTAAAATAAGTACGTTGTGTTGCATTTGTAAAGTTTAAAACTTTTAAAAGTGTTGTTTGTGAGTTAGTTGCATTTTCATTTCTATAAAGCAGGACAATTCATGCGGCATTTATTAAAATAAAACGGCAAATGTACAATTTAATGAGGAAAAAGGACAGTAAATTTTGTGATATTCAGACTTTGAAACTTCAAAAAAACCGTGGTAAAAAACATCAATTTGAAAAGTCTTAAAAATTGTACAGAAATGGATTCATATTTTATTTTTCTCATCTAAATCGTGTTTAGATTGAAGATAAAACAGTTTTTATAAAATCACGACGTTTATTTTTCCGAATTTGACAGAAAAATCCCAACTTAAAAAAACTTTAACTTTTCTTTGATAAGAATCTTCTTGACAGATGCTAAAAAAACGTACTGGAATGTACTGTCAACAAAGGTTTTGTCGACGAAATGCATATTAACCCGATGAAATGCATTTTTTTGATGTCTTTTAATGCATATCCGATTTTACTATTTTACATTTGCCAAATCAAATAACAACTATTTCAATTCATTGTAAATCAGATTGATGCAGCTGTTAAATTGTAAATTTATTAATGTAAAGGATAAAATGATGAGAGTGAAAATTTATTTGACGACAGCTGCTTTTTTATTGCCGGTTTTTATTTTCGGGCAAGTCGGAATCAATACTGCAAATCCATCTGCGGGTTTGGATGTCGTTTCCACCGGCAGCACATCGGCTACGAAAGCCCTTGAAGTAAACAATTCGGCAAATGCCGAGTTAATGACTATTTTAGATAATGGAAATGTTGGGATTAATGTTCCTGCTCCAACAGCAAAACTGCACACCAATGGCAGCGTGATTCACGAAGCACTTCCGGTAGACAATAATCAGAAAGACGTCTTAGTCGCTGATGCTTCGGGAAAAATCTCAAAAAGAACAACAGAATCACTGCTTCCAAAAATCATTGCAGGCGGCAACATCGGCGATCCATTTACGAACACGGTAACCATATCGGCTATTGGTGCATCTTCATCAACGACACAGGAATTCTTTGTAACCTCGTTTACGATCGATAAGACTTCGATGGTCAATATCAACCTGATTTTATCGGCAAATCTAAAAGCCGCAAACGGCGCGCCATTTACGACCAACAACGGGCGCAGTTTCGGAACCAGGGTTTATTTCAAAAACGTCCCTTCAGGAAACAGCTATGCGGCAGGTGGCACGATCATGAGGCTATCGACACCTTACAATTCAGGTTCCGCCGCAGGTTATGTTGCAGGATATTTCTACCTGAGCGGTTCCAAATCGATCGTGATGACACCTGGAACTTATGAGATTGATATAGAAGCAAGGGTTTTAGTCAATACAGCCGATACCCAAGGCCTCATGGGCATGTTTTGCGAAGCCACAGACGACCGTTTTGATATCGTCGCCGTTCCTTTAGATCTGTAAACAGCGAAAAGTGCCCTACCACTTTTTTCAATACAACAAATTACCCTTTTTGCCCAACAACAAACGCTTCATTTATGGGGCGTTTGTGGTTTCCGCCCAATCCAAATTATCCATTGTCAATTATCCATTGTCAATTAAACAATTAAACTCTTAGTTTTCCGTTATCCACAGTATTGAAAAATCTATGTTCATAAAAAAAACTTTTTAACCGCAGGCTCTTTAAAAAATTACGCATTTTTGTATACTGACTAAATAACGACAATACATATGACCTTTTTGAATTTTGCATTACAGGCCGCTCCGGTTACCGACACGATCGCAAATGCTGCCGCAGCAGCCGCAACTACAGAAGTCAGCGTGACTGAAAACGTTTCTTATCTTGATTTTATCCTCAAAGGCGGAATCATGATCTATCCGCTGATCGTATTGCTTTTCTTTTGTATCTATGTCATTATCGAACGCTATTTATCGATCAAGAAAGCCACTAAAATGGACGGCAACATGGTCAATGATGTCAAAATTCAATTGCGTGCAGGACGTCTGGACAATGCCATTATGCTTGCCGGGCGTGAAAATACTGCGGCAGGAAACATCTTAAAAAGCGGTGTTTCGATCATTGGACGCCCAATCAGCGAAATTGAATCGGTGATGGAAAAAACGACCGATGTAGAAGTCGCACAAATGGAAAAAGGGCTTGGTTACCTGGGTTTGATTTCAGGTATTGCACCGATTTTAGGATTTATCGGAACCATTTCCGGGGTAATCAAAATCTTCCACACGATCTCAAACACAGGAAATTTGAACATTCAGACTATTTCCGGAGGTTTATACGAAAAAATGATCAGTAGCGGCGCCGGATTGGTGGTTGGTGTGATCGCTTACTGTGCGTACCATTTGTTCAATATGCTGATTGACAACTTCGCCTTGAAAGTGCAAAAACAGTCCTTGGAAATTATCCACGTAATTCAAGATCCGCAAAATGGCAATTAGAAAAAACAGGCGCTTCCATCCCGAAATCCCGACGTCGTCTCTGAGCGACATCATGTTCTTTTTGTTTTTGTTTTTCCTGATTATATCAACTTTGGCCAATCCAAACGTCATCAAACTGACGTTGCCAAAAGCACAGACGAATGAAACCACAAACAAAGACCACATCAGCATTTCGGTCACCGAAGACAAGAAATATTACCTGAATAAGGAAGAAGTTCCGTTTGACCAATTGGAGCAGATGCTTTACGACAAAACGACTGCCGCGAATGACAAAACCGTTGTGGTGCGCGTTCCCGCAGACAATAAAGTACAGGATCTGGTCGATTTGATGCAAATGGGCGTGAAATTGAAATTGAATTTCGTGATTGCAACTTCGAAATAATAGTAAGCTACAAATTACACGAATCTTTTCGGTTAATTTGTTTTGGCTGATATGGAAATCGCCTTTAAATTAAAATTTTGACGTTCGAATATTTTCACCATCACAACCTGGAATCTTTCACGCAACGATTCGTGTAAATTCGAGTAATTAGTGGCAAAAAACCATGATAAAAACAATATTTTTAGTGGCAATCGGCGGCGGAATCGGAAGTGCTTTTCGCTACCTGACCACGGTCTTTGTCAATAAATATTACGCGTCGGCATTTCCGCTGGCCACTTTCATCATCAACATTCTCGGTTGCTTTTTAATTGGCTTGCTGATGGGGTTTTTCCAAAAAAACAACCTGCCAGATTCCAATTTAAAATGGCTGCTCGTTACCGGATTTTGTGGCGGCTATACTACTTTTTCTGCATTCGGATTCGAAAACATTTCACTCCTGCAAAGTAATAATGCTGCAACCGCAATGCTCTACATCTGCGCAAGCATCATAACCGGCTTATTAGCAGTCTGGGGCGGACTCATTTTAGTGCGCTAAGAACTTGTTAAAATGTTCCCAGTTTGCCAAAAAAATGTAACTTCGCGTCCTATGACGAATGACGATATTCTGGCAATTAAGGAATTGCTTTCCACACCGAAGAAAATAGCGATAATCCCGCACCGCAGCCCAGACGGCGACGCCATGGGTTCAACATTGGCACTTTACCATTTTTTATTGAAATTAAACCAGCAGCCAACGGTGGTCGCTCCGAATGAATTTCCAGGATTTTTAGCCTGGATGCCGGGTTCTGAAACGGTTTTAATTTTCGAAAAAGACCGCGCCAACAGTACGAAAGTGCTTCAGGAAGCTGAAATTGTTTTTGTACTGGATTTTAACGCCTTCCACCGCACAGGCGAAATGGAGCATGTTTTAAACAAGCTCACGACAACATTCATCATGATCGACCATCATGAAAAACCCGATACTTTTGCGAAATATACGTATTCAGATACCGGATTTGGCTCGACCTGCGAGATGATTTACAATTTCATCTGCCAGTTGGGCGAAAAATCGTTGATCGACCAAAAAATCGCCACCTGCATTTATACGGGAATTTTAACCGATTCTGGTTCGTTCCGATTTCCAAAAACAACAGGAACTACGCACCGGATTATCGCCGATTTGATTGATCTGGGCGTAAAAAATACAGAAATTCCCAGTTTGCTTTTCGACAACAATTCCTACGAAAGCCTGCAATTGCTCGGACAGGCGCTCCAAAATATGAAAGTTGTCCCCGAATTGCATACGGCTTACATCGCGCTTTCCCAACAGGAACTCGACAAATACCATTATGTTAAAGGCGATACCGAAGGCATTGTCAATTACGGACTTACAATTAAAGGTATTTATTTTGCCGCGATTTTCATCGAACATACAGACGAAAGAATTATCAAGATTTCCTTTCGTTCTCAAGGCAAATTTGACGTCAATAAATTTGCACGTGATTATTTTAACGGTGGCGGACATATCAATGCTGCCGGCGGAAAATCGAATCTTTCACTTGAAGAAACCGTTAAAAAATTCGAAAAAATCATCCACGAAATCTCAATATAACCTACTATGAAACATTTCAAAAATTTATTAATATTGCTACCTGCGCTTGCCATTGTGGCTTGTTCGCAGCAACAGGCACGTGAACCGATGTCGCAGTCTTCGGGGACTTTTATGAAAGAATCTGTCGAACGCAACAAAAAACTCATTGCCGGCGAAGAGGGAAAAATCGATTCTATTATTAAAAGCGAACCCAATTCAAAATACATCGCTTCGAATAAAGGCTATTGGTACAAATATGAAAATAAGATCACAAATGATACTTTGCGTCCGAAAAAAGGTGATGTGGCCAATTTTAATTACGAAGTCAAAGACCTAAACGGAAACGTGATTTACTCTGAATTGGAGCTGCGTCCGCAAGAATATCATGTAGATAAAGAACAAAAAATTATCATTGGATTGCGCCATGGTATTAAACTGATGCACAAAAACGAAGCGGTGACTTTTCTTTTTCCATCGCATTTGGCGTATGGATACCACGGCGACAACCGAAGGATCGGACACAATGAACCTTTGATGGTTACGGTGACTTTAACCGATTTCAAACCTGAAAACAAACTAACCACAGATTAATTTTAAAATGAAAAGAAGCTTTTTTTTAGTGTTGCTGACTTTTGCAACATTGATTTCCTGCAAGGAAGAACACAGCAACCTGCCTGATGGCTTATACGCTGAAATTGAAACCAATAAAGGGAACATCATTACCCAATTGGAATTTGAAAAAGCGCCGGTTACCGTGGCGAATTTCGTCAGCCTTGCTGAAGGGAAAAACACTTTTGTAAACGAGGAATATAAAGGCAAACCATTTTTCGACGGACTCAAATGGCACCGCGTCATCAAGGATTTCATGATCCAGGGCGGCGATCCTTTGGGCAACGGATCGGGCGATACCGGTTATAAATTCAAAGACGAATTTACCGATTTGAAGCATGACAAACCAGGCGTGATGTCGATGGCAAACGGCGGGCCGGGAACAAACAGCAGCCAGTTTTTTATCACGCATGTACCAACGCCTTGGCTTGACGGAAAACATACGGTTTTCGGGCATGTAGTTGAAGGCATGGATGTTGTGAATAAGATCGAACAGAATGACGGCATTCTCTCTGTAAAGATCATCCGCAAAGGTGATGCTGCTAAAAAATTCGACGCTGTAAAGATCTTTACCGATTTCTTCAAAAATGAAGCTGAAGCCCAAAAGAAACAAGCAATCGTCGATGCAGAAAACAAGGCAAAATACGACGCCCAATACAAAGTGGTAAAAGAGCAAAGAGCGGCTTCAATTGCCGAGATGCGCAAAACCGCTACGAAAACAAAAAGCGGACTTGCCTATAAAATCATCAAAAAAGGAAGCGGCAAAAAACCGGCAGCCGGCGCACCAGTCTACATTCATTATGCTGGTTTTCTTGAAGACGGAAGTTTGTTTGACACCAGCATCGAAAGTGTGGCAAAGACATTTGGTAAATTCGACCAGAGAAGAGCCGACGCACAGCAATACCTGCCAATTCCGTGGCAAGCTGGCAAAAAAGACGGCATGATCCCGGGATTCATCGAAGGCATCGAGCAATTGTCTTACGGCGATAAAGCGATCATATTCATCCCATCAAATTTAGCTTATGGTGCTCAGGGCGCTGGTGGCGTGATTCCTCCAAATGCAAACATCGTGTTTGAGATCGAGCTTTTTGAAAACACACCAAAGTAATGGACAATGGATAATGGACAATGGTTAATTCCTAAGTTTGCGAATCCTTTTCAATTGTCCATTATCAATTATCAAATAAAAATAGGGGAATAAACCTGAAAATCCCTGCAATTGCGAAGTGAGTAAGGAGTTTTTAATCAAAAAAAATGAAAATTAAAGTTATCGCTTTATTATTTTTGGGAATAATGTCGGGCTTTGCCCAAACGACCAAAAAACCGGCTGCTAAAAAGGTAGCGCCCATAGTCGGAACTAAAAAAGCAACGCCAAACACAGCGGCTTCAAATGAAGGTATTTTTGCAGAATTTGAAACTTCAAAAGGAAAAATCACCGTACAGTTGGAGTATAAAAAAGCACCGGTAACGGTTGCGAATTTCATTTCATTGGCTGAAGGAACCAATACTTTTGTCAACGATCCGAAATTGAAAGGGAAACCGTTTTACGACGGATTAAAATTTCACCGTGTCATCAAAGATTTTATGATACAGGGCGGCGATCCGGCTGGAAATGGTTCTGGCGGACCGGGTTATGGTTTCAAAGACGAAATTGTCCCGGAATTTACATTTGACAAAGGCGGCATTCTGGCTATGGCCAATTCAGGTCCGGCTACAAATGGCAGCCAGTTTTTCATCACCCATAAAGAAACGGCCTGGTTAAACGGGAAACATACCATTTTTGGTTACGTGACTTCTGGTATGGACGTTGTAAATGCCATTGCTCAGGATGATGTCATCAAGAAACTTACCATCGTTAGAAAAGGTGTCGATGCAAAAAAATTCGATGCTGCTAAAACGTTCACCGATTATTACGCGAACAAAGCCGACGACGATAAAAAGCAACAGGTGATTCAGGCTGAAGCAAGAAAAAAACAAGAAGAAGCTGCTGCGGAAGCCAAAAGGGTTTACGATGAAAAATACGCACCCGTAAAAGCAGAAAAACTCAAATATTTGAACGGGTTGAAAGCGACTGCAACAACGTCTCCGTCAGGATTGCAATACAAAGTCCTGAAACCAGGAAACGGAAAGAAAGCGGTTGATGGAACGAATTTTTACGTGCACTACGCTGGATATCTTGAAGATGGAAGCTTGTTCGACAGCAGCTACGAAGAAGTTGCAAAAGCCTACGGAAAATATGACGCGAACCGCGCGGCGCAAAACGGATACCAGCCATTTCCTTTCCAGGCAGGCAAAAAAGACGGCTTGATCCCGGGATTTCTTGAAGGTTTGAACGACATGACTTTCGGAGAGAAAAAAATATTGTTTATTCCATCTGCTTTGGGTTATGGAGAACGCGGTGCTGGTGGTGTCATTCCGCCAAATGCCAACATTATTTTCGAAGTCGAAATGTTTGAAGCTTTGCCAACGCCACCGGTTGGCGGGCCAACAGCTGACAAGAAAAAATAATAAAATTCATATTACAAAAAAGGGCTAACGAAAATTAGCCCTTTTTTTTGTTTAAAACTTCCAGTCAAGTTCGTCTTTGCTATTGATCACAGCGCCGAGTTCTACTTTGATGATCTGACCGAATTCAGATTGCAGGATGATCCAGTTCGCTTCATTGAAATGGTTTTCAGTCATGTCAAAATCTTCCTGCTCCCAGGTTTTGAAACCCTTCGGAATCAATGCTTCTTTGACTTCAGAAGGCTTGGTGCCAATGATTTTCTGATCCATCAAAACCAGATCGGGATTCGATGAAATCAGGTAACCGAGTTTAAAATCTTCATCTTCATAAAAGGTCAGACGCAATTTTTGTTCATTATAAACATAAATCACATTCCGGTCGTCATCTTTAAAATTTTTATCGGGCTTTCCAAAAATGGCTTCTACATCTTTTTGCTTCATGCCAAAAATGAGTTGGCCCATGCCGATTTGCGGATTTATTTTCATCGTTTTTTTTCAAAGTTAGAAATTATATGGCTAATGCGCTTTTGCTACAAAACTTTATTTAAGTTTTTATTAACACCAAAACTAAAAACCAATACCCGGATTTGAGCGTAACCATAAGTATATAAATATATTAACCAACAATTTTTTACTATGAAACAACCAATTACTCTTACAAAAATTGTGTTGCTATTATTTCTCACAACAGGAATTTCAATGCAAGCACAACTCGTTTTAACTGGTGCCGATGATGGCTCGGCGGGTTCTTTAAGAAATCAGGTCGCCGCTGCCACGGCGGGCTCGATTATCATCATTTCGCCATTGGTAACAAACATTACACTTGCCAATGGTGAAATTACAATTGACAAATCGCTCGTAATTACAGGAAACGGTATCCTGAATACGACTATCAACGGCACGGCAAACGGGCGGATTTTCAATATTTCCAACGGAAATGTCGTATTCAATGATTTGGAATTGACCAATGGAACTGCAGACAACGGTGGTGCTGTTTATGTTGCAAACGCTACCCTCGGAATCAACAATTCAAAAATCACCAATTCGGTTGCCAATGGAACTGCCGGAAGCGGTGGCGGAATTTATGTTGGGCCTGGCGCTAACCTTACTGTTACTAACACTGCCATTTCCGGAAATCGGGCCAATCGTGCCGGTGGCGGAATCGAAACGGTAGCGGGCACAACACTTATACTTACCAATGTGACTTTAGAATCAAATAATGCCGGCCTTCCGCCTGCTGTAGCGTCCCCGGGGAATGGTGGCGGATTGCATATTACCGGTGCCGGAACGGCAACCATTAATGGTGGTAATGTGCAGTTGAATATGGCGGCGGCTGAGGGCGGCGGATTGTGGAACGGAACCGGAACAATGACCATCGACGGAACTACAATCTCACAAAATACAGCATCAGGAGCAGTAGCTGATAATGGCGGTGGCGGAATTTACAATCTGAATGGCGGGACATTAAATATTTCAAATGCTATGATTTCAGGAAATATTGCAAACGGTACGTCTGGAAGCGGTGGCGGAATCCTGAACGATGTCGGTGCTACATTGGTTGTAACCAATTCACAAATCACTGGAAATACATCAAACCGCGCTGGTGGCGGAATCGAAAACAACGCCGGAACAGTAACGTTAACCAATGTAAATCTGAACGAAAACACCACTTTTACTTCGCCTGGAAATGGCGGCGGATTGCATGTTACGGCTGCCGGAACTACAACGATAAATGGCGGAACCGTAAATGCAAACAACGCCGGTGCTGAAGGTGGCGGATTATGGAACGGAACAGGAACAATGACCATAGATGGAACAACGATCAGCGCAAACCGCGCAAGTGGCGCTTTAGCAGATCAGGGCGGTGGCGGAATTTACAATTTAAATGCCGGAACTTTAATTGTACGAAACGCGACCATCAGCAACAATATCGCAAACGGAACTTTAGGAAGCGGCGGCGGAATTTTAAATGATGTGGGTTCACAACTTACAGTGACCAATTCTTCCATTACCGGAAATATCGCAGTTCGCGCCGGAGCGGGCATTGAAGACAATTCCGGGACAAGCACCATTATTTTAACAGATGTGAACCTGAACAACAATTCGGTAACCGGGCCTCCCGGAAATGGTGGCGGATTGCACATCACCGGTGGCGGAAACGCAACCATTACTGGCGGAACCTTCAGCAACAATACTGCAGCCCTCGAAGGCGGTGGTTTGTGGAATGGATCAGGAACGATGACCATTACCAATACGACAATAAATGCGAACATTTCCCAAGGCGCAGCTGCGGATGACGGCGGTGCAGGAATCTTCAACACTGCCGGAACATTAAATGTCACGAATGCGACCATCACAAATAACATCGCAAATGGATTGAGCGGAAGCGGCGGCGGAATTTTCAGCCTTGCCGGAACTGTAACAGTTACAGATTCTGAACTGCGCTCGAATTCGGCAAATCGTGCCGGCGGAGCCATTGAAGTTGTTGCCGGAACATTGACGATCACAAATTCAAGCCTGACTTTTAACGATGTGGATGGCGGAGCAGGAAATCCTAATCCAGGAAATGGTGGCGCGCTTCATATTAGCGGTGTTGCGACTGCAAATATTTCGGGTTCAGTCGTTTCCGATAATCTTGCAAGGCGCGAGGGCGGTGGATTGTGGAATCAAACCGGAAGTACGATGACGGTCAGCAATACTTCTGTAAACGCAAATAAAGCCAGCGGCCCGGATGCGGCTCACGGCGGCGGCGGAATTTTTAATAATGGCGGAACTTTGATGGTAAACAATTCGACGATTGCCAATAACAAATCCCTGGGCGCATCCGGAAATGGCGGTGGAATCCACATAAAAACCGGATCGGCCACAGTTCTTCTTACAACCATTTCAGGAAATACATCGGTAAATAGCGGTGGCGGAATCTTTAACAATGCTGAATTGTCTGTAAATGCTGCTACGATTGCAAATAATACTGCAGCAACCGGAGGCGGAATTTCCAATACAAGTATCGTTGTTCCCAATCTTAAAAACTCGATTGTTGCAACAAATACCGCTGCTTTGGGCGCAGATTTATCAAATACCTTAGGCATCTACATTTCAAATGGATACAACCTTATCGGAAGCGACAATACCAATGTTTTTATTCCGGGAACCGGAGATGTAGAAGGCATCAATCCGCTTTTAGCACCTTTAGCAGCTAATGGAGGCGTCACTTTAACACACGCATTGCTTGCGGGAAGTCCGGCTTTGGATGCAGGAAGTCCGACAGATTTATTTAACGATCAAACCGGGAATCCAGTATTTGGCGGCAGGCGTGACATTGGTGCTTTTGAAGTGCAAACCGCTCTTGCCACAGAAAACTTTGCATTCAAAAATGCAGTGAAAAGCATCATCTATCCAAATCCGGCAACAAGTGGAAAAGTAAATATTAAGCTGAGCGCAGATTTCGGAAATGCCCGAGGCAGCATTGTAGAAATCGGAACCGGAAAAATCGTGCAGCAATTCGTTGCCGAAAGTACAACTGAAGTCAATACTGCAGCATTGTCAAGCGGTATGTACATCATTCATCTTACAGGCGACAATATCACAGAATCGCATAAGCTGATGATCAATTAAGAAAGTGTTTTTGTTTTAGTATGAAAAGCTCTTGTATTTATGCAAGGGCTTTTTTATTGCAGTTTATTTTTCAGGTTTTCCTTAGCCGAATCAAACCATTCCTCCTTTAAAATGCTCAAAACAATGCTATCGCGACGGAGGTCACTTTCAAACGTCGGCATGTTGTTTCTTAAAATTCCGTCGACTTTGCATCCGATACTTTTCATAGCAGCGATACTTTTTGCATTGTTCGCATCCGCGCGGAATTCGACGCGTTCCATTCCGAGCGTTTCAAACGCGAATTCCAGCAGCAAATATTTGCAATGCTTGTTTAATCCGGTTCCCTGGAAATCTTTTCCATACCAAGTATAGCCCAGCTGCACTGTTTTGAACGGAAAATTAATGTCGTAAAATCGCGTGCTTCCGGCGTATTGATCCGTTCTTTTATCGAAAACGATGAATGGGAATTCGGTTTGATTTTCCTTGGCCTTCAGCGCAATGTCGATGTAGTTTACAAGATTTTCCTTTCCGTTGGCACGAATTAAGGAATAAAACCAGGTATCGGGTTCGTTGATTGAAAAATGCAGCAAATGATTAAAATCTGATTTTTGCAGTGGTCTAAGCAGAACGCGCTGGTCTTCGAGAATTTGATTTGGATTGATTTCCATCATCAGATTAGTATTCGAAAGTTCCGTATTCGCTTGCAATCGTAAGCTTTTTCGAATCAGAAGCTTCTACCCTACCGACAATCTGCGCCTCGACGCCAAACGATTCTGAGATTGAAATAATATCCTGCGCTACGTTTTCCGGAACATACAATTCCATCCGATGCCCGCAATTAAAAACCTGGTACATTTCTTTCCAGTCGGTTTTTGATTGCTCCTGAATCAGCTTAAACAAAGGCGGAACCGGAAATAAATGGTCTTTAATTACATGTACGCCATCCACAAAATGCAGCACTTTGGTTTGTGCGCCGCCGCTGCAATGCACCATGCCGTGAATTGTATCAGACTTATATTTTTCGAGGATTTTTTTAATGATCGGCGCATAAGTCCGCGTTGGTGAAAGCACCAGTTTCCCGGCATCGATTGGCGAATTTTCAACCGAATCTGTCAATTTTACCTGACCTGAATAAATCAAATCTTTCGGGACAAGAGCATCAAAACTTTCCGGATATTTATCCGCCAGATATTTCCCAAAAACGTCATGCCGCGCCGATGTCAGTCCGTTGCTTCCCATGCCGCCATTATACGACTGCTCATAATTGGCCTGACCGAAAGAAGCCAAACCAACGATCACATCGCCGGGACGAATGTTTGCATTGTCAATCACATCGCTGCGTTTCATGCGCGCCGTCACAGTCGAATCGACAATGATCGTGCGCACCAAATCGCCCACATCAGCAGTTTCACCGCCCGTAGAATGAATCGTGACGCCAAAAGATTTCAGTTCTGCTATTAATTCTTCGCTTCCGTTGATAATGGCTGAAATCACTTCGCCCGGAATCAGGTTTTTGTTCCTTCCAATGGTCGATGACAACAAAATATTATCGGTCGCACCCACACAAAGCAAATCGTCGATATTCATGATCAGCGCGTCCTGTGCAATGCCTTTCCACACCGATATGTCGCCGGTTTCCTTCCAGTACATATACGCTAAAGACGATTTCGTGCCCGCGCCATCGGCATGCATGATCAGGCAATAATTGTCATCGCCGGTTAAATAATCCGGGACAATTTTGCAGAACGCTTTTGGGAACAAACCTTTGTCAATGTTTTTAATCGCATTGTGCACATCTTCTTTAGCCGCTGAAACGCCGCGCTGCGCATACCTTTTTGAAGTATCTGAACTCATGTTGTTGTGTTGTAGTTGTCGCGCAAAGATAGCTAGAAATTTTACGATTTCAGATTTTGGAATTGTGATTTGTATGCCCGTTTCCGATTTTATTTTAGGAGCTGTTTGCTTCGCCTGTTCGCTCCTAATTTTCTTTATTAGGAGCTCGAGTCCGGCTGTCCGCTGTATCTTTTATTTGCTTGCGCCTGTTCGCTTGCGCTCGAGTCGCTGCGCTGCATAAAAGGATGCCGCTTCCATCCGGGCTAGGGCAGTTGATTTACGATTTAAGATTTACGAGGCAACTTCCGGCAAAACCTAAATTCCTATATTTGTCCGGTGCACAAACCGTAAATCGTAAATCAAAAATCGTAAATCCCATGGCTGTTTTCTTCGAAAAACCTTCGGACTTTTACAACTGGCTCCAAAAAAACCACGACAAGCAAACCGAACTGCTCGTTGGTTTTTACAAAGTCGGGACCGGAAAACCTTCGATGACCTGGCCGGAATCTGTCGATCAGGCCTTGTGTTTTGGCTGGATTGACGGTGTGAGAAAGTCAGTTGATGCTGAAAGTTATACCATTCGGTTTACGCCGAGAAAAAAAGACAGCATCTGGAGCGGCATCAACATCAACAAAGTCGAAGCGCTAACCAAATCCGGCCTTATGCAACCTGCAGGAATTGCCGCTTTTGAAAAACGCAAAGAATCCAAATCGAGAATTTATTCTTTCGAACAGGAAAAAATGGAATTCTCTTCCGAATTCGAAAAGCAATTCAAATCCAACAAAAAAGCGTGGGATTTCTTTCATTCACAAGCACCATCTTACATTAAAACAGCGATTCATGTAGTGATGTCCCCAAAAAATGAACCGACGAGGAAAAAATGGTTGGATCAGTTGATTGCGGATAGTGAAAATGGAAAAAGACTGGATCGGTTGAGCAGGTAAAGTTTCTCTCGTTTAGTTTCCTGCAAACCCACTTCCAAAAATTCCAACGGCAAGTTCTGCCCAGACGATTGCCAGCACCATTACAATGATTGTACAAGCCATAATCCGGTAAGTGGTCTTTTTGGTTTTCCGCAATGCAAATTCTACAGCCAAAGCACTGCTAAAAAGCAATATTGCGGCAGCAATAAAATCAAACAGGCTCCATTTTATTTCGTTTGTAAATTGCATCGCAACAAATGGAATGATCAGGAGCGATGCTACTGCAACGGTGATCCAAGCCAACCTTTGGTTTTGCGTGGCAGCATTTTGGGGTGTTGATAATTTATTCATTTTTTAAAATTTAAGTATAATACAAAAGTATTTAAAGTACTTTGTATTTCAAAGTAAATAATTGAAAAAAAACTTAAATTAACATTTTCTGTGCGTAATTACTACGCTAATTGATAAAATATAGGATTGTTTGTGGCGTATGCTGCTCGCATGGAATTCATTTGTTTAAGATCATCACCTCAACCCTTCTGTTATCATCCTGCTCCTGCTCATTCTTTTCAGGAATCGGATGGATGGGTTTTGTAACGCCGAAACCTTTGAAAGACAATCGGTTTTTGGAAATTTTTTGCGACACCAGATAATTGTAAACCGCTCGTGCACGCGACACCGAAAGGTTGTTGATATCGCCACTCAACTGGCAACAAATATGGCCTTGGATTTCAATTCGCAAATTCGGGTTGTCCTGCAAAGCGCAAAGCAATTCATATAAATTATTTTGTGATTCGGGAACGATGCGCGACGACATATTGTAGAAATTGATCTTTTCGAGCTTGATCTTATCGCCTGATTTTGAAGTTTTTATTTTATCCTGCAAACCGATTGTTCCCGGAGTTGGAACCGCAACTTCCCTCTTCAATTCATAAACAACTAAAACTTTCCTGTTTTCGGCCTGGATTTTCGATTGTTTGAAATCTTCACCAAAACCCCGGATCTCAAAATTGCTTTTGACCGGGATGTTATTTGCCTTCAAAAAATTCGATACCGTTTTCACCCTTTCGAGAGACAAAGTATCATTGTAAACGTTCGTTCCTTTTGAATCGCAAAAACCGTAGATTTTAGAAACTTCTGCATTTTGATGGGTCATCAGCCAAACCGTTAATTGGTGCAGCGCAGTATCATTAAGGTCAAATTTATTGAAATCGAAAAATACCTCGAGCTTTTCCTGCGCGGAAATCGTTGTCGCATTTAGGAAAACCAACAGCAATATCATCTTGATTTTCATCGGATTGGATTTTAATTTTCTACGATGGCGATTTCTACGCGGCGGTTGGCAGCGCGCTGGAATTCGTCTTTTTCTGGCAATGGAAAAATCGGGTCGGTGCTTCCAAAACCTTTATAGGAAAGTCGGCTTTTGTCAATTTTATTGGTGATCAGAAAATTGCAAATGGCCTTGGCGCGTTGCGTGGACAGATCGGTGCGATCCACCGGCATGCAGCACAAGTGGCCCTGGATCTGGATTTTCAGGTTTGGATTTCGACGTAAAACCGTTAGCAATTCATACAATTTCCCGCGCGATTCATTGACGATGGCAAAGGTATTAATGACAAAATTGAGATTGTCGATCTTAAGCTTCTCGCCTACTTTAGCATCAGCGATTTTTCGCATGAAATTGACATCGAGTTTGTATGCTGTCGTGGTTCCGTTTGGATTTTCGATCGAAACTTCATTCGGATAACTAACAATCGGTTTTTCTTCAACCACTTTTTTGATTCCGAGGATTTCATCTTCACGCGCAAGATCTTTGGCTTCAATGTAAAAAATCGAAACTTTGCGGTTTTCAGCTTTGTTTTTGGATAAATTGTGCAATTCGCCAAAACTTCTGGTTTTAAAATCTTCCCGGATTTTTACTTTTCCAGTAATCTGTGCAAACACAAAACTGACTCTTTTTTGGGCCAGTGTATCATTGAACCCGGTTGATCCATCTTCATCGGTATACCCGTTTATCGCTACGATTTTTACATCTGAATGCGTCTTGATCCAATCCTGGAATTTGTCATTCTCCCCTTTTTTAAGATCAGATTTGTTGCTGTCGAAAAAAACGGAAAATTGCTGTTGTGAAAAAGCATTACAACATACGAACAGGAAAAATATGGAAGTCAGGAATTTCATTTCGGGGTTTTAAATGGAACGAAAGTTACGCAAAAAATAGTATAAAAAAACCGGCAGGATTTAAAATCTGCCGGTTTGGTATTTGTAGAAATTGGATTATCGCGTAAACAACAATTCCCTGTATTTCGTCAATGTCCAGGTTTCGTCATCGACCAAAAGCTCCAATTTATCGCAATGCTCGCGGATTTCTTCGAAGTGCGGCTTGACATCGTCGCAATACGCTTCGGCCATTTCCTGGGCATCTGTAATGACGTTAGCGGTTTTCCTGGCTTCGGTCATCGCTTCTACTTTCGAATTGATGCCTTCAATGTGCGCCGAAATTTCCTTGATCAAAACGATTTGCTCTTTCGCGATTTTTTCAAACTCTGAACCGAAAATTTCTTTCAGTCCACGTACGTTTTCAATCAGTGTATTTTGGTATCGGATCGCTGTCGGGATGACGTGGTTTCTGGCAATATCTCCAAGAACACGGCCTTCGATCTGGATTTTTTTCGTGTATTCTTCGAGTTCGATTTCGTAGCGCGCTTCGACTTCAACGTGGTTCATAACGTGCATTTCCTTGAACAAATCCAAAGCTTGCTGTGATACTTTTGCTTTCAAGGCCAATGGCGTCGTTTTGAAATTACTGAGTCCGCGTTTCGCTGCTTCCTGTTCCCAGGCTTCGCTGTAACCGTCGCCTTCAAATAAAATATTTTTGGTTTGCTTGATGTATTCTCTTAAAACATTGAAAATCGCTTCGTCTTTTTTAAGGCCTTTTCCATCGATCAATTCGTCGACTTCTTTTTTGAAATCTTTCAATTGTTTGGCAACGATCGTGTTCAATGTGGTCATGGCATTTGCGCAGTTTGCCGACGAACCAACGGCGCGGAATTCGAATTTATTTCCGGTGAATGCAAATGGTGACGTTCGGTTTCTGTCGGTGTTGTCTAACAAAACGTCTGGGATTTTTCCAACAACATTTAGCTTAAGATCGGTTTTTTCTTCCGGGGATAATTTTCCGGTTGAAACGCCTTCCAATTCAGCCAGCACTTTTGTCAATTGCTGCCCGATGAACACCGAGATAATGGCCGGCGGCGCTTCATTGGCACCAAGCCTATGATCGTTGCTGGCCGTTGCAATCGCAGCTCTTAGCAATGATTCATAAGTATCGACCGCTTTGATCGTATTGATGAAAAATGACAAAAATTGCAGGTTGCTCATTGGCGTTTTTCCAGGGCTTAGCAAGTTTACGCCGGTATCTGTCGCCATCGACCAGTTGTTGTGTTTTCCTGAACCGTTTACGCCTTTGAAGGGTTTTTCGTGGAATAATACTTTGAAATCGTGGCGTTCGGCTACTTTTTGCATCACGTCCATTAATAAGGAGTTGTGATCGACGGCAAGGTTGGTTTCTTCGAAAATTGGGGCCAACTCAAATTGGTTTGGTGCCACTTCATTGTGGCGCGTTTTTACGGGAATTCCGAGGTACATACACTCTTGTTCGAGTTCACGCATGTAATTTAGTGCTCTTGTTGGGATCGACCCGAAATAATGGTCGTCCAATTGTTGTCCTTTCGCAGAAGTATGCCCAAGCAACGTTCTTCCGGTCATGATAATGTCGGGACGCGAATTCGCCAAAGCCGTATCTACTAAGAAATATTCCTGTTCCCAACCTAAAGTGGCAGTTACTTTCTTAACGTTTTTATCGAAGTATTTGCAAACATCTGTCGCCGCTTCATCCACAGCGTTCAGGGCACGCAACAACGGTGTTTTATAATCTAAAGCTTCCCCTGTGTACGAAATGAAAACTGTTGGAATGCACAAAGTCGTTCCGAAGATAAATGCCGGGGAAGTTGGATCCCAAGCCGTATATCCGCGGGCTTCAAACGTATTTCTGATGCCGCCGTTCGGGAAAGAGGACGCATCTGGTTCTTGCTGCACCAATTGGCCGCCGCCGAATTTTTCAACAGGATCGCTTCCGTCGTAAGACGTTTCAAAAAAAGCATCATGCTTTTCGGCAGTAGTTCCTGTTAACGGCTGAAACCAGTGTGTATAATGGGTCACGCCTTTTGACAATGCCCATTCTTTCATGCCCATTGCGATGTAATCGGCTAATTTTCTGTCAATTTTTGTTCCGTGCTGGACTGCATCTTTCACGCCTTTGTGTGCATCTGAAGTCAGGAATTGCTTCATTGCTTTATCATTGAACACGTTGGCGCCGAAAATATTCGACTTTCTGTCGGCTTCTTCAAATTTCGATGGCCTTCTGTTTGATGCTTCTTTCAAAGCCTGAAAACGTAATGTTGACATAAAATTTAATTTTAAAAGTTTGAACCCTTATTAATTTGCTGCAAATATATGAATTATTATAAAAATAAAAAGTTAACCCCTTAAATTTTACGGGTTAGTCAAAATGAAAATGAAAAATAACTAAATTAGCAATAGTTTTGAATGGGATGACAGAAATTATTTTTCAAAAAGTATCTTTGCAAGGATCGAAAAAAATATTGCTATGATGGTATGGATTTGTTTTTTAGCTGTAGTGATGGCGTTTCTGGCGCTCGATTTGGGCGTATTCAATAAAACGCCGCACATCATAAACACGAAAGAAGCCAGCAAATGGACGGCAATCTGGGTTGCGATGTCTTTTTTATTTGCAGGCGTCATCCATTGGTTGTACAGCACCAGTTTTGTAGAAAATCCGACAGGATTGAAACCGATGGGCGCAGTTGTCAAATACATTACCGGTTATCTGATCGAGCTTTCGTTGAGCATTGATAACATTTTTGTCATTGCAATCATTTTTTCGTCGTTTAGGATTTCGCAGAAATACCAGCATCGGGTTTTGTTTTGGGGCATTATCGGAGCAATTGTTTTTCGTGGATTGATGATTTATTTTGGAGTCATGCTGATCAATAAATTCGCCTGGACAACTTATTTATTCGGTGCGTTTTTAATTTTTACCGCCGGAAAAATGCTATTCCAGAAGGACGATGCCGAATTCGAACCGAAAAAATCCTGGATTTACCGCATTCTCGGAAAGATCATTCCGATTACGCACCATACCGAAGGCGAACATTTCTTTCTAAAGGAAAACGGGAAAAATTATGCGACGCCGCTTTTTGTCGCGTTGATTGTCATTGAATTTATGGATGTGCTGTTTGCCATGGACAGCGTTCCGGCGATTTTAGCAATTACTTCCGATCCGTTTTTGGTATTCAGTTCGAATATATTTGCAATTTTAGGGCTACGTTCGATGTACTTTTTCCTGGCGAATATGTTGCAGAAATTCAGTTATCTGGAATATAGCCTGATCGCGATTCTGTCATTCGTCGGAATCAAAATGATCATCCATGAATATCTTGAAATTCCCGAATGGGCTTCGTTGACTTTCATAGTCATTTCACTCGGAATCGGGATTTTGGTATCTCTTCAAAAAGCCAAAAATCAGTCTGAATAGATACACATTCCTCACTTTAAATTTTAACAATAATCCTGTTAAAACGCTACCATTTAACAGTTGAAATCATAATCATACAACGTAATATAGAGATTGTGTAATGGGATTTCCTTGTCTTATGAGGAATTTTACGGTCAACATAAATCGGATGTTATGGTAGCTGTAAACAAACACGGAATTGTTCTCGAAAAAAGAAATCTTGACTTTGAAATTGAAGGCGTTTTAAACCCCGCGGTCATCTTGGAAAATGGCCAAATTCACATGTATTACCGCGCGGTTGCAAAAGGAAACCGGTCAACAATTGGTTATTGCAGATTTGATGCAAATGATCCTTTGACGGTTGTGGAAAGATACGACCAGCCGCTCGTTGATTCCGAATACGAATATGAATCACATGGCGTAGAAGATCCTCGGATCGTGAAAATCGACGACGTCTATTACATTTCCTATTGCGCTTATGACGGAACGAATGCTTTTGGAGCAGTTGCGACGTCAACAGATGGGAAAAAATTCAGCAAACGCGGCATCATCGTTCCGCAGGTTCGCGGTGACAAATTTCGCGAATGGTTGCATTTCAATGGAAACATCAACCTGAAATATTACAGGCTGAACATGGACAATAATTATGTCTGGGATAAAAACGTGATCTTTTTTCCTAGACGGATTTTCGGGCAGCTGTTTTTTTTACACCGCATCAAACCCGGAATTCAGATCGCTTGTGCAAATAAACTCAGCGAATTTAATAATGATTTCTGGAAAGATTACATCCAAAACATTGAAGATTATATCGTGCTTGACCCAAAGTTTGAACACGAACTCAGCTACATCGGAAACGGTGCGCCTCCAATTGAAACTGATAAAGGCTGGCTCATTATATACCACGGTGTGCACGATACCGTTAACGGATACATGTATACGGCTTGTGCGGCACTTTTAGACCTCGAAAATCCGGGAAAAGAAATTGCAAGATTGCCTTATGCACTCTTTAAACCTGAAGAAGATTGGGAGCTGCAAGGTTATGTCAACAACGTGTGCTTCCCCAGCGGAACGGCTTTAATTGACGACACTTTATACATTTATTATGGCGCGGCCGATGAACGCATTGCCTGTGCCTCGGTCAGTATTTCAGAATTGCTCGAAGAATTGCTCAACAACAAAACAATATAAAATTGCAACAATACAACTAATGAAACAGACTATGAAAAATGACAACATCCTCAGAAATAACGGAACACCGCCAGGTTTTCTTCCTTTCATGAACAATAACTTCTTCAATGAACAGAAAAAGCCTTTAAAACTTCCTGTCGATGAAAATATGCTGCCCGAAATTTTGTTCATTACGACTTTTCCACCACGCGAATGCGGCATTGCGACTTATTCGCAAGATTTGATTAATGCACTAAACAAGCAGTTTGTGTATTCTTTCAATATCGAAATTTGCGCTGTAGAAAACAATAGTGAAAAGCACACTTATGGCAAAGATGTGAAATACAAACTCAATACTTCTGAACCGAAATCCTATATTAAAATGGCTGAGAAAATCAATGCCGATGACAATATCAAAGTTGTTTTGATTCAGCACGAATTTGGCTTGTTTGCCGAAACCGTCGACGAGTTCAATGATTTCGTTTCCCGGATCAAAAAACCATTGGGAATCGTTTTTCATACCGTTCTACCAAGACCAGATGAAGTATTCAAACAAAAAGTGCAGCATTTGCTAGACTACGCCGACGGAATTATCGTGATGACACATGGCGCAGGGGAAATCCTCGAACGCGATTACCGTGTTGACAGTTCGAAAATCAATGTGATCGCACACGGAACGCACCTGGTTCCGCATTTGGATAAAAATGTCTTGAAAGAAAAATACGGTTTGCAAGGCCGCAGGGTACTTTCTACTTTCGGATTGCTAAGTTCCGGAAAAAGCATCGAAACGACTTTGGAAGCGCTACCGGGAATTGTAAAAACGACTCCCGAAGTGATTTTTTTAATCATCGGAAAAACGCATCCAACCGTTGCCTTACAGGAAGGTGAAAAATACCGTGAAGAGTTGCAGCGCAAGATTACAGAACTCAATATTCAGGACAATGTGAAGTTTGTCAACAAATATCTGCCTTTGGATGAACTTTTGGAATACTTGCAGCTAACAGACATTTACCTGTTTACTTCAAAAGATCCGAATCAGGCTGTAAGCGGCACTTTTTCGTATGCGTTAAGCTGTGGATGCCCTGTCGTTTCGACTCCGATCCCACACGCAAAAGAAGTTTTATCGGGCGAAAGCGGAATTTTATTTGATTTTGGGGATTCCAAACAATTGAAAGAAGCCGTAAACAAATTGCTTTTTGACGAACAGTTAAGACTCAATATCATTTCTAACGGATTGCATAAAATTACGTGCACGGCTTGGGAAAATTCGGCCGTGGCACATGCAAAATTCCTTCAGAAAATTTCAAGAAACAGATTCGAATTGCACTATCGCAATCCTGAAATCAACCTCGACCACATTAAAAAAATGACGACTGATTTCGGAATGCTGCAATTTGCAAAGATCAATGTCCCTGATATCGAATCAGGATATACCATTGATGACAATGCGCGCGCGATGATCGCTTTGTGCCAACATTATAAAATGACACGCGATGAGGACGACCTGACTTACATCAAAATATACCTTGATTTTATCGCCTATTGCGAACGCCCGAAAGATTTGTTCCTGAATTATGTCGATTACAACAACAATTTTACGACACAAAATGCTGAAGTAAATCTTGCCGATTCCACCGGACGCGCGATCTGGGCTTTGGGCTATCTGATCTCATTGGCACATATTTTACCGTATGAAATTGTTTCAAAAGCGGAGAAGATCTTCGACAGGGCTGTGCAATGTTCGACAAAAGTGCATTCACCAAGAGCCATGGCATTTATCATAAAAGGCCTGTATTACTACAACCGTTCTGTAGAAAATGACACGACTGAGGAAATAACAAAATTGTTGGCCGACCGTTTGGTTCAGATGTATAAACATGAATCATCTCCGGAATGGCTGTGGTTTGAAAGTTACCTGACGTATGCCAATAGCATTTTGCCCGAAGCGTTATTGTGTGCTTATACGATTACAGATGACACAAGGTATAAAACGATTGCCAAAGAATCATTTGATTTTTTAATGGGGAAAACTTTTTCAGACTCTGAAATTAAAGTGATTACGAATCAGGGCTGGTGCCAAAAAGGCGAAGAAAATTCTGGTTTCGGGGAACAGCCGATTGACGTCGCTTATACGATTATTACGCTCAGGAAATTCCACGATGTGTTTAAAGAGAAATCTTATTTGGATAAAATGGAAACTGCGTTTAATTGGTTCTTAGGAAACAATCATTTGCAACAAATCATTTACAATCCTTGTACTGGCGGCTGTTTTGACGGATTGGAAGAAAAAAACGTCAACCTGAACCAAGGTGCGGAATCGACAGTAAGTTATTTAATGGCAAGATTGATGAGTTACCGGTATTTCGGAAATGAAACCAACAGTTACCATAGAAGAAAAAACAAACCGGTAAAGGTTTTGCATTAAATCATAAAAAAAAAGGGAATCGAATTGATTCCCTTTTTTTTTATGATTTTTTACCTACTCTGTTTTAAATCGATTTGTTTAAAATCTGCATCAGTTAATTTAAGTGCACTTTTTACGGCATTAAAATTCTTGGTATCGACCGTTTTAGAAAAATCTGACGGTACAATTACGATTCTAAAAGTCTGGTTATTAATATATGCTGGTGTTGTCGTTAAATTGAAGGTACCACCGGCATAAATGGTAAAATCTTGTTTGCTGAAATCATAATCATAATCAAGTTCGCCTTCAGGTACATATAAAGTTCTTGGGATTAATTGCCAGATTGGAGTTGTCGAATTAATTAAGCCCGACAATCTATAGATTAAAATAACATCAGAATCATATATCACCGGATCCAAAACACGATAAATCGTATATTCATTATCACTGTTTAATGTAAAATTTACATTTTTTAATTCGAATGTTTCTCCGATCGTATTGCCATCGCTTACACCAGGTTCTCCCTGCGGCCCTTGCGGCCCTGCATCGCCCTCACAACTTTGAGTCAATGTCATCCCAACAACAGCAGTCAGTAGTAAAAATATCTTTTTCATAATTTTAAGTTTTAATTATTTATAAATATATCCCAAAAACCAAACCAAAAAAAGTATTTTACGGTAATTTTAGTAAATTTAAGGAAGATCAGAATTAATAATTATTTTATGGATGTCAAGCTTTTCATGGCCATCATTGGCTGCAAACCCGACGGAAGATTCACAGAGCAGCACGATGTTTTTTTCGGCGCAGCAAAGTCAATGAAAGACCTTATACCGCAGATGAAAGCATTCTGGCCTGAAGCCAAAGGAAAAATCCACATTGATTCCTGGCGCGAAGTGACTTCGGTTGACGGTTATCAAATAGAAGTAGTTTCGAAAGAGAATTCCATCAGCAATCCAGAGCGTTTGTTTTTCATCAACCTTGGCGGTTACAAACCCAATGAATTTGAAGAATACCATTATAAAGTGCTTGCCATCGGCGAAAGCCTGGCCGAAGCTTCTAAAAAATCAAAACAGACTTCGTTCTTCAAACATTGGGGATTTAAAGGCGCAAATGCACACATTGACGACAAATACGGCATTGATGTCGATGACGCTTATAATGTTTCGGATATTTTAAGTCCGGCGTTTCACGAGCAATTCAGCCTTCGGATCACAAAACGGGAAAATGTTTCTGAAGACGTGCTTCACATCGGTTATTACCGACTCGAAAAACTGCCGTAAATCTGATAACAATCGTATCTTTACTCACTTATAGCCCAATGAAAAGTCTGATGCATGGGCAAAATTCAAAACAGTCATGAAAAAACATTCCGGAAAAGGCAAGAAAAAAAATTCATTTGATGCCTTGGCAACTGCTGCTGCAAAAGCAACAGGAAGTACAACCGCTTTTACACTTGCAACACTCACAGTAGTAGTTTGGGCAGTAACAGGGCCGGTTTTCAACTATTCTGAAACCTGGCAGCTAGTGATCAATACAGGAACTACGATCATTACTTTCCTGATGGTTTTCCTGATTCAAAAGGCACAGAACAAGGATTCACTTGCCATCCAACTCAAATTAAATGAGCTCGTTGCATCACACGAACTCGCCAGCAACCGGCTTGTTGATATTGAGGACATGACCGAACAGGAAATGGAAGTCATCAAAAAATATTACGTACACCTAAGCAAACTGGCGCAAAAAGAAGAAAGCCTGCAATGCTCCCATTCTATTGAAGAAGCAGAAGAACTGCACCAGATTAAAGCCAAACTGAAAAAAGACCGCGATCAATTGTCGTCTTGAACACAAGATTTACAATTAATCCCTGCAATCTGTGGGGATTTTTTATATTCTTTTCATATATAAGCGAACATTCATTTATAATTTATACATTTGCCAAAAAATTATATGCGTACCAGAAACGCCGATAAAGAAAAATTGGTCATTGAAAAAGCGATCGAACTCATTGTAAGCGACGGCTTTGAAGGCTTTAGCATGAACAAGCTGGCGCGATTGTGCAACATTTCTGTTGCGACTTTATACATTTATTACCAGCACAAAGACGATTTGATCAAGAAAATAGGATCTGAAATTGGAACTGCCTTTTTTGCGCATACCTTGAAGGATTTCTCTGCCGATATGCCGTTCCCTCAAGGTTTGAAAAAACAATGGGAAAACCGGATTTCATTTTCTTTACAAAATCCAAAAATTGTTGAATGTTTTGAGATCATCCGCCACTCGCCTCACGGTGAACAGATTTTGCAGACAGCCGTACGTCCGTTTAAACAAATCATGGCCGATTTTTTTACCAATGCCGTAGACAACAAAGAACTGCAGCCACTACCGATTGAGGTTTTCTGGAGTGTCGCATATGGCCCGCTTTACAGTTTGCTTCGTTTTCACAGCGAAGGCAAAAGCATGGGCGGAAAGCCTTTTTCCCTGACCGACGAGTATACCAATCAAGCACTTGAATTGGTGCTAAAAGCGTTAAAACCATAAATCATGGAAACGAATCTAAACCACATCTTGATTTTTAAAACCAATATTGATCAACTTTCGACCAAGTGTGCCTTGTCGGAAGCGTTGGGCAAACAAACCGGGATCTCACAATGGAGCATCGATCATGAAGACTGCGACCGTGTGCTCAGGATTGTTTCCGAAACCTTGTCAAACCAGGAAATCATCTCCTTTATCAACGCGCACGGATTCGAGTGCGAAGAATTACTATAATAAACATCAAACAAAATCAAAAAATGGACGCTCAAAAAATAGAAATTCCACCATTTACACCGCATCAAAAATTCATCATCGCAATATTGGCCTTGTTGCAATTTACCGTCATTCTGGATTTCATGGTCATTTCGCCGCTTGGTGATATTTTAATGAAAACACTTGATATGAGTACGAAAAATTTCGGAATGGTCGTTTCTGCGTATGCGTTTAGCGCCGGGATTTCGGGTTTGTTGGCTGCGGGTTTCGCCGACCGGTTCGACCGTAAAAAACTGCTGATCTTCTTTTATACCGGATTCATTATCGGAACTTTATGTTGTGCTTTTTCTCCAAATTATCAGATGTTGCTCGCTTCCAGAATCATCACCGGATTTTTCGGCGGTGTCATCGGATCGGTTTCATTGGCCATCGTAACTGATTTATTTGCAGTAAATCAACGCGGCCGTGTCATGGGATTTATCCAAATGGCATTCGCGTCAAGCCAAATTCTGGGCATTCCGATCGGTATTTATTTTGCAAACCTTTGGGGCTGGCATTCGGCTTTTTTAATGATCGTCTTGCTCGCATCGGTGATCTTAATTGCAGTGATCTTTGAAATGCAGCCGGTAAACAAACACCTGGAAATACAATCAGACAAAAGTCCGTTCCTGCATTTGTGGCATACCTTAAGCAATAAAAATTATCAGGTTGGTTTTACTGCGATCGCCTTTTTATCAGTCGGCGGATTTATGCTACAGCCTTTCGGAAGCGCTTACCTGGTCAACAACATCCACATCAACCACGAGCAATTGCCGATGGTATTTTTCTTCACCGGTGTTTCGGTTTTGATCATCATGCCGCTCATCGGCAAACTCAGTGACCGCATCAATAAATTCAGGCTTTTCACGATCGGATCGGTTATTTCAATCGTAATGATACTGATTTACACCAATTTACCAGTCGTTCCGCTATGGGAAGTTGTCGCGCTGAATATGATCCTCTTCATGGGAATCATGAGCCGAATGGTTCCGGCAACAACTTTGAATACCAGCATTCCCGAAATGAAAGACCGCGGTGCCTATATGGCAATCACGTCTTCGATGCAGCAAATTGCAGGCGGAATTGCAGCCATTTGTGCCGGTTATGTCGTACATCAGCAAACAAAAACGAGTCCGCTCGAAAATTACGGATTGCTCGGTATCATTATTTCGTGTGTCACCTTAACAACCGTATTCCTGATTTACCGCGTAAGCAAAATGGTACAGCGAAAAGCCGACGCCATTAGAATTCCTGCGGAATAAAACCGTAATTTTACGGCTGATTGACAACCAATAAAATCATGGGCAGAAATAACGAAAGAAATATTAAAAAGCACAACGACAAACTGCATAAAGCACAGGATAAAGCGAAGCAGGCAGAAATTTTACGCAAAGAAAAACTTTCCGAGATCATCAAAAAATTCAACGAGAAAAATTCCGAAACCAGTTAAATTATCATTTATGGAAGAATTAAAATTCAGTTCATTGCAATACGAAGTCCAGCAGGTGATCGATTTAATGGCAGCCGGAAATTTTGGCGGTGCCAATGACAGGCTCATCGAAGCCAGCGACATTCTTGACGAATTGCTCGACTTTTCAGAGGCCGATGAAGACCTGATCGGAATTAGCCGCTACCAGGTTTTGCTGAACCAATTGCAGCAGAAAATCAACGTTGGGCTTGGAAAATAAGCATCCAAAAATGTCAGATAAAAAATGCTATTGCTGTTCTGGAAAATTATTTTCAGATTGCTGCGAACCTTTCATTCTTAAAAAGCAACTCGCTCCTACTGCCGAGGCATTGATGCGTTCAAGATATTCGGCATACGCAACGCATCAGGCCGATTATCTGGTAGAAACCACGGCTGCCGCGACGCGCAAATTCCACAAAAAATCAGCCATTTTAAATTGGGCGAAAAGCAATCAATGGGTAAAGCTTGAAATCCTTTTTGCATCTGAAAACAGTGTAGCATTCAAAGCCTATTATCTTGACAGCCACCTTCAGATGCAGTTGCACCATGAAAGGTCAAACTTCATAAAATCTGGCGACAACTGGTATTATCTGGATTGTGACTAACAAGACATTGTATAAAATTAAGCAGTCGTTTTATAAAATGCATATAGGCTTTCAGGGTTACCTTTACCAAACCCTAAATACACAAAACATGGAACCTTTTAATCCTTTTGATGAAGCCAAATCGGCGGCATCAGTAAATTTTGAAGATGATATTTCTTCCTTCGACGACCAGCTTTTAAACATATATTGGGCAAAAAAAGAACTTGAAGAGTTCCTACCAAAAATAGGAAGTTATGCCACATCGAAAGAAGTCGTAGCCATTACACTGGCGCAGTTGGCCATGATGGAAAAGCAAATCGTTTCCATTTTACACAAACTGTCTAAAAATCCGGAAACCACTTCGTTATAAACAAAAAAACTACAACAAAATCTGCTGTAGTTTTTTTATGCTGCCTAAGTAATTTATGGCATTTTCTTAGTCCCTGTTCCTGCCGTATCCACCGGTGCTGTGCCGGTAGTATCCACTGTTGCTGGCATTGCAGTTACTGTAGTGTCGGCGGTTGTACTGGTTTCAGTTTCCGTGACTGTCGGCTCTGCATTCTTGCAGGAAACCATTGCTGTCGCCATAACTGCAAACAACAATACCAGGCCAGACTTCATTAATTTCTTCATGATTCTACGTGTTTTGGATTAGTAATCTCATAAAGATAAGCAATTGATTTTCAAACGTCTTACAAAATTTACAGTATTTTTTGTAATATTTTACGGATGATTTACAGGAAAGAAAACAGTAAAAACAGCGCCCTCTCCCGGAATGCCCTCGGCCGCGATCAATCCGTTGTGGTATTGCATGATTTTTTTGCAGATCGCAAGACCAACACCGGTTCCGCCATATTCCTTTTTGCCGTGTAGTCTTTGAAACACTTCAAATATCTTGTCTTTGTATTGTGCTTCAAAACCAATTCCGTTGTCTGCGACAGCAATTTTATGGTATTTCGTATTTTTGATTTGCGCCGGTTCGTATGAAACGGAAATCTCAGGAGCAACTCCTTCCCTGCTGTATTTGAGTGCATTGATGATAATATTGGAAAAAAGCTGCTCCAAAAGCGGCGGAATTCCATAAATTACCGGCAAATCATCAAATTTGAATTGGACACTTTTACTTTCAGAAATATCTTCAATAGCCGCCAATACTTGCTTCAGGATCACATTCAGGTCGGTTTCCTTCATCTTTAAATTCTCAGAATCCATTCCCGAATACGCCAAAAGGTCATTGATCAGGTTTTGCATGCGCTCGGCCGTTTTGCCGATGTTTTCAAAATAACCCTGCGAGGCTTCTTGAAGGTTTCCCGATTCCAGTTCGAGAATCCTGCTCGTAAAAATCCGGATTTTCCGCAGCGGCTCCTGCAAATCATGCGACGCGATGTAATTGAACGAAGCCAGTTCTTCATTTTGCGATTGCAGTTTGCTGTTTTTCTGCTCCAGCAGCGCTTCTTTTTTTTCGAGCAATGCATTCACTTTTTCAAGATGCAATGCCGATTCTTTTTCAGACGTAATATTTTTGGAAGTCACCGTAACCGAATCGCCTACTTTTTCTATCGCCGCAGCCAGCCAGATTGTTTGCCCGTTTTCAAATACAGCAACCTCGTAAGTTTCGGCATTTCCGTTATCGATTACATGAACCATTTTTTCAAAAATGCCGTTTTCAAAAATTCCGGGATAGACTTCGCGACAGGTTCTATGAATGACATTTTCTACTTTTTTACCGAAATTTCCCGGAACTTCGGCATTGGTAAAAACAATCCTGAAATCGGTTATGATTCCCGACTCATTTCGGATTGGTGCATAATTCGCAATTCCGTAATAGGTCGAATTGAGAATCGCCGCCAACAATGCCTTCGACGCATTGAGTTCGTCAGTAAGTGCTTCGATTTTGCTTTGTTCAGAAATGTTTCCAGCCATGAGATCAAGCAATTTGTTGCCTAAATTTATAAAAAATACGCAAAACCAGATCGCTATTGGTGTTAAAATAACATTACTCCTGCTTTTGCTTTCGTCCAAGGCTGACTTTTACTTTTCCATCATCGCCGTCTGCAGCGATCAATCGAAGCATAATGCCGCGGTTCCTGCGTTTTGCAAGTTCATCGGCATCGGTAATGTCCTTGTCTTTTTTTGGATTCCGAAGCGGAACGGTGACATAAATATTCGTTCCTTTCCCGAACGAATACACGCCTTCGACATCCATATTTAAAATGCTCGAATTGATCTGCATCGGACGGATGGTCACTTTTTCACCTGAAATATCAAAATCGCCTTTCAGATTGTAAAATGAAATCGTATCAAAATCGCGAAACGGAAACGCAAATTTCCCAATACTTTTTATAGGAGAAAACTGCAGTAATTTTACTTTCTTCAACCCGAAATCCACTTTTCCAACCATTGACTTTGGCACAACGCCGCCCTGGTCGGTAATTTTTCCCGAGATATTGGTGTTTGCTGATAAGTATCCGTTCAGGTTTTTTGCCTGCAGCGACTGAAGTCCGAAATTATCAAATGCATAAAAAAACTTGCTTATGTTCACATTCGTAACGACCGCATTGAGTTTAAACGGATTGATTTTTCCTTGCTGCGACAACGTTCCGCTGAGCTTTAAATTTCCATCCGCATGGCGCAAACCTGCATTTTTCAATTGGATCCCTGAATCGTTTAAGAACAATGAGGCTGTTACATTCGTCGCATAAAAACGGTCGTAAAAAAGCTTGTCCACGTTCATTTTCATATTGACATTGATGTTGTCAAACAACTTGTTCAGTTCTCCGGTAAAATTGGCGCGATCACTTTTTTTCTTTACAGACTTGACTTTTTTCCGCATACTTACAAATCCCATAAATTCACCCAAGTGCAATTGCGGACTGCGGACTTTCCAATCGACGACGATTTTTTCCGGTGCGGTATAATACAAATTCAGGAAATTCCGGATGCTGCCTTCCATATTGACGATGCTTTTTCCGCTTCGCAGATGAATGTTGCTGATCGATAAATCTTCATCCTTAAAATTTAAAAGCACAGAAATATCATTGAACGCGAGGTTTCTTGGCGTATATTTTACATCGGCATTCTTAATTTGAATCGTACCTTCGAGCTCGGGTTTAGCCAATTCATAATTCACGATATCGGCTTCATAATTGACTTTTACAACCGCCGTTCCTTTTGAAAATCCAAGCAAATCGTTATCTATAATATTGTTGAGTTTCCCGATTTCAAACTCTGATGAGAAATCGCCAACGGCAATCGGCTTGTCGAAATTTAAGATGAACGTCTGCTTCATCAAAATTGGCATTCCGGCATAATCGCCTTTAAAGTTAAACAGTTTTACAGCCGAATTAGCATCGTCAAAACCTTTGTCCGCAATATTATTATTCGTAAACTCACCGTCAAAACTGCAATTGTCGATGACACCGCCCGAGGTCGTTAATACGTTGTCACGGATTTTTGCCTTCACATGAATCAGCGGATCGCCAAAATCATTAAAGTCGCCAATGATGTCGCAGGTCACGAAAATCGGTTCCTTTAGGTCGAATAAATCAAGCCGCGAACTGATATTTGGTGCCAATAACTTTGACGCATTTTTCCATAAGATCTTTTCATTTTTGATGTGGATCGCAAAATCAGCCGATTTTTCCAATTGGAATCCGGCCGAAACCACAAAATCCTCACCGCCAATTTCAAGCGGGTTCGGCAACACCGCAATCGAATCTTTTGTGTAAATCACATCAAATTTTCCTTCGACGATTTTGTCTTTTAAAAAACTGCCGCGGTCGGTACTGAAAGCCATGCTTTTAACTAAGGTGTTCAAATTCAGCTTGGCATTAAAACCTTCGGAAGTATAATCGAGATCGCCGTCAAGATCATCAATATTAAAATGGAATAATTTCTTTTTGCTCTGGTTGTCGATCGCAAAATTGACATGATCGAGGCTAATTTTTTTGAGTTCTGGCAACGCGCCGCTTGCTCCTTCTTTTTTTGTTTCCGCTTTTTTGAAAACATTGCTGTTGCTGTAGCCGTTTTTATCCGTATAAAGGTCAACCGATGCATTTTTAATATCGATTTTCTTGATTTCAATCGTGCCGTGCAGCAGCGCCAATGCATTTACGGCAATGTAAAAATCTTCGGCCTGCAAAAAAGTATGTTTGTGTTTTTCGAAAAGGCTGTCGCGGATAATCACATTTTTGAGGTTTAAAGACAACCGAGGTAAACTTCTTAAAAAAGCGGGTTCCATATCGCCGATCGTTAAACTGCCGTTGATGTTCTTGTTGAGTTCAGCGGTAAGCGACTGCAGCATCTCCTTTTTATGGACGTTGATGTACCACGCCATTGCGGCGTAAGCGGCAAATATCAGCACGATCAATATTCCGAAAACCTGCAAAATGCGGCGGATGACTTTTCGGGTTCTGGACGGTTTTTCTGGGATCATTTCAGGATTATCTGTTCCGAAGTTACGCAGAAGATTTTAAAATGGACGAAACTTTTTCCATTTCGGCAAATCGTGCAACCGATGCTAAAAATCTTATAATCTTTTGAAGTAGATATTGCAGAATTTTATATTTCTAATTTTCGCATTATGCCAGAAGGGCCTACGATTGTCATACTCAAAGAAGAAGTTGAAAAATTCGAGGAAAAAGAAGTCATTGCCGTTACGGGAAATACCAAAATCGACCTCGACAGGTTGCTGCACCAAAAGGCAACATTCAAAAGTTGGGGCAAGCATTTCCTGATTTGCTTTGACGGATTTACCGTGCGGATTCATTTTTTGTTGTTTGGAAGTTATTTGATCGATGAAACGAAATCGGCGCAAATCCGATTGGGTTTAACCTTTCCGAACGGACAATTGAACCTGTATGCCTGTGGCGTAAAAATCCTCGAAGGCGACATCAACGATCATTATGACTGGAGTGAAGATGTCATGAACGAGGATTGGAAACCGAAAAAAGCAAAGGCAAAACTGAAGGAAATCCCAAACAAAATGGCTTGCGATGCGTTGCTCGAGCAGGACGTTTTTTCGGGCGTGGGCAACATCATCAAAAATGAAGTGTTGTACCGGATTTTTGTGCATCCAAAGTCGGAAATCGGGAAAATCCCAGCGAAGAAAATTACTAAAATGATCGACGAAGCCCGGAATTACAGTTTCGATTTCCTCAAATGGAAAAAGCAAAACGAACTCAAAAAACACTGGCTCGCCCATACGAAAAAAACTTGCAAACGCTGCGATCTTCCGATGCTCAAAGAATATACCGGCGTTAAAAAAAGACGCAGCTTTTTCTGTGAAAACTGCCAGATTTTATACCAATGAAAAACGAAAACATCCATATCGGCTTATCTGCATTCAACAATACGTATTGGAAAAATATTTTTTATCCGGCCGATATTCCGCGTACGAAATGGTTTGATTTTTACGCAACAAAATTTAAAACCTACGAACTCAACGGCACATTTTACAAAGCGCCAACGGTTAAAAGCCTCAAAGCCTGGCATGACAAAGTTCCGGTGGATTTTTCGTTTTCGGTCAAAGCGCCTAAACTCATTACGCATTTTAAAAAGTTCAACAATTGCGAAACAGAGATTGCTGAATTTTACAGCATCTGCCGCGAAGGCCTGAGAGAAAAATTGGCCTGTATTTTATTTCAATTGCCGCCGTCGTTTGATTATGCTCCGGAAAAACTCGAGCTTATCATCAGTTCATTAGATCCGACTTTTAAAAATGTCGTAGAATTTCGAAATGCAAGTTGGTGGAAACCGGAGGTTTTTGAAGCTTTTGCAGCCAATGATATTACGTTTTGCAGCGTCAGTTATGACAAATTGCCCTCCGATTTAATCGAAACCAACACGATTGGTTATGTTCGATTGCACGGCGTCCCGAAATTATTTTATTCCGAATATTCAGCAGATGAACTTCAGGAACTGCAAAGTAAAATCCTTCAAAAAACCGGCTGGAAAGAAGTGTTCGTTTACTTCAACAATACGGCGAGTGAAGCCGGGATTTTGAATGCACTTTCGATGGCAGCAATCCAATAACCAACTACGGAAATCACGGCAATAAAACCTCAATTTCTTTTCGTAAATTCGTAGTCATTAAAAAAAATCACTATGGAAATCGGAATAGACAGTTTTGCTGCGGCCAATAACGACGGCTCGGCAATCAACAATATGCATGCGCTGAATGAATTGCTCGAACGCATCGAACACGCCGACCAATCGGGTTTGGATGTTTTTGGAATTGGCGAACACCACCGGAAAGAATTCCTCGATTCAGCACCAACAATGATTCTTGCAGCAGCGGCTTCCCGAACGAGAAGAATCAAACTTTCGAGCGCGGTTACGGTTTTAAGCGCTGCCGATCCGGTACGCGTATTCCAGAATTTTGCAACACTCGATTTAATTTCGCAAGGCCGTGCAGAAATGGTCGTTGGGCGCGGCTCTTTTACGGAAGCTTTTCCGCTTTTCGGATTAAACCTGCACGATTATGACGCCTTATTTTCGGAAAAACTTGAATTGCTATTAAACATCCGTGACAACGAATTTGTAAACTGGTCGGGGAAATTCCGTCCGGCTTTGCAAAACCAGCCCATTTATCCTAGGCCGTTGCAGGAAAAATTACCGATTTGGATTGGCGTTGGCGGCACGCCCGAATCATTTGTCCGCGCCGGAACACTTGGATTGCCGTTGATGGTTGCCGTGATTGGAGGCGAAACACACCGCTTTCGCCCATTGGTCGATCTGTACCGAGAAGCCGGTGAAAAAGCCGGGCATGCACCTGAAAAGTTACAAGTTGGGTTGCATTCATTAGGTTATGTTGCCGAAACCCGTGAAGAAGCCGTTGAAGATTTCTATCCCGGTTATGCAGAAATTTTTACACGCATCGGTCGTGAACGTGGCTGGCCGCCGGTGACGCGCCAGCATTTTGACTCGCAAAACGGGCCGCGCGGTGCCTATTTGGTTGGGAATCCTGAAGAAGTTGCGGAGAAACTCATCCGCCACAGCGAATCTTTAGGTGGTATTTCAAGATTTACTTTTCAAATGGATAACGCAAAATTATCGCATGCGCAACTGATGAAATCCATTGCGCTCATTGGCAAAAAGGTGATGCCGTTGGTCAATTCTTAAAAAACAAAACCCTGTAAATTACAGGGTTTTTACTTGTGGGCGATACTGGGTTCGAACCAGTGACCCCTACCTTGTCGAGGTAGTACTCTGAACCAGCTGAGCTAATCGCCCGAGTGTTGCAAATTTATCATTTGGATTCGGATTTTCAAATAAATACTTTCTTTTTCTGAAAGATAAATCCAGATTTAAAAATTATTGTTTCCTTTTTATACCTTAGAGCAATCAAAATCAATCACATGAGACTCAAAACGATCTTTACGCTTTTTATTGCAACCTGCTTTTTATCAGGCTACAGCCAGAAAATAAATGTCAGTTATACTGCAGAGGCATCGGCTGCGCCATTTACGGGAAAAGTTTTTTTATACCTTTCAAAAGACCATAAAAACCCGAAGGACAATTTCGTCGGACTGGTTTCTTTTCAGTGTTATTCAATAGACGTCAAAAACATCAAACCTGGAGAAAATGTACAGTTTGATGACAAAGCCATCTCATATCCTGTTGCATTGTCAGATCTTGAAAGAGGTAAATATTACATTCAGGCGGTTTGGGATAGGAATCTCGGCGGGCGTTCCATTAGCGAAAGCGCCGGAAATATGTACAATGAAACGTCCCAATTGGAATTCACCAAAGATTTCAACAAGACATTTGCAATCAGCTGCAGCAAAATTAATGCGGAGGAAGTTTTTAAAGACACGAAATTCGTAAAGGAAATGAAAGCCCCATCGGCATTGCTGTCTGGTTTTTACAAACGTGCGGTTTCCGTAAATGCCGCCGTTTTGTTGCCCGAATCTTATTATTCCCAACCCAATAGAAAATTTCCGGTATTATTTAAAGTGAGCGGCTTTGGAGGTGATTACCACCACTTTTCGGGAAATGAAAACATCAAAAGCCAGCCGATCGATACCACGGCATGCATTCAGGTGTACCTCGACGGAAGCTGTCCGCTTGGGCATTCAGTATATGCAAACAGTGACAACAACGGGCCTTGGGGCGATGCGCTCGTGAAAGAATTGATACCGGCCATTGAAAAAAACTACCGCAGCAATGGCGCGCGGTTATTGACAGGCCACAGCAGTGGCGGTTGGACGGTTTTGTGGTTGCAAACGCAATATCCCGATACTTTTGCCGGATGTTGGTCAAGTTCGCCAGATCCTGTGGATTTCAGGAATTTCCAACAGGTTAATTTGTATGAAGACACGAATATTTTTTATGATAAAGAAGGTGGGCTGCGATCGGTGGCAACGGTTGCCGGATTTTTTCCTTGGGCGTCCATGAAAACCATTTATCAGATGGAAAACGTAATTTATCGCGGCGAGCAGATTCATTCATTCGACGCGGTTTTTAGTGTCCGTCAGGCGGATGGAAGTCCGCGCCGGTTGTGCAATGCCGATACCGGAATCATCGATCATGAAACAGTCGAACATTGGAAAAAATACGACATTTCGCTAAACCTTCGGACGAATTGGGACAAATTAAAACCTTCCCTTGACGGAAAAATCCGCATATCCATAGGCAATCAGGATAATTTCCTGCTGAATCACGCCGTGCATTTGCTCGAGGACGAAATGAAAAAGAAAAACGCCAATCTGGTATTCCAATATTATCCAGGCGATCATTTTACCGTTTCCACACCGGAATATGTGAAAGCCGGAAACCAGTTTTTGCAACAGGCTTATGTAAATTTCCTAAAAAAGCTAAAGCCTTAAAATAATTCCACAAAACCTTTAAAATCCGATTCGATTTTTTATTTTTACTACATGAAGTATAAAGATATCCTATTGATTGATGATGATGAAGATGATTGCGAGATCTTTTTATTTGCGATACAAAAAGTATCCGGCGAAAGAAATTACACCACGCGAAACCATGCTGCAAAGGCTTTGCAACAACTTGAAACAAATCAATTACAGCCCGATCTGATTTTCCTTGACCTGAATATGCCCGTAATGAACGGTGTTCAATTACTGTCGGAAATCAAAAAAAACGCACGTCTTAAGGAAATTCCTGTCATCATACTGACCACTTCGTCGCAGCCCGAACTTGTCGATCAAACAAAGGCGTTGGGTGCCCATGACTTTGTCACCAAGCCCAGCGATTTCGCCGATTTTGTAAAGATATTTGAATCAATATTGTAGTTTTGGAAAAGGACATACATACAAAACCACCAGAATCTCCGCTCCGTGATTCTGAAATGGCTTCGCTGATCGATGACGGCCCGGCAATCTTCTGGACTTGCAATCGCGACGGCAGTTGCACCTGGCTCAACAAAAAATGGTTCGACTATACCGGGCAAAACGAAGCCGAAGCTCTAGGCTTTGGATGGACACTTGCCGTACATGAAGAGGACCGGGAACCGGCGGGAAAGATTTTTACAGAGGCCAATGCCAAACAGCAATCTTTTGACCTAGTTTACAGACTGCGCGACAAAACCGGGAATTACCAGTGGTTCATCGACAAAGGAACGCCGCGGTTTGAAAATGGAAATTATATAGGCATGTGCGGTACGGTCGTCAGCATCCACAACCAGAAAACAGCCGTTGACGAAAGCATCCACAAACTGCGGACCATCGTCGAGAGCGCCCCTTTTCCGATAGGCGTTTACATCGGGAAAGACATGATCATTGAACTCGCCAACCAATCGATACTCGATATTTTTGGCAAAGGCAGCGATGTCATTGGCAAAAGCTATAAAAAAATCCTGCCGGAGCTGACCAACCAGAAAATATTCGAACAACTCGACCAGGTTTTCGATACCGGAATTCCATTTCATGCCGAAAACCAATACCTCGACCTTATTGCAGCAGACGGTTCTGTAAAACCTTATTATTTCAATTACAGCTTTACGCCATTGTTTGATCCTGACGGAAAAGTATACGGCATCATGAATACCGGAGCCGATGTGACCGATTTGAATGTCGCTAAGAAAAACATTGAAGAGAGCGAACAACGTTTCCGTTCCCTTGTTGAAGAAGCACCTGTTGCCACTTGCCTTTTCAAAGGTCGAAATTTGGTTATAGAAGTGGCCAATGAAAAAATGCTGGGTTTCTGGGGGAAAGGAAATGCTGTGTTCGGGAAACCTTTGGCCGAAGCCATACCTGAATTAAAAGGACAGCCGTTCCTCGATATTCTCGATGAAGTATACACCACCGGGATCACTTATGAATCAAGTGAAGCGCAGTCGGAACTTGTCGTAGACGGCATCCCAGGTGTCTATTATTTTGATTTTACTTACAAACCGCTGCGTAACGCCGCAGGTGAAGTGTACGCCATCATGGACATGGCCGTAGATGTCACCGACAGGGTGGTTGCTAAACAACGCGTTGATGAAAACCAAAAACAGCTCCTGGCCTCCTTTGAAGATGCACCTGTAGGAATTGCAATCCTTAAAAAAGAAAACTTAACATTTACAATGGCCAATCCGTTTTACGGAGAGTTGGTGGGCCGAACGCCGGAGCAAGTAATTGGAAAGCCATTGCTCGAAGCCTTGCCGGAACTTGCAGGACAGGGATTTGACCAAATTTTATACGAAGTGCTCGAAAGCGGGAATCCGTTCATAGCCGATGAAGTTTCAGTAGATTTGCTTCGAAACGGCACACTCGAAACCATCTATGTCGATTTGGTATACCAGCCGCAATTCAATGATGACGGCACCGCTTATGGCGTATTTGTCGTCGCGACGAATGTCACCCAGCAAGTCACTTCCCGAAAGAAAATCGAAGCCAGCGAAGCCAAGTTGCGTTCGGTAATTGCCAATGCACCGGCTGGTATAGGCCTTTTCGTAGGACGTGACCTGATCGTCGAATTGCCCAATAAAATGTTTATTGACATCGTAGGAAAAGGCCCTGATATTGCCGGGAAACCGCTGCGGGAAGTCATGCCTGAGCTATTAACCGAAGGCCAGCCTTTCCTCAAAATCCTCGACGACGTGTTCACTTCAGGAGTCATGTTCCAAAGCGACGGTGCCCAGGTCAAGATCGTCCAGAATGGCGTCATGACCTACAATTATTACAACATTACGTATTCGCCTTTATTTGATGAAAACGGCGAAGTATATGCGATACTGGACATTGCGATCGATGTGACCGACACCGTAAAGGCCAAACAAAAATCTGAAGAAGCCGAAGCCACCCTGCGCGGTGCGGTCGAACTTGCAGGATTGTCTACCTGGAGTTTCGACATTAAGAGCAATATTTACAGCTATTCGCAAAGATTTATCGACTGGCTGGGCTTTTCAGCAGATTCTAAACACATCGAAGAAGCCTACAACCCGATTCCCGAAGCGTACAGGCAACAAGTCATCGATGCCATTCAGGAAGCCGTAAAACCGGGCGGTTCGGGAAATTATATCCATGAGCATCCGATCGTCAATTACCAAACCGGTGAACAACGCATCATCCATGCGCAGGCACAGGTATTTTATGATGCCGACGGCCAGCCCGAAACCCTTCGCGGCACCGCACAGGATGTTACCAAAGAGCGCATGCTGCAGCAACAGCTCGAATACGAAGTCAGAAAACGGACAGAGGAATTGCAGGAAGCCAACGCCGGGCTGGCGCAGGCCAACAGCAGCCTTCAGAAAAACAATGCCGAGCTCGCACAATTTGCCTACATCGCTTCACATGACTTGCAGGAGCCGGTAAGAAAGATCAATATTTTCACTAAAATGCTCGAAGACAGCCTCGGCGAAACCAACATCCAGACCAAAAATTACCTCAGCAAAATCAACGTTTCTGCCGTCAGGATGATGAACCTGATACGCGACATCCTCGCCTATTCGCAGCTTGGCAAAGAAAATGATTCTTTTACAGCTGTCGATCTGAATGAAATTGCACATGGCGTTCTGGCTGATTTTGACCTCATCATCGAACAAAAAAATGCCAACATCCATTTCAATGAATTGCCCGTGATTGAGGCGATTCCGTTGCAGATGTCGCAACTGTTCGGAAATCTGGTCTCGAACTCCTTAAAATACAGCCGTGAGGATGTGGCGCCTGAAATCAGCATCACCGCATCGGCCCTGTCTGAAAACGAAGCGGTAGCACACGGCATTTACGAAGCCGGAGGGTACTATAAAATCGAGTTCAAAGACAACGGCATCGGATTCCGGCAGGAACATGCGGATCAAATTTTCAATATTTTTCAAAGGCTGCACGGCAAAACAGAATATGTGGGCACCGGTATCGGCCTTGCCATCTGCAAAAAGATCGCGCAAAACCACCACGGAAACATATATGCTGTCGCTGAAAAAGGAAAAGGCGCGGCTTTTGTCGTGCTGCTTCCGGTCAGACAATCGCATAAATTATAGCAACGTCAGGGCAATGTACGAGCTATCTCAATTTTTGAAAGTTCCTTTCAGCCCGGAGTGATTTTTATTTGGGCATCGCCTGCGGCACGGGCTGTTCGCTTTATCTTTATAGAATTTCGCTGCGCTGCAACCTATAAAGGATATCGCTGCCATCCCTAATGCAGTTGCTGCAAACCTCCGACACTTGTCTCAAATAAATATTTGAAACCTTTTCCTACACTTTTTCGTGGGCTTGAACATTTTTATTACTATTCTTACATCCGGCTACCCCTTATTATCCGGTGCTTTTCTTAAGATTTGACTTTTTTTTACAATTTCTTGTTTTTGAGCGCATCATTTTATTAACTTTGGAACACCAAGGAAAATACCACACTCCTAAATTAAGACATATGCTGCGATTTAAAACCTCTGAAACTTTCAGGGAAATCGTCATTGATGCACCTTTAAAGATGCGTTATGCGGTTTCCAATTATGGAAGGCTAATCAGCTATACCCAAACTTTTGAAGATGGCCGTGAGCTATCTGGCGGGCGGGCAGATGGTTACCGGACACTACACTACAAAATCCGCGACGGCGAAAGCGAGAAAAAGAAAAACAAGTACATTTTTTTATACCGGGCGGTCGCCGATTTATTTATTCCTAAGACGTCCGAAGAACAGGTTTATGTACTGCATCTCGACCGCAAGCGCGACAACGACCACATTTCCAACCTGCAATGGGCGACCCGCGCCGAAATGCTGGAGCACAGCCGCACAAGTCCTTACGTTATTGCTGCAAAAACCCGGAAGGTATTGGGTAACGGAAAACTTACCTCTACACAAGTGATCAGGCTTAAAAAAAGGCTGCAGGACCCAAAGCGCAAAACAAGGCTCAGGATGCTTGCAAAAGAATTCGGCATCAGCGAAATGCAACTCAGAAGAATCAAAACCGGGGAAAACTGGGGACATATTGTTGTCTAAAGGATTCTTTTTATCCGCTAAATATTTAGTATCTTAGTAAGATCAAGCTTACTATTTGATCTATGGCTATTACTTTACAAATTCTCTGGCTCTTTATATTGGCATTGCCAATTGCGTGTGTGGCATGGACCGTTACGCATGAAGAAGTATTTCGGGAGCCAAGGGAATATTGTGCCAGGCGGTGCAAAGATGGAAAAACCCTTCGGGAAAGGAAATTCTTTTACCTGTTTACCTGCGAATATTGTTTCAGCCATTATGTAACGGCGGCTTTTTTAATCTTAACGGATTTTCATTTGCTGCTGAACGATTGGCGCGGTTATGTAATTGCAGGATTTGCATTGGTATGGATTGCAAATGTCTATATGAGCCTGATGGCCTTCATCCGGCAGGACATCAAAAAAGAAAAAACCGAAATCGCATTGCTCGAAAAAGAAGCCGAAACCATACAGAAAGACTTAGAAAAACATTAGCCTTTTGCAAGCGCGATATGGTTTTGTCTTCCATGATATTTTTTGGATTATTTCCTTCACCCGGCTTGTGTATATGGCCATAGCTCCGGCGACATTCACTTATTTCTCCTGCCATTCATAAACTTCCGCCTACGATTGCTTTTAAAACAATCGAACTTGTGTTGCATCCGAATTAACAAACATTACCAGAATTTTAATATCCTTTTAGCAAAGGTTCCCTGATGCCTTTCCTAACTTTAAATAATACAACAACTATTAAAATTTAAAGTCATGAGCAAGAGAATCGCCATTTTGGCTACCAACGGATTTGAAGAAAGCGAACTGAAATCGCCAAAAGAATATTTAGAACAGCAAGGCTGGAATGCAGACATTGTAAGCCCCGAATCGGGAACCATCCGGTCATGGGCAGAAAAAGACTGGGGTCCGGAGTATACTGTAAATGCTACGCTTGACCAAGCAAATCCTTCAGATTATGATGCTTTGGTTTTGCCGGGCGGCGTTATAAATCCTGATAAATTACGCACCGACGAACGTGCCTTAGCATTTGTAAAAGCTTTTTTTAACGACGGAAAACCAGTTGCCGCAATTTGCCACGGACCACAAACGCTGATTAGTGCAGGCGTTGTAGAAGGTCGCGCCATGACTTCGTATCCGTCAATCAAACAAGACCTCATCAATGCCGGCGCGCAATGGCTCGACCGGGAAGTCGTAACAGACAACGGATTGGTCACAAGCCGTTCGCCAAAAGATTTACCTGCTTTCAATAAAAAAATGGTTGAGGAAATCAATGAGGGAAAACACGAACCTGAAGCGCACTAAAAAAAATTATTTCATAAAAAAACCGGAGCTACTATTATAGCTCCGGTTTTTTTTATTTATAATACGAAATTCTCCAGATATTATTGGTCTTGTCATCTGTCAGCAACAATGAACCATCAGGCAATTGTATGATGCCAACCGGGCGGCCACGTACTTCATTTTTATTTGGATCGACCACGAATCCGGTTAGGAAATCTTCAGCTTTACCGCTTGGTTTTCCTGCTGCAAAAGGCACGAATACGACTTTGTAACCTGAAATTGGATCACGGTTCCAAGAGCCGTGCTGCGCAATAAAAGCCCCGTTTTTATATTTGTCGGGAAAAGATTTTCCGGTGTAGAATGTTAATCCGAGTGAGGCCGTATGCGACCCAAGATCGACTTCGGGAACAATCGTTTTTTTGACCAATTCCGGCTTTTGAGGTTTTACGCGTGGATCGACATTTTGTCCCCAGTAACTGTAAGGCCAGCCGTAAAATCCGCCTTGTTTTACAGAAGTCAAATAGTCAGGAACAAGATTATTTCCGAGTTCGTCGCGTTCATTTACTGCCGTCCATAACGTTTTAGTTCCCGGCGCCCAATCCATTCCAACAGGATTTCTAAGTCCGGATGCGTACACTTGAAGTCCGCTTCCATCAGGATTAATCTCGAGTATGTCGGCACGATTGATTTCATTTTCAAAACCTTCTTCTGCGACATTTGTCCCCGAACCAACGGCAATATAGATTTTAGAATGGTCAGCATTTGCAATCAAATTACGCGTCCAGTGGCGGTTGTGCTTTCCAGCAGGAAGTTCGAGCAGCTTCTCACCTTTTCCTTCAAGCTTTGTTTGGCCTTTCTTGTATGGAAACCGCAGTAATGCATCGGTATTTCCAACATAAAACCAGTCGCCTATGACAAGCATTCCAAAAGGCTGATTAAGTCCGTTTTCTTTGGTAGCAAATGCTTCTCTTACATCGGGTTTTCCATCGTGATCGGTGTCGCGCAATAGCACAATCATATCAGCGCTGTGGCTAAGTTCGTTTGACTTCCCTGCGCCGATGATCGCTGCGCCCACTTGCTTTGGGATACTATAATTCGAATTGGATTCGGCTACCAGCACATCGCCATTTGGCGTGACATACATCCAGCGTGGGTTGTCGAATCCGTCGGCATACTTGGTGACCATAAAACCTTCAGGCGCTTTCGGTGTTTCGCCTTCTTTCCATCCGATGACATTGGAATAATTGGTTACCGATTTTGTTGCGTATGGTGAAGGAAGTTGTTTTTTAGTAGTTTTCTGCGCATTCATTCCGACAGCAATGGTTAGAAATGCGAACAATAAAGCATTGGTTTTCATAATTGTGTGTTTTCGTTATCCTATTAAAGTTACGATTCGGAATAAAAAAATCGAGCTGTTTTAATATAATATTAGGAAAGAAGAAAAGACAGTATTCTTAAAAATTGAAAAACCTTAACCGATTCAGGCAAAGAAAGCCTCTATTGAAATCGCAAGCTTCTGAATGTTTACTTTTTCGATTGGATGTTGCATATCAGGTAAAATATTGAAAACCGCATTAGGCAGATTTTCATACACCTTCCGGGTTTCTTCAACACTTACCATCATATCTTTGTCCCCAACATTCAGGCTCACCGGAATTTTGATGTCTTTAAAATCTTCCCGTTTTAACGGATTTTCATTTCCAAGGGCAACCATCATTTCGGATGTTTTCTGAAGTACTGTTTTCCAATCATTTGGCATGTGGCGCAACTGAAGTTCATTGGCAAAAGCCGGAATTTTGGCAACGATTTTATCCGCGTCAAGCATTTTGATTTCCTGCTGTGCGATTTCTGGCGTCCAGCTGAATTTTGTGGCCAATGTGAAAATTTTACTGATTTTTTCAGGATGCAATTTCGCCAAATACAACGCTACGTAACCGCCCATGCTGTACCCGAAAATCGCCACTTCTTTCATTTGATTGGTTTCCAGGTAAGCCAAAACATTCTCCGAAAACCTTTTAATTGAAAAAGCTTCAGTCATAGTTTCACCGCCATGTCCGTCAAAATTAATCGCATGCACATCGAAACTTTTCTTTAAATAACTTGCTAAAGGGTCGAGTTGTTTTTTAGAGCCGATCGCGCCGTGAAGCAATAAAATCGTTTTCATATCCGGTAATTGAATAAAAAAGCCTCTCTTTCGAAAGGCTTTTGATTACATATTTCTTCTATATTGCCCACCGACTTCAAACAGCGCCGAAGTGATTTGTCCTAACGAGCAAACTTTTGTTGCTTCCATCAGTTTCTCGAAAATATTCTGGTTGCTGATCGCCGCTTCCTGAATTGCGTTTAATTGCTCGTCTTCTTTTCCGGCATGCGTTTTATGCAGTTCTTCGAGCATTTCGATCTGGTATTGCTTTTCTTCTTCGGTGGCACGGATGACTTCCAATGGCACTACCGTTGGCGAACCTTTCGAACTTAAAAAAGTATTCACGCCAATGATCGGGAAATCGCCATTGTGTTTCAACGTTTCATAATACAGGCTTTCTTCCTGGATTTTTGAGCGTTGGTACATCGTTTCCATGGCACCTAGCACGCCGCCTCTTTCGGTAATCCGGTCGAATTCCTGCAGTACGGCTTCTTCAACCAAATCAGTCAATTCTTCAATAATAAACGAACCTTGTATCGGGTTTTCGTTTTTCGCCAGTCCGAGTTCTTTATTGATAATTAACTGAATGGCCATCGCACGACGTACCGATTCTTCTGTTGGCGTGGTGATCGCTTCGTCATACGCATTCGTATGAAGTGAGTTGCAATTGTCGTAAATCGCATACAAAGCCTGCAAGGTCGTACGGATGTCGTTAAAGTCAATTTCCTGCGCATGAAGCGAACGCCCCGAAGTCTGAATGTGGTATTTCAACATTTGCGCACGTTCGTTCGCACCGTATTTATTTTTCAAGGCTTTCGCCCAGATTTTACGTGCCACACGGCCGATTACGGCATATTCCGGATCAATTCCGTTGGAGAAAAAGAACGAAAGGTTTGGTCCGAAATCGTTGATATTCATGCCACGGCTCAGGTAATATTCCACGTAAGTGAAACCATTTGAAAGCGTAAAGGCGAGTTGCGTAATTGGATTTGCTCCGGCTTCAGCAATGTGGTAACCCGAAATTGAAACCGAGTAAAAGTTCCGCACGTTTTGCGTAATGAAATATTCCTGTACGTCGCCCATCAATCGCAACGCGAATTCTGTTGAGAAAATACAGGTATTTTGCGCCTGGTCTTCTTTTAAAATATCGGCCTGAACGGTTCCGCGCACTTGCGAAAGTGTCCTGATTTTGATTTTGTTGTACACTTCCGGAAGTAGAACCTCATCACCGGTTACGCCAAGCAGCATCAATCCCAAACCGTTATTTCCCGCAGGCAGATCTCCTTGGTATTTTGGGCGAACTGTTCCTTTTAATTTGTAAATTTCATTGATTTTTTCCTCAACCTCAACCTGCAAATTGTTTTCACGGATGTACAATTCGCATTGCTGGTCAATCGCAGCATTCATGAAAAACCCAAGCAGCATCGGAGCCGGGCCGTTAATGGTCATTGAAACCGAAGTCAGCGGATGCACCAGATCAAATCCTGAATACAATTTTTTCGCATCGTCCAAACAGCAAATGGAAACACCGGCATTTCCGATTTTTCCATAAATGTCAGGACGAATGTGCGGATCGTTTCCATACAATGTCACACTGTCAAAAGCGGTTGACAAACGTTTTGCAGGCAATCCGGCGCTGACATAGTGGAAACGTTTGTTGGTTCTTTCCGGGCCGCCTTCCCCGGCAAACATCCTTGACGGATCTTCGCCTTCGCGCTTAAACGGATACAATCCCGATGCAAATGGGAATTCTCCGGGAACATTTTCCTGCAAACACCAACGCAAAATATCGCCCCAGGCTTCGTATTTTGGAAGAGAAACTTTCGGGATTTGTGAATGCGATAATGATTCGGTGTGTGTGGCAATTTTGATTTCCTTATCGCGCACTTTAAAGCTGTACACCGGATTTTTGTATTTGTTGACTTTGTCATTCCAGGTCAGGATAATTTCCCAGTTGTACGGATCGAGGTCCATTTTGACCCGATCGAATTCTTTGCCGAGCAACCCTAAAAACTGCTTCGCCGTTTCATCTTTGGATTCCAAAACCGCTTCGTCAATCCCTGCTTTTGTTATCGTTGGCAATTTTCCGCCCACGCTTTCGATGGTTTTAAAAATCCCGTATAATTTTTGTGCGACCTGTTGTTGCGTTAAAGCGGTTGCGTCGTATTTTCTGTTGTTTTCTGAAATTTCAGACAAATATCTTGTTCGATGCGGCGGAATCACGAAGATTTTCTCGCTCATTTCACGCGTAATGTGAAAATCGGATTTTAAATCGGAATCTGTTTTTTCATGCACTTTATCCATGATCGCTTTGTACAGCGTGTTCATTCCCGGATCGTTGAACTGCGACGCAATCGTTCCGAAAACGGGCAAAGTATCCAAATCGGCATCCCAAAGCTGGTGGTTTCTCTGGTATTGCTTTTTAACGTCGCGCAGGGCGTCAAGCGAACCGCGTTTGTCAAATTTATTGATCGCAACGAGATCGGCGAAGTCGAGCATGTCGATTTTTTCGAGTTGGGTTGCGGCACCGAATTCTGGTGTCATCACGTATAATGAAACATCAGAATGGTCCATGATTTCGGTATCCGATTGCCCGATTCCCGAGGTTTCAAGAATGATAATGTCGTAGTTTGCTGCCTTCAACACCTGAATGGCTTCGGCAACATATTTGGATAAAGCCAAATTCGATTGGCGTGTCGCCAAGGAACGCATGTAAACGCGTGGATTGTTGATCGCATTCATGCGGATTCGGTCGCCCAATAAAGCGCCGCCGGTTTTTCTTTTCGATGGATCGACAGAAATCAGCCCGATGGTTTTTTCAGGAAAATCGATCAAAAATCTCCTGACGAGTTCGTCAACCAAAGATGATTTTCCCGCACCGCCGGTTCCGGTAATTCCGAGCACAGGCGTTTTTGAATTTTGGTTTTGAATGTGGATTTTATCTAAAGTGTCTTTCGCTACTTCAGGAAAATTTTCCGCAGATGAGATCACTCTTGCAATCGCCGTCGGATTTTTCTCAGCCAAATGGTTGATTTCTCCATTCAAAACATCGCCAACCGGATAATCCGAACGTTTGACCAAATCATTGATCATGCCTTGCAAGCCCAAAGCGCGCCCGTCATCGGGGGAATAAATGCGTTCGATGCCGTATTCGTGCAATTCTGAAATCTCAGAAGGTAAAATTACGCCGCCGCCGCCGCCGAATATTTTGATATGCCCTGCTCCTTTTTCTTTGAGCAGGTCGTACATGTATTTGAAATATTCGTTGTGTCCGCCTTGGTAAGATGTCATTGCAATGGCATTCGCATCTTCCTGAATCGCTGTATTGACCACTTCTTCAACGCTGCGGTCGTGGCCGAGGTGAATCACTTCGACTCCAGTCGACTGGATGATGCGGCGCATGATGTTGATCGCAGCATCGTGGCCGTCGAAGAGAGAAGCGGCAGTAACAATTCTTACTTTATTTACAGGAATATATGGTTTTGCTTGTTCCATTTTGGGTTTTATGACGAATTTAGGTCGGCAATTTACGAAATTCTTAAAAGTTTGATGTTTGTTTTGTGGTAAAAAAATCGTTTTGATTTATAATATTACGTTCCCATTTTAACGAACGTATATTTGTCATTTCGATGAAGGAGAAATCTCACCCGGAACGATGGGATTTCTCCTTCATCGAAATGACAACTTTAACCTGAAAGCCTATTGTAAGCGCAACTGCCCTAGCCCCGATTGAAGCGGCATCCTTTTGTGTAATGCAATGAAACAAAAGATAGAGCGGAAAGCGGGAAAGAGCTCCTAAACAAAAAAGCCCACTTTCGTGAGCTCTTGATTCTTGCTTCTTGCAGCGCAGCGGTCTTGCTTGTATAAATTTATTTTCTGAACATTGCCGGATCGATCTGCACGCCAAGGCCTTGCGCAACGCCCATTCCGAGGTTTACATCCGCGCGGAACCAATGGCACAATTGTCGGTTGACGATTTCTTCTTTTTTCGAGCCGTCAATGCCGCTCATTGCGCCAACGATATTGCTGATCGTGTTTTGCTGCAAATGCGGTTCCATCAATCTAAAGAGATTTCCGGGTTGCGAATAATGATCGTCTTCGCCTTTTTCGTTGCGGTCGAACCAGCCGGCAACGGTGCTGTCGAGTTCGAGTGACGGTTCTTTGTAGCGTTCATCGACTTCAATATCATCAAAGCTGTTTGGAAAATAATTGGGCTTGCTGCCGCCGTTTCCATCGACGCGCATCTGGCCGTCGCGCTGGTAATTGTTGGTGGCGAATGGGCAGCGGTTTACGGGAATCTGTTCGTAATTTCCGCCCAGACGGTAACGCTGCGCATCGGGATAAGACAGGATTCTTCCCTGCAACATTTTGTCTGGCGAATAGCCGATGCCGTCCACTACGTGCGCCGGGGCGAATGCCGCCTGTTCGATATCCTGGAAATAATTGTCGGGGTTTTTGTTGAGTTCTATGGTGCCGACATCGATGAGCGGATAGTCGCCGTGCGGCCAAACTTTCGTTAAATCAAACGGATTGATGTGGTAGGTTTTGGATTCGGCTTCGGTCATCACCTGTATTTTCATGTTCCATTTCGGGAAATTTCCGGATTCGATGTTTTCCAGCAAATCGCGCTGGGCAAAATCCATATCGACCGATTTCATTTGCGCCGCTTCGTCATTCGTGAAATTCTTGATGCCTTGTGCGGTCAGAAAATGAAACTTGACATAATAACGTTGGTTTGCCGAATTGATCATCGATAATGTATGGCTGCTAAAACCGTGCATGTGGCGGTATCCGTAAGGTGTTCCGCGGTCTGACATGAGGATCAAAACCTGGTGCAGGCTTTCAGGATTTAACGACCAGAAATCCCACATCATTGTTGGCGATTTCATATTCGTATGCGGATCTCGCTTTTGCGTATGGATGAAATCCCCGAATTTTTTCGGGTCTTTAATGAAAAATACGGGTGTGTTGTTGCCTACAAGATCCCAGTTTCCGTCTTCAGTGTAGAATTTTAGGGCGAAACCGCGTGGATCGCGTTCGGTATCGGCCGAGCCTTTTTCGCCGCCGACCGTTGAAAAACGCAGCAGCATTTTGGTCTCCTTCCCAACATGGCTGAAGATTTTTGCTTTGGTGTATTTTGAAATGTCGTGCGTGACCGTGAACGTTCCGAAGGCGCCCGAGCCTTTTGCGTGAACGACGCGTTCGGGGATTCTTTCGCGGTTGAAATGCGCCATTTTTTCGTGCAGGATAAAATCCTGGAGTAAGATTGGGCCGCGTGGGCCGGCTGTTTGCGAATTTTCATTTTCGGCATACGGCTTTCCTGATGCTGTTGTTAGTTTGTTGTGATTGCTCATGATTTTGTGATTTCTTGTTACTATCAAATGTAAACATTAACATTTTATAAACAAAATCGATAGTTTTGATATTTTAATAGTCTAACGCTATTTGTTATCTTTGGCAAAAATCAAACATGAAAAAATATCTGTTACTGGCCTTGCTCGTTCCGTTTTTAGGAAATGCCCAATTGAAAAAGTTTGTCAAAAAAGCCAAGAAAACCGTTACGACAGCAACTACTGCATCAACATCGTCCGCGACAAGCAGCCTCGACATCAGTGCAGCATTGAAAGAAGCATTGAACAACGGCATTACCAAAGAAGTTTCCAAACTCACAGCAACTGACGGTTTTTATAAAAATGAAGCCGTGAAAATCCTAATGCCTGAAGAACTGCAGAAAGTCGACAAAACCCTTCGCGCGATGGGCATGTCAAGCCTGGCAGATGAAGGTGTTAAATCGCTGAACCGTGCTGCCGAAAGTGCGGTGAAAGAAGCCACCCCGATTTTTGTGGCCTCGATCAAAAACATGAGCATTACCGATGCGAAGAATATTTTAATGGGCAGCGACAATGCGGCAACGACTTATCTGCAAAGTTCGACTTCGACTGCTTTGTACGCTAAATTCAATCCGGTTGTGAAAGAATCGATCGGGCAAGTTGGCGCAGACCAGATCTGGACCACTATTATTACCAAATACAATGCGTTGCCACTGGTTTCAAAAGTAAATCCTGACATCGTGGATTATGTGACCAATAAAGCGCTTGACGGCGTTTTTAAAATGATCGCTGTTGAAGAAAAAGACATTCGCGGGAATTTATCGGCTCGGACTTCCAATTTATTGAAAAGCGTTTTTGCATTGCAGGACAAAAAATAAAAGTATTTTAGATTTTAGATGTACGATTTACGACCTCTGATCGCGTAAATCGAAATTCTAAAATCGTAAATAAACACAGATTATCGAAAAAGTAGACATGAAGAAAATATTGATTGCAGTTCCACTTTTGGTTGTTTTTGGCTGTGCCGAATTACAGCAGGTGGCGAGCCAGTATCCGCAAATTGGAACGGTTGGCATTGGAAATGCCGACATCGCAGCCGGACTCAAAGAAGCGTTAAACAACGGAATTACTAAACAGGTTTCGAAACTTACGGCTACCGATGGATTTTTCAAGAATGAAGCCGTAAAGATTTTGCTTCCGACAGAATTGCAGAAAGTCGACAAAACGCTGCGCGATCTTGGCATGTCGAGTCTGGCGGATGAAGGTTTAAAAGTGCTGAACCGCGCGGCCGAAAATGCCGTCAAAGAAGCCACCCCGATTTTTGTCGATGCTGTAAAAAACATGACTTTTACCGATGCTCGGAATATTTTGCTTGGAAATGATACGTCTGCAACGACTTACCTGCAAAGTTCGACATCGACTGCTTTGTATTCCAAATTCAATCCGGTTGTTAAAAGTTCGCTTGGAAAAGTCGGCGCTGATAAGGTCTGGGCAAATATCATTACAAAATACAACGCAATTCCATTGGTCAAAAAAGTTAATCCAGATTTAAATGATTACGTCACACAGCAAGCGATGAACGGCGTTTTTAAAATGGTTGCCGTTGAAGAAAAGGACATCCGGAATAATTTTGCCGCGCGGACTTCCGATTTGTTGAAAAGGGTATTTGCTTTGCAGGACAATAAATAGCTAAATTTAGCAATCAATAACACATATATAACAAAGGCTTAACACTGAACTGTAGCATAATATGCGACCTTTGTACAATAATAAAGGGTTTTTATTATTTTGGTTTAGAGTTAGTTAGAAAAGATTGCCGGTATTCGTCCTGAATGCCGGCATTTTTGCTTTAGACCAAATCCGTTTGCTTCATCTCATAAAAATCAATTCTTTGGCTTATAAATCCTGAAAAAACTTTTAGTTTTGTCGTGTAATTTATAATGATGCCAAATAAGAAAATTTTCATTTTTGATTCGGAGGCACGCAAACGGTTTCTATTTTCGCCGGTTGATATCGCGCCTTTGGCATTGTTCCGCATCTTTTTTGGGATTTTACTCGCCTGGCATTGTTTTGAAGCCATTTTTTCAGGGTGGGTTTCGATGAACCTGATCAAACCAAGGTTTACATTTTCACACATTGGCATAGATTGGCTGCAGCCGCTTCCCGGAAACGGCATGTATTATTATTTCGGATTGATGGGCATCGCAGCAATTTTTGTGGCGACCGGGCTGTTTTACAGATGGAGTTTGGGATTGTTTACGATCCTTTGGGCCGGTTTTTATTTCATGCAGAAAACAATGTACAACAACCATTATTACTTGTTGATGCTCATTGGAATCATCATGTTTTTGTTGCCTGCAAACCGAAATTATTCGTTGGATGCAAAGATTTTTCCGAAAATCAAAACCAATTACATTCCGGCGTGGTGCATCAATGTGATGATTTTCCAGATCGCCATTGTGTATTTTTTCGCTGCGGTTGCCAAATTATATCCAGGCTGGCTTGACGGATCGTACATCCAGATTATGCTTCACAAGCAAACGCTTCCTTTCTGGCCGGGATTTTACCAGCAACGTTGGCTGCATTATTTCCTCGCTTATTCCGGTTTTTTATTTGATTTGCTGATTGTTCCGTTATTGCTTTGGAACCGAACGCGGATGTATGCTTTCGTCGCTGCGATTTTGTTTCATACATTTAACAGCATTCATTTGAACATCGGGATTTTCCCGTTTTTTGCTTTGTCGTTCAGCGTGTTCTTTTTCCCGGCAAGCACGATCCGGAAAATTTTCTTCCGAAGCGTGATTCCGCAAAAAGAAGCACTAATCGTGTACGGGCAGCACACGCTAAAATGGTTTTTCATTCCGTATTTCGTGATTCAGCTGGCGCTTCCGGTTCGCCATTTTTTCATCAAAGGCGATGTGCTGTGGACAGAAGAAGGACATCGCTTAAGCTGGCGGATGATGCTCCGGAGCCGCACCGGAACCATCAAGTTCATTATCCGTGACAACGAAACCGGGAAAAAGAAAGTGTATAAACTCAGTAAAATCCTAACCAAAAGGCAAATCAAATCGATGAAATCAAGACCCGACATGATTTGGCAAACGGCACAAAAAATCAAGCAAAAATACGCCAGAAAAGGCAAAAACATCAGCATTTTTATTGATTGCAAAGTCTCGTTAAATCATCAGCCTAAAAAAATATTGATCGATCCAAATGTGGATTTCGCTAAAGCCGAATGGAACTATTTCTTTCACAACGATTGGATTTTATTGTATGATTAGCCACTTTTCAGACTATTAAAATCTTCTTAAAAAAACTTATTTTTTACTTTTCCACGTAAGAATTAATTCCTACTATTGCACATTATTTATATTTAGTATAAATAAGTATAACTATGAAGATTCTAATTCTACTTTTAATGACCGCCTGCAGCCATGGGCAAACCTGGACGACCGATTTTGACCAGGCAAAAAAAGATGCAGCAAACGAAAACAAAAACATTCTTTTGGTTTTTTCAGGTTCCGATTGGTGCGCACCGTGCATCAAACTGGAGCAAACCATCTGGAATTCTGAAGCCTTCAAAGCCGATGCGCAGAAAAGCTGGATTTTGGTCAAAGCCGATTTTCCGAAGAAAAAAGCCCACCAGCTTACTGCTGAACTTCAAAAGCAAAATGACGCTTTAGCCGAATCCTACAACAGCGACGGCAATTTTCCACTTGTCGTAATGCTTGACAAATTGGGAAAAGTCCTCGGGAAAACAGGCTACAAAAACATACAGCCGGAAGCGTATCTAAGCCTTTTGCATGCCATGGAAACCAAAATATGAAACAAGCATTCTTCATACTTTGCCTTCTTGCTGCTTTTTCGGCGCAATCCCAAATCATCCAAAAAAGGGTTGTCAAACTCATGGGATCTCGGTTTGACCTGACGGTCGTTGCCAAAGACAAACCGACTGCTGAAGCGTACATCGACACGGCCGTAATAGAAATTACACGCATCGAAAACCTGATTTCCGACTGGATTCCGGAAACACAGGTCTCGCAAATTAACCGGAATGCCGGAATTGCCCCGGTAAAAATTGATCTCGAATTGCTGGAATTGACACAAAGGGCCATCCATTTTTCAGAACTCACCGATGGCGCTTTCGACATCAGTTTCGCTGCTGCAGATAAAATCTGGAAATTCGACGGCAGCATGACGGCACTTCCACCTGAAGAAGCTATCCGCGAATCTGTAAAAAAAATCGGATACAAAAATATCATTGTCGATGCCCAGAATTCGACCATTTTCCTGAAACTTCCCGGAATGAAAATCGGTTTCGGATCAATCGGAAAAGGCTATGCCGCCGATAAAACCAAAGCACTTTTGATGTCTAAAGGCGTCGTTGCCGGGATTATCAATGCTTCGGGCGACATGAACACTTGGGGAAAACAGCCCGACGGAAAAGACTGGACGATCGGGATTACGAATCCGCTGAATAAAGACAAGGTTTTTGCGGTTTTTCCGATTTCAGGAACTGCGGTCGTGACTTCGGGCAATTATGAAAAGTTTGTTGTTTTCAATAACAAACGCTACGCACACATTATTGATCCGAGAACGGGCTGGCCGGCTTCGGGAATTGCAAGCGTGACGGTATTCGCGGAAAGCGCAGAAATGGCAAACGGACTTTCAACAGCCATTGTCGTTCTGGGCAAAGACGCAGGATTGGATCTCGTGAACCAGCTTCCGTTCGTAAACGCAGTCATTGTTGACGATGCCGGAAAAAAATTCTATTCGAAAAACACCGATATTAAAAAATTCAAAAAATGAGAACCTGCCTTTGTTTATTGATTCTGATTCTTTTGGAAGGATGTGATTCCGTCAAGGAATACGAAAAGCAGGCGATCAATGATCCCGACATGAAGCTTTCGGCACACTCATCTGAAAGGTATGAAACCAATTTCCAGGTGTACCGCGAAGGCGCATCAGGTGCAAATGGCGGAAAAACAGGCGGAGGCTGTGGCTGCAATTAACATGAAGAAAATTACGATTCTTACTGCGGTTTTATTTGCATCATTGGCCAATGCCCAACAGGACAGCACGGTTGTATACAAAAAACGCGTGCTCGAAAGTACCGAAATTGAATTCCTTGGAAGTTATTACAAACAAGACGGAAGCCATTCGGCAGTTGGCGGCGGCATCGGTACTGAAAAATTAACTGACCTGACGTCGAATGTGATCCTATCCGTGCCAATGGGCGATGATGGCGTATTGACCGTTGACGCGGGATTTTCTGCGTATACTTCAGCTTCATCAAGCAATATCAACCCGTTTGTGAGCGACGGAACCGTTACCGGAATCAACAACAATGGCGGAAATACGACCGGCGCATCTAAAAAATTGTGGGGCGAACCTGTCAACAACAAAGATGATGACGATGATTATGGCAATAGTTCCCAAACAAATGGAGTCGGGCCGTACGGAACACCGTGGGTCGAATCTACCGGTGCTTCCAGAAAAGATGTACTCACAGCCGTAAGCTTAAGTTACAGCCACAGTTCAGACGACCGCAACCAGATTTGGAGCGCGAGCCTGAGTGCATCAAAAGAATACGACTACCAGTCATTTGGCGTCGGACTTGGATATGCAAGATTGTTCAATAATAAAAATACCGAAGTCAGTATCAAAGCCAGCGCCTACCTTGACAAATGGATGCCGATTTATCCGACAGAACTGCACGAATATTCCCTTTACGGACTGAGTTTCCAGAACAGTGGCTATTTTAGAGGCGTGACGATCGTAGACCAATACGGCGCGACGACCAAAAATTACCTTCCGAAAGCCTTTCATGAATTTGAAAACAAAAAACGGAATTCATACGCCGTTTCGTTGGGCTTGTCGCAAATCCTGACCAAAAAACTGCAATTCTCCATTTTCATGGATGTGCTGTACCAGGAAGGTTTGTTGTCTACGCCATACCACAGGATTTATTTTGCCGATAAAGCGAATTATTACGTTGGAAAGCCGCGTTACATTCCGATTTATACCACGCCGGAAAATGTCGGTTTGTTCCAATTGGCCGATGATACGGAAAAACTTCCTGACACGCGTTTCAAAATTCCGCTTGGCGCAAGGCTGAATTATTACATCAATGAACGTTTTGTCGTGCGCACGTATTACCGTTATTACGCCGATGATTGGGGATTGGAAGCGCATACGGCCAACATCGAAATTCCGTATAAGATCTCAGACCGGTTTACGGTTTTCCCGATGTACCGATTTTACACGCAGCAGGCCGTTCGTTACTTCGCGGGCTATGAAAGACATTATTCTTTTGAAAGATATTACACTTCAGACAACGATTTGGCTTCATTTGACAGCCACCAATACGGATTTGGGCTCAGTTATTCGGACATACTGACGAGTGCGAAAATCTTAAAATTCGGACTCAAAAATATCGACTTCCGTTACAACCGCTACGAACGAAGCGACAACCTTAAAGCCGATATTTTCACCATCGGAATCAAATTTGTACAATAACCTTAATTATATACCATGAACAAAATGTACCCTTTCAATTTTTCAAACGGCAAGAATAAAACCGTTTTCTTATTGGCGATGCTTGCCATGATCGTTGCTATTTTCAGCTGTAATAAAAGCGACGATACGATCGTTGCGAATAACGCGACTCCGGATTCGATCATCGGAACCTGGAAACTGGTCGAAGAATACAGAAACGACCAATTGGTTACTTTGAATGACTGCGGTCTTCAGGAAAATTACATCTTTGGCGCCGACCAATTTACACACGAAATATACGGCATGTCGGGCAAAACCAACCATGCCAACAACAACGACAACACTTTAAACCAAAAAGGCGGTGACGACGATGACGATGACAGTGCTTCTGATGATAGTGATGATGAAGGCGACGACGAAAGCGATGATGAAGGTTCTGACGAAGGAACAGATGAAGGAACAGACGATGATGGCGGAAATACCGGCGGCGTTTGTGCGCTGAGCCAAACCGTAATCGGATACTGGTTGAACGCAAACGGCACATACACTTTCAATGCGAATAGCACGACAGAATCAAAAACCATTCACTTTACAGATGCTGCCAACAAATTCTATTTTGAAGTCAGCGAAACCGCAAATGGAACAACGGTAACCAGAAAATATGTGTTCCAAAGGCAATAATTTTTTACCGATGAAAAGAAAAATGCTGCAAATCCTGCAGCATTTTTTTTATCCGATCCTTTCGTGCAGCTTTTTAAAGTAGGCAAATGCTTTTAAGATGCGGCTGCCATACCACGAGAACATCTCGCCATCGACAAATACGGTTTTGGCATGATGTGTAAACCTGCCGATCTCGAAAGCATCTTCTTCTTTGAACGGAAAAGGTTCTGAGGAAAGGAAAACCAGGTCGGGATCGCCTTCGATGCGCATTTTTTTAAGCTCGACTTTGGGATAACGGCCTTTGTCTTCATAAATATTTTTGAAACGGTTCAGCTTGAGCATTTCGTTGATGAAATTGTCGGAACCGGCAACCATGTACGGATTTTTCCAGATGAAGTAAGCGGCTTTTTTTTCTGGTTTATTCGCGACAAATGTCTTGAAATCTGTATAGGCAAAGTTGATTTTGTCGATCCATTTCTGCGCCTCAGTCCTGTGTTTGAAGATTTTTCCAAAATCGGAAATCATCTGGATGTTGTCTTCAAAAGTAATAACGTTCGTTACCCAAACCGGGCAGATTTTTCGCAATTCTTCAACAATTTCGAGTGTATTCTCTTCTTTATTTGCGATGATCAGATCGGGCTGCAACAGTTTTATTTTTTCATAGTGGACTTTCTTCGTTCCGCCGATGATTTTCTTGACCGATTTCAGATGGTACGGATGCACGCAGAATTTCGTAATTCCGATAATATTTTCTTCAAGCCCGAGATCGCACAGCAATTCCGTCTGCGATGGCACCAATGAAATCACGCGTTTGGGAACCGACTGAATATCAACAACATTACCAAGCTGATCTGTAAAATTCGTATGCATTAAATGTAACTAATTTGTTAAAATTCTGTAAAGCTAAAATACGAATTCGGCTTATCTTTAAGCCCGAAAACCCGATTTCTTATGCTGAAAAATTTTACATTGCTGCTTATTTTTCTTTTTGCTGCGCCAACATTTTCCCAAAAACTACAACCCGGATTTGACAAGCAGGAATATATTGAATTGCTCGAGGCTTTCTCGCGTTGGGGCGACAGCGTTTTTTACAAAGGAATTCCCGAGAGCAAAATCTACAAAACCAAATACCGCTCTGAGGAAATGGGTTTGCTGAACCAATGGGAATTGTATGAAGCACCCGGGCACTCGGTGATTTGCATCCGCGGAACGACGAAAGACCAAATGAGTTGGTTTGCCAATTTTTATGCGGCGATGATTCCGGCACAAGGGAAATTGCAATTGAATGACAGCACCTCATTCGATTATCATTTTGCCGACAATCCGAAAGCGGCTGTGCACGTGGGCTGGACACTTTCAACCTGTTTTTTAATGCGTGACATCCTGCCGAAAGTACAGCAGCAATATCAAAAAGGCGTTCGGGATTTTATTGTTTTCGGACACAGCCAGGGCGCGGCGATCAGTTATTTTGTAACGGCACAATTAAAATACTACCAGCAATCCGGCGTGTTGCCAAAAGACATCCAATTCAAAACCTATTGCAGTGCGGCGCCAAAACCCGGAAATTTATATTTCGCTTATGATTATGAAGCGTCGACACAAATGGGCTGGTCGTATAGTGTGGTGAATGCGTCGGATTGGGTTCCCGAAGTTCCGGTTTCGATACAACAAGTGAATGATTTCAACACCACAAATCCGTTTAAGGATGCGAAGAAGAAATTTAAAAAAATGCCGTTTCCACAGCGCGAATTTATGAGCTTCATGCATTCGCAACTGACGAAATACAACCGAAAAGCGGTGAAGCGCTACCAGTTTTTTCTCGGGAAAATCGTTTCAAAAATGATTGTGAAAAAGTTGCCCGGATTCAAGAATCCTGAATATTTCGATTCCAATTATTATGTAAGAACCGGAAACATGATTATTTTAAAACCCGACGAAGCTTATTTTGCATCATTTCCGGACAATGATGAAACCTTATTTGTGCACCACAATTTGCTGCCCTATTTAACTTTGGCGCAAAAGCTTCCTGATTAATTCCCGAGGATTTGCTGCATTTCCTGTTGGATTTTAAGTGCTTCTTCCCGTGCTTTTTGTGCGAAATCTTTTTCCGCTGATGCGTAAATAATGCCGCGCGAAGAATTGATCAGCAAGCCGACATTTTCGGATAATCCGTATTTGCAAACTTCGGATAAACTTCCGCCCTGAGCGCCAACACCGGGAACCAGCAGGAAACTATTTGGAATTATTTTTCGGATTTCGGCAAAATATTCGGCTTTTGTTGCGCCGACGACATACATTAAATTTTCAGAATTTTTCCAGTTTTTGGATGTTTCGATAACTGATTTGTACAATTCTTTTCCATCAATCTTTAAAGTCTGGAAATCGAAAGCACCTTCGTTGGAAGTCAGCGCAAGCATGATCGTATGCTTGTTTTCAAATGCGAGAAAAGGCTCGACCGAATCTTTTCCCATATAAGGTGCGACGGTTACCGAATCAAAGTTTAAATCTTCAAAAAAAGCCTTTGCATACATTGATGACGTGTTTCCGATGTCGCCGCGTTTGGCATCTGCTATCGTGAAAATTTCAGGATGTTTTTCGTTGATGTAGTTGATCGTTTTTTCCAGTGATTGCCAGCCTTTGATTCCGTATGCTTCGTAAAAAGCGGTGTTTGGTTTGTAGGAAACGGCAAGATCGTGCGTCGCGTCGATGATGGCTTTGTTGAATTCGAAGATCGGGTCTTCGGTTTCGAGCAAGTGTTTTGGAATTTTATTCAGGTCGACGTCGAGGCCGATGCAGAGGAATGATTTTTTTTTGTGGATTTGTTCGGTGAGTTGTTGTGTGGTCATGGAGTTGCTGTTGCTGAGTTGCAAAGTTACTAAGTTTGAAAAGTTAAAGCCACGAATGCACGAATTTTAATTCACTATTTGATCATTCCTGAATTCCCTAGCCCCGATTGCAGCGGAAATCCTTTTTATGTAATGCAATGGAATAAAAAGATTGCAGCGGAAAGCGGGAAACAGCTCCTAAAAAAAATGCCACTTAATTTCTTAAATGGCATTTGATTTTATATTAAAAAACCTCGCTGGCTTCTTTCAATTTCTCTGTATTGCTGACCAATTGCAGCTCGTCAACGATTTTGTGGATGTCGCCGTTCATGATGTTTCCAAGATCGTACAACGTCAATCCGATGCGGTGATCGGTGACGCGGCCCTGTGCATAATTATACGTTCTAATTTTTGCAGAACGGTCGCCCGAGCTTACCTGAGACGAACGCTTTACCGCATCTTCAGCGTCTTTTTTTGCCAATTCCTGCTCGTACAAACGCGAACGCAATACGGTAAAAGCCTTGTCTTTATTCTTGTGCTGTGATTTTTCGTCCTGGCATTGCGCGACCAATCCGGTTGGAATGTGCGTCAAACGAACGGCAGATTTCGTCGTATTTACCGACTGCCCGCCCGGCCCTGATGAACAGAAAAAATCCACGCGAACGTCGTTCATGTCAATCTGCACGTCAAATTCCTCCGCTTCCGGCAACACCATGACGGTGGCTGCAGAAGTATGCACGCGGCCTTGGGTTTCGGTTTGCGGCACACGTTGTACGCGATGCACGCCGGCTTCGAATTTTAAAGTGCCATACACATCTTCGCCGGTAACTTCAAAAATCACCTCTTTGAATCCGCCCGAAGTGCCTTCGTTCATATCTACAACAGACGTTCTCCAGCCTTTGGCTTCACAATATTTGGTGTACATGCGGAACAAATCGCCGGCAAAAATACTGGCTTCGTCGCCACCTGTTCCGGCGCGGATCTCGACCATGACGTTTTTCGCGTCTTCGGCATCTTTTGGGATCAGCATGAATTTGATTTCGTCTTCCAATTCCGGCAACCTTTGTTTGGCTTCGTCGAGTTGCATTTTGGCCATCTCAACCATTTCGGCATCGCTGCCATCAGAAATGATCTCGTTGGCTTCCTCGATATTGCCCATAATGGTCACATATTCGTCACGCTTTTCGGCAAGCGCTTTCAAATCCTTGTATTCTTTATTCAATTGTACGTAACGTTTCTGGTCGGCAATCACATCCGGCTGGATGATCAAATCCGAAATCTCGTCGAAACGCTGTTTTACGATCTGAAGTCTGTCTAACATTTTTACTCCTTTTTAGGCCTGCAAATTTACAAAAAATTGTTTACAGTCGGTAATGTCTCGTTTACAGTATTTTTGTTAATTTTGCGGACGTCAAAACGTATAAATTCCCTACAATGAAAAAAATTATTTTCGCAGCTGTCATACTTTCCACAATAATTTTCTCTTCGTGTAAAAAAGAAGATGAAAAAGCACCATTAGAGATTGACAAAGCCAAATGGCTGGCTGGAGAATGGCAAAATAAATCGAAAGATGGCATACTTACAGAAAGCTGGGAACGCGTGAACGACACCGTTTTTCATGCCGTTTGTTATTTCGTACACGGAAAAGACACCCTGCACAATGAGAAAATAAGCTTGCTGCAATCGGACAATGCGATCATTTACAGCCCGACTGTAAAAGGCGAAAACGGCAACAAACCGGTGCCGTTTAAAATGACAAGTGTCAATGCAAATGAATTGGTTTTTGAAAATCCGAAGCACGATTATCCGCAAAAGATCGTTTATACGAAAATTACAGCCGACAGCTTGGTGACTAAAATTTCGGGAATGGTTCAGGGAAAACCGTATTCTGAAACGTATCCGATGAAAAAAGTAGATTAAATTTTTATGCTATAGAATATTCTAAAACGCGCTTTAATGGTGCGTTTTTTTATTTGAAGCCGTTCCGGCTGTACGCTCACCCGAGCAAAGCGAACTGACCGAACACAAAATCAAGATTACTATTTTGTGAGGTAATCTTTTCCGGCTCCGCTGCGCCGCAAAAGGATGCCGCTTCTCCCGAAGCTTCGGGACGGGCTAGACCTAAACCGGCAACATTTTGGTTTTTAACAAATTGCACAATATCCAAAAGGCAATCTGCGTTTGAATTTTAAGAAGCTTTTGTGAAAATTATTTTACATCTGCATTTTTAAAAACCAACCAAAAACCAAATAATTATGGCCGAATTAAACAACGATGCAGCAGGCGGCGATTCAAAAAAAATCCGGAGCCGCAAATCCAGTTCTAAAGTAGATCTCACCGCAATGGTCGATCTGGCTTTTTTGTTAATCACTTTTTTCATGCTCACCACTACACTGAGCAAATCGCACGCTATGGAACTTTCGATGCCCGATTCAAAAGGAAATCCATCGCCCGTTGATGAAAACCGAACCCTGACCATTCTTGTCGGAGATCACAACAAAACCAAATGCTTCATGGGCACGCAATCTGAGAATTCAAAAGAAATTGTTTTGGGAACGCGTGATTTACGCCGGGAACTCACATCCAGAAAAAAGGAAGTCCTCGCCTATGCTACTGCAAAAGGGAAACCGGAACGCGGATTAATTGTGCTGATCAAACCTGATAAAAGTTCGAGCTACGGAAACCTGGTTGACATTCTTGATGAAATGGCGATTTCTGAAGTACAGACTTATGCGATCACAGACATTGAGAAAAATGAATCCGAGCTTTTAAAACATCCATATTAAAAGAACTACCTAAAAATAAAGCCACTTTTTCAGGTGGCTTTTTTTTGTTTCCATGTTCAAACTATCTTCTTGCGGCAAAATAATCCTTAAAAAAAGTACAACTGCTCATCACATCATCGTAATCTTCTTTATAATCGCGTTGCAGCCAAACATCATACGGATTTCTTTGCTTGACGTAATCATCACCAAAAAGATAACGCTGTCCACGGGAATGACAGCTCGTCGCCATTCTGAGGCAAAGCGCTTTAAACTTTTCAGTTTTTGCATTTTTCAGGGCTTCGAGGTAGTATTTTTTGGCAAGGTCGCAGCTTCTGTATTCCACATCATCAGTTACATCGGGATCGGTCATATCGGCACTCGACCTGTAAAACCGCCGCATCATCCAAGCGTTTCCGTACCACGACATGTTGTAATAGCAATTGGCAACAAGGAAATAATAATAGTCGCGGTCTTTTTCCAACGGATTATTCGCCAATGCCAGATATCGGATCAGATGTTTTGTGATCGATGTTTTCGTTAACCGGAAAGGCTTACGTTCAGGGATAAACGTAGCGGTATTTTTGAGTTGGTAAAACGGATTGTTGTCAAATTGATTTCCTCCATAATCATAGAAATGTTTTTCGAGATCATTGCGCTCCCAATTCGTATAATTGTTCGCCCAATATTGCGGCTGCACTTTTTCATAAGCTGCCGAAGCCATTTCGAGTTTGTCTTCACGTATGAATTTTGTTCCAAGCAAGTCGTAAAGCCGGTTGATCTGTTTTTTTAGCAATGCGTATTTCCAGGTTTCAAATTCATTTTCCGATGTTTTTTGCAATTGCTTATTGATGTCATCGATGAGCGTTTGAACTTGTTGTGTGGTATAAACCACATTCAGGTAATCAAAATAATTCGAATAATAATCGTCGTAAAAATATTGTTTGCGTTTGCTGTTTTTCATTTTCCAGTAAGCGACGTTGCTTTGTTGTTCGCTCCAATCACCATCGTCAGAATCAGTTGTAAGTTTGGAGTATAGTAAAGCCGCATCGGTTGTATTGCCTTTATTTTCAAGTTCGCGGCCCAAAGCAAACAAGAATTTATAATCGTTTGAATTCTTAAGAATGACTTGTTGTGCTGCTAACGGAATTGTTGCATTTCCATACGACTGATTGGCAGTCAAACACAACGCTTTAAGTATGCCGAGCTCATTGAACCTGGCTTTCGACGGATTTATTTTTTGCTCAAGCCGATTAATTTCGCCCAATGCCTTTTCGTATTGCTGTGTCGTAAACAGCAATTGTACCTTGGCCATTTCCCAAAAAACCGGATTACGTACTTTTTTCAAATCGGCGGATTGCACGAAAGCCAGAACCTGCGCTGCATAATTCCGGTCGGTTTGCACGCGGTTTAAAATGGCTATGGTATTGCGGCTGCTTTCAAAATTTTCGTCGTTGCTGATGCTTGGCGAAAAAAGCGAATAATATGGTGTAAAAACCCAATCTTCAATCTTGTTGATTTCACGCAACAGCAGGAAATCCAAACCTTCAGAATCAGGATCTTCAGCATACGTTTTTACCAATCCGTCGAGCGCCTTATCTGATTTCATGATGTTTTTCAAAATGTAAACATTGGCACGCTCTTCATCGGTTGCAGCATACTTCAAGACAGAAGCGACCGGAATATCGCGATACAATTGGCTGTAAACTGCAAATCTTTTTTCTGGCGCATGCGCAAATACCTGTGCCGCATAAAAATCGGCGAGCGCTTTGTCTTTTTCGGCGAAAGCCCTAAAATAAAGGCTCCAGTAGTTTAGAATATTTTTTTTCGATTGCAATTTAAAAACCGAATCGTAAAGCTGTCTGATGTTTTCGGGCGTCCCATTGTAAAATGACATCCGAATCGCGAGAAAGGTATAACGCATGGAAAGCTCTTGATTTTTAACCGTTTTGGAAAGCGTGATTGCTTTGTCAATGAATTGTTTCTGCATTGGCGAACGATAATCCGCATTTCTTTCCCATGGATCTTCATAAAACATGTTGAGCATTTCACAATCTTTTGCAAAAAGCAAATAATCGATGGCTTCTTTATCTTTAGCCGCAAATAAATAAGCGATCATTTTATTGGCCGATTTGGCAGTAATATTACTTTTTGGAATGCTATTTAGTACCAAACTAATTTCTGAAACCGGAACCTGTCTTTTGCAGTATTCAAACCACAGCTGCTCATTTTGATTCACATATGAAAAACCGGATGCCTCTGCCGGTGCAAATAACTGTGATGAATAGTTGAATTCCGCATACGATCCAAAACCAAAATATTCGGGTTTGAAGAAACAAAAACGCAGGTTTTCACCATAAGGATAAAAGCCGCAAGCCGACATTTGCAACGTAAAACTACCTGCAAAAATCAGAATAAAAACGTGAAATTTCTTCATTGGTATATTGCTTAAGCTGTTCTTCATCAAGGTGGAAAAGGGAAACTGTAATGGCATCGTCAAGATTTGCTTTCTTTTTGATCTTTGCGATGGCGGCATATAATTTTTCAGGCGACATTTCTTCTGCTTTCAGCTTGTCACCGACGCGCAGCTAGACTCCATTTAAGACCGAATCTTTCGTCACTTCATACCACAATGTTTTGTCGGGTTTGATGATCTTGGCGATCGACTTGGCATTGTTGTAAATTACCGTAGAGAAGCGGTTGTTCTGGTATACCTGCATCCAGGAATAAATCGGCAAAGCTACGTCAAGGTGCAACGGGTATTTGGTTTTTCTTACCAGGTAATTGTCGAGTTCGGGGTTGTCGAGAATGGAATTTTTGGATTTATTTTCCAGTGGATTCATCAAATTATAGCACATCAGCATCGCTTTATCTACTGGCGGAATTCCCATTTTTTTTGAATATTTGTATGGATAAAGCCTTAAAGTACAGCTGATTTTCTTTTTTGAAATGGCCTTCAAACGCTTCAGAAAATAAAAATAATTTTCCTTTGATTTTAGTGTCCAGTCGCAATCCATTTGGTATTCTGAGAACGGTGGCGAATTTTCAAATTTTTCTTTTTGGTATTTTCCGATCAGGAAATTGACATTGTCGGCCAAAGAATCGATGGCGCCGCGATTGTTTTCAAGAAAGACTTCGTTCCTAATGTACACCGTTGGAACAATCGTTACAGAATCATTGCTGTTGTAGCGAAAATTCAAATTGGATTTTGCCGTTGGAAAAATCCCCATCGATGGTGTGGTTTCTACTTCGAAAAATTTCACATACAGTTTATTTACCTGTTGCTCATTAAGAACTTTCGCTTCATTTTCGGCCAAACCATAATCGTTTTTCCAGAAATAAAAGGCTTTTTCGACATGTGAAGGCGCATGCGTGCAACTTAAAATTGTAAATAAAAAAGGCAAAAGCAACAGTGTTTTTTTCATGTGCGTCGTTTTTTTGGATAACGTAAATTGCTGTTAAAATTATATGATTTCCAGTCAATCTTTTGAAATCATGAAAGTATTTTTGAAAAAAAGTCACAAAAAGAAACCCCCAATTTTAATTGAGGGTTTCATTCATTCGATAACGATCTAATTCGCTTATTGCTAATTACTTTTCTCCGGAATATTTTCTAAAATCTCCAACACGAATTTCCAGAATTTCTGAGACGATTGAATGCTTGCACGCTCGTCTGGTGAATGTGCGCCGTGAATCGTTGGGCCGAAAGAAATCATGTCCATGTCAGGATAATTGGTTCCGAGGATTCCGCATTCTAATCCGGCATGGCAGGCAACGACTTTTGGCTTTTCGTTATTTTGCTTTTCGTATATTTTCTCGAGAACTGTGAGGATTTCCGAATTCACGTTTGGCGTCCAACCCGGATAGCTTCCGGACAAATTGACCTCACACCCAAACAATTCAAATGCCGATCGCAACGCATTGGCAAGATCATATTTGGAAGTTTCTACCGAAGAACGCGTTAAGCAACCGATGGAAAGTTCGCCGTCTTTTACAATGACACGCGCAATGTTATTTGAGGTTTCAACCAAATCGGCCATATCGGCGCTCATTCTATAAACGCCATTGTGCGCCGCATAGATTCCGCGGATCAAACCTTCCTGAACGCCCAAGTCCATTACTTTTTTTGGCAAATCGATTTTGGTGATTTCAATCGCAAGATTGGGTTCTGTTGTTTTGAACTCGGTTTTGATGTCACCGATGATTTCCTGCATGTCGAACACATACGCTTCGTCATACATTTCTGCAATGATTACTTTGGCGACGCTTTCACGCGGAATCGCATTGCGCAAACTTCCACCGTTGATTTCAACGATCTGCAGTCCGAAATTCTCGAATGCATCAAACAACAAACGGTTCATGATTTTATTGGCGTTGCCCAAACCTTTGTGAATGTCCATTCCGGAATGCCCGCCGTTTAAGCCTTTTACGGTAATTTGGTAACCCACAGAACCTTCGGGTGTTTCTTCTTCGTGGTAGCTTCTGGTTGCGGTGACGTCGATGCCACCGGCACAGCCAATGTCGATTTCGTCATCTTCTTCGGTATCTAAATTGAGTAAAATCTCACCTTGCAAAATGCCGCCTTTTAGGTTTAAAGCGCCGGTCATTCCGGTTTCTTCGTCAATTGTGAATAATGCTTCGATCGCCGGATGTGCAATGTCTGTTGATTCTAAAACTGCCATGATCATCGCTACTCCAAGTCCATTATCCGCGCCAAGCGTCGTTCCTTTGGCACGAACCCAATCGCCATCGACGTACATGTCGATGCCTTGTTTGTCAAAATCAAAATTCGTGTCGTTGTTTTTTTGGTGCACCATATCGAGATGGCCTTGCATGACGATCGGCTTGCGGTTTTCCATGCCTTTTGTGGCCGGTTTGCGGATGATGACATTCCGGATTTCGTCTTCAAAAGTTTCGAGTCCGAGGCTTTCGCCGAAGTTTTTCATGAATTCGATGACGCGTTCTTCTTTTTTGGATGGACGCGGAACAGCGTTCAGATCGGCAAATTTATTCCAAAGTGGTTTGGGTTCGAGATTTCTTATTTCCTGGCTCATTTGATAAGTTTAAAAGTTACTGAGTCGCTGGATTTTTAAGTTTCAGCAGCACAAAGTTACAAAGTTTAAACCATCAATTGTTGAATGATCGGAAATTATGCGATGTGTTTTTCGAAGAGTTTTTTGGCGTCTTTTTTAGAGATATTGCCGAGGCATTCTTTTTTGTGGATGCAGATCACCGGTGCTTGCTTGCACATGCCCTGGCATTCCATTTTTTGGATGGCGACTTCATGTTTTAGTCCGGCTTCTTTGACCAGGTCTTTAAAACATTCCTTGACTTCGCTGTTGTATCTACAGCATTTTTTTCCGTCACAGAGGTAAATGATTTTTTCCGGTTTTTTTGACTTGCCCATATTTGAAAATGTAACAGGCAAAGTTAGTTTTTAATTCTTATTTATTCTAAATAGGCCGTTAAATTTTGAGAAAAGTAATGAACAACGCCAACACAGTTAAATGTTTAGAAGAATTTTATTAATCATTAGGGGATTAAGAAAATGAAGTCTGCACTTAATGAAACTTCATTTCTTAATGGTTTAAAAAATATGGTGGGCAAATGGTTTGTTCTTATCTTTATCCTTTCAATATTTTTCAAATGAGGAACAGGAAAAAGATCCTTGCCGTTTTATTGCTTGTCCAAATTATCATTCTAAAAATCATTTCGTTTTTTCCGGAATGGGTCGAGCGCGTTTACAGCAATGGCTTGTATATCTACATTTCTCATTTTTCGCGGAAATTGTTTGGATGGATTCCGTTTTCTATCGGCGATGTGATTTATTTTGTTGTTGGATTTTTTATTATCCGATGGATTTTCATCAAATTCAAAAACAAAAAGCAAGGTGAAAATCAAACCTGGAAAACCATTTCACTTGAAATTTTGAGTTTTTTATCGGTGTTTTATTTTTTGTTTCATTTGCTTTGGGCGACCAATTACCACCGCGTTCCATTGTACGAAAAACTGCATATTGAAAAAGAATATTCTGATGCCGATCTATTGGCTTTTACCAAAAAACTAATCGTCAAAACCAATGAAATCCACAGTAAAATTGTAAAAAACGACAGCCTGAAAGTCATTTTTCCGTATTCACAACAACAGGTTTTTGAAGACAATGTAAAAGGATATTCGAATTTATCAAAGCAATATTCTTTTTTCAAATATGAAAATGTCAGTATCAAACAATCATTGATCAGTTTGCCGTTAACTTATATGGGATTTGCCGGATATTTAAATCCGTTTACGAATGAAGCGCAGGTCAATGATAGGATTCCGATGCCGAATTTCCCAACAACAGCGGCGCATGAAATGGCACATCAACTGGGTTATGCGTCGGAAAGCGAGGCGAATTTCATCGGCTATTTGGCTTCGATTAAAAATGACGATTTGTATTACCAATATTCCGGCTATTCATTTGCCATGAAGTACTGCCTGCGAAACTGGAAAATTCGTGATGAAAAAGTATTGAAACAATTGCTGCCGACTATTCATCCCGGAATTTTAAAAAATTATGACGATTCCCAAAAATTCTGGGAGCAATATGAAACCTTCATTGAAACCGGATTTAAGATTTTTTATGACCATTTCCTAAAATTCAACCAGCAAAATGACGGATTGGACAGTTATAGTAAGTTTGTGGATTTGATGGTGAATTATTACAAAACTGAACCATTATAATTGATAATGGACAATGGATAATTAAGCGCGTTGAATGGCATTATCAATTATCAATTGTCCATTGAATTAAATCTCGTCAGTCGTAAAACTCGTAAAGCTTTTCTTTTTATAAGGCCGGATGATGAGTCTGCCTTCGCGGTCGAAACGCACATAATTGTAGGCCCAGTTCAGGAACACGACCATTTTATTTTTGAATCCGATTAGGGAAATCAGGTGCACGAACATCCAGACGAACCATGCGAAAACGCCGTGAAAATGGTAATGCGGCAAATCGACTACGGCTTTGTTGCGCCCGATGGTGGCCATCGAACCTTTGTCGTTGTAATCGAACGGCTTCATTTTTTCATTTTTGATCTTGCGGATGATGTTTTCTCCGAGCAATTTTCCCTGTTGCATTGCCGGTTGCGCAAGCATTGGGTGGCCTTGCGGATATTCCTTGGTCTCCATTAAAGCAATGTCTCCAATGGCGAAAATGTTGTCGTAACCGAAAACCTGGTTGAATTCGTTGACTTTAAAGCGTTCTACATTTTGCAGAAGTGACGAAGCCGCCAAGCCTTCTATCGCATTTCCCATGACGCCCGCAGTCCATATTACCGTTGCCGTGTCGAAGGTTTGTGCCGAATTGGTAGTAATAATTCTTCCATCGTAACCGGTGACGCGAATGTTCTTGTTGACTTTGACGCCCAGATGCGTTAAATATTTTTCGGCAGCGGCAGATGATTTTTCACTCATGGTGTTTAATATGCGGTCGCCACTTTGGATCAAATTGATCTGCATTTTGGAAACGTCGAGATCGGGATAATCTTTTTGGAGGATCGCGTTTTTCATTTCGGCGAGTGCTCCGGCGAGTTCTACCCCCGTTGGACCGCCGCCAACGAGGCAGAAATTAATCAGCGAATTGCGTTCGGATTCATCGTTGAGCAACAGCGCCTGTTCGAAATTTTCGAGGATCAGGCTGCGGATGTTTAGCGATTGCGGAATCGTTTTCATCGACATAGAGTTGCGTTCGATTTCGGTATTTCCGAAGAAATTGGTTTTGGAACCTGTGGCCATCACCAGATAATCGTAGGACAATTCCCCAATGTCGGCGATGACGGTATTGTGCAATTTGTCGATGTGGTTGACGCTTCCAAGGCGGAAATAGAAATTTTTATATTCCTGGACAACTTTCCGGATGGGATAGGCGATCGAACCCGCTTCGAGTCCGCCCGTCGCGACCTGGTACAGCAACGGCTGGAATGTGTGGTAATTGTGTTTGTCGATCAGCACGACCTGAACCGGCTGGTTTTTGAGCTTTTGTGCGAGTGCGATTCCGGCAAAGCCGCCACCGATGATGACGATTCTGGGTAAGTTGGTTTTTGGGATGTTCATTGATGTCGAATGTCAAAAGTCGAAAGTCGAACGATTGGATTGTCGATGTAAGTTACGGATATAAGTCGAAAGTCAAAAGTCGAAAGTGAAAAGAATTGGATTGTGGATAAAGAACAAATAAGAATTATCAACAATATCTGCCCTGTTGCAGCACAGCGGTCTTGATTCTTGTTTCTCCCGTTCAACTTTTGACTTTCGACTTTCGACTCACGACACTTCCTATGAAAAACAACTCTCGCAATATAGCCCCGATTGCAGCGTAAATCCTTTTTATGGAGTGCAGCGGAGTAAAAAGATTGCGCGGAAAGCGGGACCAAACACGAATTGGAACCGCAATCTTGTGCTTCTTAAAAATAAAAGGTACTTTGTAACAAATTTCGCCCGGCGCACACTAACGCATGTATGGATCCTGAATTAGAGCAATTATTTGTGAAGCAACTCAAGGAAAACCAGAATATCATCCACAAGATTTGTAGGCTGTATACTTCTGGGGAGGACGCGCACAAGGATTTGTTTCAGGAGATTACGATTCAGCTTTGGAAGGCTTTTCCGAAGTTTCGGGGCGATAGCAAATTTTCTACATGGGCTTACCGCGTGGCTTTGAATACGGCGATTACGCTCTACCGGAAAAGTACGCGATCGGTGCAGACTTCGTCGTTTGACACGACCAATCATTTTATCAGGCAGGAAGAATACAATTATGAGGAAGAAGAGCAGATCAAGCTGATGTACAATGCGGTGTATCAGCTCAATGACATTGAAAAAGCTTTGGTTTTTATGTATTTGGAAGATAAAGATTACCAGGAAATTTCGGAAACATTGGGGATTAGCGAGGTCAATGCGCGGGTGAAAATGAACAGAATCAAGACAAAACTGAAAAAAATACTAAATCCTTAGGCGATTATGGAAGAGTTGGATTTATTAAAAAAAGACTGGAACAAAAGGGATTCTTTTGAGCAGGTTACGGAAAATGAGATTTATAAAATGCGGCATAAAACATCTTCGTCTATTGTGAAATGGCTGTTGGTGATCAGCATCATTGAGTTTAGTTTCTGGATTTTGCTAACGTTGTTGCTGAATGATGAAAAATACCAGGTGAAGCTGCACCGTTACGGCATTGAAGACTGCATGTTTTGGGTGAATGTGGTGAATTATGTGATCTTGGTGTCGTTCATATTTTTCTTTTACAGGAATTACAGGACGATTTCTACGACCGATTCGACGCGGCAACTGATGGCGAATATTGTGAAGACACGAAAAACGGTACAATATTATATTTGGTACAACCTGGGAATCGTAACGGTCAATATTATTCTTTCGATATTGATGTTGTTTTACCACAGCGCGCAGATGCAATCTTTAATGGAAGACGCGACGGCAAAAGGCCACAAAGAAATTTTCATATTGATGTGCGCCGGGATTTCGCTGGTATTCATCGCCCTGATCATCGGGATTTTCTGGCTGTTTTACCGATTGCTGTATGGGATTTTGCTAAAGAAACTGTTCGCGAATTATAAGGAGTTGAAGAAGATTGATTTGTAGTGGAGTGACGGAGTGGCAAGTACCTGACCCGAGCACGCAGTGCGAATTGTATGGAGCGTAGCGGAATAAGTGCCTGAGTTTTTATCAGGATTGAACATAAAAAACGTCCATTTGACGGACGCTTTTTTGTAAACTTTGAAACTCAGCGACTCAGGTACTTGCCACTCAGCTACTAATATTCCCACTTCCGAAGCGTGTTCAGCTTTTCCTGCTCTTCACGCTCTTCCGCCGGGATGACTTTTAAAAACGACGGATGCTGTTCGATTGCATATTCTACTTTTTCTACTATTTGTTCGATGGTGTCGTTTTCATAGTCGATTTCGAGCGGTTCTTTGATAATGAACGATTGTAAAATCCCTTTCTTTTTGAGGCGCAGGCCTTTTTTATCGAAGGAACGCCGGAAACCGTCGATGACGATTGGAACAACGATCGGTTTGTGTTGTTTGATGATGTGCGCTGTTCCTTTTCTAACCGGTTTAAACGATTTGGTTGTGCCTTGTGGGAATGTGATCACCCAGCCGTCTTCGAGTGCGATTTTAATATTTTCGGTATCGTTTGGGTTGACTTCGCGTTGGACGTCTTTGCCTTTGGCGCGCCAAGTCCTTTCGACGGTAATCGCTCCGACATATGATAAAATCCGCGGGAGCAAACCTTCGCGCATCGTTTCTTTGGCGGCAACATAATAAATGTTGAGTTTCGGCTGCCACAAATAACCGATGTTTTTGATGTTGTCTTCGCGGCCGCTTAAACTGGCATTAAAAACGTGAAACATGGCCACGACATCGGCAAAATAAGTCTGGTGGTTGGAGATAAAAAGGACATTTTTATCGGGTAAGGCGCGGATGATTTCCGAGCCATCGATCTGCAATTGGTTGAAACCGTGATAACGGCGGTGCGTGACGGCACCAAAAATCCGGATCAGCCATTTTTTGATGAACAATATATGCCCAAAAGGATTTCTTTTGAATAATCCCATAATTTTTAAAGTCGGAAAATTTAATCGCAAACATACAAAAACTTAACTTTAAAATACGTTTTTTAAGACATCTTTGAGTTCGCTGAGCATCATGGCCGTGGCGCCCCAAACGTAGTGATCGCCGATTTTAAACGTAGGAACTTCAATCGATTCGGAATAGGAAGTTGGCATTGATTGCAGGACAATGGTCGCATCATCCAGGAAAACATCAAGCGGCAATTCGATGATTGAAGCCACTTCGCGTTCGCTTGGTTTGAATTGCAATTCGGTTTCTGAATAGCCTAAAAACGGATACACGAGGAAATTGCTCGGCGGAATGTACACGCGTGAAAACGGCTTGATGATTTCGATGTTTTCTTTGTCGACACCGATTTCTTCTTCTGTTTCGCGAAGTGCGGTATATTCGAATGAAAAATCATCGGGTTCGACTTTTCCGCCGGGAAATGCAATTTGCGATGAATGCACGCCTTTGTAGAAATTGCGAACAATTAAAACCAAATGGCTTTGGTTATTTTTTGGGTAAACCATCATCATCACTGCGGCTTTTCGCAACTGCAATTCGTCGATCTTGAGGTTTTTCATGATTTCCATGCGCTCCGGCGGTGCCATTTTAAAATGAGAAGTTTCGCCGGGCAAGGATTGGGTTAGTATTTTTGGGATATATTCCCGAAATTTGTCAAAATCCATCAGCAATTTGGGTTTTATCCGATAAAGATAATCCAAATTTACAAAATACAAATTATACCATTTATGTACAGCCGCGAAGAAACACAACGATTAAAAAGGGAATTCTGGGTTTCATTTGCCGAAAAATATCCAAGAAAGTGGGTTTTATACGATACCAAAATCAAGGATTTCTCTTTCAAGTTTTTTGTAGACAATCGTAAAGCGCAGGTTTTAATTGACATCGAACATAGAAACGATGAAAAAAGGCTTCAGTATTTTGAAAAAATCGAAGCGCTTAAAGGAATTTTAGAAGACGAATTTGTAAAAGACTTGGTTTTTGAAAAAGAATTTTACCTCGAAAATGGCAAAACCATCAGCCGCATCTGGGTCGAAAAGTTAGACGTTAGTGTCAGCAACAGGAAATATTGGGACGAAATTTTCGATTTTTTCAATGAGAACATGCACGCGCTTGAAATGTTTTATCTTGAGTATGATGAATTTATTAAGGATATTGAATAGAGCTTTGGTTTTCAGCGTTACTGTACTGGCAAACTTTTAGGATTCGTGAAAAGGCATCTGAAATTGCTGTGACAAACACATAAAATGGCAACTTTTTGAACATTCTAAAAATTGTTTGTTAATAAACGATCTTACCGGCCTGTAAAGTGAGACTACCCTTGAAAGTTTATAAAAATACATTCAATAACTCAAGAAATTAAAGTCAAACCATTTTCAAACCAAGCAATCAATTGTCGAAATATTTGTAATACAATACTTTCAAAATAACCCAATCGCATTTCGTTAAACTTATATATCTACCTTTAAACGATGTTTAAGGAAAACCGTAAGACAATTAGAAAAAATTTATTGTAATTGTGCATCAATTGTACAAATATTAAATTTATGCGCTTACTTTTCAGCATTTGTATACTACTGTTTACATGCCCGACACTTTTTGCCCAACTTGTACCAACTACCTCTGCATGCGTAAATTCTGACTTTGAGTCTGGCGATCTAAGCGGCTGGCAAGCTAGCACTGGCTATTGTTGTCCGATCAGAACTGCACCAAGTATCATTGTTTCGGGAAGGCATACTATAATGACAGGAACCGCAAAAGATGAAAACTCTTGTGATATGATTCCTGTCGTGGCACCGGGCGGTTTGTTTTCGGCACGTTTAGGAAACTCCGATAGTGGCGCCGAAGCCGAATCGCTTTCCTACTCACTAACAGTAACAAATTCCAGTACGCTTTTTATTTACAGATATGCCGTTGTGCTTGAAGATCCAGGACATATTGCTTCGCAACAGCCGCGCTTTCAGGTTCGTATTTTAGACAATAGCGGAAATTTACTCGATCCCGTATGCGGACTTTATACGGTTGCCGCAGCTGAAGGATTAGAGGGATTTAATACCTGTTCGACCAATGGAACAACCGTTAGATATAGGAACTGGACGACCGTCGGATTAAATCTGACACCGTATCTCGGGCAAAACATCAAACTCGAATTTTCTACCGGCGATTGCCAACAAGGCGCTCATTTTGGATATGCATATGTAGATGCTTATTGTTCGCCCTTGACCATTACAGCCAATTATTGTTCTGGTGCATTTAGCGCTGAACTTACTGCTCCGATTGGGTTTGAGTACCTTTGGAACACTGGCGCAATAACGCAATCTATAGATGTGAATAATCCGGTTGAAGGACAAACCTATTCTTGCCACATGACATCTGTTACAGGCTGCACGGTAGATATTTCGACTTCCCTTTTACAAGTAGATCCTGCAGCAGATTTTACGATTACAAATACATGTTACAATAATGCAGTCTTTACAAATACATCATTTACTCCGGCGGGCATTTCCTTTAGTAGTTATCTTTGGGATTTTGGAGATGGCGCAACAGCCACAACCGAAAATGCAAGTCACATCTACCCGGCACCCGGAAATTATACAGTGACATATACCATCTCCAATGCCCGCGGTTGCAGTAGCGTGGCTACACATACAGTCACCGTTATTGATCCTCCCACAGCCATTATTCATTTCGACAAAGCAGCCTATTGTTCTTCAGAGACAACTGCCCAACCAATCGTATTGACGGGAACCGGGTCATATACCGGCGGTGTTTTTTCGTCAGATCCACTACTTCGGTTAGACGGTAATACCGGAGCAGTAATTCCATCGTTATCCGCTCCCGGAAATTATACAATAGCTTATAAAATTCCAACAATCGATAATTGCACCGTACCGGATATAACTACCAATATATCTATAACTCCTGTACCGACCGCTTTCATCTCTTATATGGATGGTGTTTATTGCGAGTCTGAGGCCACACAAAATGTACGGCTTACCGGGACCGGAACTTACCTTAGCGGAAATTTTACAAGTGATCCGGCATTGGCGCTCAATAGCATTTCAGGAGCCATCACACCTACAGCAAGCCAGCCTGGAAATTATGTAATTACTTACACCATACCGGCATTTGGAGGCTGCGCCGCAATTCCGGTGGCAACTCCAGTTGTTATAAATCCGTTGCCAGAACCCGCGATTGGCGATGGTAGGATTTGCATCGATTCCGACGGAAATACTTTTCGAACAGTATTGCTTGAAACTGGAATTAGCGGTAGCCAATATGATTTCGTTTGGACCTATAATGGAACCGTAATTGCAGATGCTACTCGGTCCGATCTAATAGCTTCACAACTCGGAACTTACGCTGTGACCGTTACAAATAATAATACAGGTTGCATTGCGTCGCCTGTAACAGCAATCATTTCTGAAACAGAAACCCCGACCGATTTCATCATGACTCTCGCCAACAGTTTTACCGGAAATGCGCAACTAATTGTGACCGTAAATGGTGGAACAGGTCCTTTTCTATATCAAATAGATGATGGAACGCCTCAGCAATCAAATATTTTTTTACAACCCGAACCTGGAAGGCATCGGGTTACCGTTACAGATATTTATGGCTGTACCCATTTGACCTCGGAAATCGCAGTATTGGAGTACCCTAAAGTTTTCACTCCTAACGGTGATGGATATTCTGATCGCTGGAACATTCCATATCTTGACCAACAACCGAACGCCAGGATAAATATATATGACAGATTTGGGAAGCTATTGAAGCAGCTAGTTCCAAAAGGAGAAGGCTGGGATGGTACATACAATGGAAAGATGCAGCCAGCATCCGATTATTGGTTTACAGTAGATTATCAAGTTACCGATACGAATGGAGTTAAAGTGTGGGAGCAATTCAAAGCACATTTTTCACTAAAGCGCTGATACAAAAAGCCGAACATCCGTAATACACGAATACTTAGGCTTAATTGCTTGCCAAATTCTGAATAAAAAAAAGGGTTGCATTGTGAAAAGTAAAAATGCTTTCTTTCAGAAATCCATTGCGTATTTCACCTAAAGATCGGATTCCAAAATTCGGTAAATTTTCGCTCGTCTACAAACAGCACTGCGATGCTGATTATAAAAATAAGAATCGTCGTTCACTAGATATACTTTTCGAATTTATCGGGCCATTTTTATATGTCGTGCCGGCGCTAAAAACTTTAGTTCAAACCGGAGCTTTGTTCAAGCGCCGTCGGGCTTTCCGCAGTGCGCGGCACTTTGCTACAATCCCTCACGCACCCTGTTCCTGCCGAAAGCATGCAATTCCATCAACATTCGTTGGTCAAAATTCAACATTCAACCTTCAAATGCATTCACGTAAATATTCAATATTGAACAAAAAAACCGAAGGTTTCAGCCAGAATTGAGCGTAGCCAAAGGTGCCTTTTGAGATTAAAAATTTGATATCAAGAAGAAATTTGATATTAAGAGGAGAAAGTCTAGTAGACTTTCGGTTCTTACCGGTGGGCTTCAGGTATGCAAACTTTAGTTCGCTATAATACAAAACAAAAAACCCCGTTCGTTAGAACAGGGTTTTTAAAAAGAAAGGCGACGAACCGAGCCCGAAGGGCGAACACGTCGTTCCCATAACAAGAAAGCCCGTTCGTTAGAACAGGCTTCTTTAAAGAAAGGCGACGACATACTCTCCCACATAATTGCAGTACCA
>Ga0247815_10000024_pt1 | contig 161299 bp, 158 predicted proteins | sample UWRJL194509B1_FD_181014 | JGI IMG/M metagenome (GOLD analysis project Ga0247815, IMG submission 181014) | Plant litter microbial communities from Arlington Agricultural Research Station in Wisconsin, United States - UWRJ-L194-509B-1 | ecosystem: Environmental > Terrestrial > Plant litter >...
CCTTAACCGGCAATAGCTTTGTGCTTACCACCTACGATGGCAGGCTGATGCTTTTAACTAAGTAAACTGCTTAAAATATGGGCCAGTAAATTTGTGTAACCCATTTGCTGGTATCTGGTTGTGCAACGCGGTTGGTTATTAAAACCTCATATGGCATAGCCGGCGATATTAAATGATGAGCCTTTTGGTAGTTTTTTAATTGTGCAAATGCATTTAAGATGGTATTTGGGCCGCCGGTAACCTGTGTTTCTAAAATATTTGCACCTTTAACCAGTTTATTAATGGCCGATTGCGCCCCCGGTTTAATTATTTTGTTAACAGGCAGGGCAACCATAACCTGGTACCCGCCATCTTCAAGGGCATGCACATTAAGCATAGGCGAATCAAGGGTTAAGGCATTTTGTGCGGCTATCTCCTTTTTTAAGGCATTCGCCACTACATAAACAGCTTTAGGCGTAGGAAACGCTCTAACCTGCTTTGTTGAAGCCAGCACTACGCCATATTTAACACGTGCTAATTTTACGTTTATACCGTAAATATTGGTATCAGTTTGCATGAATTTTTTGAAGCGTGCCAGTAAGGTATCAATATCTTTTGCCTGTTTTTTTATTTTGATATATGCCGTAATACGCGTAAACGGATTGATGCTGCTTTGCATTTCGTTAAGCCAGCTTACCTCGCACATGCCCTCGCCGGTAGTACCGTAAAATACCTGGCTGCTTTGTTCAATATTATCTTTTTTTATGATTGCCTTCATCTCGCTATTGGTGCTTTGCAATAAAGTATAACTGGCATCTTTAAATGTATACAGGCTGCTATCTTTCGGTTTAACCTGCCCCGGCCACCACTTGGCCCATAATTTTTTATTGACAAGGAATTTTGATACCTGTGTATCGGTAGCATCTATTTCAATAACATGGGTGGTTTTTATGTTTTGCGGGATAATAAAATATATACTGATAAAAGCTAAAACTAACAGGCCAAGTATCACAAGAACAGGTTTCTTCATAAAAAATCACAAATAGTTAGGGGCAAAATAAAAGCGTGGGTTGCCGTTATTTTGCAGGATAAAAGTAACTAATTAACAAGGGTAAAATCAAACAATAAATACGCTTATCTATTAGCACAAAAACGCTATATTAGCCTGTGATCAACTAAAAGCCAATATAAATTTGATGGCCGCCGGCCCTCAGCTTTTTAAGCCGTATATAAACTATGAACCGTTTCCTGTTTTTGCTTGCGGGTGTAATTCTTGTATTTGCATCCTGTAAAAAGGCCGACTACCAAAAGGTAACCCACAACCCCGAACTTTACCGGGCTACTGTAAAAAAACTGAATGACATTGTATTAGAAAATAACTTTCCGCCGGTTATTGCCTCTCGTAATTATGTATATGCTAATATTGCCGCATACGAAGTAATTGCAGCCGGCGACCCCACCCATTATCGCTCTTTGGCAGGGCAGATAAAGCATTTGACTAAAGCCCCCCAGCCTGAAAAGGGTAAGGAGATAGATTTTGAGTTTGCATCCCTGTTATCTTTTTGTTTTGTGGGTAATGCAGTGACCTTCCCTGAAGGGAGCATGAATTTGTATGTTGATGAGTTAAAACAAAAAGTTAAAGATGCAGGCATGCCGTCGGATGTGTTTGAAAATTCGGTTGCCTACTCAGATAGTGTGGCTAAGCATATTATGGCCTGGAGCAAAAAAGATAATTATGCACAAACACGGTCGGCCAGTAAATATACCGTTAACCGTAAGGATGGCCGCTGGATCCCTACACCACCCATGTACGCACAGGCTTTAGAACCGCATTGGGGCGAGATCCGCACCATGGTATTAGATTCGGCATCGCAAATACCCGCACCCGAGCCGCCTCCGTATAACATGACAGATAAGAACAGTGTTTTTTACAAAGCCGTAATGGAGGTAAAGCAAATGGCTGACAGCTTAACCACCGATCAAAAAAACATGGCCGATTTTTGGGATGATAATGCTTTTAAATTAAATGTAATAGGCCATGCATCGTTTGCTACCAAAAAGTTTGGCCCTGCCGGGCACTGGATGAATATTGCCGGCATAGGCTCTAAAATAAAAAAAGCCGATTTTGGTACTACAGTTGCAGCTTACACCGGCGCTTCTATTGCCTTGTTTGATGCCTTTATAAACTGTTGGTATGTAAAGTACAAAGCCAACAGCGTTCGTCCGGAAACTGTAATAACCAAATTGATTGACCCTGAATGGCGTCCGCGCATTCAAACCCCGCCATTCCCGGAATACATTAGCGGGCATGCGGTTATATCTGCCGCTGCTGCAGAAGTGCTTACCCATAGTTTTGGTGATAAAATAGCTTATACAGATTCGTCTGAAACTGAGTTTGGCATACCTCCACGCAGTTTCCCTTCGTTTAGGGATGCCGCACAGGAAGCGGCATTATCGCGTGTTTATGGGGGCATCCATTACAAAAATGCGTGTATTATAGGTAATATGTCGGGCCGAAAAATTGGCGACCTGGTGAACGAGAAATTGAAATTAAAGATCAAATAAGGTACTTCATGAATAAAATTGCATCGCTTTTAGGCATCGCAGGAGTGTTTGTGGCAACGCATGTTATGGCGCAAAGCCCCTGGGTTATCAAGGCAGACAAGATAGACCCCAATAATTATTACGGTATAACAGTAGCCAATGGCATGATAGGTATTGTATCATCGCCCGAGCCTTTTAAGGTAAAGAACGTGGTGCTTGCCGGTGCGTATGATTTATATGGGCGTGGCCGTGTAAGCAATTTCCTAAACAGTTTTAACCTGCTTAATATGTACCTGGAGGTTGACGGCAGGCGCCTGGATGCCAAGATGGTTAGCAACTTTAAGCAGGAACTGGATATGCAGCATGCTGCCATGACAACCACCTTTGATTACGGGGATAAGGCAAGTATTAAATACACCTACTATTCGTTGCGCCAACTGCCCTTTACGGTGCTAATGGATGTAGCCATAACAGCCAAAAAGGCAATTAATATAACCGCGGCCAGCGTTATGGAAGCCCCCGATGCACTTAAGGAAGTACAGAATTATTATAATGAGATAGATAGGCCGCATGTTACCATTAGCCTGTTAACATCGACTGCAAAATCGCCTACAGGTAAGCTGCAGTTATGCGCCTCAACCTCGTTTTTGTTTAATGAAGAGCATGGTAAGGAGCCCCGGGTTATCCACGAGATGTGGGATAATAACATGCACCTCATGAAGTTTAGTCGCGCTATGGTTGCCGGGCAGACTTATAAATATGGGGTAACCGGCTCGTCCATTACTTCTGCACACCATGCCGATCCATTGAACGAGGCAGAACGCCTGACCATCTTTGCCAAGTTGGAAGGTCGGGACAGGCTTATTCAATTTCACAACAATGCCTGGGACGAACTTTGGAAAAGCGATATCCAGATTGAAGGCGACGCACAAGCGCAACAAGATGTGCATAGTATGTTATACCACTTGTATTCATTCTCGCGTGCGGGAACGGCCTTATCGCCGTCACCAATGGGCTTGTCGGGACTGGGTTACAACGGCCACGTATTTTGGGATACCGACTTGTGGATGTTCCCGGCCATGCTGGTAATGCATCCGGAAATAGCACGGTCAATGGTGGAATACAGATTTGAAAGATTAGACAACGCTCGCAAAAATGCTTTTTCGCATGGTTATAAAGGTGCTATGTTTCCATGGGAGAGTGCCGACAGCGGGGTAGAAGAAACCCCTGTTTGGGCTTTAAGCGGCCCGTTTGAACACCACATTAGTGCCGATGTAGCCAATGCTGCCTGGGCTTATTATTGTGTTACACAAGATAAGCAATGGCTGCGCGAAAAAGGTTGGTCGCTATTATCTGCCACGGCCGATTTTTGGGCAAGCAGGGTAGAGCGCACTGGCCCTGGCCGTTACGATATTAAAAACGTAGTGGCTGCCGATGAGTGGGCAGAGAATGTTGATAATAATGCTTTCACCAATGCCGCCGCACAAGCCAACCTGCTGAATGCTACTGCCGCCGCCAAAGTATTAGGCATGCAGGCCGATACCGACTGGGTTAATGTAGCCAACAACATACCTATCCTGAAGATGGCAAATGGTGTAACACAAGAGCATGCACAATATAAAGGTGAAGGTATTAAACAGGCAGATGTTAACCTGCTGGCCTATCCGCTAAAAACCATAACCAACCCGGCCCAGATCAAAAAAGACCTGGAATATTACGAAACACGTGTGCCCAACGAAGGCACCCCGGCCATGACACAAGGTGTATTCGCCTTGCTTTATGCCCGCTTGGGCGATGGTCAGAAAGCTTATAAATGGTTTAAGGAAGCTTACGAACCTAACCTGAACCCGCCATTCCGGGTAATTGCCGAAACCAAGGGTGGTACCAATCCCTACTTTGCAACCGGCGCAGGTGGTATTATTCAGGCCATGCTAATGGGTTTCGGCGGGTTGGATATTACACCAACCGGCATCATCCAGGTAAAAAGTAAATTACCATCCAACTGGAGATCGTTAAAGATCACCGGCGTGGGGGTGAAGAAGGAAACCTATACGGTGAAATAAGATTTAATAGATACTTTAGAGATGCGATAATTCGCGTCTCTTTTTGTTTCATAAACTAACAAATTAAGATTTAATAGGTTAAGTAAATATGAGCACACCTGCAATAATTGCTGATTTATCAATTGTAGACACCGACCGGATTATTGAGATGGCCTGGGAAGACCGCACACCGTTTGATGCTATTAAACTGCAGTTTGGCCTAAGCGAACAAAACGTGATAGACCTGATGCGCAGGCAAATGAAACTATCCAGCTTTAAAATGTGGCGTGCAAGGGTACAAGGTAGGCAAACCAAACATGCTAAATTACAGGCAGACGGTACCGATAGGTTTAAATGCACCTTACAAAGACAAATAACCTTAAATAAGATAAGTAAGCGATAAATGAATTCCTAAATTGCTTTCATGAAATACATCTGCCTGTTTATTATTTCTTTAATAACCATTTCTGCATCGGCGCAAACCATTGTTAAACAGGATGCCAGCATCAAACAAATGGTTGATGAGGTATCTGCCAAAAACATCGAAACTATTGTTCGTAAATTGGTGAGTTTTAAAACCCGCCATACGCTTAGCGATACGGTTAGTAAAACCGAAGGTGTGGGTGTTGCCCGCAATTGGATAAAGGTAGAATATGAGCGCTACGCGGCAGCCTCTAACGGGCGGATGAAAGTAGTGTTTGATGAATTTGTACAACCCAAAGGTGACCGTGTTGATAAACCTACGCCCATGAAGAATGTGCTGGCGGTGTTGAAGGGGACAGACACAGCGGATAAACGCATCTACATTGTTTCCGGCCACTACGATTCCAGGGTTACGGATGTGATGAACGTAAAAGATTTTGCGCCGGGTGCTGTTGATGATGCATCGGGCACCGCCGTATCTATGGAGTTGGCCCGTGTGATGGCTAAGCGTTCATTTCCGGCTACTATTATATTTATGGCAGTGGTAGGCGAGGAGCAGGGGCTTTACGGTTCTACTAACGTGGCTAAACGCGCCAGGGCCGAGGGTTGGCAAATAGATGCCATGCTGAATAATGATATTGTGGGGAATACCTACGGGATGGAAACCGGTTTAAAAGATAACCGCAGCGTGCGCGTTTTCAGTGAAGGTGTACCTGCTATTGAAACTGAGAAAGAAGCATCTATCCGTAACTCTGTGGGTGGTGAAAACGATAGCCCGGCAAGGGAGTTGGCCCGCTATACAAAAGAGGTTGCCGAGCGTTATGTAGAGCAGTTAGATGTAAAGCTGATCTATCGCCGCGACCGCTACCTGCGCGGCGGCGACCATACACCATTCTCTCAGCAAGGATATACAGCCATCCGGATAACAGAGATGAATGAGGATTTTAACCGCCAGCACCAAGATATCCGTAAGGAAAATGGCGTTTATTATGGCGACTTGCCCGATTTTGCCGACTATGATTATACCCAAAAAGTAGCCCGGATGAATCTTGCTGTATTGGCTAACCTTGCAAATGCGCCAGCCAGGCCGCAAAATGTGGGCATCGTAACCAGCGGACTTACCAATAAAACGCAACTAAAATGGGATGCACCAAAAGGCAAAGCCCCTGCCGGTTATTATGTACTGATGCGCGAAACCACAAGCCCTTATTGGGAAAAGAAATTTTACGTAACCGGCACTAATGCCATTATAGGCTACTCTAAAGACAATTACCTTTTTGCCGTGCAGGCTGTTGATGCAGATGGGCACGAAAGCTTAGCGGTATTCCCTAAGCCGGTAAGGTAGATTATACTCTTGTCAGCTTTACCGGTGCGGTATGGTTGGCGTTCCATTGGCAAACGTAGATGCTTTTATCTTCGTCTATGCAAACATCATGGCCATGCATAAAGGTGGCGTTTGGCGCTTGCAGGGTTTGCTGCAGGATGCCATTTTTATAAGTGGGGGCCGACCCGCCGGGGTTGGATATCACCTTGTTGTCCTTATCCAAAATGGTTACAAAGCCCGATCCGTCAAACTGTTTGCCTTGTGCGTTTTTCGACCAGCAAACGCCTGCGTAGATATTATTATCATTAATAACCGCCCTGCAAACATACATGCCCGGCATATCTATCCGTTTAATGAATTTACCATCAAGCGTAAAAATCTTAAAGCAATTTTCTTCGCGCGAGGTGCAGATCAAAGTAGGTTTGTTCCTGTCGCGCGTATCAACCGTTACACCGTGTGCATTGCGTAGATTATGATCGGGATTGGTATTATTATGCCCACCAAAATGGCGGATGTATTGGCCCTTGCTGCTGTATTGAATAATGTAATCAGAACCATAACCATCTGCTACGTAAATATCACCGTTAGGGGCAACAGCGGTTTCGGTTGGTTTAAATGGTTCGGTATCCTTGTAAATACCAATGGTGCGCGGGTGGCCAATGGCAAATATCAGTTTGCCATCCACTGTTGTTTTTAAAACCTGGCCAGATTGCCCGTAGGTATTGCCCGTGCGGTCTAAAGCCCAGCCACAATCGGTCAATAATAAAAAGTCTTCACCACCCTCTTTGCTGATAGTCAGGCCATGCCCGCCGGGTAGGGAAGTACCCCAATAATCAAGTAGCTTACCCGATTTATCGAAAACCAGAATATTGTTATGCGTATGGTCGCCCAGCATAATCAGGCGGCCCTGGCTATCCTGTACCATTTCGTGGCAGTTAGCCAGCGGGGTATTGTTGATACTGATCTTAGCCCAGTTTTTATCTACCTTATACGTATAGCCGTTGTGGCCAATGGTTTGTTCATCGGGTTGTTTATCCTTGTGCAGTATAGCAAAGCCTTTTGCCGGTGCAGTGGCTACTGCCAAAGATGCCACAGCTGTATTTTTGATAAAATTCCTTCTCGAGTTTTCCATTGGTTAAAGAGTGTATTATGGCCGGGGGGTATAAAGCAATAATAAAAATTAAAATCTAAATATACGAGTGTGAGCTATCGCGGCAGATGAAAATTACTCTCCGGGGTTTTCATCAATCTGATACTTGTTCATCAGCTTTAACAGTACGCCGTTGGTCCACCCGAAGCCATCTTGCAGCGGATATTCGCCGCCGCCTGCGGTAAGGCTGGTATCTACTACATTATATTTCTCTAATAGCTTCCCTGTCTTTTTAAATACACGGATGTTGAGCAATGCCCATCGGGTAGCAATATCTTTAGCCAAATCGTTATGCCCGTAATTTTCCAGGCCGGTAACAGCCATGTATTGCAGTGGAGCCCATCCGTTTGGTGCATCCCATTGCTGGCCGCTAAAATTTAGGGTGGTAACCAGGCCGCCTGGTTTCAGGAAATTTAACTTTAAACCCTGGGCTACTCTATCGGCCTGTGCCTGTGTTGCGATCTTAAAATCGAGCGGGAAAACAGCTGCAAGTGTAGGGGTTTCTGATATCTTATTGGTTACCCAGTTATAATCCTGAAACCAGCCGGCACTCTCATCCCAAAAGTATTTAAGAATAGCTTTTTTGCGTGCCTGCGCCTTGTTTTGGTAACGTTGGTAAAGTAACTGGTTACCTTTAACTTGATAGGCGTGCGCAAGGGTTAACTCTAAATTATACATCAGGCAATTCAGGTCTACAGGTACCAGGTCGGTAGTTTCAATGGTGCCAATAGCATTAGCCTCTTTAAACCAGCGGCTGCTAAAATCCCATCCCGAAGCTGCCGCTGCGCGGATGTTATGAAAAAAAACCGGCAGGGGTTCTTTGGTGTTTTGTGCAGCATCCACATCTTGAATATAACTCTCCTCGCGTGGTTCGGTGCTTTCGTCCCAATAACGGTTAAGCAAGCTACCATCGCCCATGCGTACCACACTATGTGATGCATTGTTTTTAGCCAGTTTGGTGCTGCCCTGCATCCAGTAATTATATTCTTTTAAAAGTTGTGGCTGATATTTTAACAATATTTTGTTGCCCTGGCTTTTGGCCAGTAAATTTACCATTAACGAAAAGAATGGCGGTTGCGACCGCGTAAGATAATATGTGCGGTTACCGTTGGGTATAAAACCATACGTATCTATCAGATAGGCAAAATTATCTATCATGTGGCCAATAACCCTGGTTTGCTTGCTTTCTTGCAGGCCCAGCATGGTAAAGTAGCTATCCCAATAGTAGATCTCACGGAAACGGCCACCCGGTATAATATACGGGTTTGGCAAAGCTGCTAATGATGATTGCTTAAAGTCTGCATCGCGCTTACGTTGCAGTACCTTCCAAAGCGTATCAATATGTTTGCGGATACCCAGTTCTATATTGGTTTCAAACACGTTGTTAACGCCCGAAGGTATAGTGAAATTAGCCACCACAAATTCCTTCAGGTCAAACCCTGTTTTGCCTAATTGCTCATTATAAGCCTTCATGATCTGCGATGGCGGATATTTGGGTGTGCAGTCTACAAACGTTTTGTTATCTGGAAATATATCAGACGATTGTACCGATTCGAACAATCCGGGGAATAACTGGCGGGGTGTTTTTTGTTGTTGTGCGTTCACGTGTACGGTTAACAGCATAAATGCTGCCATTATGCAAATTTTGTTCATTTGATAAAGACTATTTACAGACAGAAACAGACCTTAAATGTAAGTTTTTATAGGAGTAAAGCCAAACTTATTACATGTACCCGGCTTTAGTTTTCGCTGTTTTTAAGCTTATCCAGCTTTAAAAATTTACGCACCAGTAAAAAAATGATGTAAACCAAAATAGGGGCGGCAACTACATCAATTGTGTAATGGATGTGCTGCACCAGCAATAATATCATTACAGCCATTATGGATATGAAACCCAGTATCTTATCATTACGTTTTTCTAAACATAAAAATATAAGTACCAGCGTAGAAGTGTGGCCCGAAAAGAATAGATCGCGGGTGATAACGGTATTGCCGTAAAACACGCCGGTAAGGGGGTCAACCAGGTGCACTAAGCCTATAGGCGGGTCAAGCGCAACAAAGTAAATGGTTAACATACGGGCCATATTGATAAATATCAGTGTCCATACGTAGTTAATGTATATCACAGGATTATACAGGGCCCGTATAAAAATTAGTACGGCCATACCCCATATAATGGCGAAAATGATGAGCGAAACATCATAAGGTGGAATATGTGCAAGCACCCAATCATTCAATACTATCCCCTTGCGTTTTTGTATAAAACTAAAAAATACTGGTAAGGACGATAGCATGATGGCTATAATAAACGAACCTATTAAGAGCTTATCGCGTTTCTTAGGCGATTGAAGGGCGGCTACCCAGGCTTGTTTAATAGAAGGTTTATCAAATTCCGACACTTAATACAATTTAATTAGAGGAGCGCAAATTTACGAAAACCCCTAATATTAATTAAGGGTTAGTTGAATATTACGTTTTCCTTAGAATATCCTTTAAATGACAAATAAGTTGTTATTAAACTTATTATAAATTGGAGTATTTGTTTAAATATTTTTAATGCATATATTAAGGCGTTATAAAATTGATAAAATTTAAGCCAGTGGAACAATTAGATGCTAAACAACTTAAAAGGGTATTAAAACCCATACACCTTTGGGCCATTGCCGTTGGGCTGGTTATATCCGGCGAGTATTTTGGCTGGAATTTAGGTTGGGGCGTGGCCGGCACCGTGGGCTTTTTAATAGCAACACTGGTAGTAACCGTAATGTACATTACGTTTATTTTTAGCTATACCGAATTAACTACGTCTATACCCCACTCCGGTGGTGCCTTTGCATATGCTTACCGGGCTATGGGGCCATTTGGCGGGTTAATAGCGGGTTATGCCACCCTGATAGATTTTTTATTTGCCACACCTGCTATTGCCTTTTCTTTAGGGGCATATCTGCATTTTTTGCATCCGCAGATAGGGGTGCTGCCATCGGCTATGGTGTTTAATGTGATATTTATACTGCTTAATATATCCGGCGTAAAAGAGTCGGCAACGTTTTCGGTTTTCATAACCATACTGGCCGTACTGGAACTTTTAATTTTTATGGGGATAGTTGGTCCGTCGTTTAAGATGGATAATTACCTGGCTAACCCTATGCCTTTTGGCTGGGGTGGGGTATTTGCCGCATTGCCATTTGCTGTTTGGTTTTACCTGGCTATAGAAGGGGTTGCCATGGTGGCAGAGGAGGTGAAGGAGCCTCAAAAGAACATTCCGCGCGGTTATATTTCTGCCCTGGCCACCCTGGTGTTTTTAGCATTAGGTGTGATGATATTAACCGGTGGTGTTACCGATTGGCGCAAATTTACTAAACTGGATTATCCATTGCCCGAAGCTATTGCCATTGTATTGGGTAAGGCCAACAGTTTAACCAAAGTATTCGCCAGCATAGGCTTGTTTGGGCTGATAGCATCTTTCCATGGTACCATATTGGCATCATCCCGGCAGGTATTTGCCATGGCCCGCAGCGGTTATTTACCCCGCGGTCTGGCATCGGTTAATGAAAAGTTTAAAACTCCGCACTGGGCTATAATTGCAGGCGGGGGCATCAGTTTTTTAGCCTTACTTACAGGTACCACTGGCCAAATTATTATCCTATCTGTAATGGGTGCAGTGGTTATGTATATGATGAGTATGATAAGTTTGTTTCTACTCCGTAAAAGAGAACCACATATGGAGCGCCCTTTTGCAGCCCCGTTTTACCCGGTTTTCCCGGCTATTGCCCTGGCCATTGCTACCATCTGTATGCTGGCTATTATGTACTATAACTTTAAGCTAAGCCTTATATTTTTTGCGGGGCTGGGCATCGCTGCAGCTATTTTTATACTGATGGGTAAACATAAAACTAAAATTATGGATGATGTGATGCTTGAGAAGGGTGGCGGTAAGCCTATTTAGGTTTATAGTTTATTAGCCTTTAAAACTTTATTGTGCGCAGGCAACCATCTTATAAATGCCGGCGTAATCATATTAAACACAAAAATTTTTAATATGAAAAAGTACCTTTTAGGCATAACCATGCTTTTTGCTATTGTTATAATGGCTTTTGCAGCTTGTTCAAAATCATCAAGCAGTAATCCGGCTCCCACACCGCAGGTAACACCGCCAACAAACCCACCGGCAGCAACTGCCACGGTTTCCATCAAAAATTTTGCATATGCTGCGCCATCTGTAGCCATTAAAACTGGTGGTACCGTTACCTGGACAAATAGCGACTCAACCCCACACACCGTAACAGATGATGCCGGCAGCTTTGACAGTAAATCTATGGCCACTAATGCAACTTTTAGCCAAACATTTACAACACCGGGTACCTATACTTACCACTGTACTTTCCATTCTTCGATGACAGGTACTGTGGTTGTTTCTAACTAATTACTTTAAATTAAACATAAGCAGGCACCTTGTCTGGCGGTGCCTGCTACATGTTTATTTCGCCTCTCCAATTAAATAATTTTCGTAACCTTATTTTAACGCGAACGGATTATCTTAGTAGAAAATCATTAGCGCGATAAAATATGTCGTATCAGCATACCATTCTTGGTGAAGTTTACAGGTTTGATAACTTGCGAATATTACTGGCTAAGGCATCGCCGTTTCGTACAGGGGATGCGTTGGCAGGCCTTAGTGCCGAAACCTACCAGGAGCGCGTAGCCGCGCAAATAACACTGGCAGATGTTCCGCTTAAAACTTTCCTGAACGAGGCCGTTATTCCCTACGAAGAAGATGAAGTTACCCGCTTAATTATAGATAGCCATGATGCCGAAGCCTTTAGCCTGATAAGCCACTTAACCGTAGGCGAACTGCGCAACTGGCTACTAAAATACGAAACCGATACTCATTTACTAAACAGTATTGCCGATGCGCTTACGCCTGAAATGGTGGCGGCAGTATCTAAAATTATGCGCAACCAGGACCTGGTTGCCGTGGCTAAAAAGTGTGAAGTGGTTACCCGTTTTCGTAACACCATAGGTTTAAGAGGCCATTTTAGTACCCGCCTGCAACCTAATCACCCAACAGACGACCCGCGCGGCATTGCTGCCAGCTTAATAGAGGGGCTTTTGTATGGCAATGGTGATGCTGTTATTGGTATTAACCCTGCCACGGATAGCCCTGCAGCCGTACATAAAATACTAACACTGGTAGATAATTTACGCCAGCAGTTTGATATTCCAACGCAAAGTTGTGTATTAAGCCACGTTACTACTACACTGGAGCTGATTAACAAGCAGGCCCCTGTAGATATTTGTTTTCAATCTGTTGCCGGTACACAAAAGGCTAATACCAGTTTTGGGATCAACTTAAATTTGTTGGATGAGGCATACCAGGCTACAAAATCATTAAATAGAGGTACTGTTGGCAGCCATGTAATGTATTTTGAAACAGGGCAAGGCAGTGCTTTATCTGCCAACGCACATCATAACGTTGACCAGCAAACCTGCGAGGTAAGGGCCTATGCGGTGGCTAAAAAGTTTAACCCATTTTTGGTGAACTCGGTGGTAGGTTTTATCGGGCCAGAGTATTTGTATGATGGTAAGCAGATCATCCGCGCAGCGCTGGAAGACCACTTTTGTGCCAAGCTGCTTGGCCTGCCCATGGGTATGGATATTTGCTACACCAACCACGCCGAAGCCGATCAGGACGATATGGATAACCTGCTTACCCTGCTTGGGGTGGCGGGTTGCAACTTTATAATGGGCATACCCGGCAGTGATGATATTATGCTGAATTACCAGAGTACATCCTTCCATGATGCACTGTATCTGCGCAAGGTACTTGGCCTTAAACCCGCCCCCGAGTTTGAGCAATGGCTTTTAAACCAGGGGATATTTGATGAACAGGGTAACCGGTCGGTTGCGGCAACTGCCGGTTTTTTGAAAGATGCGGGGGCTTTATGGATAAAATAACCAAACCCGGCAATAACGAGCCACTTAGTTTTTTAAAAGAATTTACTGCTGCACGTATAGCTATTGGTGCAACAGGTAATAGCATCCCCACGGCACAATCTTTAGAATTTAAACTAGCCCACGCCCACGCACGAGATGCCGTATATTCTGTACTGGACACGGACGGTTTAGAGGGGGCGCTGGCGCAGTTTCACCGCCCGGTGTTACAATTGCACAGCATGGCCGATAGCCGTGCCCAATACTTACAGCGCCCCGATATGGGACGTAAACCTAACGAGGAATCGTTAAACCGCCTGGCAGACCAAATAACGGGAGATGATGTGGTTATCATTATTGCCGATGGCTTATCCGCCACAGCTATCAATCAAAATGTACTAGCCTTACTGCAAATGCTTATACCCAAGCTACTGGCAGCCGGGGTAAAAATCGGTCCGCTTTGTTTAGTGCAGCAAGGTAGGGTAGCTATAGGAGATGATATAGCACACGAGTTAAAGGCAAAATTATCTGTTGTGTTAATAGGCGAGCGCCCCGGTCTTAGCTCGGCTGATAGCATGGGTGCATATTTAACCTACGGGCCAAAGCCGGGGTTAAAGGATAACTCGCGCAATTGTGTATCTAACATACGCCCCGGCGGGTTTGATGTGGCCACAGCCGCAGATAAGATATTTTACTTGATACAAGAATCTTTCAGGCGTAAATTATCTGGTGTGCAACTAAAAGATAACGAAGGGCTACTGGGAAAGTAATAGCAATTACGGCTTCTTTACTTCTTGTTTACGCATGGGCATCGCATCAATTGTGCTGTAAAGTTTTTGCAGGGTAATAGGTTGTGTGCTGCGGTATTTTTCGCCGCCATCTTTGCCTGTTAGGGTAACGGTAAAAAAGCCTTTAATTTGGTTCTTGTTAAATAAAGCGGCGTTTTTATCGTTATAAATATAGGTTTCAACAACAATATCCCTATCGTTAAGGCCTGGTTTATCTGCATTTAACAGCTGTATTTGTTGTTTGTAAGTAGCGTTATCCGCACTTGTGGTATAAAGGGCTAATACGCGTTTGTTGCTGGTTTGTGATAACAACATCGTTAAAATAAGCGCTAATCGTATCATAATATATTTTTATATAAAGAAGCTTCTTGCCCGGACAATTGTTTGATCCCCGTATTCGAAAATATAATTTCTTAAAACTAACAAGAATATCCGAGCCTTTAGGAAAGTTATTTGTCAATTAATTATTGTTAATTGCCGCAAGCTTATATCTAAATTGTTGTAGTAATGCATAACCAGCCGATACCCGATAATGAAATGGAAAGGATAATCAGCCTTTCTGATTATGACCTTGACTATACCAGTTTTCAGGACAATTTTAAAGACCTTGCTAAGCTGGCAGCTAAAGTTGCAGGCACAGAGATCTCACTGATAAACCTTATAGATTCCTTTACCCAATGGACTATAACGAATCACGGCTTGGAAATTGACCAAATACCACGCGAGGATTCGGTTTGCCAGTATACCATAGCTACCCCGAACGACCATTTCGAAGTGACAGACCTAAAGGCTGACGAGCGCTTTAAGGATAAATTTTATGTAGCTGATGAGCCGAACCTGCGTTACTACTATGGCATCCCTTTAAAAACCGGCCAAGGGTATAGCCTGGGTGCGCTATGTATGCTGGATAAGGACCTGAAAACCTTGTCGCCGGAGAAGGTTGAATTGTTGAAGATAATTGCCGATGAGATCGTAAATCGCCTTAACGCCCATCGCCTGATAACCGGCCTTAAAACTAAACTACATGAGGCTAACGAAACTAAAAAAAAGGTAGCGCATGATATCCGTGGCCCGTTGGGCGGTATTATTGGCCTGGCGCAAGTAATAAGTGAGCAGGGGCACGATAATGAGATTGACGAGGTATTGGAATTTATTAACCTGATTCAACGCAGCGGGCGATCTTTACTGGAGTTGGCCGATGAGATATTAACTGCTGATAAACCACAGCGCGAACTTAAAGCAGATGAGTTTAACCTAATAGTTTTTAAGGATAAGTTAGAGAAGCTTTATACACCGCAAGCGATAAGTAAAAAAATAAAGTTCACTATCAATACATCTGTAAATTCAGCTACCATCCCGTTTTCTAAAAATAAGTTACTACAAATAACGGGTAATCTTATCTCGAACGCCATGAAATTTACCCCCATAAACGGGGCTGTAATGGTTGACCTTAGTTTGAAGATACAGGAAAGCCAAAATCTATTGCAAATAAACGTAACCGATACAGGCGTTGGCTTAAGCCAGGATGCCGTTAGTGCCATTTTAAGTGGCAAAGCCGAATCTACCAACGGTACCGGCGGCGAACAGGGCTACGGCTTTGGCCTGGCATTAGTAAAACATTTGGTTGATAACTTAAAAGGCACCATGCATATTTACTCGAACACGGGTAACGGTGCAAATTTTGAAATAAGTTTGCCGCAGTCACAATTATAGCAATCGGCATTTGTGTGCAACTAAATGCAAAACCAGGCGTCTGTTATTATATAGTGCCTGTTTTTTATAGCAAATACTTACATTCGAAACATGAAAAAAATCCTTTACCTTTTACTTATTACCATAATTGCCAGCAGTTGCAGCTACACCGTTTATGATATGAACCGCGGGCCGTTAAAGATAGCCCAAAAACCAACCTACCAGGTGGAGTATATGACAGATATCCCAGCCGGTACTACAGCAACCATTACCTATATCAATAAAGGCAATGTTAAATACATCGAGCAAAAATATACCGGCAAATTTGATAAGACAATTGAATTGCCATCCGGCCAAAATATAAAGTTTACTGTTGATGTAAAATTGCCTAAAACAACCCCGGCAAGCAAACTGGCTACCTTTATAAAGGTGGATGGGGAAATAGTATCTGAACAGATACAAACCGGCAAAAACGTTAAATACAGGTTTGAATTTAAGCTGCCTTAAGTTTAAACAGGTTGCAAATAGGGTTGTAGCAGTAAAAGTTATATTTTAGTGCTATTATGTATCCGCAGCTACTCGCACACATTAAACGCCTGGTGCAGCTTACCCCGCAGGAAGAGCAGTTGCTTTGTGACGGTGTGGAGTTAAAAAAGTTTAAAAAGAAAGAGATCATTTTGCAGCCGGGGCAAAATTGCAAAGGAGAGTACTTTGTGTTGACCGGTTTGCTGCGCCAGTATTATGTAAATGCCAAACTGAACGAGCAGATAGTACAGTTTGCGTTAGAGAACTGGTGGATAGCCGATCATGACAGTATTGTAAACCAGGTGCCTGCCGGCACGTATATCCAAACTATAGAAGCATCTGAGGTATTGCTGCTGCATAATAAAGATAAAGGCCCTTTACTGGAAAAGATACCTAAACTGGATACCTACTTCAGGCTAACCATGCAGCGTGCCTTTATAGCGTCGCAACGCCGTATAGGTTTCCTGTTTAACCAAACAGACGAAGAGCGTTACCGCTATTTTATAGGTATGTTTCCTGATTTTGTACAACGTGTACCTCAATACATGCTGGCCTCTTACCTAGGCTTTACCCCGCAGTTTTTAAGCCGCATAAGAGCTAAGAAATAAATGCAAGACACATAAAGATGCAAGGCTGTTAGAATCAGGAGTTAAGACCAAGAAAAAAAAGTTATCTTGATTCTTGTCTCTTGATTCTTAAATCTATTTTTTCTTAACCTCAGTTCATTTTTTGAGGCGGTGTTTGCGCGCAACTTTGTATTAACAAAAACAAATACAATCATGAAAAGAGCAAACATTTTAACAACCCAACCGGACGCTTATAAGGCCATAATGGGTTTAGAAAACTATGTGATAGGCAGCGAAATCGAACCTATCCATAAAGAACTGATCAAGTTACGTTCATCACAAATAAATGGCTGTGCCTATTGCCTGGATATGCACAGCAGGGATGCCCGGAAATTAGGCGAAACGGAACAACGCATTTATACCCTTAGCGCCTGGAGGGATACACCATTCTTTGATGATAAGGAACAAGCTATACTGGCTTTAACCGAGGAGGTAACCATGATAAGCAAAGGCGGCGTATCTGATGAAACGTATGATAAAGCAACCGGGCTATTAGGTGCCAATTATGTTGGGCAGGTTATTATGGCTATCATAACCATTAACGCATGGAACAGGATAGCTATTAGTTCGCACTTTCAACCAACGTTGCAGAAATAAATTCGGGCTTTTATACAAAAGGAAGGGCCGCTGATTAATTAGCGGCCCTTCCTTTTAGTATGTATCTATTATTTATAAACAGATACGTGTGTTGTTTTTATCGTTAGCAAAAAAGATTTACCCACGCTTATTTTTACGTTTTTATCCTGTATAAACTCCTTAATAGCTTCATCGTTCTTAAGGGCTTCAAACAGGTCGCGGGCTACTGCAGATCCGCTTATGTTATTGGTTACCTTGCCATTCTCCATAGCGATGTTGAACGTGTAACCAGATTTACCCCTGTCACCTGCCGATTCAAAATCGGTAATGTTCAGTTTAAAGCTCTGATCCTCGGTAAGGCTTCTTTTAAGATGAAGGCGAATTACCGGGATATATTTTCTCCAGGTAGTTAAATATTTTCTTTCTTCCATGTGTGTGGGTAAAGGTAAACTAATTAATTGGTTAGCCTAACTATTATGTCGTTACAAGAAAAAGACCTGAAATAAAAAACCGCCCCAAAAATTATTAGGACGGTTACAAATGGTGTTCTCGATGAGATTCGAACTCATATCGACGGCTTCGGAGGCCATAATTCTATCCATTGAACTACGAGAACGGATACCTGCAAAGGTATTTATAATATTGAATATTGAATGTCCAATTTAGAATGTTGAAGTATTTCATTATTCAACATTCCAAATTCGGTGTTCGTTTTTACGATATAAAAGATGGCTTATACATTAAACCTAAAGTGCATAATGTCGCCATCTACCACAACGTAGCTTTTGCCTTCCACGCTCATTTTGCCGTTCTCTTTTATCACCGCTTCAGATCCGTTGAATTTTACAAAGTCATCATATTTAATAACCTCGGCACGGATAAAGCCTTTCTCAAAATCGGTATGGATAACGCCTGCGGCCTGTGGTGCTGTAAAGCCCTCAGTGATGGTCCATGCGCGTACTTCCTGTACACCGGCGGTAAAGTAGGTAGCCAGGTTAAGCAGGCGGTAGGCGGCTTTAATTAGTTTATTTACGCCCGATTCTGCTAAGCCCAGGTCGTTTAAAAATTCCTGGCGTTCTTCGTAAGATTCCAGCTCAGCTATCTCGGCCTCTATTTGTGCAGATATGATTAATACTTCGGCATTCTCATTTTTAACGGCCTCTTTAACCTTTTCTACATAAGCGTTACCGGTAGCTACCGAGCCTTCGTCTACATTACAAACGTAAAGTACCGGTTTGGCAGTAAGCAAATGCAGGTCTTCTATGTATTCTTTATCTTCTTCGGCAACAGGCGCTGTACGTGCAGAGTTACCTGCCAGTAGGTGGTTTTTATAAACAAGTGCTACTTCGTAAGCTTTTTTAGCATCCTTATCGCCTCCTGTTTTGGCCATCTTTTCTACCTTCTGTATCTTTTTATCGATAGATTCCAGATCCTTTAGTTGCAGTTCGGTATCAATGATCTCTTTATCGCGGATAGGGTCCACAGAACCATCAACGTGTATTACATTATCATTATCAAAGCAACGTAAAACGTGTATAATGGCATTGGTTGCACGTATGTTGCCCAAAAACTGGTTACCCAAACCCTCGCCTTTGCTGGCACCTTTTACCAGGCCGGCAATATCTACTATCTCTATTGTGTTGGGCACAATATTTTTAGGTTTAACAATTTCTGTAAGCTTGGTAAGGCGCTCGTCTGGCACGGTAATTACGCCCACGTTTGGCTCAATAGTACAAAACGGAAAATTAGCCGCCTGTGCCTTTGCGTTTGATAAACAGTTAAAAAGTGTAGACTTACCCACATTTGGCAAACCCACTATACCACATTGTAAACCCATTTGTTATTATTTAGTTGATTGGTGAGCGGTTGATTGGGTGAGCAGTTAACCACTCACTACTTAACTTAATCAACTACTCACTTTTTTAAGCCGCAAAGATAACAGAAAAAAAGCCTTGTAATTTGAAAAAATAAACGACTTTTGCCAGCGCACAAAAAGGCAGCAAAATAGGTTAATAACATGTAAAAACGGGGTTTATGGAAGATATGGTTGAGCAAATAGAATTATTACTGGAGCAGGAGGACACTACGCAGCTACAGGAATATCTCAATAACCTCAACATATCGGACGTTGAAGAGCTTATTGATGAGTTGCCCGAGCATGGCCCTAAATTTATAGAGATACTATCTATAAAACGTGCGGTAAACGTTTTCCGGATATTAGATTTTCCAACGCAGGAGCGCATTGTAAAAAAACTTTCGGGCAAAAAGGTAAGCGAGATCATTAACGAATTGCCACCGGATGACCGTACCTCATTTTTTAGCGAGTTGCATGGCGATGCCGTAACTAAACTGATCCTGCACTTATCGCCCGAAGACAGAAAAGAGGCTTTATCCCTTTTAGGTTACGAAGAAGACAGCGTAGGCCGTTTGATGACGCCCGATTATATAGCCGTTAAAAAAAGCTGGGATGTTACCCGCGTGCTTTCGCATATACGCCGGTATGGTAAAAATTCTGAAACCATTGATGTTATTTATGTTATAGGCGATAATGGTGTTTTATTGGATGACATCCGGATCCGGGAAATATTACTGGTAGCGCCCGAAACTAAAATAAGCTCTTTAATGGATGGCCGCCTGATAGCCTTAAGTGCAAACGACCCACAGGAAGACGCCATCAACGTGTTCAGGATGAATAACCGTACGGCCTTGCCGGTAACTGATGACGATAATATATTATTGGGAATAGTTACGGTAGATGACATACTTTGGATAGCCAACGAAGAATATACCGAGGATATCCAAAAGATAGGTGGTACCGAAGCTTTGGATGAGCCTTACCTGGATATCAATATCTTCCGCCTGGTAAAAAAACGTGTTGGCTGGCTGGTTATACTTTTTTTGGGCGAAATGCTTACTGCCACTGCCATGGGCTTTTTTGAACACGCCATAGAGAAGGCTGTTGTGCTGGCATTGTTTATCCCGCTAATTATATCCAGCGGTGGTAATAGCGGCTCGCAGGCTTCCACATTAATTATACAGGCCATGGCTTTAGGCGAGGTTACCATAAGCGATTGGTGGCGTGTTATGCGCCGCGAGATATTATCCGGCTTAATGCTGGGTATCACCCTGGGCATTATTGGTTTTTTAAGGATAGGCGCTTTTAGCTTGTTTAGCGACTTATATGGCCCTCACTGGATATTGGTAGGTTTAACCATCGGTTTCTCGCTGATAGGAGTAGTGCTTTGGGGCTCGCTGGCCGGATCTATGCTGCCCTTACTGCTCAAAAAGCTGGGTGCCGACCCTGCAACCTCTTCTGCACCATTTGTGGCTACCCTGGTAGATGTTACCGGGCTTATCATCTACTTTAGTGTGGCTGTTATGTTTATGAAGGGTGTTTTGCTGTAATTTTCCTTGTTTCAGTGCAGATAATTAATATCTTTAAAGGATATTAAAACACCTTATCAAACACAATGGAAATAGAAGAAACAATTCACCAACCGGCTCCCGAGCCACATTTAGTACTAACAGAAGAGGCACAATACTATTTACAAAAAGGCGGCCAATGGGCTAACTTTATTGGTATAGTTGGTTTTGTAATGACCGGCTTTATAGTCCTGATGGCACTATTTATTGGTACTTTTATTACAGCAATGTCGGCTATTAATCCAATGATGGCGGGCTCGGCTGCAGCAGGGCCATTTCTTACCATCATTTATCTTTTGTTTGCTGTTTTTAATTTTTTCTTTTCTTATTACCTATACCAGTTTGGTGCACGTGTTAAAAAGGGAATTTTATTTAGCAATTCTGAAGAAATTACCCAAGCTCTAAGCAAACTTAAATCTTTCTTTAAACTTTGGGGCATTACATTGGTAGTTATCTTATCGCTTTATGCCTTGATATTTGTTATTGCAATTATTGGCGGCGCAGCCGGAATGATGGGCAAATAATATTAAAAGCATTATTAACAAAACACCCCGTCCTTTTCAGGCGGGGTGTTTTAATATAATTTAGGTTTGTTTATGCTTTATTAGTAGGAAAAACCTTCATCCGCTTTAGCCACTTCGGCGCTTTCACTAAACTCATAGCGTTTTTCTACTACTTCCTGGTGGTCTTTAATATAATCTACCGTGTCTTTTAAACCCTCCGCAAATTTTTCAAAGTCCTCTTTGTAAAGGAAAATTTTATGTTTCACAAACACACCATCTTCTAAACGTTTCTTACTTTCTGTAATAGTAACATAGTAATCATTAGACCTTGTTGCCTTTACATCAAAAAAATAAGTCCTTTTCCCGGCTCTCACCTTTTTGGAGTATACCTCTTCACGCTCTCTGTTGTCAAAATCTCCCATAAATTTTTCTATTGTAATAGTTTTGGTGGCCTAAATATATATAAAAATTCAATTGCAAGTATTTAATTACCGCATAATTAAGTGTTTATTAAATGTTTTACGCCTTAAAACTGCAAAAGTTACTTGTTTAGGCTTGTTCTTCCTCTTCAAGTAGTTGTTTTTCATACAATTCAAAATAGGGTCCTTTCAATTCCATCAACCGTGCGTGCGTACCCTGTTCAACTATCTCGCCATTATCAAGTACCAGAATATTATCGGCATTTTTAATGGTAGATATACGGTGCGATATAATAATACTGGTTTTACCTTGCATAATTCGGCCAAGGTTACTTAGTATCTCTTCTTCGGTACGGGTATCCACTGCCGAAAGGCAATCGTCAAATATCAACACCTGCGGGTGCTTAACAATGGCACGTGCAATGCTTACCCTTTGTTTTTGCCCGCCGGATAGGGTTACACCACGCTCGCCAATAAGGGTTTCAAAACCTTTATCCAGCTCCATAATGTTGTTATAAACCGCGGCGTCTTTGGCGGCTTGTTCTACACGGGGCATATCCAAAACATCGGCACTAAAAGCTATGTTGTGCGATATGATATCCGAGAACAGGAAAACCTCCTGCGGCACAAAGCCAATTTGTGAGCGGTAGTTATCCAGGTTAAGTTGGGTAAGCTGCTTATTGTCAACCAATATTTGGCCGCCGGTAGCATCATACATCCGCATAATTAAATTTGCAATGGTGGATTTACCCGACCCTGTGCGCCCTATAATGGCCAACATTTCGCCGGGGTTTACCGTAAACGATACGTTTTTCAATGCCGTAATACCGGTGTCCGGGTAATTAAAGGTTACATTGCTGAACGTTATTTTACCTGCCACTGTGTGTGCAGGTGCTTGTGGGGAAATGATCTCCGGCTTTTCGTGCAAAAACTCGTTAATACGCTTTTGAGAGGCAGCCGCCCGCTGTATCAGCGAGGTTACCCAGCCCAATGATATTACCGGGAAGGCCAGCATATTAAGGTACACAATAAACTCGGCAATGTTGCCGGATGTAATATTGCCCTTCATCACCTCTACACCACCTATATACATGGTAATAACATTACTTAAGCCTATCAGCAAAAGCATCGAGGGGAAAAACAAGGCCTGCACCTTGGCCAGCGCCATACTCTGGGTTTTATAATCTTCGCTTTCGGCAGCAAATTTTTCTCTTACAAATCCCTCGCGTACGTATGATTTGATGACCCTGATGCCCGAAAAATTCTCTTGCACAAAGCTGGATAAGCCCGATAGGCGTTTCTGGATCATCTCGCTGCGATGCTCGATAACCGTATTTACATAAAATATAATTACAGCCAGTACAGGTAGGGGCAGGATAGAAAAAACAGCCAGCCTTACATTTACCGTAACCATGGCATATATTACCAGTATAAATAATATTACCGTATTAATGGTGTACATAATACCCGGGCCAAGGTACATGCGCACGCGGCTAACGTCCTCGGTAACGCGGTTCATCAAATCGCCTGTATTGTGGCGGCGGTAAAAGGCAAGCGATAAACGTTGATAATGCTCATAGATCTCGTTCTTCAGGTCATACTCTATATGGCGCGACATGAGGATGATAGTTTGCCGCATAAAAAATAAAAATAAACCGCGCAGTAAAGCCAGTATCAATACCAGTATCCCAAAAAGCAACAGGCTTGATCCAAAAATATCATAGATAACTTCCTGTCGGTTAAAACCATCAAAAAGTTGGTAAACGCCAATGTTTTCGGTAACCAGATCAAAAGCCACGCGAATAACCTGGGCAGGCAGTACGGCAAATATGTTTGATATAATAACAAACAATATGCCCGGTACTAAGCGCCAGCGGTATTTATAAAAGAATTTATTGAGGTATGCGAGGTCTTTCATGCGTATTTAGTCCGAAAAGTCAGTAAAGTCCGCAAGAGCGGAAGATGCTGCCTTGTCATCCAAAAGTACATGTTTAATGGTAACTCTAAAGTAAAAATAGTTACAATCTAAGTCGTGCCAACTTTCCTATCCTAGAGTTTACAGAGTTTAACTTTGCCACAACAAAAAAAACCTCTACTTTTGCAGGGCGAATCAGAAATTACACTTGCCGTATCCCAAAATGTCCGTTCAGCAACCAACAGATAGTATTTTTAACCAGCTTGATATCTTCGGGCATAAAAAGGTTGTTTTTTGCAGCGACCCTGATACCGGTTTAAGGGCAATCATAGCTATACACGATACTACATTGGGCCCTGCTTTTGGCAGTACCCGCATGTGGGCCTATAAATCTGAAGCGGATGCTTTAAACGATGTTTTGCGCCTTTCAAAAAGCATGACCTATAAGTGTGCCATTGCCGGTTTAAATATGGGCGGTGGCTACTCTGTGATCATTGGCGACTCTCGCAAGGATAAAACGGAGGCCATGATGCGCAAGTTTGGCCGCTATGTAAAAAACCTTAATGGCGAATTTATAACATCTGAGGATGTGGGCACCAACCCACGCGATATGGAGTACATCCGTATGGAAACTGAGCATGTTACCGGTATCCCCGAAAGCCTTGGCGGCAGCGGCGATCCGTCGCCCATTGCGGCAAAGGGTGTTTTTATGGGTATTAAAGCCTGTGTAAGGGAGCTGTTTGGTACAGATAGCTTAACCGGTAAATCGGTAATTGTACAGGGTATTGGCCACGTAGGCGAAAACCTGGTAAAGTTGCTGCGCGATGAAAATGCTAAAGTTTACATAAGCGATATTAACGACGAGCGAACACGCCAGGTATCCAAAAAATATGGTGCCGAAGCGGTCTCTAACAATTCGATATTTGACATAGGCGCAGACATTTATTCGCCTTGTGCACTTGGGGCAACCATTAATACCGAAACAATTAACAGGCTCCAATGCAGTATCATAGCCGGGTCGGCCAATAACCAATTGCAAGACGAGCACGAACATGGGCAAATGTTGTTAGATAAAGGCATACTATTTGCGCCGGATTACGTTATTAATGCCGGTGGAATTATCAACTGTTATTCGGAATTAATGGGTTTTAGTAAGAAACGTACCCTGCAGCTAACCGAAAATATTTACGATGCAACCCGTAATGTTTTAAAACTTTCTAAGCTGGAAAAAATTTCTACAACTGATGCGGCAAACAAAATTGCCGAAAAACGTATTGCTGATATTAAAAAAGTAAAATCAACCTATTAAAATTTATAATAGCCAGCGAATGTTTCGCGGCTTAATCGTTCTTACAATATGTTAAACAGAAGGCACCTTAGGGTAAAAGTGTTACAATCGCTATATGCGTTTCACCAGTCGGATACTAAAGATATTAAATTACATGAGAAGCATCTGCTGCAAAGTATAGATCAGGTGTTTGAAATGTATATCTGGATGCTATCACTTATTAGCGAAGTTATTGATTATGCATCTACCGATGCTGCAGAAAGGGCTAATAAGCACCTGCCCACCAAAGAAGATCTTAACGCAAGTGTTAAAATATTAAGCAACCGCTTTTTATTATCACTGCAAGAGAATAAAGAATATATACTTGCCGCTAAAAAATACAAAGTAGAGTGGTCTTTTGATCCCGAACTGGCGAAATCTTTATTCACTACGCTTAAAAAATCAACCGAGTATGCTGAGTACATAGCAAAAACGGATGATACCATACAAACAGACAAAGACATTATTAAATTCATCTTTAAAAAGGTGATCCTGAAATCATCACTGGCCGAGCAGGTTTTTGAGGATAAGTTTATTTACTGGCCGGTAGACCGCGAGGTTTTACAGGCACTTATTGCTAAAACGTTCAAAAATTTCTCGTCAGAAAATTTCCAGGAAAACAAACTGGCCGAAATTAGCGGAAACTGGGTAGAAGACAGGGAGTTTGTAGTAAACCTGTTTGAGCAAAGCATCCGCCACGATGCGCAATACCAGGAGCTAATTGCACAAAAAACCCAAAACTGGGAGCCCGATCGTATTGCCATGATGGATACTTTACTGATGAAGATGGCTATTGTTGAATTTCTTAATTTTACATCCATCCCGGTTAAAGTTACCATTAACGAGTATCTGGAGATCTCTAAAGAGTTTAGCACGCCTAAAAGTAATTCGTTTATAAACGGTATCTTAGACAAGATTTTATTTGAGCTAAAGGCTGATAATAAGATCAAAAAAATAGGCAGGGGACTGATAGAATAGTGGACTGAGATTAGTGAGTGGAGCTTATTCGAAACTTATTATAGCCCCAAGATTCTTGAAAATTCAATAAATACCAGTAAATTAAATAATAATGAAAAAGCTGTTTTTATGTGCAATTGTTGCCGGTTTGTTTTTTACAACCGCTTGCAACCAAACAGGCCAAAAGGCTACAGCCGCTGTTGCTGATGCAGGTAATGCCAGTGCCACCAATGCGCCTGTGATGAAATTTGAGAAGGAAACACATGATTTTGGTAAAATTACCGAAGGTGAAAAAGTTACCTATGGCTTTAAATTTACTAACACAGGCAAATCGCCCTTAATTATAAAGGATGCCGTTGCTACCTGTGGTTGCACTAAGCCAGAGTGGCCTAAAGCACCTATACAACCGGGCGCCGATGGCGAAATTAAAGTAACCTTTAACAGTGCCCACAAAATGGGCTTGCAGGATAAGCAAATAACCATTACATCTAACACGGTACCGGCGCAAAATATGGTGCATCTGATAGGCGAGGTACTTACCCCAAAAACCACTACTAAATAATATAAATTATACAAATGATAGCAACAGTTTTATTACAGGCCGGAGGAATGGGCACGCAGCAATTGATCATGTTCGGTTTAATTGCCGTGGTGTTTTATTTTTTTATGATACGCCCGCAGGTTAAAAAGCAAAAAGACCAGAAGAAATATGTAGAAGAGTTGAAAAAAGGTGATAAGATAGTTACTACTGCAGGTATCCATGGTAGGATATATGAAGTTGCCGATACTACTTTTTTAGTAGAAACAGAAGGCGGTGGCCGTATCCGTTTTGATAAATCGGCGGTGTCTTTAGAAGCATCTAAACTATTGAACACACCTACTGTTACCAAATAAGGTAAAAGCTTAATATAAAAGGCGAAAGGTATTGGCACAGGTTTATAGCTTGCCTTATCTTTCGCCTTTTTCAATTAAAAACTTTTGGTTTACCTTTAACCACAAGAAAAATGGCAATAATCAAATTATCTGTAATTGAACGCCGGCGGTTATCGGCTTTTATTACCTGCGTGGTGTTTGCCATTTTTGCCTGGTTGTTTACCACTTTATCTAACCCATATAAGTTTACCATTAAGCAGGTGGTGGTTTTTAAGAATGCGCCGCAAAAGCGTGCGTTTCATCCCCTGCAGTCAGATACTGTTAGTACGATAGTACAGGGTACGGGGTGGCAGTTGTTATTTGCAAAATTTAACGAAGATAAAAAGGTAGTAAGTGTAGATCTGCACACGCTGGATACCAAAAATTATGTGGTATTAAACGCCCAGTTGAAACAGATAAATGCCCAAAAAGATTTTGATCATGAGATCATATCTGTAAGCCCCGATACCTTGTTTTTTGATTTTAGCAGCCGCACGGTTAAAAAGGTGCCGGTAGAACTGGTTACTGCCATCAGTTATCAAAAGCAGTTTGCCCAGTCAGACCATGTTTCTATTAAACCGCGTTACGTTACTATCAGCGGGCCTGCCGAAGCGCTTAGCAAGATCACTTCGTGGAAAACAGATTCTATTAAAATGAACCTGGCAAATGAGGATTTTAGCGGCCGTGTAAACTTGCAGAATGTAAAGGAGGGTAATTTAAATATATTGCCTAAAAGTGTAATAGTAACTATTCCCATTGATGAATACACTGAAAAAACGATAGAGGTGCCTGTTAAACTCATCAATAATACTAATTATGATATAGTTAAGGTGTTTCCGCAAAAGGTTAAGGTAACCCTCACTACGTCGCTCACCAAAAACCCGGATCTTAACGAAGATGATTTTGAAGCCGTTGCAGACCTTGACCTGTGGCGGAAAAATGGTTACAGCACCCTGCCTGTTAAGGTAACCCGCTTACCATCATACAGTAAAGTGGTTAAAATTGTACCACAAAATATTGATTTCATTATAAAAAAATAATGTTTAAAGTAGGCATCACCGGCAATATAGGCAGCGGTAAAACCACGGTTTGCAAAATATTTGAGGTATTAGGCGTCCCGGTTTTTTATGCTGATGACGAAGCCAAAAAGGTAATGGTAGAAGATGAGTTACTGATTGCCGGTATTAAACAAGCCTTTGGCGATGAAGCTTACTTTGCAGATGGCAACCTTAACCGCAAGTATATTGCCGGCATTGTATTCAACAACAAGGATGAATTGGCTAAACTAAACGAATTAGTTCATCCGGCTACATTCCGCGCCTTTGATAAGTGGGTGGCTATGCAAAAAGATGCGCCCTATGTACTTAAAGAGGCCGCGATACTTTTTGAGAGTGATTCTTACAAACTATGCAATAGGTCTATAATGGTTACTGCGCCATTGGATATCCGTATAAAACGTGTTACTGAACGCGACGGTATTACAGCAGATGAAGTTAAAAGCCGCAACAGCCGGCAGTTTACCGAAGAAAAAAAACTGGCCCTGGCCAATGATGTGATTATAAATGACGGTAAACACCTCGTAATTCCGCAGGTTTTAAAACTGCACAAGCTGTACCTGTCGCTCGCCCAACAAAATTCATGATACTCGACGATTTTATTGCCTTTAATGCCAACGGCCTTTATTGCCGCTATGCCGATTTTTACCTGGACCCGCAACTGCCAGTAACCAACGCGGTAATATCTCACGCGCATGCAGATCATGCTAAGAGTGGTAATAGCCATGTATATACTACCAACGCAACTTATGCCTTTATGCAATTGCGTTATGGTAAAGGTGCATCTAAAACAAGCCACATAGCAACTTATAACGTGCCATTTAGTATTGGCGACGTACAGATAACCTTTATACCGGCAGGCCACATGCCCGGCTCTGCGCAGGTATTAATGGAATACCAGGGCACACGCTACCTTTACACGGGCGATTATAAACTACAGGCTGACGCCACCTGCGAGCCTTTTGAGTTTACCAAAGCTGATGTGCTGATCACCGAAAGTACATTTGCCGATCCTGATACCGCCCACCCCGACCCGGTGGAAGAAATAAAAAAGCTAAATGACATAAACATTAATATCTTATTGGGCGCTTACAGCCTGGGCAAAAGCCAGCGGTTGATTAGGATGATAAATGATTACGCCCCTCAGAAGAAGATATTGGTACATCACCGCATCATGCCTATAAACGCCATCTACCAAAAAATGGGTTTTGATTTAGGCGCACACCAATTATATGGCCGCAAGCTGATGAAGACGCAAGAGGAGTGGGTGTACATAGTGCCGCCATTTACATTCGAGAGTTATTCGAGGGCTACGGGTGTAAAAAGATTATTTGCCTCGGGCTGGAAAAACTTGCAGGTAAACAAGCAGGATACCCTGTTTATATCTGACCATGCCGATTGGAACGATATTATCAAGACTATTGAACAAACTGAACCACAGCAGATATGGACGCTGCATGGTAACGGCACACATCTAAAAAATTACTTTAATAATAATATTTTTGTGAAATTGCTTAACTAATGCTGCAGGAGGGTACAGATTATTATATAAATGAGGATGGTAATTTTGTTTTTACCACAGAATACCATTTAAAACGTGGCTATTGCTGCAAAAACCAATGCCTGCACTGCCCCTGGAATTACCGGGGAGAAGATAAACTGAACAAGAAAGAAAAAAATAAATAGATTATATTTGCCGAATAGTTAAATTATGGGAATAGAGGAAGATATAAAAAGTACCAATTTTGAGGATGACTACCACAAAATGGTAATTAACCTTAATTACACGTACGGTTGGATGTCTAACTACATGCGGCCCGAGTTTGAAAAATATAAGCTTACTCAGCAACAATTTAATATTCTGCGCATTTTAAGGGGGCAGTATCCAAAACCGGCTACGGTAAACTTGTTAAAAGAACGCATGATAGACAAGATGTCTGATGCATCGCGTATTGTGGACCGTTTGGTGCAAAAGGGCCTGGTTTCGCGCTGCACCAACACCCGCGACAGGCGTGCTGTAGATATCCGCATTAGCGAAGAAGGTTTAGAGATCCTTACTAAAATGGATACTACTTTTAAAACCAAAGACCTGTTCAAACAAAACCTTACCCGCGAAGAAGCCAGTCAGTTAAGCGACTTGCTGGATAAGATGAGAGGATAGGTTGAGAGAATCAAGAATTTTAGAGTCAAGAGTCAAGGCCATATTAAGGCGTTTAATAAGCGTCTTTTTTTGTGCCTTGTAATTCCATCCCCAGGGGAGATGTACGTGAAGTATTTACTCATCCAGTCGTTACTTCGCTCGGCCACCCTCTCTCCGCAAGCAGAAAGATAGTGGAACGGATAGGGTATGTTTTTTTTTACCGTCTTTGCGTAGAAGAGGATCAACCAGCGTAGCGTAGTCGGGGTGAGTAAAATCCCAGTTACGCCTTAAAATCAGGCACTACCTTTCTAAAGCTCCAGGCAAACAGCACCCCAACCAAGCTGCCATAAATAGCCCCGCCCGTAACATCTAACGGATAATGTACACCTACATATATCTGCGCAAGGCAAATGATGGTTGCCCAAATTAGGGTGGCCGGTAAAACCCATTTCCATCGCTTGTAAAATAAACAACTTAAAAAAAGGGCTATGGCAAAATGGTCGGTAGCATGGGTGGATGGGAAGCTGTAGCCGGTACCACAGGTAACGCGGTTTATGTCTGTACTAGCCGTTACCGGGTCGCGGCAGGGGCGCAGGCGGGTTACGGCAGGTTTAATAATGCTAGCGCTGGTATAATCAGCAAAGCCAACGGCAAGCGCTAAAAAAACAACCAGGATAATGCCTTGCTTTTTATATCGCCAGATGCTAAAAGTAATGATGAACAGATACAGCGGGATCCAAAATTTGGGGTTGCGCATCAGGGGCATCAAAAAGTCAAAAAACGGGTTCGACAATTGATGGTTGATAAGGTAAAATAAATGCCTGTCGAGGTTCAGCAAAAAGTCGGGCATGGGCTTAATAATAGGATAATACTTAGTGTTCTCGGCTTGCTGTAAATATAGCCAATAAAATGGCGCATAAACTATTGGTTTTTTTACAATGCTATCGCCTAAATATTGTTAAATTTGCGGCTTAATCATCTATACGTTTTGACACTCATAAAATCAATTTCGGGCATCAGGGGTACCATAGGTGGTGCAGCCGGCGACGGGTTAACCCCTTTAGATATTGTTAAATTTACATCTGCTTATGGTAGCTGGGCTGTTAAACGCACAGGTATCAAAAAAATAGTTTTGGGCCGCGATGCCCGCCTATCGGGCAGTATGGTTAATAATTTGGTTATTGGCACGCTGCAAGGCTTAGGTATTGATGTGATAGACTTAGGCCTGTCTACTACCCCAACTGTTGAGGTTGCCGTACCAGACGAAAAGGCTGCCGGTGGTATTATACTTACCGCAAGCCACAACCCCAAACAATGGAACGCCCTGAAGTTATTAAATGAAAAAGGCGAGTTCATTAGTGATATTGATGGTAAAGAAGTATTAGAAATTGCTGAGAATAGCGATTTTATTTACGCTGATGTTAATGACCTGGGTACTGTTACCAATGATGACAGCTACCTGCAAAAACATATCGACAAAGTTTTAGCCTTGCCCTTGGTAAACGTTGAAGCTATTAAAAAGGCCAACTTTAAAATAGCTATTGATTGTGTAAACTCCACCGGTGGTATTTTTGTACCGGCTTTATTAAAGGCATTGGGTGTAGAGGTTATCCACGAGCTTTATTGCGAGCCCGACGGTCATTTCCCGCATAACCCGGAGCCACTGCCCGAGAATTTAGTTGCCCTGTCGCAAGAGGTTTTAAAGACCAAATCTGACCTGGGGATTGCCGTTGACCCGGATGTTGACCGCCTTTGCTTTGTGTGCGAGGATGGTAGTATGTTTGGCGAAGAGTATACGCTGGTAGCCGTTGCCGATTATGTGTTAAAAAACACCAAAGGTAACACCGTATCCAACCTGTCATCAACCCGTGCCCTGCGCGATGTTACCGAAAGCGCCGGTGGCGAATACCATGCTGCTGCGGTAGGCGAGGTTAACGTGGTTAACAAGATGAAAGAAGTAAATGCCATTATTGGTGGCGAAGGTAATGGTGGGGTTATTTACCCCGAGTTGCACTACGGCCGTGATGCCTTGGTAGGTATAGCTTTATTTTTAACTCATTTGGCTAATTATGGCAAGCCGGTATCTGTTTTAAGGGCATCATACCCAAGTTACTTTATATCTAAAAACAAAATAACGTTAACACCCGAAATGGATATAGATGCGTTACTGTTAAAGGTAGAAGAGAAATACCAAAAACAGCCACACTCTACCATTGATGGTTTAAAGATAGAGTTTGATAAACAATGGGTACACCTGCGTAAATCAAATACCGAACCTATCATCCGCATTTATTCTGAAGGAGATTCTGAAACAGTTGCAGATAACCTGGCTAATAAGATAATTACAGATATAAAAGAAATATTACAACTTAATTAGTGAATTATTGATAGTGAATGAGTGATTTTTTAGAAAGGCGCTTAATTCACCAAATAGCTAATTCATCATACTACTAATTTCCACTACAATGCGTGTTTACTTTGATAATGCCGCCACTACCGCTCTTGATCCTGAAGTTTTAAAGGAAATGTTTAAAGTAATGGAAAGCCAGTTTGGTAACCCTTCTTCCATACATTCACATGGGCGCGAGGTACGTACTTTAATTGAACGTTCACGTAAAACTATTGCCGGTTTATTGCATACATCGCCTGCCGAGATATTTTTTACCAGTGGTGGTACCGAAGCTGACAATACAGCTATCCGTTGTGGTATTGTTGACCATAAACTAACACATGCTATAACTACCAAGCTGGAGCATCACGCCGTTTTGCATACCCTGCAGGCTATGCAAAAATCAGGGGTTATTAAATTAAGCTATGCAGATGTTGATAGTAAGGGCAATGTTAATTACGATCACCTGGAAACCTTGTTAAAAACCAACGACCGTAGTTTTGTATCCTTAATGCATGCTAATAACGAACTAGGCACATTAACCAACATTGAGCGTGTGGGTGAGCTTGCCGAGGCTTATAACGCCCTGTATCATAGCGATACGGTACAAACGGTTGGGCATTACAAACATGACCTTAGCAAGCTTAAATTGCATTTTATGGTTTGCGCGGCACATAAGCTGCACGGGCCAAAAGGTGTGGGCTTTCTACACATCAACCATAAGGTTAAAATTAACCCCATGATATATGGTGGTTCGCAGGAGCGTAATATGCGCGGCGGCACCGAGAATGTTTACGGTATTGCCGGCCTGGCTAAAGCGCTGGAAATGGCTTATGCCGATATGGACAGCCACCAGAACTATATTCAGGACCTTAAAAGCTATATGAAGGCGCAACTGGAGCAAAACGTACCGGGTGTAAGCTTTAATGGCGAAACAGATCCGTCTAAAAGTTTATATACGGTGCTAAACGTTTCCTTTCCGGAGATGGAAATGGCCGATATGCTGTTGTTTAACCTGGATATTGCCGGCATCTCTGCATCCGGCGGCAGTGCATGCAGTTCGGGTACTGATATTGGCTCGCATGTTTTAACAGCGATAGGGGCTAATCCGGATAGGCCGTCGGTAAGGTTCTCCTTCTCTAAATATAATACCAAAGATGAGGTAGATTATACGGTAGCCAAGCTTAAAGACCTTTGCGCTGTTGTAATTTAAATTAATAATTTTTCATAATTAGAAATTATATTAAACATTTTGTTGGTTTGATAGGTTGTATAAGTACACAAAAAACAAACCTATGATAACTACAAATGAAAACACCTGGAGTGATGATAATCAAAACCAGGGAGCCGGCACCAATTCTTTTGGATCTGCTAATGGCGAAACCAATCAAAATTACAGCGATGATGTAAATGCTAGCGACAGCATCGATGAAAGTAAACTTGATGATACCGAGGGCGGTGGCAACATCCCCGGAAGTTACTCATCAAACGAAAGTTTAAGCGGTATCAACAGTACCGATGAAGATGACGATACCGATTTGTCAGCAGGTGATGATCTGTCGGAAACTGAAGACGACAGCTTATTAGATGACGACGTTGATACCGAAGATGATTTAGATACATTGGACACCGATACTGTTGCTGATGACGAAGACGATGCTACTACTACCTCCGGAACATACTAAGCAACGGTAGCATCTGTTATTGATTGGGAAGGTTAGGAATGTATTTGTAAATTTATTTCTATTTTATTAAATCATGGCCTTGTTTTTGATTGTTTATTAATTAACAATTAAAAACTAAAATATCATGGAAAATAACGAAGTAAACCCGGAATACGAACCGAACATCAATCCAAACGAAACGCCTGAAGAACAACAATCGGATAACGAAGGTACAGGTTATCGTCAGCATAATGAACAGGAGCAACAGCAGGAAGGAGCAGATACATCATTTAGTGAACAAAATGATGTAACCCCGCCCGAAAGGCATGAGTTCCCTTCTGAAGGTGCTGCAACCAAAACAGATTTTACCAGCCGTCCGCAAGGCCGCACTACCGGCCGTATGGTAGGACACGAGCCGGGTACAGAAGGGATATAAATTCCCTTTAAACCAAGCTAAGCAAAAAGGCCATTCGTAAAACTAACGAATGGCCTTTTTGTATTTCTATGATTTTTATAAATTGCAGAATGAAATTCGAAATGTTATTTCATTTACCTTTTATTCTGATTATAGCATTTGTAATTAACAGTATATCTCATAAAATCAGACAAAGAATTATACAGCCATTTTTATATTATACGTTACTTATTGTAGTAAGCACGATTACTTACTTTACACTACTTGTTGGATTTATTTATATCACGGTAGAAAGGTCGCCGTTCTAAATATACGCAACAAAAAAGTCCTTTGCTATTAACAAAAGACTATATTGATTTAAAAGCATATTTAGTTAAACCTGCGGTTCAATCTTTTCTTCTTTAGCAGCAACCGGTGCAAGCATTTTAAGGAATGATGCCAGCTTTTCTTTCATTTCACGGCGATCAACAATAAAGTCAAGAAAACCATGCTCCTGTACAAATTCTGCAGTTTGGAAGCCTTTAGGCAAATCTTTCTTAATAGTTTCTTTAATAACCCTTGGCCCCGCAAAACCTATCAGCGAGCCTGGCTCTGCAATATTAATGTCGCCCAGCATAGCGTATGATGCTGTTACACCGCCTGTGGTAGGGTCTGTCAATAAAGATATATAAGGTATTTTGGCTTGGCTTAATAGGGCCAGTTTAGCTGACGTTTTGGCCATCTGCATTAACGAAAATGCAGCTTCCATCATTCGTGCACCACCAGATTTGGATATCATCAGGAAAGGTACTTTGTTGGCAATGCTATAATCTATTGAACGAGCGATCTTTTCGCCCACTACAGAACCCATAGATCCGCCGATAAAGTTAAAGTCCATACAGGCAATAACCAACTCTTGTCCGTTCATTTTGCCATGTGCAGCGCGTATAGCATCTGTTAAACCTGTTTTAGTTTGGGTTTCCTTTAACCTGTCGGTATATTTTTTGGTATCTGTAAAGTGCAAAGGGTCGCCTGAATGCAGGGTGGTAAACAGTTCGGTAAACTGGTTATCATCAAACAAAACAGAAAAGTATTCTTTGGAGCCAATACGTAAATGGTAGCCACAATAGTGGCAAACATATTGGTTTTCAACCTGCTCTGAGTAGTGTAAAGGCTTCTTACAGTTGGGGCATTTATTCCAGATGCCATCAGGGGCTTCTTTTTTTTCCTCAGTAGTCGTAATTATCCCTTTAATTTCTCGCTTAAACCACGCCATGTCTATTTCTAAGTCTTTCAAGTAATGCAAAGAAACGAAAAAAATTACAACAAGTTTGTAAATGTTAACAGAAGTTAAACAGGTAGCTAATCGTTTAAAAATCCCGTTCTAAGTGTAAAAACAACACATTGCATTTGTGCAGCAATAAATTTATTAACACCTATTGGCATTTTAAAAGCTAAAACTTTCACAATCATATAGGTAAAACCCATAAATTTTATAACTTCGAGCCCCAAACATAAGCTCATGGATTTAAAAAATATTAAAGGTGTTCTGCATGGCGACCAAGTGCAGGAATTATTTGAAGCAGCTAAAAAACATCAGTTTGCTTTACCTGCCGTTAACGTTATCGGCACAAACACTATTAACGCGGTAATGGAAACAGCTGCTGCTGTAAAATCTCCTGTAATTATTCAGCTATCTAACGGTGGCGCGCAGTTTTACGCGGGTAAATCATTAGATAACTCCCAACTACAGGCTTGCATTTTAGGTGCTGTATCTGCCGCTAAACACGTGCATTTATTAGCAGAGCATTACGGTATTGCTGTAATTTTGCATACCGACCATGCTGCTAAAAAATTATTACCATGGATAGATGGATTATTGGAGCATGGCGAAAAATTCTTTGCTGAAACAGGCAAACCGTTATTTTCATCGCATATGCTTGATCTATCAGAAGAGCCAATTGAGGAAAATATCGAAATATCTGCTAAATACTTAGAGCGCATGGCCAAAATGGGCATGACTGTCGAAATCGAATTAGGTGTAACCGGCGGCGAAGAAGATGGTGTTGACAACTCTGATGTAGATAGCTCACGTTTATATACCCAACCCGAGGAAGTTGCTTACGCTTACGAAGAGCTTTCTAAAGTTAGCCACCGTTTTACCATTGCTGCTGCATTTGGTAACGTACACGGTGTTTACAAACCGGGTAATGTTAAATTACAACCGGTTATTTTACACAACTCACAAGAGTTTTTAAAAGAGAAACACAACCTTACAGCCGAGAAACCTATCAACTTTGTATTCCACGGTGGTTCTGGTTCAAGCCAGGAAGAAATTCGCGAGGCGATATCTTACGGTGCCATTAAAATGAATATTGATACAGATATGCAGTTTGCATTTTGGGAAGGCATAAGAGACTATTATCAGGCTAAAGAAGGTTATTTACAAACCCAAATCGGTAACCCTGATGGCGATGATTCTCCAAACAAAAAATATTACGATCCGCGCGTATGGTTACGCAAAGCAGAAGAAACCTTTGTAAAAAGACTTACAGAAGCTTTTGGCGATCTTAACTGTATTGACGTAAACAGCAAATTGTAGCTTTTATTACTACTAATTAGAATAAAAAAGCGCCGATGTTACAACATTGGCGCTTTTTTTTAGTTGTACTGTAAATAAAAAATAGGATGGCTAAAGGAAAAAAAAATTTATTCGAAAGGTTTGCCAATTGGGCAACTGCTGCAACGGGCAGCTCGTCCGCGTTTATAATTGCTATCTGTACCATTATTGTATGGTTAATTACCGGCCCGGTATTTAAATACTCGGATACCTGGCAGTTAATTATTAACACAAGTACCACCATTATCACCTTTTTAATGGTTTTCCTGATCCAAAAATCGCAGAATAAAGATTCAAAGGCCATTCACCTTAAATTGAACGAACTGCTTGCATCGCACCAGGGCGCCAGCAACCGTATGGTTGATATTGAAGACCTTACCGAAAAAGAATTAGATCAGTTGCATAAATTTTATGTGCAATTATCAGACCTGGCCGAGAAAGAGGATGACCTTACCTGTACCCACTCCATAGATGCTGCAGAAGAGAATCACGAAAGTAAGTTATCCGGCTACCGGTCTAAACCACATTACCAGCATGCCCTCAAAAATAGAAGTAAAACAAGTAACTGATCCCGCCGACCTGGATAAAGTATTTGCCGTAAGGCACGAGGTATTTGTATTGGGCCAAAATTGCCCTGCGGACCTGGAGCGCGCCAATGAAGAAGAATCAAACCATTTTTTAGCTACTGTTGATGGTGAACCTGCGGGTGCCTCGCGCTGGCGTAAAACAGCCGATGGTTATAAGTTAGAACGTTTTGCCGTGTTAGATAAATTTCGCGGTATGGGTGTAGGGCAGGTCCTGGTAAAAGCCGTGTTGGCAAATCTGCCGGCTGATGCCGATTACATCTACCTCAACTCGCAGATACCGGCTATTGGTTTGTACGAAAAATTTGGTTTTGAAAAAACAGGACCGGAGTTTACGGAAGCAGGCATAAGGCATTATAAGATGGTGAAGAAGTAAATAAGAACATTAAAACCAATAATATTTGTTAAATTTAAAATTTGAAGAATTTAATTCTGTTTTAATCTTAAAAATAAACAATAGTTTGTATTTTGCATGGGCAATATTTTCTGAAACCCATGAACAGAATAGACTTCAAGATCGCATTCAGAACCTTTTTAAAAGGGAAATGGTATAATATTTTAAATATTACCGGCTTAGCTTTAGGCCTGGCCGCATTTATTTTTGTTACCCTTTATGTTGATAACGAAACCAGTTACGACAAATGGAACAAAAACTATAATCGCATATTTTTAGTAGAAAGGGAGATGCCCAATGGCCCATCGCCTTACACGCCCGGTTTGTTAGCAGCGGCCATAAAAAGCCAATGCCCGGAGGTGGAAGAAACAGGCAGAACAAACACCGCATTGTTCCAAATCCCCTTTTATACATCATCAGGCAGGTTTTTGATCAAGAAATGGGTTGGGGCCGATTATTCCATCGCTAAAATATTAGGCATCAAACCTAAGGGCTTTAAATTAAGTCCGAATGGCACTACCCCTACCACTTTGCTATCAAAAGAAACATCTGCTGCGCTTTTTCCGGGCAATAGGGATGTTATCAATAAAACGGTTAATATGATATCCCGATCGGGCATGCCGTTTACCGTGGCCGGGGTAGTAGAGGATGTACCCGGTAATACCAATTTTAAATTTGACTGTATTGGGTTTTCGGAAGATATCACATCGGGAAAGGACCAGAGTTACGCTACGCAGATATATCAAACCTATTTACTGGTAAAGCCGGGTGCCGATATCAGCCAGCTTTCACAAAAGATAGATAAGATCTACAAAAAAGAGGCATTGGCAGATACCAGCCGGGTTGCCAGGGAAGCAATAAACCTGGCGGGCAATTCATCTATCTACTTAGATCCTTTAGAAAACCTGCATTTAAAGCCGCACTATGGCTCGCATGTTAGTAACCAGATAGTGCAGGGGCTTATCGTACTCGCCATCATCATTCTGATGGTAACCGGCATTAATTTTACTAACCTGTATATCTCTCAGGCCAACAAACGCTCTAAAGAAGTCGGCATTAAAAAAGTGAACGGTATTGTAAAAAGCAAAATAGCGTTCCAGTTTATGCTGGAGATCTTTTTGCAATGCTGTGTTGCGCTGCTTATTGCCTTGGTAATGGTAGTTATAGGCTTGCCGTACTTTAATCAGTTATTAAAGGTAAACCTGCTCATTTCCGGCATTAACATAACTGTAATAGCACAGTTGGTTGTTACTTTAGTAATGCTAACCTTATTGGCGGGTATTTACCCGGCTTTGGTGATGGCCAGCTTTAAACCTACTGATGTGTTAAGGGGGGACATGCTCTCTGACGGTGGCAAGCTTTCCTGGGTACGAAATGCCATAACTGTGCTGCAGTTTACCTTTGCCATAGTTTTTGTGGTAACCCTCATCGTTATTAACCAGCAGGTTACCTATATGAAAACCGAGGATGCCGGTTTTACAGCCAAGCAGGTGGTTTATATAGATAACCTGGGATTGTATAATAGCCCCGGAAAATTCGGACCGGTTCGAAACCGCATTAAAGCAATCCTCGGGGTAAAAAATGTTACAGTTGTTTCTAACGTGCCGGGTGGTATAGTGCCTGTTTCTAACGATTATACTGTTCAAAATAAAGCGGTATCCATGAACACCATAGGTGTTGATTATGAATACTTTGAAACATTAAATATCAAATTAAGCGAAGGCCATACTTTTTCACCACTGTATGCTACAGATTCTACCAATGCAGTTATTAATGAGGCGGCAGCAAAACGTTTAGATCTAAAAAAACCTATTGGTGCGACTATAAATGGCTGTGGCAGCGTATATAAAATAATAGGTGTAACCAAAGATGTAAAAGCCTATGGATATGAAGAGAACATCCAGCCCACCATTTATTTAATGAACAACCATTGCGGCTTATCAAAAACACAAATTATGATCAGTGCTGAAAATAAGGCCATACCCGGGATGCTATCTGCCTTAAACAGCCAATGGAGTGATATCAACAAACTGGATGGCGATAATTTTAATTATCACTTTTTGGATGAATTGTATGGGCAGCTGTTTGTGAAGCAAGAGCAATTACAATCTGTGCTGATGATATTTTCTATTCTGGCCATATTTATTGCTTCGTTGGGCTTCTTTGCTTCTGCGGCAAATGCCATCCGCTTGCGGATGAAAGAAATTGCGATCCGCAAAGTATTTGGTGCAGGCGGCGAGCAGATCATGCTGATATTAAGCAAGCCATTTTTCTTTATCGTGTTAATAGCTAATGCTATTGCCTGGCCTGTTTCTTTTTTAATAACCGATAAATGGTTGCAAACCTTTGCTTATCGTATCCATATTTCGATAACACCATTTGCCGTCGCTTTGGTTGTATCGGTGGCTATCGTGGTACTTACGGTTTGTTTGCAAATTATGAGGGCTGTCAGGTTTAACCCTGCAGTTAAATTGAAGGTATAGCTGGCGCTGTTATCTAAAAAGAAACTATTTTATACCAAATATTTTATTTGAATACTCCATAGCTTCGCCCAGTTTGTCCAGATCAAGCCCCAGGTTGATGTTTTGATGCAGCAGGAATGCTATGAGGTTTTCGGTAGCTATGTTGCCTGTAAGGTCATCTTTAGCCATTGGGCAGCCACCGTATCCTTTTAGGGCCGCATCAAACTTGGTGCAACCACTCTCATAGGCTGCGGCTATCTTTTCCTGCCAGGTATCAGGGGTAGAATGCAGGTGAAGGCCAAATTCAGTAATTTCTGATAAACCGGTTAGGGCAGGGTACAAGCTAACGATCTGCTCTGGTGTTGCTATGCCGATAGTATCAGATAGCGCAATATAACCAATTCCCTCATCTATCATTTTTTGTGCCCAATGCTGTACGATATCATTGCTCCAGGCATCCCCGTAAGGGTTACCAAAGCCCATTGATAGGTAAATAAGCAGGCTTTTATTGTGGGTGCCACATAAATCATTAATACGTTTAACGTTATCAAATGCTTGCTCAATATTAGTGTTGGTATTACGTAGTTGGAACGTTTCTGAAACAGAGAAGGGGTAACCCAAAAAATGTATCTCCGGATGCATAACAGCATCCTCCGCGCCGCGATAATTGGCTATAATGGCTAGCAGCTTTGTTTGTGTGCTGCTCAGGTCAAGTTTGCTTAAAAGTTCGGCTGTATCGCGCATTTGGGGAATAGCCTTTGGCGATACAAAACTTCCAAAATCGATCGTGTTAAAACCTACCTGTAAAAGCAGGTTTATATATTGGGCTTTCACATCAGTAGGCACAAAGTTAGTCAGGCCCTGCATGGCATCACGCGGGCATTCTGTTATTTTTATATGCTCGGCCATTGTTTAGTCGGGTTTAGATACTTGCTCTCCTTTTTGTACCAGTTCTTCACGTTCAAAGTTACGTATAATCAGCCGGCTGCCACCATTGTATGTAACGTAGCTGGCTATCCAGTTAATAAACACAATAACACGGTTACGGCCACCCATCAGCGATATTAAATGTATAAACATCCATATCAGCCAGGCAAAAAATCCCTGGAATTTTAATTTGCCCAAATCTGCAATAGCTTTATTGCGCCCTATAGTTGCTAAAGACCCTTTATCATTGTACTTAAACGGAACAGTTGATTCGCCTTTAACAAGCCGCGCAATATTTTTACCTGTAGCTTCTCCCATCTGTATAGCTACTTGTGCTACACCCGGGTGCCCCTTAGGTGTTTCTGGTGTAATCATTGCTGCCACGTCGCCAATGGCAAATATGTTACTGCTGCCTACCAGGCGGCAAATGGTATCTACCTTAATGCGGTTGCCACGCTCTATGCTATCTTTAGAGATACCGTCGGGCACAACACCCATTACCCCGGCAGACCATATTACGTTTTTAGTAAGGATGCTTTTGCCACCTTCAAATTTAATTTCGTGACCATCATAACTTTCCACCTTAACGTTTAGCAATACTTCTACCCCCATTTTGTGCAGGTACTCTTCGGCGGCTTTTGAACCTTCGTCAGAAAAGGGCCCTAGTACCTTGGGTAAAAAGTCTACCAGGTATACTTTCATTTCTTCTTTTACCAGTTCGGGATAATCTTTATTAAGCACATGGTTACGCAACTCTGCCAGGGCGCCTGCAAGCTCTACACCGGTAGGCCCGGCACCAACCAATACAAATGACAGGTAGGGTGTGCGATCGTCCTTAGAAGGCTTTAAAATGGCTTCCTCCAGGTTCTGCAGTACCATGTAGCGCAGGTTTAATGCCTCGGGGATAGATTTCATGGGCATGGCGTAATGCTCAATATCTTTGTTGCCAAAAAAATTGGTTGTAGAACCCGTGGCTATTACCAAATAGTCGTAAGGTATGTCACCGATTTCTGTTACTACCGTATTTCTTTCAGGATAGATGCCTGTTACCTCGGTGTTGCGGAACCGCAGGTTTTTTTGCCCTTCAAAATTTTTACGTAGCGAGAACGCGATAGATTCAGCCTCTAAGCTGCCTGTGGCAACCTGGTACAGTAGGGGCTGAAAGGTGTGGTAATTATGTTTATCTATCAGGATAACCTCTACCGGTTTATCTGCTAACTGTTTAGCTACCTGCAGGCCGCCAAAGCCGCCGCCTATAATTACTACGGTTGGGAATTTTGATTGATCAGTAAAGGCCATGAGCAATTGTATATTTATTGTTTGAGTAAAAGCCCCCTCTAAATACGCTGAAGGAAAACTTTCCAAAGCATCCTTTTACGTGCAGCCCTTCTTTCATAGAAAGGTTACGGAGGGGCATTATAGTTGTTAAACAAAAAAGGCTCCAAATGTTCTTTGGAGCCTTTAAATTTTATTTTGAGATGATTTTTATTTCAGGTCTTTTTTTCCAAAGTCGATGATAACCGGTGAGGCTACACAGATTGATGAATAAGTACCAAAAAGTACACCAATTAATAATGCGAATGAGAAACCACGGATAACATCGCCACCAAAGATGAACAATATCACCAATATCAATACTACCGTAAATGCAGTAATGATGGTACGGCTTAGCGTGTTATTAATAGCGTGGTTAATTACCACTTTAGGGTCATCCGTTTTAGCATGGTGATGATCCAGGAACTCGCGGATACGGTCAAACACTACCACGGTATCGTTAATTGAATAACCAATAACGGTAAGCAATGCGGCGATAAAAGCCTGGTCGATATCTAAAGAGAACGGAAGGATATCTTTAAATAACGAGAAGAAGGATAATACCAGTAACGAATCGTGCACGGTAGCGATCATAGCACCAAGGCTAAACTGCCATTTACGGAATCTAATTAGGATATAAGCAGAAATAACAATAATAGCCAGTATGATAGTCCATTTAGCTGAAGCTTTAACCTCATTGGCAATAGTAGCTTCTACTTTTTGGTGGCTTAATATGTTTTTGTCGTTAATCTTTGTTGCCGGGTTAGCCGCCAATGCTTTGATCAACGCTGCCTGTACTCTTTCGTCAGCATTTGGCGTATTGTCATTGATCATGTAGTTGGTGTTGATACTGATCTTGTCTGTACCATAAGTTTTAACTTCGGTACCACGGCCAAGCGTAGCATCAACTGCATCGTGTACCTGCTCGGTAGTAACCGGCTGGTTAAACTTAATTACGTAAGTATGGCCACCACCAAAGTCTACACCATAGTTAAAGCCACGGGTAAACATAGATATTAAACCTGCAATGATGAATATACCAGAGAAGGCGTAAAATTTAAAGCGGTTTTTAACAAAGCCGTAGTTAGCGTTTTTAAAGGTATGTGAGCTCCAAGGGCGAGAGAAGGTAATGTCCCAGCCTTTTTCAAGCATGTATTCAAATATCAATCTCGATATCAATAACGAACAGAACAAAGTAGTAACGATACCGATCATTAAGGTAGTGGCGAAACCTTGTATCGGGCCCGAGCCAAATAAGAACAGGATAACACCTGTTAAGAATGTACTGATGTTGGCATCAAGGATAGAAGGTAAAGCATGTTTAAAACCATCGGCAACCGCTATACGGATAGATTTGCCTAAGCCAAGCTCTTCGCGTACACGCTCATAAACCAATACGTTAGCATCAACAGCTACACCTAAAATTAAGATGATACCGGCTATACCAGGCAGTGTTAACACGGCACGGATACTTACCAATACACCCATCAGGAAGAATACGTTGATCAATACAGCTACCACAGCTACGGTACCTGCACGTTTGTAGTAAGCTACCATGAAGATCAGGATAACCACTAAACCTAAGATACAAGACAATAAACCTGCGCTGATAGCTTCCTGACCTAATGACGGGCCAACAACAGCCTCGCCAATGATACGGGCAGGTGCCGGCAAACGGCCTGCTTTTAATACGTTGGCTAAATCTTTAGTGTCTTCTTGTGTAAAGTTACCACCAGAGATAGAAGATACACCGCCAGAAATTTCATTTTGAACGTTAGGGGCAGAGTAAACGTTATCATCTAACACAATAGCAATGGCCTGTTTGTTGGCACCTGCAGAAGCTTCGGCAGTAACAGTTTTCCATTTTTGGGCACCTTGTGCATTCATGTACATGGTAACTTCAAAGCCTCCTTTTTGCTGATCAACATCGGCGCGGGCGTCGTTGATAACATCGCCGGATAACACAGGGCCGTTTTCGGCACCCGCAAGTTTAATGGCGTAAAGTTCAAATATTTTAGTGCCTTTCTCTGGTTTTACACCCCAAAGAAATTTCATGTTACGCGGGATAACAGATTGGATATCGGCACTGCGCAGGTAGTTGTTAACCTTAGCCGTATCTTTTTGCGCTGAACGGCCTACAATAGGGCCCGGTGCCAGTTGCGGTTGCCCATCCTGGCCCTGGTATACTGTTGGTGCTAACACGGCAAATAACGGAGCCTGGTCTGCCAGTTGGCTTTTATTGTTTAAGCCTGCAGAATCTTTCGCGGTATTATTTTTTAATTTGTTGATTAAAGAGTTTGCCTGTTTTGCCGCACCGGTAGAATCTTTTGGAGCCAGTGTTGCAGTTTGGGTAGCTTTAGCAGTATCTGCCTTTACCGTGTCCTTTTTAGCTGTTTTGTTTTTAGCAGCGATAAGGCCGTTAATGTTGTTTAACAAACCATAAACTTCGGTATTATCAAAAGTTTGGTAAAACTCTAATTTGGCAGATCCTTGTAAAAGTTTACGAACACGTTCCGGCTCTTTTACACCAGGTAGTTCAATTAAGATACGGTTGGTGCTTTTTTGCAACTGTATGTTTGGCTGGGTTACACCAAACTGGTCGATACGGGTATGTAGTACTGTGTATGATTGTTGTACTGCCGTATTCGCCTGGTCTTTAAGATAAGCTTCAACATCGCTGTTTGACGAATTGAATTTTAGTTTATCCTGGTTGTTGCTGTTTGCAAAAATGGCAGCAAGTTTTGCATTAGGCGCCAGTTTCTCGTATTCGTCAACAAAAAGTGTAATGTAATCCTTTTGCTCAGTAACGCTTCTTTTTTCTGCATTAGTTAAAGCTTGGGTAAATACTACATCCTGGTTGTTGTTAGATAGCGAGGTAACCAGTTCACGTAACGAAATTTGCATCGTAACGTTCATACCACCCTTTAGATCCAAACCCAGGGCAAGTTCCCTGTCAAGGCAGTACTGGTAAGTGTGGCCAAACACCGGGTACACCGGCAATGTAGAAACAGAATCGAGATAGGCTTTTTCCCTTTCAGGATTACCCTTTGAATACACTTTGGCATCGTTCTCAACTTTGTGGGCCACCCATGTAAAAGAAAGCTGGTACAAGCACACAACAGCCAGCAGAATGGCGAAAAATTTAATAACCCCTTTACCTTGCATCGCGAATTAAATATGTAATTAATTAGTTTATAAGCATTTTAAATAAGACGGCAAATCTAATAAAATTTCACAAGCATGAAATTTTTAATTGAAACAAAATAATCCGGGTTTTTGTTACCGCCGGTTTAGTGTAATAAATGAATAAGGAAGCGGGTTTTGCTCGTCCGGCTCAAAGTACTCACGGCTTGCTTCATCCCATTTCAGGTAATCAATTTCAGGGAAGAAAGTATCGGCCTCAAAATCCTTATGGATAATGGTCAGGTAAATTCGGTCGGTTTTATCCATAGCCTGTCGATAGATCTCGGCACCGCCGCCAATAAATACCTCATCGTCGTGCGCGCAAAGTGCCAGGCCTTCATCAATTGATTTTACAACCTCGCAACCGGGTATCTGTATATCCTGCCGGGTAACCACAATATTGCGGCGGTTTGGCAATGGCTTACCAACCGACTCGTAGGTTTTACGCCCCATAATAATAGTGCGGCCGGACGTGATCTCTTTAAAATGTTTCAAGTCTTTTGGCATGTGCCAAAGGAGTTGGTTGTTTTTGCCTATAGCGTAGTTTTGAGCTATGGCTACTATGATGGAAATTGTCATTGGTCGACGTTAAAAAGAAATCTGTTAAAAAGATAATCTAAGTTAGGTGAATTAGGAATCGGCAAGTTTTTGAAGTAATTTTCTGTCATCTTGGATAATCTGATCAACCAACTCTTGATGTGTAGCTTTACGAAAATCTTTTAGTAGAAATAACGCTTTAGGAAATATGTTTTCCTGTAGTTGGTCAACTATTATGTTAATTTCTTGTTTAATATCGTCAACGTTCATATTAACAAATTTACTAAACATCAAGCTAAACAGCAACCACTCCTTTAATGTGCGGGTGCGGGTCATAATTCTCCAGTGTAAAATCTTCAAACTTAAAATCGAAGATGCTTTTTACATCCGGGTTTATCTTCATGGTAGGCAGTGGGCGAGGGTCGCGGCTTAATTGCAGTTGCGCTTGCTCCAGGTGGTTGTTGTAAATATGGGCGTCGCCAAACGTGTGTATAAAGTCGCCATAGTCCAGGTCGCATACTTGGGCCATCATCATGGTGAGCAACGCATATGATGCAATGTTGAAAGGCACCCCCAAAAATATATCGGCACTGCGCTGGTAAAGCTGGCAGGATAACTTACCTCTTGTTTCGCCTTTTGATGGATCTGCAGGCTGCACATAAAACTGAAATAAGCTATGGCATGGTGGCAGGGCCATCTGGTTAACATCCGCAACGTTCCAGGCCGATACCATGATGCGGCGCGAGTCGGGATTGTTCTTGAGTTGCCCCACTACCTGGGTGATCTGGTCAATGTGGCCGCCATCGGGTTTTGGCCAGCTGCGCCACTGGTAGCCATATACCGGGCCCAGGTTACCGTTCTCATCGGCCCACTCGTCCCAAATGCGCACGCCATTATCTTTCAGATATTGAATGTTAGTATCGCCGGTTAAAAACCAGATCAGCTCATGGATAATAGATTTCAGATGCAGTTTTTTGGTGGTTACCATTGGGAAACCATCTTGCAGGTTAAAACGCATTTGGTAGCCAAAAACACTTAAGGTGCCCGTACCGGTGCGGTCATGCTTTTGCGCTCCGTTCTCCATCACATGCTGCATCAGGTCGAGGTACTGTTTCATTTTTATTTATTGATTGGATGAGTATTTAATAGTGAGCGTTAAAACCAGCAAGAACCATTCTCCCAATCAACTACTCACCATTCACTTTTATAAATCAGTACAAATAAAAATAATCTATTTTTGGTATCCTACTGATGTGCATAAATACATGTAGTGTTAATTGAATTTTGATGATAGTTTTCCCCAACGCAAAAATAAACTTTGGCCTAAATATTACCGCCCGCCGGCCCGATGGTTACCATGACCTGGAAACCGTTTTTTATCCTGTTAAAATTAACGATGTGCTGGAGGTGGTAGAGGCCGATAAACTGAGCTTCGAATCATCCGGTTTAGACATCCCCGGCAGGCTGGAAGATAACCTTTGTATCAAGGGTTACCACTTGCTAAAAAAAGATCACGACCTACCGCCGGTAAAGATCCACTTGCAAAAAAATATTCCGATAGGCGCGGGGCTTGGCGGTGGCTCTGCGGATGCCGGATTTTTTATTAAACTGATGAACGATAACTTTGCGCTCGGACTGTCTGACGATAGGATGGAAGACTATGCCCGGTTGCTTGGTGCCGACTGTGCTTTCTTCATCCGCAATAGGCCGGTGTTTGCCTTTGAGAAGGGTGATGAGTTTGAACCCATCAATTTAGACCTATCTGCCTACAAAATTGTTTTGGTGATGCCTGATGAGCATGTATCAACTGCAGAGGCGTACAGAGGCGTAAAACCTGCGCCGGTTAAGGAAACCCTATACGACCTGGTAAAAATGCCCCTTACAGCATGGAGAGGGCAGATCAAGAACGATTTTGAGCACCATATCTTCCGCGATCATCCTGTTATACGTGGCGTAAAAGCAGAACTGTATGAGCATGGCGCCATATACGCAAGTATGAGCGGGAGTGGGGCATCTGTTTTTGGCATTTTCGAGAACACCCCAAACCTGGATGCCATGAAAGAATATTACCAGGTTTTTGAAAATGTGTAAGACCGGGTAGGGCGGCGTAAGCCTCTAATCTCACAACTCGATTCTCCTATCAGCGTAGTATCTAATCTTTGCTGATGTAATCCCTGTCTTCATCACTTAGTGTATTTTTGTCTTCATCGGCGTGTAGCTCATCATAGTGCTCGCCGATGTTGTACTTTTTATTTTTGGGGCGGGCAACCAGCACGCCCAAAATAAACCCGCCTACCGCGACCGCTGTAAGCACCCCCACCTTTGACATATACACCGTGCTAAACAAAAGCGTGAATTTTACCTCGTCGGTATTTTGCATAATTACTACGGTAAGCAGCACTACAATTACAAGTGCCAAAATGGTTCTGATGCTCATGGTTATCTGTCCTTGATTTGGTTTCTACAATATGCGCTTTTTAAATGTTTTTTAAAAATGGCAAAATCAAACGGTGTTTAAAATGTAAAAAGCCGGCGTTGCCATTTGCCGGAATCAAGAACACGGCCCGGCCACCATAACAGTGTTGACCATTCTCCATGATCTTTCATTGGGTCGATCATGATGGCAGAGATCGGCCTCCCGGATATCGCTTTCAAATTGGCTGAGAGTACCCGCTTTGTAAGGCCGGAGCTGAAAGGTGTCCACGTTATTTTTAAGCCTGATTTTTTCCCTCAAAATTCAATTCTGTATACAGGATTGCTACTCCTTGCAATTTATACAAAATCTTTATTCTCACTTTCAATACACCTTAACTCAAAATAGTGATTGTTTTAGCAAAGCAAATTTTTTGGTTAAGTTACAAGTTATAATAATCTCATTTTTAAGTTAATATGTGTCTTATTATTCGCCAAAAAATTAAAATGCTATTATTATTAGTATTTGTAAAATTTAGGAATTGTATAATGTTCAATTATATGTTCATTTAAAATTTATAAATATCTGATTATTAATATTATATAGTTATTATATTAATGTTAAATACATCTGTTTTATTGAAATATAGCTTGTGCTATCCCTTGTTTAAAAATAAAGTTGTTATATGATTTAGATACACTAACTGATTTTTTAATTTGGCCTGTAATCGCTCTAAATTATTTGCGCGGGGAATAACAGGGGGAAAAATGAGAGTGGCTTAAAAGGGCTAAAAATGCCTTAGGTTTTGAGGTGCACTTTACCCCTACTCTGCGTTATTTGAGTGGAGGAATCTGAGATCAACCCAGAAAATGAAGGGCAAAAAAAATTAGCGGTTACGGCGTTTAGCCACCTGCTTTTGAGCAACAGGAAAAAGGAAGATAGTAGATAAAATAATTACCGAACCCACCCAAAAGCCAACCGACATTTTATTCATATCGCCAAAAAAAAGGAAGGCCATAATGATGCCGTAAACAGGCTCCAGGTTGGTGATGAGGGCCACGCGGAAGGCCGAAAGTTCGCGCATTACAGATACCCCTGCAACGTAGGCAAGGGATGTACACACCGTGCCCAACAAAAATAAATAACCAAGGTCTGCCGCTTTTGGGATAACAAAAATGCTGGTGCCACCGGTTGCTAATAGGTATAAGGTTATCCATAAAAAGGCACCTGATAATTCATAAAATGCGATAACTGGAGCTTCGTGATGCTTAACCTGGCGGCCATTTATGATAGAAAAAAGACTGGCTAAAACAGCACTGATAAGCCCGGCTATGATACCCTTAGTGTATTGTGTTTCGAATTTAAAAATTAGGATAATGCCGATGATGATAAAAACGCCGGCCACAATTTCCATTTTTGAGATGCGTTTTTTGTTAATGAGCGGCTCAAAAATAGCGGTAAAAAGTGTGATGGATGACAGGCAAACCAGCGTTACCGGCACTGTAGAAAGCTTGATAGAAGCGAAGAAAAGTACCCAGTGGCCGCCTACCAAAGCGCCTGTAAATACCAATTTTAAGGCTGTATTCAGGCTTAATTTGAAGGCTGTTTTGTTGAATTTAAAGTATAAAAATAACGAGAGACTGGCAATTAGCACCCGGTACCAAACCAAATTTACCGCCGAAATTGAAATTAATTGACCCAAAATTCCGGTGAAACCCCATACAAAAACGGTGAAATGGAGAATAATTAAGTTCTTATTGAGACCATTTTTCGTCCCTGAAACGTCTTTTTTAGGATCTGAAACGCCGTTAGTTGTACCGGAATTAGCGCCTGTGTGGGCCATTATTTTGGTGCTTTAATGATTAAGATATACCCTAGTATCCCGAAAATAACGTTAGGAATAAGTACTGCAATAAGGGGAGGGAAACCGCCTTTTATGGCAAAAACCAGGGCAAATTTGTTTACAACAATGTAAGTAAAGCAGATAAAAATACCGATGCCCAGGGGCAAACCAACCCCGCCACGCACCTTACGGGAGGCTATGGCAACCCCAATACAAGTGAGTACAAAGGACGATAATGGCTCTACAAAACGGCGGTATTTTTCGAATTTCATGTCTACCACAACGCCTGTGCTGCGTATCATTTCCTTCTCAATTCCCTGGTTCAAGGTGGATAAACTCATAGCCCCATAGATGTTGCTAACCACGTTATCGTGGGCTTCAAAGTCTACCGGGCGCATGTCTAAAACGGTATCTAAGTTAGGCAAATTCATCTTTAAAGATTCCTTTAAACCGTTCACATATCTAATGGTTGGGGAGTTGATTGTCCACCTTGTTTTAACCGAATCAAACTTGATGCTGGTGGCTGTTAATTTCTCTTTCAGCTCATCGCCATCAAACTTTTCGAGGGTAAAATTATACCCGGTTTGCAGGCTTGGATCATAGCTTTGCAGGTACACAAACGTATGTTTATCCAGCTGGATGTGTACTTCGCTTTTAGACGGATCATCGTTTTTAAAGAAGTGCGCACTCTCAAAAGTTACCTTTAATTTATTGGTATAAGGCAGCAAATAAAGGTTAGCAAATAGCGATACCGTAAATATTAAACCTGCCGATAATGCATAAGGCCTAAGAAACCTGTAGAAGCTGGCCTTACTGGTTAAAATAGGTACAATTTCGGTTTGGTTAGCCATTTTGGCCGTGAAGAATATAACCGCCAAAAAGTTAATTAATGGCGATAAAAGCATCAGGTAAAACGGAATAAAGCCTGCATAATATACAAATACAATGTCATGCAGGGAGGCGTTATCACCCAAAAAGTTATCCAGGTGTTCAGATATATCAAACACTACAGATATCACCATAAATATACCCAGTGTAAACACAAAAGTGCCCAGGTACTTCCTGATGATATAGGAATCAATAATGGTTAAATACTTATCTAAAAAGCGCTTCATTTATAATCTTTGGCCTAATCTGGTCACCATAACTTTCTTCCAGTCGTAAAACTCGCCGGTAATGATTTTATTGCGCGCTTCGTTAACTAACCACAAGTAAAAGTGCAGGTTATGCAAGGTAGCAATTTGCGCACCTAACATTTCGCCGCTGTGTATTAAATGCCTTAAGTAGGCTTTTGTGTAAACCGTATCGGCAAAAAGGTCGCTATCTGCTTCAATGGGCGAAAAATCGTTCTTCCACTTCTCGTTTTTGATATTGATGATGCCGTTTTTAGTGAAAAGCATACCGTTACGTGCGTTACGGGTAGGCATCACGCAATCAAACATATCAATACCTAAGGCAATGTTTTCTAAGAGGTTAACAGGTGTACCTACGCCCATTAAATAACGTGGTTTATGCTCGGGCAGTATATTACAAACTACCTCTGTCATGGCATACATTTCTTCGGCGGGTTCACCTACCGACAGGCCGCCTATGGCGTTACCTTCGCGCTCAAAAGATGCAATAACTTCTGCCGAACGTACCCGCAGATCTTTATAAACAGACCCCTGCACAATAGGGAACAGCGTTTGGCTGTAGCCATATTTAGGTTCGGTAGTATCAAAGCGGTTGCAGCAGCGTTTAAGCCAGCGGTGCGTCATCTCTATAGAACGTTTGGCGTAGTTATACTCGCAAGGGTATGGGGTACATTCGTCAAACGCCATAATAATATCGGCACCAATTATGCGCTGGATATCCATTACATTCTCCGGTGTAAACAGGTGTTTTGAGCCATCCACATGCGAGCGGAACGTTACACCTTCTTCCTTTATCTTACGTACTTCGGTAAGCGAATATACCTGGTAACCACCGCTATCAGTTAAAATCGGTCCTTCCCAACCATTAAATTTGTGCAGTCCGCCGGCTTGTTCAATGGTATTTAAACCCGGGCGCAGGTATAAATGGTAGGTATTACCTAATATGATCTGGGCCTTAATATCATCCTTAAGCTCGCGCTGATGTACTGCTTTTACCGTGCCGGCTGTGCCAACAGGCATAAAAATAGGCGTTTGTATAACCCCGTGGTCGGTAGTAAGCTCGCCTGCGCGTGCTTTTGACAGGGGATCTTGTGCTGTTAAATTAAATTTCATTTATCGGGCAAAATTAACAAAACCGTTTGGCATTGGGTATGGTTAATTGATGGATTGTTAGATTGTTGTGATGGAGGTTATTATGAGCGTAGCACGGCAACCTCCCTTAAAGCATATTGGGCATACCGAATCAGAATATGTTGGCTAATAGTTGTCTGTTAGGAATGGCAGTGTGCTTTAGTTGGTTATAATTATCATCTACAAGTACACACATAAGCTCCATAATACACCTCCAAGTTATACCTTATATAGTACTCGCTTTTCTCGCTGATTTTTAACAAATTTGCACCTTATCATTGAGGGGTTTGGAAGCGTATATTCAAGAGGCGTTATTTGTTCTGTTTCAACTATGTTTTATTGTACAGTTGTACTATTTGCTAAGCAATCATAGCAGGCTTACCCGCTATAAACCTGTTGATGAATTGCCGGCCCCGTCTGTCCCTATTTCGGTAATTATAAGCGCCCGTAACGAAGCGCGTAACTTAACCGAAAATCTGCCCTACATACTTCAGCAAAACTACCCTAATTACGAAGTGGTAGTAATTAACGATTGCTCGTCTGATGAATCAGATCTGATACTGCTGGATATTCAGCGCGAGTTTGCGCACCTTAAAGTGGTAACCATTACCGAGCATGCCCGCTATAAAACAGGCAAAAAATTTGCGCTTACCTTGGGTATAAAAGCAGCCAAACACGAGCATCTTTTGTTTACCGACGCCGATTGTAAGCCAGCCACCTTAAACTGGATAACCCGAATGGCAGCCGGCTTTACAGGCAATACAGCTATAGTTTTGGGTTATTCGCCCTATACGCGTACCAGCAATTTCCTTAACCCGTTTATTCGTTTTGAAACCTTAAAAACCGCTATTAATTACCTGTCTGCAGCTTTAACAGGTAATGCTTATATGGGTATTGGCCGAAATTTAGCTTACACTAAAACCCTGTTTTTTAACGCCAAAGGCTTTGCATCGCATATGCATGTACTATCTGGCGATGATGATTTATTTGTAAACCAAAACGCTACTGCCGATAATACAGCGATTGAAATTCACCCCGATACCTTTATTTATACCGACGCAAAAACTACTTTAAGTGGCTGGTTCAGGCAAAAAAAACGCCACATGGGGGTAGGGAAGTTGTACAAAAATAAACATAGGCGCATGCTAAGTTTCGATGCGGTTAGCGGCTTTTTGTTTTACGTTTTATTTATATTGTGCCTGGTATTCAAATTTGAACCATTATTAGCTATAGGTGTTATTGTTTTTAGATGGGCTTTACAGTTAATGGTATATAATAAGGTATTTAAACGATTAGATTGCGGCGATTTGGTATGGTCATTGCCGTTTTTCGATATGATATATTATATATATTTAAATGTGTTTGGTTTGATTGGTACCTTTATTAAAACCACCAGATGGAAGTAAATAAGAATTTTACCGAGAATGCAAAGAACGATTTTTACCTGGTTGTAAAGGCAAGGGAGGGGAACCAAAAGGCCTATGCCGACCTGATGCACCGCTATAAAGATTCGATTTACTTTATGGTGCTGAAGATGGTTAACAATAAGGAGGATGCCAACGATCTTACGGTAGAAACCTTTGCCAAAGCATTCGAAAAGCTGGAAAAATACCAGCCCGAATATGCTTTTAGCACCTGGCTTTTTAGAGTGGCTACTAATAATTGTATAGATTTTATCCGCAAAAAGAAGCTGAATACCCAATCTATACATGGCATGATGGATGAGGATGGCGACGAAAAACCGCTTCAAATAAAGTCGGATGTGCTGAATCCCGAAGAATCATCTATTAAAAAACAACAAACAGAAGAACTTAAACTATTGATAGAAAGCCTACCTATACGTTACCGTAACCTGATAACGCTGCGCTATTTCGACGAATTATCTTACGAGGAGATAGCCCAGCAGCTTGATTTGCCCCTGGGCACTGTAAAAGCACAGTTATTTAGGGCAAGGTTCCTGTTAGGCAATATCATTAACCGCCATAATAAGGATGACATCTGATATCCTGCTTAAATACTTCCCCGAGATTACCCCTGCACAGCAAGCACACTTTGCCCAGTTGCAGGACCTGTACACTTTATGGAACAGCCAGATCAACGTAATATCCCGCAAGGATATTGATCTGCTTTATGAACGCCACGTGCTGCACTCGTTAGGTATTGCTAAAGTGATGGCCTTTTTACCCGGCGAAAGCGTGCTGGATGTAGGCACCGGCGGTGGTTTCCCGGGCATACCGCTGGCAATATTATTCCCCGATACCAACTTCCATTTGGTAGACTCGATAGGTAAAAAAATAAAGGTGGTTACCGAAGTGGCTGCCGCTTTGGGCCTTAAAAACGTAAAGGCCACCCATGCCCGTGCCGAAGAAATTAAGCAGCAGTTTGATTTTGTGGTATCCCGCGCGGTTACCCAATTGAAGGATTTTTATCCGTGGGTAAAGGGTAAGTTCAGCAAAAAAAGTAATAATAAATTACCTAACGGAATACTGTATTTAAAAGGCGGGGACCTTACACAAGAAATTGCCGACGCGGGTTTAGCCGTTCAGCAATATCATCTCAAAGACTACTTTGAGGAGGAGTTTTTTGAAACCAAGCAGGTTATCTACGTAAAGGGATAATAGACCTGCCGGATATATTAGCTTAAATCTAACATCTGTCGCCCTTTTTTAGCTGATAGCTTTTATCAAATGGAAATATGATGCGTTTTACCGACAGCGTGCGATCTATCAATTCATTCATGGCTGTTTGTTTCACGGCTGCATTAGACTGAGGCGTTTTAGTTGATTTATTACTGGCTTTTGGCTCAGCTGCCGGTACAGATTCTATCTCTATTGCCGGTACTTTTGCTGCTTTTTTAGGTGCAGGAGGCGGCGGTGGCGGCATGCGTTTTTGTACAGGTGGAGCAGGTGGCGGCGGGGGTGGCATCAACTTTTTACGCTGGGCATCTGTTAAGCCTAGAACCTGTACCTCACCCACATAATTAGAAGCGTTAGTAACAGAAGGTTTTGGGAAACTAACACCATCAACCCCGGGTATAATAAAATTTACGCCTAATATATAATCGCCGGCTTTATCTTTAATTTTACCACGGTAGGCATTGGCCGATGCTAGTATGGCATCATCAAAACTTGTTCTGGATTTTCCTGATAATCTTACATTGCTAACCGTTCCGCTGCCATCCACATGGAAGTTGATAATAAGGCCACCTTGGTTTTTGCCTGCTATAGCATCTTTAGGGTACACGGTTTTAATATTTATATAACGCCCAAAATCCTGGAATGATTCTTTTAGCATAGTTGGAGGTGGGGGCGGCGGCAGTTTGTTGGTATCTTGCTTAGCATCCGCTTTGATAGCCATGGGCACCTGCATTTTGGTTTTTCTATCTACCTCTATCACCTCAACCTCTATTTTGCGTACTTTTTTGATATACGCGATATCTGCATCGGTAATAGTGGCCGCCAAATACGTTTTTTTAATGCCGTTTTCGGTGAACGACAGGTTATCCGAGTAGGCGGTTATATCCTTGTCCTTTATTTTAAAGTACTTGATAAGGGCAGGTTTAACAGTCGGTTTTTCGGGGCGTGGCAACAGGTCTATCACCCCATAATCTTTACTAAACACCAGTGTAGATGCGCAGAGCATGCCCGCGCAAAGGGGCAGCACTGCCAGGTACTTTAGCCTTGCTAACTTACCTGATCGGTTTTTGTTTAACATAATGATCCGTTTTTTTAATAGGTTATAATTGAAAAAAGAATGCGCTATTGATGAACCCTGTATGCCATAAGCATTGTTCAGTAAAAAGGATGAGTAGGTGAGGGCGTCCTGCTCGTAGGCGGCGGTTTGCTCGTCGGCTATATATTCGTGCACGGTTTTAAGGCTGCGCTGCATCAGATATATAAAGGGGTTAAACCAATTTATCACCTTAACTGCCTCCATAAAAATGATATCTGCCGAGTGTTTTTGGCGGATATGCACCAACTCGTGCGCGATAATGGTTTCGGCTTTGGGGATGTTTTTGCCTATAAAAAGATAGTTAAAGAACGAAAAAGCCGTATGCTCATCATCCAGGTTGATAAGTTTGTACTGATCCTGGTACAGCGAATGCTTGTTGCGGGTAAGTATATAAAGTTTGCGCAGACGGAAGATCAGTACTAAAAGCGTGATTACAGCACCTGTTATGTATAGATAAATAAGCGCATCATTAAAAGTAAACCGGGTTACAGGCTCGGCAATTTGTAGTTGCGGAACGTTTGCCTGCATGGTTTTTACTTGTACGGGTAGTGCTGCTATCTCAATTTCGGGCAGTACCGGTTTTAAAATACTTACCTGGGTAAGCGGCAAAACAAAGGCCACTACACAGCTAAATATCAAATAAACCCTGCCCAGCGTATAGTGGGTATCGTTGCCTAATAACAGGCAATAGCACAAATAAAATACGCCTAAGTAAATATTTGCCTCGATTAGGTAATGCAACCAGCTCATTTTTTTTGAGATTTAAGTTTATTGATCAGTTCGGTTAACTCGTCCAGTTCTTTTAGCCCAAGGTCTTGTTCATCAGCAATAAAGGATACCAGGCTTTTGTAGGAGTTATCAAAATAATTGGTCATTAGTTTATCAAACGTAAACTTCTTGTAGTCGTCTTCGCTGATGAGGGGGAAGTACACATGCGAGTTGCCGTAAGCCTTATGGTCGATAAAACCTTTACCCTCCAGCACCCTCACCACGGTTGATACCGTATTGTAAGCGGGCTTTGGCTCGGGTATCTTTTCCAAAATATCCTTTACTATAGCTTCTTTTAACTGCCACAATATCTGCATGATCTGTTCTTCGGCCTTGGTTAGTTCTTTTAGTTTCATAGCAAACTATTTTTATAGTTAAACTAAGGTAGAACTATTTTTATAGTTTGCAAACTATTTTTGTAGTTTTGTATGATTTATTTTTGTGTAAATAAATTTCACCTATAAATGCTAATTATTTTAGGATTATTTATATTTTAGGTCATCCAAATACTATGTCGTTACATCACCAGGTTGCCCTTACATTTCTAAAAAACATAGGCCCTGTGCTGGCCAAATCAATGGTTAGCCGTTTTGGCAACGCCGAAGAGGTGTTTAAAAAATCAAAAGATGCCTTAACGCAGGCCAGGGGAGTAGGTACAAAGCGACTAGAACTTACCGATTTTACGGAGGCGCTGAAACGAGCTGAGCAGGAACTGAAATTTATAGATCAAAACAAGGTAGATGTATTATTTTATACCGATGCCAAGTATCCGCGAAAGCTAAAAAACTGCCACGATTCGCCTTTGCTGTTGTATTCAAAGGGTAATGCCAATCTGAATGCACAACGCATTATCAGCATAGTAGGTACCCGTAACGCCACAGAATACGGCCGTAATTTGTGTAAACTGCTGATAGAGGAATTACAGGAATACAATGTTTTAATAGTAAGCGGGCTGGCACTAGGGATAGACACCGCAGCACACCGCGACAGTATACGGCTAAATGTACCCACTGTTGGCGTGCTTGGGCATGGTTACGATAAGATGTACCCCAGCCAAAACCGCAGTCTTGCTGAAAAAATGCTGGAGCATGGCGGATTATTAACCGAATACCCATCGGGCACGATACCAAACCGCGAGAATTTTCCACAGCGTAACCGCATTGTGGCCGGTATGGCCGATGCTACGGTTGTGGTAGAGGCAGGCTTAAAGGGCGGTGCATTGATCACTGCCGAAATTGCCAATACTTATAACCGCGATGTATTCGCGTTTCCCGGCAGGTTGGGTGATGATTACTCCGAAGGGTGTAACTTTCTGATCCGTAATAATAAAGCTGCATTGCTTACCTGCGTGGCCGACCTGGCCTACAGTATGGGTTGGGAAAAGAATAGTGATATAAAAGGCGCGCCCGAACAATTGCTTTTGCCGATAGATCTGTCGGCAGAGGAGCGGTCTGTCTATGAGATCATTCAGCAGCACAAAGCCCCATTGGCTATTGATGACCTATCCATTAAAGCCAATATGCCCATGAGCCAACTGGCCATGACCTTGCTGGATATGGAGTTGCAGGGTTTTATCCGCTCGTTGCCGGGTAAAACTTATCTGGTAAGTTAGCCCCACCCAAACCCTCCCCGAAGGGTAGGGCTTTAAAAAAATACAAATAAAGTTAGAGCTGGCTCGGTGTATCGTAAAAGGCGAGCTTACCTGTTTGTTCAAATATTTCGGCCCAGGTATCTAAATCAAATTCAATTAAGGCTACCGCACAAGGTGGCACTTCTTTAATGGCACCGCTTAAATAATAAAGTATTTGCGCTATACCTGGGTTATGGCCCACTAATGCAACAAAATCTTTATCCTGCGGTAAACTGTCAATCACTTTTAACAGTGTGCTTTCACTTGCATCGTAAATAGCTTTATCGGTATGTGCCTGCTGCAAACCCAGTACCTGGCTAAAAACATTGGCGGTTGATAGCGTACGTAACGCAGGGCTGGCTACCAAAATTTGCGGTTTTAAGTTATTTACCTCTAGGCGGGCAGCCATTAATTCGGCTTGTTTAAAGCCTTTATCTGTTAGTGGGCGCTCAAAATCGGCAAAGCCACTTTCGTGGGTTGCTTTAGCGTGGCGGATGAGTAAGAGCTTTTTCATACAGTTTTTTAGCAATAATTACGCCGAAGCTAGTGTTGGTTGATAAATGCAGCAATAGGCTCTTCGGGCATATCATACATACATTTAAAATGGCCAAGCGGACATTTTTCCAACCCGAATTTAGAGCATGGGCGGCAGCTGATATCTATACCGGCAACCAAAACATCTTGCACCATATAAGGCTGCACGCCCAACAATTCGGGCATGGTGCCGCCCCAGACCGATACTATGGGTTTATTAAAGGCCTCGCCTATGTGGGTTAGGCCCGTATCAAAACCAATAATACTTTGGGCCTGCGATACCAAAAAAACAGATTCATCCAGCGTGGTGATGCCGCAGGCATTGTATGCATTGGGGCCTATAGCTGCGGCTATTTCATGGCCGTTGGCTTTAACATCATTACCCCCCAATAACAAAACCGGTGCATTCAACTGCCTGCAAAGGTTTATTATTTTGGCATTAGGCATACGTTTGGTAAAATGCGTAGCACCAATGATAAAGGCCACATAACCATTTTGGTGCGATGCCGGTAATAATTCGGTTAATTGATATTTGTTTTTGATGTAATAATCTATCGGTTTGCCATCGTTAGTAACACCTAAAAAGGCAACTGCTTTTAAATATCTATCTACCAGATGTATGGGTGGTACAAGCTTTAACCTAAATTTAAGGCTAAGCCATTTTAGTAAAGTTTGCTTTTTATAGGTAGATGATTTGATACCTGTGCGCAATTTGATGATAGCTGTGCGCAGGTTGTTATGCAAATCAATAATATAATCGTATTCTTCGGCTTTTATATCTGCAATGGTTTCCGCCAGGGTAGGCTTCAATAGCAGCAGTTTATCTACATGGGGGTTGTTATCGTAAATATATTTAAAGGCGGTTTTGGTTAAAAAGTGCACTTCGGCATTGGGCAGCTGCGTTTTTAGGCAGCGCACAACAGGCGTGGTATAAATAATATCACCCATTGAGCTAAAGCGGATAACCAGGATCTTCATTCAATTAGTGAATTAGTGATTTAATGAATTAGTGATTTCCGTTAACAAAAGCCCTTTTAATAGTGATTGATTGAATTGATTATTTTACAGTTCTTTTTCCTAATATTCACCGTTCACTACTCTCCGCTCACTAGCTTCCAACCTCGCTCTGAGCTTTAATCCGGTTGATGATAGACGTAGAAGAATAGCCATCAACCAGTGTAATGGTTTTTACATCACCGCCGTTGGCCAAAACCTCTTTAGCACCGGCAATCTGGTCCACCGTGTAATCGGCGCCTTTTACCAGTATATCAGGTAGTAATTGGGTTATCAGTTCGCGCGGGGTGTCTTCCTCAAAAAGTACCACGGCATCTACAAAAAATAATGCTGCTAGTAACGCAGCACGGTTATTTTGATCGTTAACCGGGCGGCTTTCGCCCTTTAACCTTTTTACAGATGCATCTGTATTAAGCCCTATAATGAGTTTATCGCCAAGTGCCGCTGCTTTAGATAGGTAGGTAATGTGCCCTAGATGCAGCAGATCGAACACACCGTTGGTAAATACTACTTTTTTGCCTTCGTTTTTCCAGCCGGCAATGTTAGACATTAGTTGGGGTAAGGTAGTTATCTTACTTAAAAGTGTTGTTTCGAGATCGTGGCGCATGGTGTAAATTTATAAAAATATAATTTATATTCTCTCTCTTAGGAACAAAGGCGGTGCTACTTGCGGAATGAAAATAGGAGGTTATCAGGTTGCCAATCCTTAACCTCATCCTGCCATCGGTACCAAATCGCCCACGCAGCGCTTTCAATACTTCCGCAAAAACTATTACTACATAAGCCTTGGCTTTATCTAAATTAATAAGCATCATCTACAGCCTTACACAATATATGGCCTATAAGGATGTGCATTTCTTGTATGCGTGCGGTAACTTCAGATGGTACAACGATGTTTAAGTCGCATAAACCATTCATTTTGCCACCGTTACGGCCGGATAAGCCCAGTGTTTTGCAGCCAATTTTTGCAGCTGCTTCAAAGGCATTTAATATACCCTGGCTGTTACCACTGGTAGATATACCGATGAATAAGTCGCCGGGTTGTGCTAAAGCCTCTACCTGGCGCGAGAATACATGGTTGTATCCATAATCGTTAGCTATAGCCGTAAGTGCCGATGTATCAACCGTTAAGGCTATGCCGGGCAGGGCTTTGCGCTCTTTTACAAAACGGCCGCTCAGTTCGGCGGCTATATGCTGGGCATCTGCTGCGCTACCGCCGTTACCCGCAATTAATACCTTTTTACCATCTTTTAATACGCTTACCATAGTGTTGCAGGCGGTTTCGATATCGCCGCTCAGGTTTTCGATAACCTTTTGTATTAAATTACGGTGTTCGTATAGTTCCTCAATAACCATTTTAGTTACTTGATAATTTATAGATTTAGTGAATTAGTTATTGAAATTAATATTTATGTCTTAGCGTCCTGTGTCTCGTTCTATATCTTCTAATATTTCTTCAACAGTGGTTACGGCGCTACCGGTTTGCCTAATTACAATAGCAGCAGCATGGTTGGCCAATTCACAGGCTTCTTCTACATTTAAGCCCTGCGCCATAAAGTAAACCATAGTGGCAATTACGGTATCGCCGGCACCGGTTACATCAAATACAGATGTTGCCTTTACAGGTAACAGTTTATAAGTTAACTCGCTGATGATAACCATACCCTGTTCTGAAAGGGTTACCACAATGTACTCTGCGCCGGTTTGTTTAAGTATGGTGCGTGCCGCATGTTGCAACTCGTCGATATTGGTGATCTTATCTGTTTGGGCAGCCTCGGCTAGTTCCTTGCGGTTAGGTTTAATGATGTAAGCGCCTTTGTATTTGCTATAGTTAAGCCCCTTAGGATCTATAACTACTTTTTTGCCCTGTTTATTAGCCTCGATGATAAGCTGTTGGGTAAGCTCTTCAGAAAATAACCCTTTGTTATAGTCCGATAAGATAACCATATCAGCCTGGGCTATCTTATTTCTTATTTGCCCTACGAAATCTGTTTGTAAAGCCTGGTTAAGTGGGTTAGTTACTTCCCTATCTACGCGTACCAACTGGTGGCTACCTGCCATTACGCGTGTTTTTACCGTGGTAGGGCGGTTTACATCTTTGTAAATCCCGTCGGCATTGATGCCGTCCTTTTCTAAAATTGCCGTGAGGTTTTTGGCATCTGTATCATCGCCCGTTATACCCGAAAGGGATACCTTAGACCCAAGCGATATTAAGTTTTGCGCTACATTAGCTGCACCGCCGGGGGTTGTAAATTCCTTTTTTACATTTACAATAGGTACAGGAGCCTCCGGCGATAGCCTGGTAGCATCACCTATAATATAATGGTCTATCATCAGGTCGCCTATAACCAAAATATTTGGCGTAGCACCCAATTGCTGTAGTTTATGTACTTTATCTGTTAGCATACTTATCTTGTCGTGGTCAAGTCAGATTAATTTTTACTTACCTGCCTTTTTCTTTTCAAATACCTGGGTTATCTCTTCTAAAGCTAATGCGTTTAAACACATTTCTTTAGTTAAGCCACCTTTACGCGCAACATTTACACCATAGTGCATATCATGGAAACCACTGTTACGGTGCGCATCGGGGTTGATAGATAACATAACGCCTTTTTGCAGCGCATATTGGTGCCAGCGCCAGTCCAGATCCAGCCTAACGGGGTTGGCATTTATTTCTATTATTACGTTGTTGGCAGCGCAGGCATCAATTACCTTCTTGTAATCAATATCATACCCTTTGCGGCTAAGTAATAACCTGCCGGTGGGGTGGCCTAAAATGGTTGTATACGGGTTTTCAATAGCTTTTATTAAACGGGCAGTGGCTTTATCCTGCTGCATTTTAATATTAGAGTGGACTGATGCAACGATGAAATCAAACTTGTTTAAGATCTCATCCGGGTAATCCAACGCGCCATCATTCAGTATATCCGATTCGATACCTTTAAAAATATGGAAACCGGTTATTTTTTTATTCAGGTGATCTATCTCTTCCTGTTGTTGTAATACCCGCTCGATGCTTAAGCCTTTAGCATAAAAGGCACTTTTACTGTGGTCGCAAATACCAAGGTATTGCAGTTTTAGTTCATCGCGGCAGTACAGGGCAATTTCTTCCAGGGTGTTAACGCCGTCGCTCCAGGTGCTGTGGTTATGCAGGGTGCCTTTCAGGTCGTGGTAACTTATCAGGGTAGGCAGTTTATTTTCTGCTGCTTCCTGTATAAAGTTCTTGTCTTCGCGTAGTTCGGGTTGCATCCAGGCCAGTCCGGCTTTCTGATAGATCAGTTCTTCTGTTTCGGGCTGTTCTAAGGGGATATTTATGCGTGATAATACCTCTTCCACATGGTCTGTAGTGCCGGTATTCACAAATAACTCGTAGTAATAGTCGGCCTTATCCACGCATATAATATCTACCAGCAAACCGTTTCTTAATTCAGCATTGATGTGGTTGCCACTCAACACTACATTTCGCAGCGTGTCCAGTTGGGACAGGGACTGGTAGGCAATCTCCTGGTTAATGCTGCCTACCACGATCACCAATTCGCTAATGATCTCGTTTAACCTGCGAAACTCGCCTGCAACATGTTTTAAAGCATCCGGGAATATCCCGCGGATCTCCTCCATCAGGCCCTTAACTTCCTGCTCCACCTGCGAATAAAGGAATTTGCCGTTACCCGCCATCCTGAATTCAATAAGTCTTTTTATCTCTTCCTGTGTTTTTAAGCCAAAACCCTTGGCTTCCACCAAGCGGTTCTCGTTACAGGCGTAGTAAAGCTCGCCAACATTCTCTATCCCAAGTTCTTTCCAGATGATGGCTACTTTTTTAGGGCCTATGCCCTTAATGCCCATCATTTCTACGATACCTTCGGGTGTTTGAGCAAGCAGGTCCTGCAGCTCTACCATGGTGCCATTTTCCAGCAGTTCTACAATTTTGGCGGCAATGCTTTTACCTATACCGTCTATCTTCTCTAACTCGGCCAGTGATTTACCGGCAATAGGGAAGGGAAGTTTATCTACCTTAAAGGCAGCGTTAGCTATCGATTTTATTTTGAACGGGTTAACCTCGTGCAATTCCATCAATTGCGATAAAAAACGAAGCGTACGCGCTATGGGTTTGTTCTCCATAATTTAGTTGTGCAGTAAAAATACAAAAAAGGCATTAACTATATTTTTAATTCCTATAGGAATAATAAGCAGCTATAGTTATAGCAATTGACAGGCCATGCATAATATTGATAGGAAAGTATTTGACAGAAATTTATTGCTAACGCAAGATTATTGCGAAATGGGTACTAAGTTTGGTCTATTAATTACGCCTGTATTATTCTTAGGGACGTAATTCCATAAAAAAAGCCACCCATTGCAGGTAGCTTTCTCAAAATTTCTCTGGTTAAATTATTTTATTACCACTTCATAAGGCATGCGCATTTGCGGGGTACGCATCATTTGGGTAAGGCCTTTTATTTGGTTGTAGTAGCGGTAGTTCTCGCCAAGTTCGGCTTTTACAAAATGGGCTTTTACCTCGGCGCTTAAACCTTCGCCAAATTTATTTAGTATGCTTTTTTGTTCGGGGTAGGTTACTATTTTGTAATCTTTTACTCCGGCTTTTTTAGCGGCAGATTTTACGGCGTCGTTAATGTTGCCTAACCTATCTACCAAACCTATTTTTAATGCCTGGGTACCGGTCCACACGCGGCCCTGGCCAATGCTGTTGATGTATTCCTGTGTTTTACCGCGGCCTTTGGCAACTGCTTTGGTAAAATCATCATAACCATGGTTTATGCTGTTTTGTAAAATCGCCCTTTCTTCGGGAGTAAGCGGGCGGCTAACATCACCCAGATCGGCATATTTACCCGTTTTTACGCCATCGAAAGTGATGCCCAGCTTATCGTTAAACAGCTTTTGCATGTTGGGCAGAATGGCAAAAATACCTATCGACCCGGTAATGGTATTAGGCTCTGCTATGATAGAATCTGCAGCGCAGGCAATGTAATAACCGCCTGATGCGGCCACATCGCCCATAGAAACAATAATGGGTTTTACTTTTTTGGTAAGCATCACCTCGCGCCAGATCACATCTGATGCCAGCGAACTGCCACCCGGAGAATTTACACGTAGTACAATGGCTTTTACCTTATTATCTAAACGTAATTTACGAATGGCTTTTGAGGTGGTTTCAGATCCGATAGTGTTATCATCGCCTTCGCCGCCGCCAATTTCGCCGGAGGCATAAACAATTGCAATGCGGTTTTTAGAAGAAACCTCATCTGGGTCGGTATTGTTTTTTGCACCGTTTTTGCGGTATTCATCTAAGTCTATGCTGGTAATGTCTTTACTTTCGGCAATGCCTGTGCGTTTTTTAAGGTCAGATAGTATCTCGTCTTTATACTTCAGGCCATCAACCAGTTTGTATTTTAAAGCATCCTCGGGCTGTTGAATAAGGCCGTTATTGGCGTAGTTAAATAACGAATCTTTATTAATGCCGCGGCTTTTGCTTATACCTGTCAGGAAATGATCATACATCGAGCCCAGGTAAGAGTTAACCTGCAAGCGGTTGGCATCGCTCATTTTAGTAAGTATATAAGGTTCAACAGCACTTTTGTAAGTGCCCACCTTTATTACCTGTGCCTCGATACCTAATTTATCCAGGGCCCCCTTCAAAAAGGTGATCTCGGAACTAAAGCCCCTAAATTCAAATATCCCTTTTGGGTTAACATAAACCTTATCTGCAATAGATGCCAGGTAGTAAAAGCCCTGGGTATAAATCTCTGAGTAAGCAACTACAAATTTTTTGGATTTTTTAAAATCGATCAATGCGTTGCGGATCTCTTCGGTAGTGGCCTGTCCGCTCATCATGTAGCTTTCGTCCAGGAAAATACCTTTAATGTTATTATCAGTTTTGGCTTTTTTGATACTGGCCAGAATATCGTTTAATCCCAATGATTTTTCGCTGTCGAGGCCTAAAAAGCCTAAGTTGGCAAATGGGTTATTGGGCGTACGTTCTGTTATTGGCGAAGTGAATTTGATATGCAAAACAGAATTTGCCTCTACATCTACCGCCTTATCGCTGCCGGCAGCTACTATTAAACCAGATAACAGTATAAAAAACAAAAAGAAAAGGATGATTGAAGAAATGATTACCCCAACCACGGTGGCTAATACAAATTTGAAGAATTGTTTCATTAACTGTTATAAATCGTTTATATATGCAAACTTAGTAATTCACGTATTACTAAGAGCCTTATACATACTATTTGTTACAACAATGATTGATGTTTTTTTACTATTAGGGAGCAACCTGGGCAATAGAGATTTGTATTTGCTGCAGGCTGTTAAACTTATTGAAGATGAGGTGGCCGCGGTGGTAGAAAAGTCGCCGGTTTATGAAACACAGTCATGGGGGAAAACCAACCTGCCCGATTATTTAAACCAGGTTATCAGGCTGCAAACTGCCCTTAGCGCCCAAAAGGTTTTGGAAAGGATACTTGCCATTGAAATAAAGATGGGGCGCAAACGCGAAGAAAAATGGGGATCGCGGATTATTGATATTGATATTTTGTTTTACGGCAACCAGGTAATTAACGAGCCTAATTTAATTGTACCGCATCCGCAGTTACATAACCGCAGATTTACCTTAGAGCCTTTAGTTGTATTAGTGCCTCAACTTGTACATCCTGTGTTAAATAAAACTATATTAGATTTGAAAAACAACCTCAACGACGACTTAGTTGTAAAAAGGATTTAATTTTGATTATAAACCGCTGATAAATGGCCGAAAACTTACCAATACCGGATCTTGATCTTTCTTTTTTATATGAAATTGCTGATGGCAGTGATGACTTTATTGTAGATTCGATTGGCTTGTTCCTGGAGCAAACTCCGCAATTGCTTACAGCAATTGAAAACGCAATTAACACACAAGATTGGGCAACAGCAACATCTGCATCACATAAACTAAAACCAAATTTGGGCTTTTTTGGTATGCCTATAAGCCAGGCCACCATACAAGAGGTTGAACTGGCAAGCAAAGCCGGCGGCGAAAACCCGGATGAGATTATGGCTAAATTTAACCAGGTAAAAGATACTGTTAATGCTAACCTGGTAGCGTTAGAAAAAATTAAAAAAGAAAAAGAAGCAAACCTTTAGGACAATTGACTGAAGGATAAACGATAAATGACAAAAGAAAAAGGGAATCTCAAATTATGAGATTCCCTTTTTTATATTTACAAGGATAACGAATTTGCAAATAAGCAGTATTTTATCCTTTGTCTTGTTGTCTATTATCCAATTATGCTACTTCTTCCAGCTTAAAAGTATAGCTTTCCATAATCAGGTTAGCTAAAAGGTTTTTGCAGGCCTGGTCAACTTTAGCGTTGGCGGTTTCGGCACTATCTGCCTCAATTTCAAGGCTGATGTGTTTACCTATACGTACGTTTTGTATTTCAGATAAGCCCAGGTTTTTCATACTGCCTGTAACGGCCTTACCTTGTGGGTCAAGAATTTCTTTTTTAGGCATTACATCAATTTCGGCCAGGAATTTTTTCATCTAATGTTGTTGTTAAGCGGGTTTACCTTTTTAAGTGCTTAGCTATTTTTATGCGAGCTGCCTATAACGGTGTTATCCGCAAATTTAAGTTGTATTAACGATAGGGTGATATACATTACGATAACCACCGGAACTGCCGCAAATTTAAAAAATAGAATGAGTATTGCCGAGAATAACAGCAATATATAACGATAAAAATTTTTATTGAAATCGCGGTTCTTGAATTTAAGCGACATTAAAGGTATTTCTGCAACCAATAGCGTACACATCACAATTATAAATACGCTTAAACCATAAGGGTTTAATATATAATGCGCCACACTTGGATACTGTACCAGTATTAACGGGATAGAAGCAATAAGTATAGCGTTTGCAGGGGTAGGGAGGCCTATAAAACTTTCGGCCTGGCGTGTATCCGTGTTAAATTTGGCTAATCGCAGGGCCGAGAATATCGGTATCAGGAAAGCTATAAAGTTTAGAAAATCACTTACATGTGTTATTTGCGGGGCCTGTAATAAAAGCTCGTATATAATGGCCGATGGTAATACACCAAAGCTCACCATATCTGCCAGCGAATCCAGATCCTTACCTATGCCCGAAAAGGATTGTAATACCCGGGAGGCAAAGCCATCAAAAAAATCAAATATAGCCGCCAGAAATATGGCGTAGGATGCAAAAACTAAATTATCCTGAAAAGTAAAAACAATACCAATGCAGCCGCTAAATAAATTTGCGCACGTAATAGCATTCGGAAGATGTTTTTTTACCCGTAACCTCATAATGTCATGAAGATATCATAAATTTTATAAAAACCCATAGGAGTTATAATTAAGCTTTCGTTAATTATAACTCCTGTAGAGATAATATATTATGAATTCATGGAGATCAAAAACTCCTCGTTAGTACGGGTACCCTTAATTTGCGCCTGTAAGAACTCCATCGACTCTTGTGAGTTCATGTCTGCCAGGTGGTTACGTAGTATCCAAATGCGTTGAAGGGTGTCGCGGTCAAGCAGCAAATCGTCGCGGCGGGTGCTTGATGCTGTAATATCTATAGCCGGGAAAATACGTTTGTTAGATAATTTACGATCCAACTGTAACTCCATGTTACCGGTACCTTTAAACTCTTCAAATATAACCTCGTCCATTTTAGAACCGGTTTCGGTAAGTGCTGTAGCAATAATGGTTAACGAGCCGCCATCCTCGATGTTACGGGCTGCACCAAAAAAGCGTTTCGGTTTATGCAGGGCGTTAGCATCTACACCACCGGATAATATTTTACCAGATGCAGGCGCTACTGTATTGTAAGCACGTGCTAAACGGGTAATAGAATCTAACAGGATAACCACATCGTGGCCACACTCTACCATACGTTTTGCTTTCTCTAAAACAATGTTGGCAATTTTTACGTGGCGTTCTGCAGGCTCATCAAAGGTTGATGATACTACTTCTGCACGTACGCTGCGCGCCATATCGGTAACCTCTTCGGGGCGTTCATCAATCAGTAGAATGATCAGGTAAACTTCCGGGTGATTTTTGGCTATCGCGTTAGCAACATCCTTTAATAACATGGTTTTACCTGTTTTAGGCTGTGCCACAATTAAACCACGCTGGCCTTTACCAATCGGCGAAAACAGGTCCATAATACGGGTAGAGTAATTACCAGCATCTGTAAACAAGTTTAGTTTTTCTGACGGGAAAAGTGGTGTTAAGTGGTCAAAAGGCACGCGGTCGCGCACTTCTGCAGGTATACGGCCGTTAATAGCTTCTACACGTACCAGCGGGAAATATTTTTCGCCTTCTTTTGGCGGGCGTATGCTTCCACGAACGGTATCGCCGGTTTTTAAGCCAAATAATTTTATTTGCGACTGTGATACATAAATATCATCAGGAGAGGTTAAATAGTTATAATCTGACGAGCGCAGGAAACCATAACCATCGGGCATAATCTCTAATACGCCTTCATTTACAATAACGTTGTCAAAATCAAGATTGATAGCCGGCTCTTGTGATTTTTGCTGCTGTTGTGGGGCACGGCGCTCAAATTTTTGAGGGCGGCTTTCGGTAACAGGCTGGTCCGGCTGGCCTGTCTGTTCGGTTTTTTCCTCCGTTTGCTCAGTTGCTTCGGCGGTTGGCGCTGCAGGAGTGGCAGTAGAATTACCGTTATCTTCAGATTGGTTTTCTTCTTCCTCATCCTGGTTAAACAGGTTGGTATCATCCAAAGGTACTTCAACACGTGGTTGCTCTTTGGTTTTTACAGTGCGGATGCGTTTGCGTGTTTTTTCTGTATTATCGGCGGCCGGTTCGGCCGGTTTTTCAGCGTAGTTATTTTCAACAACAGCTTGTTGGTTCCTGGCGGCTTCTATTAATTGCTGTTGTTGAACAATTGCTGTGATCAGAGCAGCTTTTCTCAGCTCATCTGCCTCTGCAATACCCAAACTTTTAGCAATTTCGCGCAACTCAGAAACGAGTTTGTCGTTCAATTCGATTGTATCAGACATGATATGAATTATAGTTCAAAAGGATTTTTATTTGAAAGATTGTTTTGAAACCCTGATTATGCAATTAAATAAGCCCAGGTAGTGTATTAGATAATAAAATACGTGGAGATAAAATTGTTTCTTTAGTGCAAGAAATAATGCAGGAAAACAATGCAATTTTAATGAAATTATCTTACAATGCAAATTTATTAAAAAAATAAAGGGTTGTTTTAATTTTTTTAGTTTTGCCAACCATAACAAATTCAAAATCTACATGATATCTCGCGCCCAGCTTATAGCACAAATAAAACAAAAGAAATCTTTTTTATGCGTTGGCCTTGATACCGACATAGATAAGATACCGGAGTTTTTGAAACAATACCCCGACCCGGTTTTTGAGTTTAATAAACGTATTATTGATGCCACTAAAGACCTGTGCATAGCCTATAAACCAAATGCTGCCTTTTACGAAAGCCGTGGTTTAAAGGGCCTGCAAAGCCTTATTAGCACGGCGCAATATACCCCAAAAGATATCCTGAACATTATTGACGCCAAACGGGGCGACATTGGCAATACATCAGATAATTATGCCAAGGCGTTTTTTAATGAGGAAACATCGGGGATGAGCTTTGATGCTATTACGGTTACACCTTACATGGGTAATGATAGTGTTACGCCTTATTTAAAGTACGATGGTAAATGGGTTATTATATTGGCGCTAACATCATCGGTAGGCAGTAAAGATTTTCAGTACCTGGAAACGGAAACCGGATTTTTATATGAAACAGTAATACAAAAAGCAAATACCTGGGCCGGTGCCGATAGGTTAATGTTTGTGGTTGGCGCTACCAAAAGCACCGAGTTTACCAATATACGTAAATACGCGCCCGATAACTTTTTGCTGGTGCCGGGCGTTGGCGCACAAGGTGGTAGTTTAGAAGATGTTTGTAAATATGGGATGACCAAAGATTGCGGACTGATCGTCAATTCGTCACGCGGAATCATTTACGCAAGTAACGGCGAGGATTTTGCTGATGCCGCACGTGCCGAAGCATTAAAATTACAACAACAAATGCAAACGGAGTTGGAGAAGGCGGGAGTAATTTAGAAGGATAATAACGAATATAAAACGCTGAACGCCGAATGATGAAGTGTTACTTCGTTATTCGGCGTTCAATATTGTGTGTTCGATATTACTATTTATATCTCCAGTTTCCCCTCAATAGAATCATCCAGTGTTTTACCGATTGCTGCGCCTACCAATTGCTTAGCAAAGGCAATGGCGTTACCATGTTTATTATCCCAATAGTATCCTTGGGTTGGCGACACTTTAATTACAGAGATACGCGGGTCATCTTCACCCTCAGTAAACCATGTTTTTAAGATCGGCTCCCATAATTCTTTAATTTTTTCTTTATCCTCGCTTATTTCGGCGATACCGTAAACAGTCAGAAAATCAGAATATTTAGATCCCTGGAATAATAGCTGCACCATAGGGTCTTGGGCAATTTCGGCATTTTTATGGCTATCATTTGAGCTCAGGAACCACAGGTCGCCATTATCATCTACTTTTTGTGGCGACATAGGGCGTGTAGAGATGGGCAAACCGGTTTTGATATTGCTGCAAAAAAAACAGCTGGTACCTTCTGTCATTTCCTGTAGTTTTTTCCAGGCATCGTTACCTTGCAGGTTCTCAAAATTATCTTCGGGTTGGTTTTTATTGATACTATCCATAATAGATTTTTATAATTTAATGATAATATATTAACCAGCCGGAAATTTATTTGTTTTGCAATATGGGAAATAAAGCAGATGATCAGCCGGACCTAAAAAAGAAATATCAACAGGTATATAATATAATTAACGATGGTGATGGTGGCAACATTTTGTCAGTAGCTTAAAACTCAATTAACTGATTGATAGAGACATGCAAATAATGCCATGTGTTCACGCCGTGAACATGAACGCTTTGCTCCGTTTTGTTGGGCTTGCGCAAATTTAGAATAACGTAACAAAGTGAAGCTTGCGCCAGCCTTTAATACTATGCTGAAAAACTCACCTTGCGTTGCGGAAACTTATCGGCGTAACCGGTTACAATATTACGGATATAGTCGTTACCGGGATAGGGGGTAAGGTAGTTTTTTAGCGCCTGGATATTCCCTACATCATAATAATGTGAGATATACCCCATACCATAAAAACGCCCTTCTTCTATTAATATGCAGCTATGCTCGTCATCAGTACGGCCCTCATCGCGGATGGCGAAGGTGGGGAGGGCTTTCTTTAATTCATTCAATGCGCCTTGTATGCGCTCGTTATATAACTCAGGCGACTCGTGGCCTTCGCAGGCGCAATTGCCAACATGGGCACCGCTACATGGCTGGTCATTTTTTTGGATGAAACAAAGCTTTGGGCACAGGCCGAAGGTATCTATCAGGTTTAACAGCATGCTGCGGCCCTCAAAAAGGGTGTTGCAGGCATAAACAGATGGCATGTGCTTGCGCAATTTATCTACCGCCAGGCGGATGTAGCCGCGCTGATCTTCGTACATATAGATGCCGTAAGTATTCTCAAACCGTTTTAAAGATCGGTTGTATTTTGGCCAAAGGCGTTTGATCTCTACAGCTTCGGTAACCAACGCAATCAACTCGTTACCGCAAACCTGGTGACTGATGCGGTAGATATTTTTTAAAAACTCCTGCCTTTGCAGGTTGGGGTTATTGCCGGTAAAATGGCTGCAAACCCGTTTTTTGATATTTTTGGCCTTACCCACATACACCACCTTGCCCTTTTGATCATGAAAGTAATAGATACCCGGTACCGATGGCAGGGCTTCTATATCGGCTTTAGGCAAATTGGCGGGCAGTACCTGCTCTTTGCTATTTTGCTTTAGGGCCTGTTTAATATGCTCGTGGGTATCGCTTTTCAGATAAAGGCTAAATAGTTGCGCAGTAGCTTCGGCATCGCCCATGGCCCGGTGGCGGCTATTGTTTTGGATGCCTAAGTGGGTGCAAAGCTTACCCAAACTGTATGACATTAGCCCCGGCATTATTTTGCGGCCCAGGCGTACGGTACAAAGCTTGTTGGCTGTTAGTTCGTAACCGGCAGCATTGAGGTGGTATTTTAAAAAAGAGTAATCGAAATTTACGTTGTGGGCTACAAATATCTGGCCTTTTAACAGGTGATAGATCTCGTGCGCCACATCCTCAAATAACGGGGCAGTTTGCACCATTTCGTTGGTGATACCTGTTAAGGCACGAATGTAAACCGGGATATCACGCTGCGGATTCACCAGTGTTTCGAACCGGCGGGTAACCTTTTTTCCATCATGAATACATATAGCAATCTCGGTAATGCCATTTGCACTGGCATGCCCACCCGTCGTCTCGATATCCACAATTGCATACATGGTTTCAAATGTAAAAAATATTTGCTAATATATTTAGTCTTTTTTTCGTAAAAGATGAAATGATCATAGATAAAAGAAGATATTTACCCCCAACAAAAAACCCACAGTTTATAGCTGTGGGTTTTTAATATTTAAGGTTAAGTAATCTATAATCAACTACTCAACAATCAACTTATTTTTTCTTCGCTTGCACCTGTTGTTGCTGGCGCATCATTTCTTCAAGTTTTGCACCGAAGCCTGATTTTTTCTTTTTAGGATCCTCTGGTTTCTTTTTGTTTTCCTGGATCTGCGCGTGGATCTTTTTATCATCAACCATAAATTTAATTAGGTATTGCTGTAAAAAGGTTAGCATGTTGGCCAAAAAGTAATAGTAGTTCAAACCTGATGGGTAACTGTTAAGTGTAGCCAGGAAAATGATAGGGGTAATGTAACCTATATATTTCATTTGGCCGGTAGCACCCGAGATCTGGTTGTTGAAATAAGTGTATATCAAGGTAGATATCGTCATCAATAAACACATTAAGCTAATGTGGTTACCAATAAAAGGTATTTTAGCGAAAGTGATAACCGCATCGTAGGTTGACAAGTCATGCATCCACAAGAAGCTTTCGCCCCTAAGTTCAAACAAACTTGGGAAGAAGCGGAAGAATGCAATTACGATAGGCATCTGTATCAGCAACGGCAAACAACCACCCAGCGGGTTTACACCGGCTTTTTTGTAAAGCTTCAAGTATTCTTGTTGTAAAAGGGTAGGGTTATCTTCTCCAACTTTTCCCTTAATTTCATCCATCTCCGGCTTAAGCACACGCATTTTGGCCATGGATAGGTATGATTTATAGGTAAGCGGTGCCAATACCAGTTTTAACACAATGGTTAATATCAGGATGATGATACCATAGTTCCAGTTAAACTTATTTAAGAAGTTAAACAATGGTAATACCGCAAACTGGTTAATGTATTTTAACGGACCCCAGCCCAGGTTTACCAGCTTTTGCAGGTCGTAACCTTGGTCTTTTAACGTATTAAAACGGTTAGGGCCAAAGTAAAACTCTAATGGCACAGCGCCTGCAGCATTTGGTGTAAGCACCAGGTTAGCCTTCATTTGCTTTACATCGGTAGTGTCGGCAACGTCGGTAGCCACCTCAAAGTCAGATTTCGCAATGCCCTCTTTAGCGATCAGCACGTTAGAAAAGAAGTGTTGCTTAAAGGCAACCCATTGCATTTTTTTATCGGCAATAGCTTTTTTATCGTCTTTAGTTTCGCTTAAGTAATCAACATCGTTATCTGTATTTTTATAATACACGGTGCTGTACTGGCGCTCTTGCGTCATATCCTTTTCCTTTTTAGGCAAACTTGCCGACCAGTTAAGGTTATAACCATTTGTTACCGGTACAATTTGTTCTAACCCGGTAGATTTTATGTTTAAGCCCACTTTAAAGCCTGTGCCTTTAAGTGTGTAAACATAATCTACGTACTGCGTTGGGCTGTAGCTTAAACGCATGGTGATAGACGACGAATCCTGATCTGCAACCTGCAGGCTTGTGCCGCTTGGCGTAAAATACAGGTCGTTGGTGTTTAATGTTCTGTCGCCGGCTTTTAGGGTTAAGCCAAACTTGTTATCATCACCGCTGAACATCACCAGCGGTTTTTTATCAAACGTTTTGTAGTTTTTTAGCTCGGCAGAATAAATGCGGCCACCTTTAGTAGATAGCTTTAAACGCATCTCTTTGTTTTCGATAGTTACAAACTGCTCGGTACCGATGGTAGCTGCACCAAATGGTGTTTTTAACACGGCAGAATCTACAACACCCGCTTTTTGAGCGGTATCAACCTTGGTAGCGGCAACTTTTGCGGCGGCCGGGTCTTTGATCAGTCCTTTCTTTATCGAATCGAGGTGAACGGTAAGCTGCTCTTTTTTAATGTCAGCTTCAGAAGGTTTCATGAAATATATGGATGCGCCCATAATGATCATGATCAGGAATAACCCTGTAAACGTATTTTTATCCATTATCTATTGTATCGTACTATTAATCAGTTCTTGCGGGCGTAAACCAGCGAAGCGGCGACAAAGTTAATAAAAAGTGGATGCGGATTAGCAACTGTTGATTTTAATTCCGGGTGGAATTGTGCACCCACAAAAAACGGGTGGTTCTTCAGTTCTACAACCTCTACCAAACCGTTTTCGGGGTTAATGCCAGACGGGGTTAAGCCTGCTGCTTCGTAATCTTTTAAGTACTTGTTATTAAATTCAAAACGGTGCCTGTGGCGCTCGGTAATATGTGTTTTACCATAAGCTAAAGCAGCTTTACTGCCTTTCTTAAGGTCGCATGGGTAAGAGCCTAAACGCATGGTACCGCCTTTATTTACCACGCTTTTCTGGTCTTCCATCATATCAATAACCGGGTAAGGGGTATCGGGGTTCATCTCGGTACTGCTGGCGCCTTTTAAGCCTAATACGTTACGGCCGTACTCTACTACAGAGCATTGCATACCCAAACAGATGCCAAAGAAAGGTATGTTGTTTTCGCGTACGTAACGGATAGCCTCTATTTTGCCCTCAAAACCACGCTCGCCAAAACCTGGTGCTACTAATACACCGTGCAGGCCCTGTAATTTATCAACAGCATTTTCGGGTGTTAACTGTTCTGACGGGATGTATTGCACCCTTACCTTACACTCGTTTTTAGCACCCGCATGGATGAAAGATTCGATAATAGATTTATAAGCGTCCGGCAGTTCTACATATTTACCTACCAAACCAATCTTTACTTCTGATGTAGGGTTTTTTAAGCGGCCCAAAAAGTCTTTCCAGTTATCCAGATTAGGCTCATTTTTATGCGACAGCTTTAATTTGGTTAATACGGTTTGATCTAATTTTTCTTTTAACATCAGCAACGGTACATCATAAATGGTAGATGCATCCATAGATTCGACAACTGCATTGATGTTAACGTTACAAAATAATGCAATTTTTTTTCTGATGTCGGCATTAATATGGTGCTCGGTACGGCAAACCAGTATATCGGGCTGTATACCATATTCTAACAACATTTTAACTGAGTGCTGTGTAGGTTTGGTTTTTAACTCGCCTGCTGCAGCCAAAAAGGGGATAAGCGTTAAGTGGATAACCAGTGCGTTGTTTGGGCCGGCTTCCCATTTAAACTGCCTTACAGCCTCTACAAATGGTAACGATTCTATATCGCCTACGGTACCGCCAATTTCGGTAATTACAATATCGTAATCGCCGGTTTCGCCCAGTATACGCATGTTGCGTTTTATCTCGTCGGTAATGTGGGGTACAACCTGTACGGTTTTACCCAAAAAAGCACCTTCGCGCTCGCGGTTAATTACATTTTGGTAAATACGGCCTGTAGTAATGTTATTGGCTTTTGAGGTTGGCGTGTTTAAAAAACGCTCGTAATGGCCAAGGTCAAGATCGGTTTCTGCACCATCTTCGGTCACATAGCATTCGCCATGCTCGTAAGGGTTTAAAGTTCCCGGATCAATATTAATGTAAGGATCGAATTTTTGGATGGTAACGCGGTAGCCGCGTGCCTGTAAAAGTTTAGCTAATGAGGCAGAAATAATGCCTTTTCCTAACGATGAGGTAACTCCACCCGTAACAAAAATGTATTTAGTCATGATTTTTTTGAAATCCGGTAAGCGGTTTTTACGCCGAAACCAATTGTTTGTGTACGGGATACAAAAGTAGGAAAATTTACGGGATTTGCCCACTCAAATCTTATTTGTGGAAAAGGTTTTTAATCTTTCCAAGCGTCATTGCGAGCGATAGTGTGGCAATCCTCGATAGAAAGGTCACCGATCCGTTCTTCGTTAGGAATGGCAATAAGTAATATGAATCGTTAGTGGATGTAACTTTCTTTGTTTCCGCTAAAAAGAAAGTCACCAAAGAAACCGACCGTAGAGAGCTCATTAACACAAATAAAAACAAACAAATAGTTAATAATACTCGCGGCTTGGTTCCGCCCTGTGTATTTAGTGCTTTATTACTGCCTGTGCTATCCGTGCGTTACGCTATGCCGCATTTAGGAGGTTGTTGTTGGGGTTGTCTTGAACCCGGATTTTTCGTGCGTTATTAATCAAAGCTATCAATTTACTCCATCATCCAACCCGTTTCCCCGCCAGCACTTACCAATAAATAATTACGGTAGGCGCCCAGTACCGCAACTTTTTCTCCCGCAGTAATTAGCTTTTTGCGGGGTGCATTCAGGCTATCGGGGGCATTGTAAAGCGACTGATTTGTTTTCAAGGCAATATTACGGATGGTATTTGCTGTGGTTACGTTTTTACTGCTGATGTAACCTGTTTGCCCGTCGGGCAGGGATACCTTGTACCACGCATCTGTAGCGGCACTTACAGCTAATGGGGTATTTAAAGCCATGGTTTGTACGGCAAATCCCTTTTCCGAAGGCAGGTTGTATAGCCTGCTGCTTTTGGATGATGTGCGTACTATAGCGTTCAGGTTTTTTAGCGGGGCAGAAATAGGCAGCGGTTGCTTTATAGCCTTATCTACAAAAGCTAAGGGATCTATAGCGCCGCTATTCGTATAAATACCGAAATGTAAATGGGGCGGGGTAGTGCGGGCATTACCTGTATTGCCTACTAAGCCAATGGTATCGCCAATAACAACGTTTTGCCCTGGCTGCACGGTTTGCACATCCAGGTGTGCATAATATAGGGTGTAATCGGCATCAGCGGGGCGCATAAATACTACATTGCCACCCAGGTTGTTTACACTCACGCCGGTTACGGTTCCGGGGGCTGCGGCTATGGCTGGTGTGCGTTTGGGCGCGAAGATGTCTACGCCCTCGTGCTTGCGGCCGCCTTCATCGCGGCCATCGCCCCAAAAGCTGCCTATGCGTGGCCTGCCTGATGCAGATACCGGGAAACTTAAGCTTGGGCCTGCGGTAACGGTTAGCGTGTATTCGCCGCTGCGCAAAAGTTCGGGCTGTAAACGCAAAATGTATTTGCCGGTTTGTTTTACTTCATGCTCCAATATGGCACCCGTGGTATCTGCAAAGGCAATTAGCTTGGGCTGGGTGCCGTTTTCCTGAAACAGGTCGGCATAGATAGCAAAATTGGTAACAGGCTTTTTGGTGATGCTGATGCGCAGTTTTTGCCCGCGTTTGGCATCAAAGCGCAGGGCGGTGCCGGTTACTTTATCATCGGCAAAATAGCCGGTTTCTTGATAAGGGATGTTGATATTTAAGGGGGCACTAACCACTTTATCGGCATTTAACAGCCAAGCGCTGCCCATGGCAGTACGGTCGAAACCATTATCTTTTAACCGCTGTGCATACGCATCATGCGGGGATAGCTTTTTAAATATGGCTAATGGCCCTTTGCTTTTGCTACAGGCAGCTGCCATAATGCCAAGCATTATAAAAAGTATGGGTTTGTATAGATGTTTGCGCATGTTGGTTTCTTTTTGATGAAGAAACCTGTTGAGCGGGTGGAAAGTTTTGAAATACAATATTTGAATTTTCTAATTTCAAGTAATATTGTTAATTTACAATTACTAACCTTATAAAATTAACATGGCACTCAGCGCTAATTCAATAATTCACTATACGTCAGAAATAGAAATTCTGCTTAACATTCTTAAGTCAAAAGGATTTCGTTTTTCTTATTGTTCGGAAAAAATTACCACCAGGGGAGGTAAAAGTTTTAGTGCTGCAATTGCTATGGTTTCATTTTGTGATATTCCATTATCAGATTATAAAAAGCATTTTTACAATAAAAAGAATACTGGTGATTTAGGTTATTACGGTGATTATGGTATAGGGCTAAATAAAGTTTGGGCGAGAAAAAATGGATTAAATCCAGTTTTTTACATTGAATATAATAGCAAGGTAAGTACCTCACTAAGAAAAGATTTTGAATCCTTCAATCGCGTACGAGAACAAATAAGTGTTGAACCTAATCACCCGATACTATATGCAAAGAATTATGAAGGGGAATTGTTTCGTGGTGGAAAGCGTGTAAAAAAAGATTATAGATATTATGATGAGAGGGAGTGGCGATTAGTGCCAGATTATACCCAAATAAATCAGGCTATAGTATTAGATGACGTTAGATATCAAAGGCGAAAAGAATTTTTTAAAAGTACAATGCAGCAAAGTCTACTTTCTTTTGACCTAAGCGACATTTCTTACATCATTGTTAAAACTGAAAATGAGGTAATTCGCATCTATGAAACATTATCACGAGTTTTTGAAAAGGAAATTGAGCGTCTTACGCCAATAAGAGTACTTACTTCCGAGCAGATAATTAGTGATTTTTAATGTAACCGAAACCTCTTAAAACAACCCGTTAATCTCGCGCTCAATTTTTTCTACAATGGATGCCATGTCTTCGGTATTGTTGGCAAAGTCAAGGTTATCTTTATCCAGCACCAATAGTTTACCCAGTTTATAGCCGTTTATCCACTTGTCGTATTTCTCGTTCAGTTTGGACAGGTAATCTATCCGGATGCCAATTTCATACTCGCGGCCGCGGCGTTGTATGTTGTTAACCAAGGTAGGTACGCTGGCCTTTAGGTACACTAACAAATCGGGTGGTTTAATAAACTCGGTGATGTTATCAAACATGCTTTGGTAGTTCTCGTAATCTCGGGTGGTCATCAGGCCCATATCGTGCAGGTTCTCTGCAAAAATGTACGCATCCTCGTAAATGGTACGGTCCTGTATAATGTCGCGGCCATTCTTTTGGATATCCACTATCTGGCGGTAGCGGCTATTCAGGAAATAGATCTGCAGGTTAAAGCTCCAGCGTTTCATTTCGTTATAAAAATCTTCCAGGTAGGGGTTGTTATCCACTGCTTCGTAAAGCGGCTCCCATCCGTAATTTTTCGCTAACATTTCGGTAAGGGTAGTTTTACCGGCGCCAATATTTCCTACAATAGCTATGTGCATGTGTGTTATTTAGTATTTTGTCTGAACAGGAATTGAACGAATTTAAGGAATTGATGGAATTTTGAGCTACTATTCTACAAATTCCTTAATTCTTTTAAAATTCGGGTTCAGACAATTAAAAATTCCTGAAACCGATAATTTCTCTTACTTCCCTGATGGTTTTTTGTGCGCTTTCGCGGGCTTTGGCGGCACCGTAGCGGGCAACCTGCCTTAAGTAAGGCGCATCGTTGGCTATATCCGCAATTTTTTCGCGGATCGGCGCAGTGGCTATGATCATATCCTCGGCCAGTTGTTTCTTCAGATCGCCGTAACGGATAGCACAGGTATTGTACAGGTTATCAAAATGCTCCAGCGTATCCGGTGTAGATACCACCTTCATCAGGTCGAAAAGGTTTTGTATCTCCTGTGGTTTGGCCTGGTTATCTTCGGTTGGCCCTGCATCGGTAACGGCACGCATTACTTTTTTGCGGATGGCTTCCGGCGTATCAGATAAGAAAATGGCATTGCCTTCGCCTTCGCTTTTACCCATTTTACCTTTGCCGTCAAGTCCGGGTATTTTTACCAGGCTTTCACCAAAAGAAAATGCATAAGGCTCGGGGAAGTAATCGTTATTATAAAGCCTGTTAAAGCGGTTACCGAAGGTGCGCGCCATTTCCAGGTGCTGCTCCTGGTCTTTACCAACAGGTACTTTAGTTGCTTTATGGATAATGATGTCTGCCGCCATTAAAACGGGGTAGGTTAGCAAACCTGCGTTAACATTATCGGGGTTGGCGCGTACTTTATCTTTAAAAGATGTGGCGCGTTCCAACTCGCCCATATAAGCGTTCATGTTCAGGTACAGGTATAGCTCGGTAACTTCCGGCACGTCGCTTTGCACGTAAATGGTTGCTTTTTCGGGGTCGATACCGGCAGCAAGGTACTCTACCAATACCTGCTTAACATTGCCATGCAGGTTGGCAGGGGTAGGGTGAGTGGTTAACGAGTGCAGGTCGGCTATAAAAAAAAAGCACTTATACTCGTTCTGCATTTTTACGAAGTTTTGAATAGCTCCATAATAATTACCTAAGTGTAAATTTCCGGTAGATCTTATACCGCTAACAACAGTTTCCATATAAGGGGCGAAAGTAAGTATTTTTGGCCTCACCCCCAACCCCTCTCCAAAGGAGAGGGGCTTTTTTTAATGTCTTCGCTATCGGAGGAGATCGAGCAGCGGGCTAAATAGTTACTATTTTTTTAGCCTCACCCCAAACCCCTCTCCCTCGGAGAGTGGCTTTTTTTAATGTCTTCTCTATTGGAGGAGATCAAGCAGCGGGCTAAATAGTTACTATTTTTTATATTTTTGAGGGCGATGAAAATGATATTGAAGAAAGTGCACCTATACCTTTACCAGGGTAGTGTAGCATTTTTTTATTTTCTGTTTTGGCCCTTCCTGTACTACTTTTCGCTTAAACCGGATCGTTATAAACACATGAATGCTGTAAGGCGTATGTGGGGTTTTATAAGCTCGTTTACGGTGGGGATAAGGTATCATTATCATTTCGAGCAAGATATAGACTGGAGCAAAACTTACATCGTAGCCCCCAACCATACCTCAAACCTGGATATTACGGCCATGAGCCTGCTGGTAAAAAGCAATTGCTGCTTTATGGGCAAGCAGGAACTGGTAAATGGTTTGGTAACCGGCCTTTTCTTCCGAACGGTGGATATCCCGGTAAATCGCGAAAGTAAGATGGCATCATTCAAAGCCTTTAAACATGCCATGGAGCGGTTAGCAAATGGCATCACCGTTATTATATTTCCCGAAGCCACCATACCGGATCATTACCCGCCCAATTTACATGGCTTTAAAAACGGCCCCTTTCGCATGGCTATCGAGCTGAAGGTGCCTATTATACCCGTAACATCTGTAAACACGTGGCAGGTTTTGTGGGATGATGGTAAGAAATTTGGTAGTAAACCGGGTGTAAGTGATATATTTGTACATAAGCCGATAGAAACGGCACACTTAACAATTAACGATGCCGATGTCCTGCGCGACCAGGTGCACGCCATTATCAGCAAAAAGATAGAAGAGCATGACCATAGACGAACAAACGGTTGATAAGATAGCCCACCTGGCCCGCCTGGAACTGGCAGCCGGCGAAAAACAGGATATGATCAAAGACATGAACAAAATTCTGGGCTTTATGGATAAGCTGAACGAGGTAGATACTACCGGTGTAGAGCCCCTTGTTTACATGACCGCCGAACCCAATGTTTTACGCGAGGATATAGTTAAGCAGGATATTACCACAGCTGAGGCTTTAGAAAACGCCCCGGAGCACGATGATAGCCACTTTTTAGTGGAAAAAGTAATTAAGTAGAATCAGGATATCAGAGTCGGGAATCGAGAAAAAAATATAGTTCGTACTTGTCTTGGCTCTTGATTCTTAACTCTTGATTCTTTTTCAAAAACCTGTAACATTTCGTACTACCCCGCTGTCAAAGCAATAAAGAACGGAACATGGCAATTGCTATAAAAAAGGAAGAACCCCTTATTACCATTAGAGATATCGGTCGTAAATACGTTATCGGTTCTGAAATTATCCATGCGATAAAATCAGTGTCTTTAACCATCAATAAGGGCGAATTTGTGGCGCTGATGGGTCCGTCCGGCTCCGGAAAATCAACCCTGATGAATATATTGGGTTGTTTAGATACCCCAACCAAAGGCGAATACATCCTGAACGGCATCAATGTAAGCCACATGACGGATAACGATCTGGCTGAGGTGCGTAATGCCGAGATCGGTTTCGTTTTCCAGACATTTAACCTTTTGCCGCGTAACAGCGCCTTAGATAACGTTGCCCTGCCATTGGTTTATGCAGGCATCAGCAAAGAAAAACGTACCGAACGTGCCCGCCTGGCCTTAGAAAATGTAGGCCTGGGTAACCGTACAGATCACCGCCCTAACGAGCTTTCGGGTGGCCAGCGCCAGCGTGTGGCCGTAGCCCGTGCACTCATCAATAACCCATCCATCATACTGGCCGATGAGCCAACAGGTAACCTGGATACCAAAACATCTATAGAAATTATGGGCCTGATGGAGGATATCCACGCCAAGGGCAACACCATTATATTGGTAACACACGAAGAGGATATTGCCATGCATGCCCACCGTATTGTGCGTATGCGCGATGGTTTGGTAGAGAATGATTACATCAACGAAAACGTGCAAACCGTAAGCAGGCGCGTACCCGAAAAAGAAGGCATTAACCTAACTAAATAAACGGTGGAAACGCTAAAAACAGGCAGGTTTTACGGACAAACCAACCAAACCCTTCACCTGGATTTTGCTACCATAACCGATACAGAATATACCCATGATAAGGTAGACTGGCACTACCACGAAAATGCTTATTTTACACTTATTTTGGATGGCAATGTAATGGAAGGTAATAAAAAAGAAGTTTACCACTGCAACGCCGGCAGCCTGTTGTTCCATAACTGGCAGGACCCGCATTATAATATTAAACCGCGTGGTTATACCCGGGGTTTCCACATCGAGCTTAAGGAGGATTGGTTTGATGGACTTAGTCTATCCCACAATAAATTACAGGGCAGCTTCGCCATTGCCGACCCGCAGGTTAAGCTGTTGTTTTATAAATTATTCAGGGAATCTAAAACAAATGATGCCTTAACCCCGCTGGCTACGGAAGCTTTGCTACTTCAGATCTTAGGGAAAATGCAGGGCGATAATAAGCTATCCGTAAATAGAACACCGGTATGGGTGCGTAAGATAAGAGAGTTAATGGCAGATGATGTTGCCCAAAAGTTTACCCTTTCCCAGTTAGCCGGTTCGCTGAATATACACCCGGTGCATTTGTCGCGCGATTTTTCTAAATACTTTAATTGTACCCTAAGCGAATACATCCGTTTATTACGTGTACAAAAAGCGTTTACCCTGTTGCCCAATAAAAACCTAAACTTAACAGCTATTGCCATGGAGTGCGGCTTTGCCGACCAAAGCCATTTTTTGCGTTGCTTTAAAAGTTATAGCCAGCAAAACCCATTGGTTTATCGTAATTTATTATTGCGGGCATGTTAATCTGGTTCTATTTTGTCCTAAAGCATTAAAGCAATTTTGCTGTATAAATAAATTACTATGCACCCTAAAAAAATCACATACAGCTTAATTACCCTCCTCCTCATACTTTTCACCTTTAAAGTTAGCGCCCAGGTAACAGACATTGTTAAAGCCGATGATATTACAAACCCTTTGCACAAGGCAAACATGGGCCGGATAGTTTTCATGACAGATACTATCCCTTTGGCGCAAAGCACACCGGCAACCTTTTTAAAAGAACGTACCCTAACCCCGGGCAGCAATTTAAGCATGCGCGCTTTTTTAGGTAACTCTTTAACTAATTATCAGCACCGGTTACAGCCAAATTTAACTGTAGAACAGCTTAACCAGGGAAATTACCAGTTTACTTTTTATGTGGATGGCAAGCAGTTGTATCAAGAAAACCTGCACAGGGGCATGGGCTATAATCACAACAAAAATGGCCGAACTACCCTGGCTGTAAAACTGATTAGCACCAAACGCGAAGATATGTGGAGCCGCTACCTGTTTACACGTTTTATGGTACGTGGTGGTGGCGAAGATGCCTTAACTACAGGCACGCACACACTCAAAATAGAGATGAGGCCTTATGTAACTATCCCTGATGTAAAAGTAGGGGAAATAATAGCGCAGGGCGAGCTCAAAATAATTGTGCCGGTTGTGGATATGAAAGCTAAAACTGTACAGGCTATTAAACCTAACAGCGGCTGGCCGGTATCTGCAGATGCTTATGATAAGCAATTAATAGCCGAACTGAACGGAAAAATCCTGCAAAATAAGTTTAAATACATTAGCGGCATTGTGGTTGTCAAAAACGGCAAGTTGCTAATAGAGGAGTATTTTAACGGCAGTGGCCGCGATACCCTGCATGATCCGCGTTCGGTCGGCAAAACTTTTGCATCGGCCACCATGGGGATTGCCATACATGATGGTTATATAAGATCTGAGCAGCAGATGCTGAAAGATTTTTACCCGCTTAAACAATATCAAAACTATTCGACGCAAAAGGATAGCGTTACTATTAAAAGCCTACTTACCATGAGCTCGGTATTTGATGCCGACGATAACAGCGATGATTCGCCGGGTAACGAGAATAATATGTACCCGACAGAAAACTGGGTGAAATTTGCACTGGATCTGAAAACAGATAGCACTAAGCAGGCTTACAAAAGCTGGCATTATTTTACTGCCGGTGTAGTGGTTTTAGGCGATATATTAAACAAAAGCGTACCCGGCGGATTAGATAAATACGCCGCTAGTAAGCTATTTAAGCCTTTGGGCATCACCAATTATAAATGGCAGTACACCCCGCAAAATGTGCCCAATACTGCAGGTGGTATTAAATTACGCGCACTTGATTTTGCTAAATTTGGGCAATTGTATAAAAACAACGGCATGTGGAACGGCAAACAAATATTACCGCAAAGCTGGGTGCAAAAATCATTTACCAAACATATGGCCTTGCCTGCAGATACTGTTGGCAAGGGATATTACGGCTACCTGTTTTGGAACAAAACCTACACCGTAAACAATAAACCATACGAAACGTGGTACTGCACAGGTAACGGCGGCAACAAGATATTTGTTTTTAAAGATACCCCGCTGGTTATCGTGGTAACCGCTACAGCCTACAACGAGGGCTACGCCCACGCGCAGGTTGATAAAATGATGCAGGAGTATATTTTACCGGCTGTGTTAAAATAGCTTTAGCACTTTAGTTCGGCCAGGCGGGCTACAAACTCGGCCAGGTAAATGGTGTTTTCAGGGGTAACGGGTTTATGGTTGCCAATAACAAGGGTGTGCTCAAATATTTCGATAACAAAATCGGATTTTTTGATGGACATGATGGCATCCCTAAACTCCTGCGTCATGGCAGCCTCTGTTTTATGCCGGTCGCTTGTAAGTACGTAAAAACGATCGCTAAAGGGTTTGTCGTCTTTAAAATCAAGCTCTATCGGAAAAATGATCTCGCGGATCTTGTCAATAATAGTTTCTGTGCGAATCACCACCCGTCCAAAATCGCGTTTCAAATAGGCAAGTGCCCAAGGTTGAAAACTATTGCTATGGTTAACTTTGGTTTTATGATTAAGTTCTACCGATTGGGTATCAGTATCAAGCAATAATACGTAGCTATCGCCGCAGGTTTTTTTTATAGCAAAAGTGTTTCGTATACTAACCAACTGATGGTGATTAAGTGTTTCAAACTGTTCTAACTGAAAATCAATATCGCCGGGCACCTCTATCCTGAAGCGGTTCTTAAGCCTTTTGCAGGTAGTTTCGTAAGGATGCCTGCTAATATCCGGCAAACCGGTAAGGTCTAATGATAAGGAATTCATTTAGCTAAGATAAAAAACAGTATTATTTGTTACAACCAAACGTTTTGCCCGGCCATAAAAAAGGAGGCTTTAAACCTCCTTTCATCTTAATACTTATACGGCTCCATCTTACCGCAACTGCAAGCACAATTATTATCGGTTACGCCCAGCTTTTTCAGGAAGAACTGGTAAAAGCCGATCCGGTCTTTCATGCTGTAGTTATCTTCTCCTTTGTTGCATTCAAGGTCGCCGTTAACAATCAAAATCGTCATCCCAAAGCCGGGGGTGCGGCCTTTGGCCTTATCAATAGCGTTTGGCTGCCATTTGCCAATCATTACATCATGTGCCGATGGTTTATGGGTTTCTGGTGTCATCCAAAAATAAATGGCCGTTTTAAAGGCCACAACCGGGTCGGTTTCTACCAGGCCGGGGTTGTTCAGTAAAACTTTTTTATCACCAAAAATACAATCAGATGCGTAGCCATAGTTGCCATTATAGCTAATTTGCATAGGGCCGCGGCCGTAATACTTTTGCCCTTTTACCGGCGGATATTCATCGCTATCGCTAATGTAATTTAATGAAGTGTTGTCCTCATGTATCAGCATCAGCCCATCTGTATAACTTTCGTTTTGGCCGTGGCGGGTTTCGTGCGCTATCTGGGCAAAAAAAGCAGCTAGCTCCCGTTTATTGGTAACATCATCTTTGTCGGTACAAAAGCCACCATAATCTACTGTGTAAATACTATCGGGCTTAACTTTAGCCCAGGCCTCGTTCCAGTCGCCATCCTGGCGCACAGTAGTGGCTTTGCCGGTGGTTTTATCTGTGCGGATGAATTGGTATACAGATACTGCACGTCGCGTCACCTGTACCTTTATCTGGGCCAGTTCGTTAACGGCTTTAATAAACGCGTGGTAGGTATAAAATTTATTACGCTCGGGAAAAAGCTCATTGAATTGTTTTTCTGTCAAAAATCTAGAGAAATCTGCCCGGGGCTTTGGTTCAGTGGTTTTGCTGGCTGCCTGCTTGGTGTTGCCATTGCTGCATTTAAAGCTTAGTAATGCCACTGTAAATAAACAGATAAGCGACACCCTGGCCGATGATATTATGGGTTTCATAGTTTGTAAATAATATATTTGAACAAAACATTACCGTACAAGTTTAGCACAATATGTTAAAACGTTGCTACAATTGTTAAATTGCTTATGAAGATATATACTAAAACCGGCGATAAGGGATACACATCGTTAATTGGCGGTACGCGTGTACCCAAACATCACCTGCGTATAGAGAGCTACGGTACGGTAGATGAGCTAAACTCTTATATAGGCTTAATACGCGACCAGCAGATAGCCGAACACGACAAAGATGTACTGAAACAAATACAGGACAGGCTTTTTACCATAGGCTCGTTACTGGCGGCAGATCCCGAAAAATCAAAAATGGTGATACCCGACCTGCATCCGGAGGATATTGAGCTTTTAGAAAATGAAATGGACCGCATGAATGAAACCCTGCCACCGCTTAAGCATTTTATTTTGCCTGGGGGGAGTAACACCATATCTTACTGCCACATAGCGCGTTGTGTGTGCCGCCGTGCCGAAAGGCTGAGTGTACACCTGGCTGAAGAAAGCACGGTTGATGAGCAGGTGAATATTTATCTAAACAGATTAAGCGACTACCTGTTTACTTTGGCACGCATGGTTGCACATGTGGATAAAGTAGTTGAAAATCAATGGATACCGCGTATTTAAAAAAATTACAAAAAAATATTGATAATCAATTTAAAAATATTATACTTTTGCGAAAAAGCAAAATTTACCACTTTAACATAAAAACATGTATTGGACACTAGAATTAGCATCACACCTTGAAGATGCGCCATGGCCTGCCACAAAAGATGAACTGATTGATTACGCCATACGCTCAGGAGCACCTGTTGAGGTTATTGAAAACCTGCAAGCACTTGAAGATGACGGCGAACCGTATGAAAATATAGAAGAGATATGGCCGGATTACCCTACCAAAGATGATTTCTTTTTTAACGAAGACGAGTATTAATACTTGCTAAGGTTATTTATTTAGAAGCCCTGTTTATACAGGGCTTTTTTGTTGGTGTTTATTTTTGGAATGATTTTGGTATAAGCAGCCGTACAAACATTTACTTAAACATTAAACAAAACAACATGAGAGGCTTATTGTACATTGTTGCCGTTATCCTGGTTATTGGATGGGCATTCGGGTTTTTTTACGCAGGTTCTACGGGGATTATCCACATCCTGCTGGTTATAGCCATTATAGCATTGCTTTTAGGCGTGATCAAAAGGGCCTGATGATAAGCAGTTGAAAATGTAAACCTAGATTTTTTGCAGGTTTTTTTTACTCAAAACTTTTTAGAATAAAGTTGGTTTATAAATGCATCTACAGTTAATTAAAAGAATTTCAAACTAAACACACAACACTATGAGAAGCTTATTGTACATCATCGCAGTTATTTTGGTTATAGGATGGATCTTCGGATTTTTCGTAAACCACGCAGGCGGCTTAATTCACATTTTACTGGTAATCGCTATAATAGCTTTATTACTTGGCGTTATAAGAAGGGCCTAAAATATCTTACTATTTATAGCCATCAGTTTAAAACTGGTGGCTTTTTTTGTTTATAAGCGCTTCGGCAATAGTAATATCTTCGGGAAAGGTTATTTTTATATTGCTGTAATTGCCCTCTATCAAAGTTATTTTTATACCACTTTGCTCTACCACACTCGCATCATCTGTAAAATTAACTGTATAGGGTTGTTCATAGGCTTTTTTTAGCAAAGCTGATTGAAATGTTTGCGGGGTTTGTACCAGGTAAATCTTATCGCGGTTTAAAGCTGTAGATACACCATTTGTAACTTGCCTTATCGAATCGCGGCTTTTAACGGCTACTACGGCAGTTTCGTTTTCAGCGGCACATTGGTAGGCTTTATCAATGGTATCAGGGTTTGTAAGCGGCCTTACGGCATCTTGTATGGCAATCAATGCATCCGCATCGTCAATGGTATCCAAAGCGTTTTTAACGGAGTGGAAACGGGTTTCGCCACCTGCGATTATTGTATGGGGTATTGTAAAATTGTGTTTGCTGCATAACTCAGCCCATAGTTGATGATATCCGGCGTTTAAGGCTAATATAATTTGGGGGGATGCTTGGCTATTATAAAACGCTTTTATGGTATGCATTAGCACCGGCTCGCCACAGAGTTCTATAAACTGCTTAGGCAACGCCGACTGCATTCTGCTGCCCGAGCCACCGGCAACGATGATAGCGTAGGTAGATTTGAGATTTGAGATATTAGATCTGAGATCAGTTGTTGGCATATTACAAGTGATGATTTATAGCAGCAATTATAAAAGAGCTTTGGGTAATATAGATCGCCAATGGAAAAAAAAATAGAGCAAAAATGCCGATAAACTTATACATAAATGTCTTGTACCACAGTGGGCTATCTGAATCTTTAATTTCATTTAAAGATTTGTGTACAAGATAGTATAAGACTATTTGTAAAAACGAGCATAATAATAACGTCAACCAATACTCGATTCGTAATAAATAGGGAAGGTTGAAAAAATGAATAAGCGTTAATACTATTAAAAAGTAGATAATTCGGCGAAGTAACTGTGGTTGAATATTAACCTTTTTATTTAACCTTAAATATATCAGGGTATTCAAAATGCCGAAAAGCAATATATATAATGTTATTATTATCATGAACGTGGTAGGCCTTTTATCAAATTTAAACAAAAAAGAGATATAAGCCCGGCTTATATCTCTTCATATAATTTAACGAAAATAGAAACTACTCTCTACTCTCCATTCACTACTCACTAAATAATCAACATTGCATCGCCGTAGCTGTAGAAACGGTATTTTTCTTTCACCGCAACTTCGTAAGCGTGCATTACATGCTCGTAACCGCCAAATGCACTTACCATCATCAATAGGGTAGATTCTGGTGTGTGGAAGTTGGTGATCATGCTGTTGGCTATGCTAAATTCGTATGGCGGGAAGATAAACTTGCTGGTCCAGTCGTTAGCGGCCTTAAGTGTTTTACCTGCAGATACAGCAGATTCAATAGTACGCATAGATGTAGTACCCACGGCACAAATACGGCTTTTTCTTTCGATAGCACGATTTACAATGTTAGCCTGTTTTTCTTCGATAATAAACTGCTCCGAGTCCATTTTGTGCTTGGTTAAGTCTTCCACCTCAACCGGGCGGAACGTGCCTAAACCAACGTGTAAAGTAACCTCAGCAAATTCAACACCTTTTAATTCGAGGCGTTTCATTAACTCACGGCTAAAGTGTAAACCTGCGGTAGGGGCTGCAACAGCGCCTTCGTGCTTAGCAAATATGGTTTGGTAACGCTCTTTATCTTCGGCAGTAGCCTTGCGTTTAATATATTTTGGAAGCGGTGTTTCGCCCAATATTTCTACATTACGGCGAAACTCTTCGTCGGTACCGTCAAACAAAAAGCGGATGGTGCGGCCACGAGAGGTGGTATTATCTACAACTTCGGCAATCAACAGATCATCATCGCCAAAGTAAAGTTTATTACCTACACGTATCTTACGGGCAGGATCAACCAATACATCCCACAGGCGTAATTCTTTATTTAACTCGCGCAATAAAAAAACCTCGATGGTAGCGCCGGTTTTTTCTTTATTACCATACATACGGGCAGGGAATACTTTGGTGTTGTTAAGGATCATTACATCCTTATCATCAAAGTAATCTAATACATCCTTAAATATTTTATGCTCAATCTTGCCCGAATCGCGGTGTAATACCATTAAACGCGACTCGTCGCGGGTGTCTGATGGTGAATGTGCTATTAATGATTCAGGTAAATTGAATTTAAATTGAGATAATTTCATGCTTATATATATGAATTTTCAGGGCGCAAATGTACGGATTTTTTTGTTATATTTCACGCCTTTTTATGCTGTGTAATATGGTTAAGATTAAAATATAAAGTTACTGTAACTTAAGTAGTTTAACACAGTCTAACAAATACTGTTTCAAACTACAGTAAAAATCATATACCCGGTATGCCGGTTACATTAAAAACGTGCTATGCTATTTTTAAAACTTATTCGTGAAAGCTTCCTGTTTGCGTATGATGCATTAAGGCAAAATAAATTGCGTACAATGCTTTCCTTATTGGGGGTTACCATAGGTATTTTTACTATTATAGCAGTATCATCTGCGGTTGATACCTTGCGAAATAATCTGCAAAAAAGCGTAAATAAGCTGGGTAGCAATAGCATCTACATACAAAAGTGGCCCTGGGTAGGCGAAGATAACTTTCCATGGTGGAAGTATATGCAAAGGCCGGTACCCAAACTGCGCGATTTTGAACAGCTAACCCGCCGCAGCCAAACCGCCAAAGCATTGTCATATGAAATAAGCATAGATAACCGCACCGTAAAATATTTAAGCAACACCGTTGATGGGGCCCAGATAGATGCCGTATCTCACGATCATGATAAAACTTGGAACTTTGATTTTCAGGATGGGAGGTATTTTACCGAAATTGAATCGCGCACGGGTGCACCGGTGGCCATTATTGGTGCTGATATAGCTGCGGCGCTGTTTCCTAACGGCACAGGTGTAGGGAAACAAATAAAAATTATGGGGCGTAAGGTTACCATTATTGGCGTTTTTACCAAAGAGGGTAAAGATATGCTGGGGATAACCAGTGATAACCAGATACTGCTACCCCTAAACTTTGCAAAAAATATTATTGATATACAAAACGATAAATATGGACCCCAGATTGTAGTACGCGGGTTTGATAACTTATCTGACGTGGAGGTTGAGAGCGAGGTACGCGGCATTATGCGTTCTATCCATAGCATCCGCCCGGGTGGCGAAGACGATTTTTCATTAAACAAGTCAACCATTTTAACTAATCAGTTAGATCAGCTTTTTGGTATCATCAATAAAGGTGGGTTTATTATTGGGATATTTTCGGTACTGGTAGGTGGGTTTGGTATAGCCAATATCATGTTTGTATCTGTTAAAGAGCGTACCAACATTATTGGCATCCAAAAATCATTAGGAGCAAAGAATTACTTTATCTTGTTACAATTCCTGATAGAAGCCATTGCACTATGCCTGATGGGCGGCTTTATAGGTTTGTTTTTGGTTTACATAGTTACCCTAATTGTAAAAGCTACGGCAGATATAGAGGTGGTGCTTGACGCCGGAAATGTTATCTATGGGATTGGCATATCTGTATGTATTGGTATGCTATCAGGCTTTTTGCCGGCCTATTTTGCCTCCAAGCTTGATCCTGTAGAGGCTATACGTACCAATTAAAGCTATTGTAAAACTATCAGAGCAAGTATTATTTGCTTAATTCACAGTCAGAAATAACAGCTTTGCGGTGCTTTGATATTTTCTCGAACAAGGTATCGGGTACAAATGGTTTGGTCAGATAATCGCACATCCCGGCCTCAAAAGCCTTGCCTTGTGTTTCGGGCATGGCATCGGCAGTAAAAGCTATAATAGGCAGATCTGGGTGGGTTTGTTTAATTAGGGATGTAGCTTCAAAACCATCCATTACAGGCATCTGCAGGTCCATAATAATCATATCATAATTATTTGCCGCCACCATATCCACCGCTATTTGCCCATTTAAAGCTTCTGCTACGTTGGCTTTCCACTTTTTAAGGAATTTTGATGCTATCATCAGGTTCATCCGGCTATCATCCACCACTAAAATATTCAAACCGTTAAAGTCTGGTGGCAGCAGTATGTTTTTATCGCTATTTATATGCTCTGCGACGGGGGTAGTTACTTTAAACCGTATGCTAAAGGTAAAGCGGGTGCCCTTCCCTAAATCGCTAAATACCTGGATGCTGCTTTCATGAAGTTCGATAAGGCGTTTTGTAATGGCAAGGCCCAGCCCGGTACCGCCATAGCTGTGTGTAATAGTTTGTGGCCCTTGTATAAACGGATCAAAAACAATAGCTACGTTTTCGGCAGCAATACCAATGCCTGTGTCGCTAACTGTAAATTTAATAACCACGTCCTGGTTACTTATTTGCTGTTTTTGGAGCAGGATGCTTACCTTGCCTGCATGTGTGAATTTTACAGCATTGCTTACCAGGTTTATCAAGATCTGGCTTAGGCGCGTTTGGTCGCCCATTAAAAAATCTGGTATGCCATCATCTGTGATAAGCTCAATATCCAGATTTTTTTCCATGGCTTTTGAGTGAAAGGATTGCCTGATATTTTGAGCCAGCTGATGGATATTAAAAGGCACGCTGCTTAGCTGCAGCTTACCGGCTTCTATTTTATTATAATCTAAAATATCGTTAATAATAGCCAGCAGGTTTTCGCTGCTAAATTTAAGTGTGTTAAGGTACTCTAATTGCTCGGGCTTGGGGTTTTCTTCCAAAAGCAGATTAGTAGTGCCAATTACTGCGTTCATGGGCGTACGGATCTCGTGGCTCATGATAGATAAAAATTCAGATTTAAAGTGAGAGGAGCGTTCGGCTTGCTCTTTAGCAGATATTAACTCCTGCCTAACTTTTTGTTGTACAGTAATGTCTTCGCCAATGCTGGTAGTTTCTTTAATGTTGCCGTTCTCATCATAACTAACAGTGTTTTGCCAGCTAATAGTGCGCAACTCGCCATGGCGGCAAATAACGGGGTTAATATAATGCGCGCGTATCTGGTTGCTTTTAAACCAGTCTGTAAGTATAGTGCGGTGTTCGTCGGGTACAAAGTTGGCCATCCAATCCATGCCCAATATTTCCATTTGGCTGTATCCCAATAAAGTGGCCAGGTATTTATTGCAAAATATCACTTTACCGTCGGCACTTAACGATACAGCAGCCAGCTTAATGGTTTCTAACACCAGTCGATATTTATTCTCGGTACGGCGATAGTCAATTTCGGCTTGTTTACGTTGTGTAATGTCTTGCAGGGTGCCAATAACTTTGCGTACGCTGCCATCTTCGCGATACATTAGTTTACCTGTAATAACGCTGATATGCTTAATATTACCTTTTGGGGTAATAATGCGGTATTCATAAGATGAGCCGTTACTATCGCCGTTTTTAAATAAATGGTGTAAAATATAGCGATCGTCTGGGTGTATGTGTTGCATCAGCAGTTTTCCAAAATGTGAGGTAGACTGTGCGCTGGTTAATGCTATCTCATAGATGGAGTTGATCTCGTCGCTCCAGGTAAGCATGTTTTGTGTGCTATCCCATTTCCAATTACCAATTTTGGCAATAGTTTGTGCTTCCAGCAATTCAGCCTGGCTTACTTTTACAGCCTTTTCTGCCAATTTAGATTCGGTAATATCCTGTATAATACCCACAATACGTTTAAGGCTGCCATCTTTATTTTGGGAGATTTCGCCGCGTAATACTCTAAGATATTTTAAATTACCCCTGGGGGTTATAAATTTATGAACCAGGCTGTTCTCTGCAATAGCATTAATGTTGTTGAAATAGTTTGTGGCAACCTCGCGGTCATCTGGATGTATCAGGGCCATGTAGTATTCAAAACGGCTTAAGCCTGCGGGTAGCTCATCCACTTCGAGTATCTTAAACAAACTCTCTGACCAAAAATGCGCTTTCGCATCACTATCGTACCACCAATTGCCGGTTTTAGCAATATCCTGCGCCTGCATTAGCAGGTTTTTATTTTCTATTAAGGCGTCGGCGCGCTTTTTTTGTTCGGATATATCAGTAACCGAAATGGAAATGCGTTTAGTGTACTTGCCGCTAATATCAACTACCGGAGATGCCTTAGCCACAAACCAACTTGGCTCGCCAAATACCGATGCAAATTCTATACTGGTACTGGTACGGTTTTGCAATACATGCTCATAAACATGTAAAAACGGTTTAGCCCTGTCTTCGCCAAGGGCTTCAATAAAGGTTTTATTTAAAAATTGGCCGGGCTTAAGGTATTGCGGTGTTTGAGCACCGAACCAAACATTTATACAAATACCGTTTTCATCAAACTCAAAAATAGTATCATTTACCGAACTTATTAAAGCATGCAGCTGTTGCTGGCTATGGCGCAGTTTTTCGGCATGGGTAACAAGGGATTCGTTTAGTTGAATAATGTTATTTACTGCTTTTTTAAATTGCAGATTATAAGCCAGCATCACCAAAAAAGATACATAGGCTATAAGTGTAAATACACCTAATAATGCAATAAGCACACCTACAGAAATAGCTACTTTGGGAGCGGTATAGTAAGCTGCAACTACAGCTATAATATTTAATGTACAAATAACTACAAACTCTATCCGTTGCTTGCAAAAAAGGGTTAAGGCAATAAATATAGTAATAGCACTAAAAACATAAATGTGCTCAAAACCGTTAATACCCAATAAAACAAAATTATTGATGAATAGGTAGGAACAAATGGTAACGTATACCATTGATTTTAACAAGCCCGGGTTTTTACCGTACGATATTCCTAAGGCAAGCAGGCAAAAAGCACAGTTTAAACCCCGCAGCCATATAGGATCGTAAGAATTATTGTAACACAGGTAATGTAACGATGGACTGGCAATAAATAAGCCAAGTAAAATAAGCCTGTAAATAGTTATGTCGTTTTCAATTAAAAGCAGCGCTCTATTTTTAAAAGACATATACTGTTTGAATATTTTTGTTTGAGCCAAACAAAATAGGGGATTTAACCATAATTACTTAATAAGAATTTTACAAAGAGTAAATATATCTTAAAGGCGTTTAATACGCAGATTTATTTACATTTGTTGCAAATACTATTTTTTCTATGTCTGAAACAGCACAATTAAAGATTGGCGATAAAACCTATGAATTGCCGGTTATAGAAGGTACCGAAGGCGAAAAAGCTATTGACATTTCTAAACTGCGCGACCAAACCGGTTATGTTACTTTAGATATTGGTTACAAAAACACCGGCGCAACAAAAAGCGCTATTACGTTTTTAGATGGCGAGGTTGGTATATTAAAATATCGTGGTTATCCAATTGAACAACTTGCAGAAAAATCAACCTTTACCGAGGTTGCTTATTTATTGATATATGGCCAGTTGCCTACTGCAGAGCAATTAAAAGCTTTTGAGTTTGAAATAAGCCACCATACCCTTGTACACGAGGATATGAAAAAGTTTTTTGATGGTTTCCCCTCAGGATCACATCCAATGGGTCAATTGTCATCGCTTATAGGTGCTTTGGCTGCGTTTAATCCTGCATCATTAAAACAGGGTTTATCTGCCGAAGAAATTAACATCGAGATCATTAAACTGATCGCTAAGATGAGCACCATTGTATCCTGGATCTACAAAAAATCTTTAGGCCACCCGGTGATTTACCCACGCAATAAGTATGACTATGTGACCAACTTTATGCACATGACCTTTGGGCAACGTACCGAGGATGTGGAGATAGACCCGGTTGTTGTAAGTGCCATGAATAAGCTTTTGATTTTGCATGCTGATCATGAGCAAAACTGCTCTACATCAACCGTGCGTATTGTAGGCTCATCAGATGCTAACTTGTATGCCTCTATATCTGCCGGTATATCTGCACTATGGGGCCCACTGCATGGTGGGGCAAACCAGGCCGTGGTAGAAATGCTGCAAAAAATTAAAGAAGACGGCGGCGACGTGGATAAATGGGTTGCCAAAGCAAAAGATAAAAATGATCCGTTCCGTTTGATGGGTTTTGGCCACCGTGTGTACAAAAATTTTGACCCACGCGCCAAGATCATCAAAAAGGCCTGCGACGATATCCTTGAAAAATTAGGCGTTAAAGACGAAACCTTAGAAATTGCCAAGAAATTAGAGGAAGTTGCATTAAGCGACCCTTACTTTGTAGAGCGTAAGCTTTACCCTAATGTGGATTTTTACTCGGGTATTATCTATACCACTTTAGGTTTCCCTACAGAAATGTTTACGGTACTATTTGCCTTAGGCCGCCTGCCGGGATGGATTGCCCAGTGGAAAGAGATGAAAGCCAACAAGGAGCCTATTGGCCGCCCACGCCAGATATATGTTGGCGAAACCAATAAGGATTATACTGATATTAATAGCAGGTAAAACCTCGCCCCGGCCCTCTCTCCAAAAGAGCGGGAGCTGAAAAATAATGCTGTAGCTTAAATCCTCTTCTTTGGAGAGGATTTAGGTGAGGCGAATACTTAAGCCCGCCACACGACGGGCTTTTTTTATAAAAGGAAATGACACCACGCGAAATACTAAAACAATATTGGGGACATGATAATTTCCGCCCATTGCAGGAGGAGATCATCACATCTGTATTGAATGGCCGGGATACCCTGGCTTTGCTGCCTACGGGTGGCGGTAAATCGGTATGTTTCCAGGTGCCGGCTTTGGCGCAGGAGGGGATCTGTATTGTGGTGTCGCCCCTGATAGCCTTAATGAAAGACCAAGTTGAAAGCCTGAAAGCTAAAGGCATCAATGCGATGGCCATTGTATCGGGCATGGGTAAGCGCGAGATTGATATTGCTTTAGATAATTGTATTTATGGCCAGGTGAAATTTTTATACCTGTCGCCCGAGCGGTTACTTTCTGAATTGGTACGCGAACGCATCAAATACATGAATGTAAACCTGTTTGCGGTTGACGAGGCGCATTGTATCTCGCAGTGGGGATATGATTTTCGCCCGCCGTACCTGCATCTTTCAGATCTTCGGGAACTGCACCTGAAGGTGCCCGTGCTGGCCTTAACAGCCACCGCCACTGCAGAAGTGCGCGATGATATACAGGAGAAGCTTTTATTTAAGAATGGTTTTGTTTATCAGCAAAGTTTTGAACGAAAGAACCTGCGTTACATAGTACAGCATACCGAAGATAAGCTGCGCAAACTGTTGGATGTAGCCAGGGGAATAGGTGGTAGCGGTATAGTATATGTACGCAGCCGCCGCGAAACTTTTGACATAGCCCGCTTTTATCAGCAAAATAATATCAAAGCCGATTATTACCATGCCGGCCTGCCTGCCGAAGAACGCTCGGAAAAGCAGGATGCCTGGAAGAATAACCAAATACAAATTATTGTAGCCACCAATGCCTTTGGGATGGGCATAGATAAACCTGACGTAAGGTTTGTGATCCATAAAGATATGCCTGATAGCCTGGAAGCCTATTACCAGGAAGCGGGCAGGGGCGGGCGTGATGAGAAACGGGCCTATGGTGTATTATTATATAACCCCACCGATAAGCTAAGGCAGGAAAAGAAATTTCTACAGAATTTTCCATCGGTAGAGGAGATCAAACAGATCTACCATCAGCTGGCTAATTATTGCCAGGTAGCTTATGACGCCGGCGAAGGTGCTTCCTTTGAGCTGGACCTGGGGGAGTTTTGCAGCCGTTTTCAGTTGGATGCTATTAAAACCATTAATGCCCTTAAGTTTTTAGAGCAGGATGAATATGTAGCCTTTAACGAAAGTGTGTACCTGCCATCGCGGTTTAGGTTTGAGGTTTTAAACCAGGAGCTTTATAATTTCCAGATCCAAAACTCGGGGTGGGACCCTTTTGTTAAAACCCTGCTACGATCTTACGGTGGCTCGTTCGAGAATTACGTGCGCATCAAAGAGTTTGATATAGCCCGCCGCACCGGGATGAACACCCAGCAAGTAATACAAGGTATGCAGCAATTACAGGAGTTTAATCTCTTAAACTATTTGCCCCAAACAGATAAACCCCAAATTACCTGGTTAAAGCCCAGGCAACATGCCAATAATTTATATATAAATAAGGTATTTATAGAGCAACGCAAACAAACTTACCGCCAAAAAATGGAGGCTGTTTTTGCCTATGCAGAACATAAGCGCTGCCGCAGCCAAATGCTGTTAAGTTATTTTGACGAACCCAACGCGCCAAAATGCGGGGTATGCGATGTTTGCCTGGCAGAACGCCGCCAACAAAATGCCGATGAGATATTTGATGATATCACCAACGAGATAGTGCAATTACTTAGTACAAATACCTTTACCATTGCCGACCTGATCACCTCCCTAAAACTCGGCACCGAAAAAGAACGTATAGAAACCCTGCGCTTGCTGCTTGATGCCGGCAAAGTAAAAACCGACGGCGGCAATTATTATTTGTAGGTGGCAGTTTTTGGGGATTTGACAACTTTTTAGAATTTGTCAAATCTTATTATCGGAAATTTCTTGTATCAAATATTCACGATATTCATTGTGATAATCTTGATAGGCTTGCTTATCGCCAAACCATTCTATTAATTCTTCCTTTTTTAGTTTACTTGGTTTATCCGATAATATACCATTATAGGAACTCCATTTCCAGTTTCTAAAGTCTTCGATCAGTTTATGACTTTGTGGATTTGCGTGTATGTAATAAACGATTTTACTATAATAAGAGTCGTTATTAATCAACACTCTTTTAAATGGTGTTTGAAATAACGTACCAATGCGATTATGTTGCTTATTAAAAGCCATAGAATATGATTGAAAGAACTTCCTGAATTGATGGCTTATAATATCATGAGTGGGTTTGCTTGCATCAATTTTACTGGTCTTTTTGAAATCGGATAAATCCCCATGAATACGCATTAATAAATGAAAGTGATTGCCTAATAAACAATAAGCATAGGTGTCAACAACCGGGGATAAATACTCATTATATTTTCTGAGAAAATATTCATAGTTGGCTTCACTTTTAAACATTGGCTGCTTATCAATTGTACGGTTGTATACATGGTAGAAGCATCCCTCATCGAATTTTGTGTAATAATGTGCCAGTTTTGCCATTTGTTATTATTGCTTGAATATATTGATAAGTCGGGTAAGATTTGACAACTTTTTGAAAGTTGTCAAATCTGTATTACCATAATTCAGCTTTCGTTGACATAGGCTGGGTGCCCAAAATCCTGATCAATCAATAAACCAGCATAATCCTGTTCCTGTTTCGCCGTCATAAATCCGCCGTTTACCGACATAATAGGGCTGTACATCTATTACACCCAAAGTAGCTGTAACGTTTTAAAAGTGAGGGCGTCATATTGGTGTATTTAAAAACAAGAAAAAATTAATTCACTCACAATCAAAATATTAAAATCATGAAAACCACATTTTTAACTATAGCAACCATCTTCACTTTAGCACTAGGTACAGCAACATCAACCTTTGCAAACGGTAGCAAAAGCAACGATAACGAAGCAAGCACCGTGCTTACCAACGTGAGCAAGATCAACAAAATAGAATTACACGGAAACGTTGAGCTTTATGTATCTGACGGTAATGCCGACCAGGTAAAAGTTTACAACAAGTACTATTCAGAAAGTGCACTGGTACAAAGCCAGAACGGTACCCTGCGCATATCATCATACACTGATAAAAAGTTAGTGGTTTGGGTAACCGCAAACGATCTGCAAACTATCGTGGCCAACGATAATTCGCAGATAAAATCTTTCGGTAGCCTGCAAAAGCTGGATATTGAGGTAACCTTAAATAATACTGCCACTGCGGATCTTAACCTAGATGCCTACAACGCAAAAATAAAAGTAAACGACCGTGCCAAAGCAAACATCAGCGGTACTGTTAACGATTATAGCCTGGTACAAGATCAGTCTGCGACTGTTAACCACAGCAACCTGGCTGCTACCAACCGCAGCAAAACAATAACCAACAAATTTGTTAAGGCTGATGTATCAGAATTAGCTAACCTGTAAGCACTACTTTTGCAAAAGTTCAATATATATTTTCAGGAAGCCACCGCATTAGCGGTGGCTTTTTTTATGCGATAAACTTTTTACTCATCTTGAGCATTTATAATAAATTCGTCTGTAATAAAAATCCCGGGAACTCGACTGGATCTTAATCCTTTTGTCCCAGATGTTAAAATATACTGATGTAGGGCTTTTTATTCTTGGCTCTTAACTCTTGGTTCCTGACTCTTTTTTAAATTCCACTTTCACCGCCGTATTTCTGCCGTTTACCGACATAAACCTGCACTGTGTCTAATACACACCATTTGGCTGTAACGTTTCTGCGCCCTGTTCGTCATATAGATGTATTTAATAACACAACTTATAGTATTCATAATCAAAATATTAATAAAATGAAAACAACAATTTTAACCATGGTAGCCGTAATGATTATGGCAGTGGTAACCACCCAAAATTCTTATGCAAACGTCAACAATAATAACGACGGAGCAGGCGTAGTACTAACCAACATCAGCAAAATCAACAAAATAGAAATACACGGAAATGTGGAGCTTTACGTATCTGACGGTACTGCCGACCAGGTTAAGGTTTACAACAAATATTACTCAGAAGGTGCATTGGTACAAAGCCAAAAAGGTGTATTGCGCATCTCATCTTATAAAAACGAGAAATTGGTAGTTTGGGTAACCGCAGCAGATTTGCAAACCATCACCGCCTACGATAATGCCGAGGTTAGATCATTTGGTAACTTAAAAAAATTAGAATTAGAAGTTAACTTGTATAACACCGCATCTGCCAATCTGAAATTAGAAGCCTACAAAGCAAACGTATCTGTTAATGATAACGCTAAAGCAACCTTAACTGGTAATGTAAATGATTACAGCTTAAAATATGCACAGGAAGCTAATGTTAACCATACAGATTTGGTAGCCGTAAACGCTTTAAAAAACCAGATAACCAACGGTTCAATAGCTAAGGCTAAACAAAACGCATTAGCAGGTTTATAATTTGCACCCTACAAAAACCTACATACCTTAAAAGCCATCGGATAGTTAGTTGGCTTTTTTTATTTTTAGTGTAACTTGAGCCCGTAAAACATCGTCCAACATAAAAACCAAAACTTATTATGAAAACACTCAACTTTAAAATATTAGTACTGGTAGCTGCCGTAGCCGTAACCTTATTCTCATCCTGTCGCAGGTTTAGGTGTGTAAAAGGTAAAGGCGACGTACGTACAGAAACCCGGAAAATGAAAGGGTTTAACAAAATAGATATATCAGGCGGTTATAAAGTTACCCTTAAACAGGATAGTTCAGAATCAATTAGCATCAGTATTGATGACAACCTGATGAAGTATGTAGAAACAACTGTTGACGGCAGCACGTTAAGGGTTCATTCGCGCAAAAATATTTGCCCAAGCGGCGAAACCACCTTAATTATAGGCGTTAAAAACCTGGATGGCATAGAGGCTTCAGGAGCGGTTGAGGTAGTTTCAAACGGACGGTTAAATATTAAAGATCTAAACATTGATCTGTCCGGATCTACTAAAATAGATCTTGACCTTAACGCGGCTAAAGTACGCACAGGTGCAAGCGGCTCAAGCGAGATCATCTTAAAAGGGCAGGCAGCATCGCACGATGTTGATATGAGCGGCTCGGGCAAGGTAGAGGCATTGGATTTTGTGGTAGGTAGATACAAAATAAGTACATCCGGCGCCAGCGAATGCAAGATAAACGTGCTGAATGAGCTGGATGTACACACCAGCGGTTCGTCTGATATTCAATACCGTGGTAACCCGGGCAGGGTAAATAACGACCAGTCGGGCGCATCATCTGTAAAAAAGATCGATTAACACGGTAAGTTATAGGAATTGTATTTAGAAAATGGCGGCTTTTTGGCCGCCATTTTCTATTTTAGTATCTAACCTTCTCTGTATCATGAAAAAAGCAAAGATATGGATGGCATATATAGTCATCTTTGTAATCCTAATTATTGTGGTAGTGGTAGCTTATGTAAGTATTGCATTACCTAATGTTGGCCCGCCGCAAGCTATTAAAGTAAGCTTAAGCCCACAGCGTATAGCACATGGTGAGTATTTGGCCAATCATGTAGCTGTTTGTGTGGATTGCCATAGTACCCGCAAGTGGAATTTATTTGCCGCGCCTATAGATAGCACAGTTTTGGGTGCAGGTGGCGAAAAGTTTGATGCACGTGTAAACTTTCCCGGAGAAGTTTATGTACCTAATATCACGCCTTATAATCTGAAAGATTGGACAGATGGCGAAATATACCGTGCAATTACTACAGGTGTTAAAAAGGATGGATCAGCAATATTTCCTATAATGCCATGGCAATCTTATTCAAAGATGGATCCGGAAGATGTTTACGATATTATAGCTTATATCCGCACTTTAAAACCACATGAAGGTGCATATCCTAAACGTAAACTTGATTTTCCGCTTAATCTGATCGTAAATACAATGCCTAAAAAGGCTGATCCTGTAAAAAGGCCTGATCAAAAGGATACGTTAGCGTACGGAGCCTATTTAGTACAAACTGCTGCTTGCCGGGAATGCCATACCAAGGCAGATAAAGGTACGCCAATTCCGGGTATGGATTTGGCCGGTGGTAACGAGTACGGTATTGGGGGCGGAGCCATTTTAAGGGCTTCTAACATAACCCCCGATAAAAAAACTGGAATAGGTAACTGGAATAAACAGCAGTTTGTAGAACGTTTTAAACAATACGCTAATGGTTTGGTGAAGCCTACTATTATAAAATCCGGGGAATTTCAAACGATTATGCCTTGGTGGAAATATGGCGGCATGAGCGAAAAAGATTTGAGTGCAATATATACCTACCTTAAAACAGTTAAGCCTGTAAACAACAGTGTTGTTAAATTTCAAAGCAAGCCAAAGGCCTGATTATATTCAAAATAAATTTATACTTTTGCGCCTCTAATTTTGTACAGCCGAACGGCTGTACTTTCAAAAAAGATAAATTAATACCAGGTAAAAAGATGAATATATCACAGGAAAAGATTGATAACCTGAATACAGTTGTTAAGATCAATATCAACCCGGAGGATTACCAGCCTAAGGTTGAAAAAGCAATGAAAGACCAAGCTAAAAAAGCAAAATTACCAGGTTTCCGCCCGGGTATGGTTCCGGTTGCGCATATTAAAAAAATGTACGGTAAAAGCATTTTGGTAGACGAGATCAATAACATGCTGTCTGATACATTAAACAAATATCTTGACGAAGAAAAACTGGAAGTATTAGGCCAGCCTTTACCTAAGGTTGATGAGGCTAAAGAATACAACTGGGATTTTGCTGATAATTTTGAGTTTACTTACGAAGTTGGTTTAGCGCCTCAATTTGATATCGAGTTTTCATCAAAAGATAAATTAACCCAATATGTAATTAAGGTTGATGACGAAACTTTAGAGTCGCGTATCAAAAACATCCGTCGCAGCTATGGCAAGATGACAAATCCTGACGTATCGGCAGATGATGATGTGCTTTATGCCGAATTAACACAGCTTTCTCCGGATGGTTCTGTTTTTGAGGGTGGAATAAGCAATATTACGTCGGTACGTTTAGATCAGATCAAGAATGAAGATATCAAAAAATCATTGATCGGTTTGAAAAAAGACGACGAGTTGGTATTTGATATCAATGCAGCTTTTGATAACGATGCAGCCAAGGTTGCCGGTTTATTAAAAATTCAAGAAGATGAGGCAGCTGACCTAAAATCGAACTTCAAATTAACTGTTAAGAATGTTAACCGTTTAGAAGAAGGCGATTTAAACCAGGAGTTCTTTGATAAAATATTTGGTGAAGGTATTGTAACCGACGAAGCCGGTTTCAGAGCTAAAATAACCGAAGAATTAGAAATGATGATGACCCAGGATGCCGAGCGCAAACTGCAGGACGAAATTTACAACTACAGTATTGATAAAGTAAGTTTTGAACTACCTGATGCATTTTTAAAACGCTGGTTAAAAGCAACTAACGAAAAACTATCTGAAGAGGAGTTGGAAGGTGGTTATGCCGATTTTGCTAAAAACCTGAAATGGACACTGATCGAAAATAAATTGATGAAGGAAAACAACATCGATATTAAATATGAAGAGGTGTTTGAGTTTGCAAAAGGCAGCTTAGAGCAACAATTTAGAATGTATAGCCCGCAAGCTTTAACAGAAGAGCAATTAGGCCAGTACACTGTGCAATACCTGCAAAATAAAGAAAATGCTAATAAAGTATTTGAACAAGTTAAAGCGCTTAAGGTATTTGATTACATTAAGAGTGTTATTACGCTTGATAATAAAGAGATCTTATTCTCTGACTTTAACAAGCTTGCTACTGCGTAATCAGTATCAGTTTAAATATAATCACCAAAAGCATTTGCCCAACAGCAAATGCTTTTGTGTTTTAAAGCCTCACCAATAAAGCTATCTCTAAATCTGCCCCGAAAGGGTAGACTTAGAATATAGCTAACGATAAAGGTTTGGATAGGGCAGGCTTTTTTTACTTTCACCAAACTAAATAGTGTAAAATCTATTCAACTAAAAACTATATTTATCGCGGGTAACCGCCCGCACCATACAAATAAACATTTACACACATGAACAGTAATCCAGATAAAAACGAATTCAGAAAATACGCTGTTAAACACCACCGCATTAGCAGTACCTATGTAGATAAATTTATTGGCGGCATAAACCGCAGCAACACACCAACAGGTATTGTAAACCCGCCAATGGGTTATACGCCTTATATCATCGAAGAACGCCAGTTAAATATTTCGCAGTTAGACGTGTTCTCGCGTTTAATGATGGACCGTATCATATTCCTGGGCGACCCGATTTATGATCAAAATGCAAATGTTATTCAGGCACAGTTGTTATTCCTTCAATCGGCAGATGCAAAGCGCGATATTCAGCTGTATATCAACTCACCGGGTGGTTCGGTTTATGCAGGTTTAGGTATCTATGACACCATGCAACTGATCTCTAACGATGTAGCTACTATCTGTACAGGTATGGCAGCATCAATGGGTGCGGTATTATTATGTGCCGGTGCAGAGGGTAAACGCGCTGCGTTGCCACACTCACGTGTAATGATCCACCAGCCATCAGGCGGTGCGCAAGGCCAGCAATCTGATATCGAGATATCTTACCACGAGATCACTAAACTGAAAAAAGAATTATACCAGATAATTGCTGACCACAGTGGTGCATCATACGACAAAGTTTACGCGGCATCAGACCGTGACTACTGGATGATCGCTGAAGAAGCCAAAGAATTTGGTATGATAGACGAAATATTAAAAGGTAATAAAACAAAATCAAAATAAATTTATTAGTAGTGGGTAATGATTAAGTTGATTGTAGCAAAATGGTTAACACCCTTACGATCAACTTAATCAACCACTTACTTACAAATAATTGGTTGAAAAAAGCCAAATTTCTATTTTTGATTAAAGCATAAGAACATGAACAAGAACAGCAAGGAGATCAGGTGCTCGTTTTGTGGCGCAGGTAAGCAAGATTCCCTGATGCTGATAGCCGGGTTAGACGCGCACATTTGTGATAAATGCGTTGACCAGGCAAACGAGATACTGGCAGAAGAATTAAAGGTGCGCAAAGTAAAAGCGTCGCCTGCGGTACCTTCTGTGCTTAAACCTGCCGAGATCAAATCACACCTCGATCAATACATCATCGGGCAGGACGATGCCAAAAAAGTATTGTCAGTTGCCGTTTATAATCATTACAAAAGATTAAACCAGCGTATTGATAAGGATGAAGTAGAGATAGAAAAATCTAACATCATTATGGTGGGCGAAACCGGTACAGGTAAAACTTTGCTGGCTAAAACCCTGGCCAAAATATTAAATGTTCCGTTTTGCATATGCGATGCTACAGTATTAACAGAAGCAGGTTATGTAGGCGAGGATGTAGAAAGTATTTTAACCCGCCTGCTGCAATCTGCAGATTATGATGTAAACACTGCAGAACGTGGTATAGTATATATTGATGAAGTGGATAAGATCGCTCGCAAAAGTGACAACGCATCCATCACCCGCGATGTAAGCGGCGAAGGTGTACAACAGGCATTATTAAAAATATTGGAAGGTACTATGGTTAACGTACCACCACAAGGCGGCCGCAAACACCCCGATCAGAAAATGATAACGGTAAATACCAGCAACATCCTGTTTATTTGCGGTGGCGCGTTTGATAGCATTGAGAAAAAGATAGCTAACCGCCTGCGTACCCAAACTGTGGGTTACAAAATGAAACGCGACGACAGCGAGATAGACATGAAGAACCTGTACAAGTACATCACCCCGCAGGATCTTAAATCATTCGGTTTGATACCGGAGCTGATAGGCCGCTTGCCGGTCTTAACCTACCTAAACCCGCTTGATCGTGAGGCTTTACACAACATCCTTACCGAGCCTAAAAACTCGTTGCTTAAACAGTATAAAAAATTATTTGAGTACGAAGGGGTAAAGCTGGAGTTTGATGCCGAGGTGCTTGATTTTATAGTAGACAAAGCTATGGAATTTAAATTGGGCGCGCGTGGCTTACGCTCTATCTGCGAGGCTATTATGATAGATGCCATGTTTGAGTTCCCGTCTAAAAAAGATGTGAAGCGTTTAAACGTTACCTTAGAGTATGCCCGCGAAAAATTTGAGAAGAGCGACCTTAAAAAGTTAAAGGTAGCTTAACAATTATTTGGTAATTAAAATTTATTTTTGTATATTACATACTAACCCTGGTGTAACACACCGGGGTTTGCTGTATAAAAAGGTTTCTGAGGCCTTTAAGTTATACACATACACACAAAAAAAAGAGGACAAAAAAGATGAACGAAGAATTAGACGTAAAAAAAGATGACAATGCCAATCCGGCTAAAAAGATCAAAGAAGTTTCTACCCCGGTTAAATCGGGATTAAAAACTAAAGAAGCCATTGTAGCCAACTGGCTGCCACGTTATACTGGCAGGCCGCTTGATGCCTTTGGCGAATATATAATCCTGACCAATTTCTCTAAATACCTGCAGCTGTTTTCTGAATGGAACGACAATGCACCTGTTATGGGGTTGGATAAACCCATGCAAAGCGTAACAGCCAATGGCATCACCATCATAAATTTTGGTATGGGCAGTTCGGTTGCTGCTACCGTAATGGATCTCCTAACAGCCATTCATCCCAAGGCAGTCATATTTTTAGGCAAATGCGGCGGTTTAAAAAAGAAAAATAATGTTGGCGACCTGATACTGCCTATAGCCGCGATAAGGGGAGAGGGAACATCTAACGATTACCTGCCGGCAGAAGTACCAGCGCTGCCATCGTTCGCGCTGCAAAAGGCTATCTCCACCACCATCCGTGACCAAGCGCGCGATTATTGGACAGGGACCTGTTATACTACCAACCGCCGTGTTTGGGAGCATGATAAGGAGTTTAAAAAATATCTAAAAGAACTGCGTGCCATGGCGGTAGATATGGAAACAGCTACCATATTCACTACAGGGTTTGCCAACAAGATCCCAACAGGGGCATTGCTGCTGGTATCAGACCAACCGATGATACCTGAAGGCGTTAAAACTGCCGAAAGCGACAGCAATGTAACTAACCAATATGTAGAAACACACCTGCGTGTAGGGATAGAATCATTAAAACAACTGATAAATAACGGCTTAACGGTTAAGCACCTTAAGTTTTAAGGTTAGATTGGTGGGTGCATATTTGGTTAAGTACTTTTGTTTATACAAGGTAAAGATGGGCACTTTTAACTATTCAATACTCACTTAATTAACCAGTCACCAAATATCTGAAAGAATATTTGCTAATTTTGGCATGTATCCTGTTAAGTATACAGGATAAGTAGATTTTATAATATGTGGTACAATAATATACTAGAAACCATAGGCGATACCCCTATGGTAAAACTTAATAAAATAGCCAGGGATATACCTGCAACGGTTTTAGCTAAAATAGAAACTACCAATCCCGGTAACTCTATTAAAGACCGCATGGCACTTAAAATGATAGAGGATGCCGAAAAAAGCGGTAAACTTAAACCCGGGGGGACAATTATTGAAGGCACATCCGGCAATACGGGTATGGGCTTGGCTATTGCTGCGGTTATTAAAGGCTACAAATGTATTTTTACCAGTACCGATAAACAATCAAAAGAGAAATTTGATGCCCTGCGTGCTTTTGGTGCCGAGGTTATTGTTTGCCCTACCAATGTAGAGCCCGAAGACCCAAGGTCATACTATTCGGTATCATCTCGTTTAGAGAAGGAAGTACCTAACTCATGGAAACCCAACCAGTACGATAACCTGAGCAACTCGCAGGCGCATTATGAAAGTACCGGCCCCGAGATATGGGCGCAAACAGAGGGTAAGATCACCCACCTGATAGTAGGTGTAGGAACAGGCGGAACCATATCTGGTACGGCGAAATTTTTGAAAGAGCAAAACCCTAACATTCAGGTTTTAGGTATCGATACTTATGGGTCGGTATTTAAAAAATATAAAGAAACCGGGGAGTTTGATAAAAACGAGATATACCCGTATATCACAGAAGGTATTGGCGAAGATTTTTTACCGCAAAACGTTGATTTTAGCTTGATAGACCATTTTGAAAAAGTAACAGACAAGGACGCTGCATTGATGACCAGAGAGATTGCCCGAAAGGAAGGCATCTTTGCAGGTAATTCAACCGGCTCTGCCGTAGCAGGGTTACTGCAGATGAAGGATAGGTTTAAAGAGGGAGATGTGGTGGTGATCATCTTCCCGGATCATGGTACCCGTTATTTGGGCAAAATGTACAACGATGACTGGTTGCGCGACCGTGGCTTTATCAAAGAAGAAAAGCTTACCGCACGCCATATCATCAGCAAAAAAGAAAACCAGGAGATTGTTACCATTGATTGTGAAAAAACCGTTCTGGAAGCTATAAATACCATTAAATCGCTTAACATTAGCCAGATCCCGGTAACTCAAAAAGGTATGGTGATCGGCAAGATAACCGAAAGTGATATCTTGGATTCCCTGATAGAAAACCCCGGCATTAAATCGCAACCTGTAAAAAACATCTCCACAGCGCCATTCCCTTTTATTGACCTGAATACCGCTATAGATAAGATCTCGGGTATGATCAATAAGGATAATATCGCCGTACTGGTTGAGGATGATAATGGCAAGATCGAGATCATCACCCAGTATGATATCATCAACGCGATATCGGCTTAAGGGTTAAAATTCAGAAGATAATTATTGTAGAGACGCGACACTTCGCGTCTCTTTTTGTTTGATTGATATATGCCGTCATCCCGAATTTATTTCCGGATCTCTCAGGACAAGTAGGCAACTTTGCGTGTGGGATGCTGAAACAAGTTCAGCATGACGGAGAGTGACGGCAATCACCTAAATGCAAATCGGCGATTAGATGTTTCACTATGGTTCAGTATGACAAGTTCGTTCGCTACTGCAACCTCTTCTTAGCCAACTCCGCTTTGTAAACCTCGTTGAGCTTGGGTGATGGGTTGGTAAGGATATAGATCCTGGAATTGCGCTCGCGGGCCAGCGGATTTGTTATATGGCCGGTTTCGCGGTAGCTTTCTATGAGCGGGGCAAGCCTGCGCTCCACATTATCATCGTCATCTACATAAATAATGTATTTGGCACTCAAGCTATCTGCAGCCCAAAGCTGGAAACTACTGTTTAGGCTTGTTACTTCGGGCAGGTTAAATTTATGCCTGTAATGGTGCAGGGCACCTGCCTGGCCATAATTATCGGCATATAGTTGTGCGTGTTTTTGCTGCTCTGGTGTTAAGCTATGGTAGGCTTCGCCGGCTTTTTGGGCCATTTCATCCCATCCCAGCATATCCGCGTAATCTTGCGTTAAGGGGTGCTGTTTCTGGTCCTCCCACTTGGTCAAAAAGTTTAAAAAAGGCAACCTGCGCTGGGTGTTTTTAATAAATGCTACCGTGCGGTTTAGCGGCAGTACAGGCAGTACCAAAGGCAACAAAAGCAGGTTAGGTATTACAAATAGCAAAATGACCGCAGTTCTTAGTATATAATAATTACGATTTAATAATCGTTCAAAAGCAAAACCACCGGCGGCAAATAGCATAGGGTATGCGCCAAAAAGGTAGTAGTTTTTGCCATTCATTTCCAACAAAAACAAAAATATAAGGATGTAGGCTATAGACAGGTATCTAAACCTGCGCAGTTTAAAAGAGAAAAGCAAAAAGCAAAAGCCGGTAAACCAAACAAAAAGGGCAACGCCGTTAACCAATACTTGCTGTTCTATAAAATCTAAGGGGTGCAGATACTCCAGCTGGGTTTCGCGTAATTCTTGCATGTGGTGGATAACCGGCAAGTGATGCGTAAACTGCCAGATAATATTGGGCAGGAATATCAGCACCGCTATGAGGGCGGAGTATAAAACATGCTTGTTAAACAATAGCTTACGCTCGCGGCTTATTAATATACCCACAATAAGCGATGCTGTAAAAAACGCCATGGTGTACTTGGTAAGCATCCCCAGGCCAACGGCAACACCTAACCAATAAACGTATTTTACGTTTGCCGTATTCAGGTATTTTACAAAAAGCCAAACCGTAACCACCCACCAAAGCTGATCGAACACTACAGGCTGGAACAAATATCCGCTGGCTGCAAATGCCGGCGAAAAGATAAGTGATAAACAAGCCAGCGTAATGGCAAACCTGCGGCCACCCAGTTCGGCAGTGATTAAGCCGGTGAGCCAAATGATCAGGGCACCAGCCATCGTGCTGAATATACGCGCTGCAAAAACAGAATCGCCAAAAACGTTAAGGGTGATTTTTGCCAGTAAGGCGATGAAAGGAGGGACTTCTTTGTAGCCCCAGTCCAGGTGGTCGCCTAAAACTAAATGCAATAACTCATCCCGGTGAAAACCGAAATGGCTGATGGCAAACAAGTTAAGTAATATTTTAAACGCAACAAAGATCAGTATAAAGGTAGCATACGATGATCTCCGGTTTTTGTATGGCATTGATGTATTTAGGATGGTTGTGCTAAAGGTAGCAAAATTGGAGAGATGACAAAAAGAGAAAAGATATATGGATGATAAAAAGGAAAGGACAAAAGGCAGAGTGTATACAGCTCTATCTTTTGTCCTTTATCTATAAGTCCTTAGTCTATAATAATTAAACGCGTTTTATATCAGCACCAAGTGCTTTAAGGCGTTCATCAATGTTTTGGTAACCGCGTTCTATTTGCTCTATGTTGTAAATGGTAGACTGGCCTTGTGCCGAAAGCGCGGCGATCAATAAAGAAACTCCTGCGCGAATGTCGGGCGAGGTCATGGAGATACCGCGTAACTGCACCATTTTATCTAAACCAATTACGGTAGCACGATGCGGATCGCAAAGGATGATGTTGGCACCCATATCCAGCAATTTATCCACAAAGAATAAACGGCTCTCGAACATTTTTTGATGGATCAATACCGATCCCTTTGCTTGGGTAGCAACTACCAGTACAATGCTTAACAAGTCTGGCGTGAAACCAGGCCATGGCGAGTCGGCAACGGTCAATAACGATCCGTCGATAAAAGTATCTATCTCATAATGGTCTTGCGATGGGATATAAATATCATCGCCACGGCGCTCCAGTTTAATACCCAGGCGTTTAAATACGTCAGGGATCATGCCCAGTTCATCGTAATGCACATCCTTAATCGTGATCTCAGAACCGGTCATGGCAGCCAGGCCTATGAACGAGCCTATCTCTATCATATCAGGCAGCATGCGGTGGTCTGTTCCGCCTAATTCGGTAACACCTTCAATGGTAAGCAGGTTAGAGCCAACGCCGGTAATTTTGGCGCCCATGCGGTTAAGCATTTTACAAAGCTGTTGTAGGTATGGCTCGCAGGCAGCGTTATAAATAGTTGTGATACCTTTAGATAGCACCGCTGCCATTACAATATTGGCAGTGCCCGTTACAGATGCTTCATCCAGTAGGATATAGGTACCCTGCAGGTTTGATGCATCTACATTATAAAAACCGTTATCGGGGTTGTAATCAAAGCGTGCACCCAGTTTTTCGAAACCCAGGAAGTGGGTATCCAACCTGCGGCGGCCAATTTTATCGCCACCTGGTTTTGGGATAGATGCTTTGCCGAAACGTGCTAACAGCGGGCCCAGTATCATGATAGAGCCGCGTAAGCCGCCGCCCTTGGTTTTAAAAGCTTCGGAATTAAAGAAATCCTGATCGATCTCTTTGGCTTCAAAAGTGCAGGTATCACGCGATATACGGTTAACCTCAACACCCATATCGCCCAATAATTCTATCAGTTTGTTTACATCCTGTATATCCGGGATGTTGCTAATGGTCATTTTTTGGCTGGTTAATAATACAGCCGATATAATTTGTAATGCTTCGTTTTTTGCCCCCTGGGGGATGATCTCGCCTTTAAGCTTTTTACCGCCCTGTATCTCGAATGCGTTTTTCATTATAGTTGGTTTTGTTGTAGCCCATAGACGATGGTCCATAGTCCATAGTTTGGCAAAGATTAGAAAAGTATCCTACTTATCCAATCTTCATCTATGGTCCATGGTCTATTATCTATCGACTAATATTTTTTAGCCCCACCGTTGTTACGGTTGCGGTTGTTTTGGTTGTTGTTGTTACGCGGGTTATTATTGTTATTGGTACGGCCGCCACTGCCGCCGCCGCCACGGTTGTTTTGATTATTGTTGTTGGTACGGCCGCGGGTGTTGTTATTGTTTTGATTGTTATTATTGGTGCGGAATTCAACCCGGTTAAGGTTAATGTTCTCTTCCAGTTTTAACGTACCGCCGGATAAGGCGTAAAGATCAGATAATATCAAATCGTCAGCAACCGAATCTTTGTTCCATTGCACGTAAGCCATTTTCATAAAGTTAGCAATAGCTTGTACCATATGGCGCTTACGGTCGGGCTCCTCGATGCTTTTGGCTTTTTCTATCATCATTTCGATGGTTTTGCCATAATGCTTGTAGCGGATGCGCTGATGAGGGTATTTAAGCGGCTCGGGTTTTAAGTGGATGGCCTCCGGGCTTGGTTTTGGATACGGCGAATCTACATCCAACTGAAAATCTGAAATGATGTGGAGGTGATCCCAAAGTTTATGTTTAAAATCGGCAACATCGCGCAGGTGCGGGTTTAAAAAGCCCATTAGGTCTATCACCACTTGTGCGTACTTGTTGCGCTCTTCTTTGGTAGGTAACGCCACAATGTATTTCACCATGTTTTGCACGTTACGGCCGTATTCGGTAAGTAAAAGTTTATTCCTGGTTGAGTTATAATCAAACGGACCAGGCAAATTTGTTAATGCCATGTATATTTTTAATTAAATAAAATTGTCTTGATTTGTTTTCGATGCATGGACAGTTTCTTAGAACAGAGGGCAGAAACCGGAGAACCGAAATGAAGTAGTACGAAGTACTAACGCAAATATAAGCTAAATGTGTTAATGTGCAAATTTTGTTAAACGCAAGGGTAATTCGCTTATTTTAGCGTTTAAGCAATTCTACTATGTCAGTTACCATCACCTTAATAGATATTTACCGCTTCAGCATCCCCATGGAGCCTTTTACCATTGCCACCGGTACGATGGACCATGCGCAGAACGTTTTTATCCGCATCCATACCGATAAAGGCTTTTATGGCGTGGGCGAATGCTCGGCCTTCCCGATGATAGTAGGCGAAACACAGGATACTTGCCTGGTGATGGCCAAATATTTTGCCGGCCTTTGGATAGGGCAGGATGCGCTGGATATCCCCGCCCGCATGCAGCAATTACACAACGCAGCTGCCGGGAATACAACCATTAAAAGTGCTTTTGATATAGCCTTGTATGATATTGCAGCCAAGAACGCAGGATTGCCGCTTTACCAATTTTTAGGCGGAGAAAAACGCGAAGTAGAAAGCGATATCACCATCGGTATCAGTTCGCCAGAAGCTATGGCACAAAAGGGGGAAGCGTTTAAAGCGTCGGGCGCCAATATCCTGAAGGTAAAGCTGGGCAAGGGGGCCGAAACCGATGTAGAACGCATCAGGCAGATCCGCGAAGCTGTTGGCCCCAAAATGAAGATAAGGGTAGATGCCAACCAGGGTTGGAGTTTTGAAGAAGCAGCTTTTGCCCTGCAAGCCATCGGCCAATACGATATTGAGTTTTGCGAGCAACCCATGCGCACCTGGTATAACGATAAACTACCCGAACTGATGAAGCTATCGCCGGTGAAGATTATGGCAGATGAAAGTGTATATAACCACCACGATGCACGCATGCAGATAGAAAGCGGCTCATGCCATTCGGTGAATATTAAAATGGCTAAATCGGGTGGGATTTTGGAAGCCAAAAAGATCCATGATGTTGCTGCGGAGCGGGGCATACCCTGCATGATGGGCGGGATGCTGGAAAGCCGCATAGCCCTAAGTGCTAAACTGCATTTTGTGTACGCCAGCCCTAATATTCACTTTTATGATATGGACACCTGCATGCTGGGCCACCTTGCCGACCCATGCGTGGGCGGTGTAACTTATGATGGCTACAAGCTAAACATCAGCGATGCTATAGGTATAGGAGCGGATGCTGATGAGGGATTTTTAGAAGGGTGTGAGAAGTTTACTGTTTAATATTGTAGAGACGCAATACTTTGCATTTCCCTTGTGCAAATGCCTCAAACAAAAAGAGACGCGAAGTGTCGCGTCTCTACAGTGAATATTCTATGATCCTACTTGCTCAATTCCGCAAAATATTTGTGGAACAACGGGATGGTTTCTATCCCTTTGTAGTAATTAAAAATGTCGTATTTTTCGTTTGGTGAGTGCAGGGCATCGCTGTCCAGTCCAAAGCCCATTAAAACCGTTTTGAGGCCTAGTTCTGCCTCAAAAAGTGCTACAATAGGGATGCTGCCGCCGCCACGGGTTGGGATAGGTTGTTTGCCGAACGATTCGGCAATGGCTTTTTGTGCTGCCTGGTAAGCGATGCTATCGGTAGGGGTAACTGCCGGTTCGCCGCCATGGTGGGGGGTAACTTTTACCTTTACGTACTTAGGCGCTATTTTCAGCAAATGATCTGTAAACAGCTTAGTAGTTTGTTCTGATGTTTGGTTGGGTACCAAACGCATTGATATTTTGGCGTGTGCCTTTGATGGCAATACAGTTTTAGCGCCTTCGCCAATGTAGCCACCCCAGATGCCGTTCACTTCTAAAGTAGGGCGGGTGCCGGTACGCTCAAAAGTGCTGTAACCCTTTTCGCCCCAAAGTTCTTCTACATCGAGGTCTTTTTTATACTCCGCATCATCATAAGGTGCTGAATTTAAAGCGTCTTTTTCGGCTTGGGTAAGTTCTATCACGTCGTTATAAAAACCCGGGATAGTGATATGGTTATCCTCGTCATGCAGGGATGCGATCATTTTAGCCAGGATGGTTGCCGGATTAGCTACTGCACCACCATAAACGCCCGAGTGCAAGTCGCGGTTAGGGCCTGTAACTTCTACCTCCAGGTATGACAGTCCGCGCAAGCCTGTTTCTAATGACGGGTGCTCCATACTGATCATGGAAGTATCAGATATTAATACTACGTCGGCTTTTAGTCGTTCTTTGTTTTCCCTAACAAATATGCTTAGGTTATTAGAACCCACTTCTTCCTCACCCTCTATCATAAATTTAATGTTGCAGGGCGGGCCATCGGTTTGCATCATCAGCTCAAAAGCTTTTACATGCATATAAAACTGGCCTTTGTCGTCACAGGCGCCGCGGGCGTAAATTTTGCCATCGCGTATGGTGGGTTCAAACGGCGGGGTTTTCCAAAGCTCTAAAGGGTCGGCAGGCTGCACATCGTAATGCCCGTAAACCAATACAGTCGGCAGCGAAGCATCAATTATTTTTTCGCCATAAACAATAGGGTAACCTGCTGTTTGGCAAACTTCTACTTTATCTGCACCGGCATCTGTCAGTCTTTTGGCTACGTATTCGGCAGCGTTTAGTACATCAGGTGCATATTTAGGGTCGGCACTAACGGATGGAAAACGCAACAGCTCAAATAGTTCGTCGAGCAGGCGCTGCTTGTTTTCTTCTATATATTGCTTTATTACTTGCATAGGAAGCTATAATTTGAAGCAAAGATAGAAGATGTACTTAAATAAAAACTGTCATTTCGAACGATATAGAGAAATCTTGTTCAAATATCCGCAGCGAACTTTGCATAATCAACAAGATCTCTCCTCGTACCTCGTTCGGGATGACAGTAATGTATATTTTATTATTCTCCTGTTTTCTCAACCACTACAGCAGTACCATAGGCCAATACTTCTGTAATGCCTTGCATTACTTCGTTAGCATCATAACGCATCCCTATAATAGCATTGGCACCTATGGCTTGTGCGTGTTGTATCAGCAAATGAAAAGCTTCTTCGCGGGCGTTCTCGCATAGCTCTACGTAAACAGAAAGCCTGCCGCCAAACAGCGATTGTATACCGCCGGCAAAGTTGCCTACTACGCTACGGCTGCGCACGGTGATGCCACGTACTACGCCTAAATGTTTAACAATTTTGTAACCATCTAAACCGGTACCGGTGGTTATGAGTGAAGTATCCATTTTTATTTAATTAGTGTTTGTTTGTTAATAAGACACTTTTTTCTTAAAAATGTTACCGGTAAAGGTGAGTTATTATGTAGGTTTAATAACATAGTTACTGCCTAAACCCTAAATTTGCATGTTAAGTTTAATAATATGCGCATAACTATTATCGGCTCTGGCAATGTTGCCACTCATTTGGCAGCTGCGTTTAAAAATGCAGGGCACCGTATAGTGCAGGTTTACAGCCGTAATATGCAAAACGCCGCTCTGTTGGCTTATCACGTAGGTGCCGAAGCTATTAATACCCACCAAAATATAAGCCCCGATACCGATTTGTTTATACTGGCCATTAAGGATGATGCCATTACCAGCTTTGTACCTTATCTATCTCCCTATAATAAATTAATAGCACATACATCCGGCGCGGTTAATATACAGGAGTTGCTAAACGCTACCCTAAATGCGGGTGTGTTTTATCCGCTGCAAACATTCAGTAGAACCAAAGAGGTTAATTTTAGAGAGGTACCCATGTGCATTGAAGGTGCAGATGAGGCCATTACCAAATTTTTAGAAGCTCTTGCACGCGATATCAGTAATAATGTTTATCGGGTTAACTCTGCCCAGCGTAAGGTATTGCATTTGGCTGCTGTGTTTGCCTGTAACTTTACCAACCACCTTTATGCCATAAGTGGTCAGTTATTATCGGGCAGCGGTATGGGGTTTGATATGCTGCGCCCGCTGATTGCCGAAACGGCCGATAAAATAAAAGAGCACTTGCCAGGCAACGTGCAAACCGGGCCCGCCGTACGTAATGATGAGCAAACCATGAACACCCATTTGCAAATGCTTCAGCAGCAGCCCCGTTTACAGCAGATTTACACTTTATTAAGTCAGGATATTATCAAAAACCACAACAAGCCTAACGAGGATAAGTAATTTTGTTACTTTTGCCAAAATGAATATTTTTAAAGTAAAGATTAACTTTGAGGAAAAGGACCACGAAAGCGTGGAGCTTGCTATAGCCGAGGGAGAATCTGTTTTGGATGTTTGCCTGGAAAATGGCATTGATTTGCAACATAACTGCGGTGGGGTTTGCGGTTGCAGTACCTGCCATATATATGTTAACAAGGGAATGGATAACATCCAGGAGATATCTGATAAGGAAGAGGACTTTATAGATAGGGCCGTAAATCCACGCATCACATCTCGCCTGGGTTGCCAGTGTGTTATTATTGATGGCGATATAGAAGTTACCCTGCCGGATCAATCTGGCTTTATGGGCCACTAATATTAGAAGAATTTAGGTTTTTAGAATCAAGCTCCAAAAAGAAAAATTAATTAAGCAACCAAAAGCCTTGATTGTTGTTCTTAAATTTCAGAATCCTGACGAAGTTGCTAATTATACACTACTCATAACCAACAAATGAACGACGATAAATTCGCCTTACCCATACACTGGAACGATTACGAAGATATAGCTATGAGCCTTTACGAAAAGTTTGGCGATGATTTTAGCGAATCAAAGATATACCGCATACGCTTTACCGAGTTGTTGGAATGGGTGCTTAGCCTGCCCAACTTTGCCGGCACACGCGAAGAATCTAACGAAGGCCACCTGGAGCAAATACAATCTGCCTGGGTATACGAGTGGAGAGATAATCAGTAGTTTGCAGTGCGTAGTTGGTAATAAAACACCAATGAACAAGTGAACTAATGAACCAATAAACCAATTAGATGGAATCTTTTTTAACCAAGCTTAAAGATATTACCACGTTTATTTTTGACGTGGATGGTGTATTAACCGATGGGTCGATATTTGTGACCGAGGCCGGGATACAAAGTCGCGCGTTCAATATTAAAGATGGTTATGCGCTGCAACTGGCCGTTAAATGCGGTTACAACGTTGCAGCGATATCAGGCAGCCGTTCAAAGAGCGCATTATTCCGTTTAAATAGTTTAGGTATTAATGATGTGTACCTGGGTGCGCATACTAAATCCGAACGTTTTAAGATCTACATCGAAGAAAAAAGCATTAATCCTGCTAATATCCTATATATGGCCGATGATATACCCGATCTGGCTGTGATGAAACTTGTTGGGCTGCCGGTTTGCCCCGCAGATGCTGCCGAAGAAATAAAAGCTATCAGTGCGTATGTATCGCCTTATGCAGGCGGCAAAGGTTGCGCCCGCGACATTATTGAAAAGGTAATGAAGGTACAGGGCAAATGGATGAGCGCCGAAGCTTATAGCTGGTAGGCTGCTAAGTCAAAATTCAAAAATTAAAAGTCAAAATCCATTCAGATGAGTACTTTTCCCCAAATTATTCTTGCGTCAAAATCGCCGCGCAGGCAAGAGCTTTTAAAACTGATGGATATAGATTTTCGTGTGGTTTTAAAGGAGGTAGATGAATCTTACCCCGAAGGGTTATCACCTGCAGAAATAGCTATTTATATTGCTGCTAAAAAAGCGGAAGCATTTGACGAGGATATTAATGATGAGATAGTACTCACTGCCGATACTATTGTAGCTATAGATGGATTGATATTAGGAAAGCCCGAATCATCAGAACATGCAGTAGAAATGCTGCAACGTCTATCGGGTAAGGTACACGAGGTTTACACGGGCGTTTGCCTGCTTCACAAAGGCGAATACAATAAATTTTACGACAGAAGCGAGGTGTTTTTCCGCAAGCTTACGGATGAAGAGATCCGTAGTTATGTAAATGAATATCAGCCTATGGATAAAGCCGGATCATACGGCATCCAGCAACGCATAGGCCTTATTGGTATCGAGCGGATAAATGGCTCTTATACCAATGTGGTTGGTTTACCTACCGAAAAAGTTTACCAGCAATTGAAGAGGTTGAAATAATAGATTTGACAACTTTTTAAAAGTTGTCAAATCTCAGTTCCCCACGTTATCGCGTCTCTAGAACTTTTTACTATTATTTTTCCTGTTCATATCCGGTAAAGCATTATCTGGGTCAATGGTTACACTTTCAACTTCCTGGGTAGTTGGCAGGGTGTAAGTGGTAACTTTATTCTGCAACCATGTTTCTACCGGGAAGTAGGTGCGCTGTTTACTGCCATCCTTTAATTTAACTTCTACTGTAAAAGGCATAGCCATCATTTCTTTATTGGCTATGGTTAGTTTTATACCTTTTTTGGGTTCCTTATCTACATATTTAGCATCAATCAGCGCAATATCTAATTTGTAATTGTTGTAGAACCAGCTTTTCCAAAACCAACTCAGGTCTTCGCCGGCGCCATTTTCCATCGACCGGAAAAAGTCATCGGGTTGCGGGTGTTTATAGGCCCATTTATCGATGTAGTTTTTAAAGGCGTAATCAAACCTATCTTTCCCCAATATCTGCTCGCGCAGTAAAACCAAACCAAAAGCAGGTTTAAAATAGGTTAGCGGATGTCTGTATTTTTCAGGGATGGCATCGGGCTGCGTCATGATGCTTGGCGAATTTGGGTCGATGATATGCGCTATCACCTCATCGGCAGGGTTGCCACCACCCGGGGCGTATTCCCCGTCGCGTTTAGGGGCGTATTCGCCATTGTTGAAAGCATCTGATGCATAGATATCTATAAAGGTGTTAAATCCTTCGTCCATCCAGGCAAAACGGCGCTCATCGCTCCCTACTATCATCGGGAACCAGTTGTGTCCTATCTCGTGTGCGGTTACCCAATATAGCTCTTTCCCTTTATCGGTCATCCCGTCAAATAAAATCCCGGGGTACTCCATACCGCCTGCAATACCGGCCTCGTTAATAGCAGTAGGGTAAGGGTAAGTAAACCATTTCTCTGAAAAATATTCTACAGATGCCTTCAGGTATTCTGTCGAACGGCCCCAAGCATCGTTTCCCTGGCTCTCTACCGGGTAAACCGACATGCTCATTGATTTTTTGCCACCCGGCAGGTTGATCCTTGCGGCATCCCAGATGTAAGCACTCGAGGCACCAAAAGCCACATCGCGGGTGTTCAGCATTTTATAATGCCAGGTTAGGGTGCCGCTATTTACCGGGCGCGATGTTTTATCGTTGATCTCTGCAGCTGTGCGTATCATCACCGTTTTATCGCTATTACGTGCAGCCGCTAACCGGGTAATTTGTGTTGTGGTTAATACTTCTTTGGGGTTCAGCAGGTCGCCGGGGCCTGCTACTATCATATCCCAGGGTACTGTTACGGTATAATCTATATCGCCATACTCACAATAAAACTCACCGCTGCCCAGGAAAGGGGCGGTGGCCCAGCCGCGGCTATCATCATAAACGCACATCCTCGGGAAGAATTGGGCTACTTCATAGATCTTGCCATTTTTAGTATCTACAAAATCGGTACGGTTACCAAAATTACCCGGCATAGTATAATGATACTTTATGCTGAGTGTAATAGCGCCTCTGCCTAACGCTTTAGCCAGGCGAACCTGCATGCGGGTATCAGTTATTTTATAATTTACCTTGGTGCGTATATTGCCAGCCACCATCTCGACTGATTCTATCTCGTAACCCGTGGTATGCTTTGTAGGCTGGTAACCGGTAACATAGTTAGAGCGTGCATCTTTTTTATAAGTGTTTTGATCTAGCTGTAGCCAAAGGTATTGCAAGGCATCCGGGCTGTTGTTGGTGTAGGTGATATTGGCAGTGCCACTTATGGTTTTACTAACGGTATCCAGTGTTACGGCCAATTTATAATCTGCACGGTTTTGCCAGTATTTTGGCCCCGGGTCGCCGTTTGCAGCATGAAACTCATTGCCTTTTTCGGTATAAGGCAGTGGAGAGAACAGTACCGATGGCTGGTAGTTGGAAGTTATGGTATCGTTGGGGTTTTTCTGCGCTTGCGCAAAGACCGATGAAAGCAGCAGTAAAGATGCACCGATAAGTTTTTTCATGTACAAAATGATATGAGGAGGCAATATACAAAGGATGCCTTACAAATTGATTTTGCATCAATAAAGTTATAAAGCAATAACGTTAAAGTGATTAACCCAGCATATCTGCCAGCACACCTTCTTTTAACGAATAGGTAGCCATGCTTACATCCGATATGCCCATTTTTTGCATCATATAAATAGTAAGCAAACTGGCCACTACAATCATATCTACACGTACGGGGATAATACCTTTCATACTGGCGCGCAGCGAGTGGGATGATTTGATAAGTAGCTCTATCAGGTCTAGCAAGTCGTCGGTGTCAAATTCGTAAACTTTGGTTTGTTTGATATCAAAGGTTTTCCCTTTTTTGATCTCGATCACTTCGGCAAAGCTTTCAAAAGCGCCCGACGAACCAATGATATTAACAGGCTTGTATTGGATAGCTGCGGCAAAAAGATCTATTAGCTGGCCATTAAGATAACGTGTTAATTCTTTTATAGCAGTAACCGGTATAGGGTCGGTTTGGTGAAACTTGTCCATCAGGCGGGCAGCACCAATTTCAAAGCTTTGTTTCCAAAGCACCTTTTTATTATTGCCAATGATGAACTCTACACTGCCGCCGCCAATATCGATAACAAGGGAATTTTGATTGCCCAACGCGCCGCTTGCTTTAATGCCGCTATAAATATAGGCTGCTTCCTGTTCACCGTTTATTAGTTCTATCTGGATGCCTGCCTTTTCTTTTACCTGTTTTATAAATTCCTGCCCGTTGCTTGCGCTGCGTATAGCCGATGTTGCAATGGCTTTAACTTCGGTAGCATCGTACTCATCAATCTGCTTTTTAAATGCCTGCATGGTGGTAATGCCACGCTCAAAAGGGGCTGGTTGGATAATACCTTTATTAATGCCGCCCTCGCCAAGCTTTACAGGTTCTGTTTGGCGAAATAATTCTTTAAACCCATCGGTAGCGCCCTCCGCTATTACTAAGTGAAAGGTGTTGGTGCCCAGGTCCATTACGGCTATACGTTTGCTATCCATCGTTTGCGAAATTAAAAAATCCCTGCAAGAGTTTGGCTCCGGCAGGGATTTTTTATCGAGTAGGTGTTCACGTTCACGGCGTGAACACCAGTAGTGTTTTGCGTAATTTGCTTGTTATCAGGTTTTTGTATTTTGCTGCTGTGTAAAAAGCTTACTCTTTATAAAAGAACCATTTAGATAACTCCTTAAAGCTGGCCTTTTTACCGTACATCAATACGCCAACCCTGTAAATTCTGGCAGCTACGTAAGTAGTGAACAGGAAGCCGATTACCATGCTGAACATAGAAAGTCCTAATTGCCACCCTGGAACGCCCCCGAATGGCACGCGTACCATCATAGCTACTGGTGCCGTAAATGGAATAATAGACAACCAAACGGCCAGCGGACTATCCGGCGCCCTAAACAATACCGTTACCGATAACAGATAAGTAAACAGCAAAGGCAACGTTATCGGGAACATAAATTGCTGTGTTTCGGTTTCACTATCAACCGCTGATCCTACTGCTGCAAACAATGCGCTGTAAAGTAGGTAACCGGTTATAAAATAAAACAAGAAGCAGCCCAGTACATAGCCAAACGGGATGTTTTGTAAAGTTTGTAACGCACCCATGATACCGCCGGATGAACTGTTACCCAATGCCTTGGTAGCAATTACCGACAGAACGATCCATGCTGTAAACTGGGTTAAGCCTACCAGGCCCACGCCTATTATCTTACCCAGCATCAATTGAAAGGGCTTAACCGATGATATGATCACCTCTATAATACGGCTTGTTTTTTCTTCGATAACACCACGCATAACCTGTGCGCCATATATAAACAACGACATGTAGATTAATATAGCGCAGGCTATACCAACCCCCATAGAGGTGCCTACATCTGCATCTTTAGTGCCGGCTTCGGTCACTTCCATGGCGTTTACGTTAACTCTGTTTTTTTTAGCCTGGTTAAGCAGTGCGGTATCAATATGGTTAGCCAGCATGGTATTGGTTGATGCTATCTCGTTCATCTGGTTCTCTACCTCGCCTGTAAGCGTGTACGATGGTTTCTTTTTAGAAAAAAACTGTACCGGTTTGTGCGCGTAATCTTTAGATATCAGCAGTATAGATAGGTCTTCATTGTTTTTTAAACCGGCTTTTGCTTGTTCAATTGGCTCATCGGTAGGGATGAACTGTATGTTTTTGGCGCTTTTTAGTTTGCCCTCAAATAAGTGGCTTTCATCAATCACCTTAACCACTTGCGGTTTGCTTATTACATCGCTATCCTTAGCCACATAAGCTATCAGTGCTGTCATACCTGCCAGTAGCAATGGTACGGCCAGCAGCATAACAATAAATGCCTTTTTGCGTACACGTGTTACGTATTCGCGTTGTATAATTAGTAATACTTTTTTCATGGCTTAGGCAATTAGGTTTACTTTTTCGATGAAGATCTCGTTCATACTGGGTATTACTTCCTGTAGCATATTAATGCGCGTTTTTGGGAGCAGGTATTGCAGCACATCATTAGCCGAGTGGCTGTTATTCAGCTTTAATTTGATGATGTGGCTTTCGTCTTCGCCGTCCAACTCGCTCATCACATCAAAGGGCTGCAAACCATCAAAAATTAATTTTTCACCTGTGTATTCTACCAGGTAGGTTTCGTTCTTGTAAGAGTTGCGGATGTGTTTTACCCGCCCATCCAATATTTTGTGCGATTTGTGGATCAGCGCAATGGCATCGCAAAGCTCTTCTACAGATTCCATACGGTGAGTAGAGAACAGGATGGTAGCACCTTTACGGTTTAACTCTAATATCTCGTCCTTTATCAGCTCGGCGTTAACCGGGTCAAAGCCGCTGAAGGGTTCATCCAGTATGATCAGGTCGGGCTCGTGCAATACCGTTGCCACAAACTGGGCTTTTTGCTGCATCCCTTTAGATAGTTCTTCTATCTTTTTATTCCACCAGCTGTCCATGCCCAACTTATCAAACCAAAATTTAAGCTTGGCGGTAGCATCGGCACGGCTAAGGCCTTTTAAGCGGGCCAGGTAAATCATTTGCTCGCCTATCTCCATTTTTTTGTACAGGCCGCGTTCTTCGGGCAGGTAGCCTATGCGTTCGATGTGCGATTGGTTTAACTTCTCGCCGTTAAAATATACTTCGCCGCTATCGGGTGCAGTAATTTGGTTAATGATACGGATGAGCGAGGTTTTACCGGCGCCATTAGGCCCAAGCAGGCCAAATATCTTACCGCTCTCTACCTCAAGGCTCACATCGTCTAACGCGCGGTGGCCGGCGTATTGTTTAACAATGTTGCGAATGCTTAACATGATCAGAATTTAGTTTGTGCTAAATTAGATATAAAGCCTTACGGATTGTTACAAAATTGTTAACAGCGTAATTTATCATTGATTTGGGGTACAAAAAAGCCCCGCATAAAATGCAGGGCGTAAATCTTCCGGTCTTTTCATATTTACCGACTACTCAAAATATTCCTTCATCCGTTCAAAAAAGCTTTTTTCGTTTTTGCCCGGGTTGGGTTTAAAGTTTGGTGATCCCTGTAGTTTTTCAAGCGCCTCTCGTTCTTCGCGGCTCAGGGCTTTTGGTGTCCAGATGTTTATGTGGATCAGCTGGTCGCCGCGGTGGTAAGAATTTACCTCCGGTACGCCTTTGCCTTTTAAGCGTAATATTTTACCACCCTGGGTGCCCGGCTCAATTTTTATTTTGGCCTTGCCATCAATGGTGGGTACTTCTATACTGGTACCTAAGGCAGCATCCACAAAGTTGATGTGTAGGTCGTATATTACGTTGTTACCATCACGTTTTAAAGTTTCGTGCGGTATCTCTTCTATCAGGATGATCAGGTCGCCGGGTACACCGCCGCGTGGGGCAGCATTACCTTTGCCGCTCATGCTTAGTTGCATACCTTCGCTAACACCTGCAGGTACGTTAATGGTGATGGTTTCTTCGCCGCGTACAACACCATCGCCATGGCACACATTACATTTTGATGTAATGGTAGAGCCTTCGCCGTTACAAGTAGGGCAGGTGCTGGTTGTTTGCATCTGGCCTAAAATGGTATTGGTAACCCTGCGTACAGAGCCCTGGCCACCACAAGTTTTACAGGTAGAGAAGGATGATTTATCCTTAGCGCCTGTACCATCACATGTTTTACAAAGTATCTGCTTGTTTACTTTTATTTTCTTTTCGGCGCCGTTGGCAATCTCTTCTAAAGATAAACGTACCTTAATACGCAGGTTGCTGCCACGGGCTACCCTGCGGCCACCACCCTGGCGGCCACCGCCGCCACCAAAGAAACCTTCGAACGGGCTACCGCCGCCAAATATATCACCAAACTGGCTGAATATGTCGTCCATATTCATGTTGCCACCGCCGTAACCTCCGCCATTGGCAGAGCCTGCGTTTGCTGCATGACCAAACTGGTTATAACGCTGGCGTTTTTCGGGATTACTTAAAACCTCGTAAGCCTCAGCAGCTTCTTTAAACTTTTCTTCAGCTTCTTTATCTCCCTGGTTTTTATCCGGGTGATATTTAATAGCCATTTTACGATATGCTTTTTTTATCTCATCAGCCTCTGCACCTTTGCTAACCCCAAGCACATCGTAATAATCTCTTTTAGCCATTTTTAATTATTGATTTAGTGAATTAGTGATTTAATGAATTGGTTAAGCACCACTAATTCTTTGTAATCTGTATTTATATTGATATGAGTTTATAAAAGACCGGTTCAACTACCAAATCAGTCAATCATTAATCACAAATTGTTACGCTCCAACAATTACTTTAGCAAAACGAATCACTCTTTCGTTAAGCTCATAACCTTTTTCCATTTCATCCATCACTTTACCTTTCATATCTTCGGTTGGTGCCGGTACGCTGGTAATAGCTTCGTGTAAATCAGGGTCAAAAGCGTTGCCTATTGATTGCATTTCTTTTAAACCTTTATGCGATAAAATATTTTTAAGCTTGTGTTGTATCAGGGTAACGCCTTCTTTTACAGATGCTACATCAGTAGCGTTGTCCATGGCACGTAAAGCACGTTCAAAATCGTCTAATACCGGCAACAACGCAATAATTACATCTTTACCTTCTGTTTTACGGGCTTCTTCGCGCTCTTTAGTAGTGCGGCGGCGAAAGTTATCAAACTCGGCATATAACCTTAAATATTTATCGTTAGCCTGGGTAAGTTCTTCTTTATGTTTTTCTTCTATAGAAGGGGTGTTTTCAGCCGAAGCAGCTTCAGTAGCTTCTTCCTGCCCGTCAACCTGTCCGTTCTCATTTGTCATATCAGCAGTATTTTCAGGAGTTTCTGAATTTCCTTTATTTTTTTTCTTTAGCATGTCGTTAAAATTCATAGCAAGTACTGCTAATCAAGTATCCTGCCATCGGGTTAAACCCGACAAGCTGGCAGTAGTCCATAAAAAAATCAGTTAAGTTTGCTGGAGAGCGATTATTTGGCAGTTTATATTTGGCAGTTTGCAAGCCATTTTAGCTGCAAACCGCTGACTATTCACTGCAACCCGACTACGCTATCTGTACATCCTCTAATACCTTGCCGTTTTCACATTTTATGATGCGTGATGGGAAGGTGCGGATAATATGGTAATCGTGTGTGGCAACAACAACGGCTGTTCCGCCCTGGCTAATCTGTTTTAACAGTAATACGATCTCTTCGGAGGTATCAGGGTCAAGGTTACCGGTTGGTTCATCGGCCAGTATAATTTCGGGGTTGTTAAGCAGGGCACGGGCAATCACCACACGTTGCTGCTCGCCGCCGCTTAGCTCATGCGGCATCTTTTTTAGTTTAGATCGCAGGCCTACTTTTTCTAAAACATCTAAAATACGGTCGGCAATTTGGTTTTTGTCTGTCCAGCCGGTAGCGCGCATTACAAACTGCAGGTTCTGCTCAACAGACCTATCTGTTAATAATTGAAAATCCTGGAAAACTATCCCCAGTTTACGGCGTAAAAAAGGTACGTCTTTAGTTGCCAGTTTGCTCAACTCGTAACCACAGGCGTGGCCGGTGCCACTGGCAATGCTTAAATCGCCGTAAATAACTTTTAGCAAACTGCTTTTACCAGAACCTGTTTGGCCAATAAGCCATACAAAATCGCCTTTATCGATATGTAGGTTTACGTTTGATAACACCAGGTGTTTCTGCTGAAATATATCGACGTTATTTAATTTTATAATTGAGTTTCCAATCATGTTATTTACAGCTCTAATTTTAATATTTTACCAAATGGAAGGTCTTTTACAATGCCCATAATGTATTCGTACTTATCTGCCAGGCCAATTTTATCCAAAGATTTTTCGGGCCTATCTACCCTAAAGTAAGCCAGCAGCGTAAACTTATCGTCGCGCAGCTGTACATAATCAGGTATTTTGGCAACGCCTTTTACTTTTATAATATACATTTTTATAAGCTTAAAGCTAAAAGCAGAGCGCTGAAAGCTTTAGGTTTCAAATTTACTTTTTTTAGCCGAAAGCTTTAGCGTTATTCCGAAATAAGCTATCTGCTTTCCAAAGTATGCTTTTAGCTTAAACCGCACAAAAAATCCATCGTATCCACGCCATCAGCATAATCCCATAATTGCGGGTACTGGCTTTGGCCAAATTCAACCACCTGGTTATTGGTTTTTAATGGGGCGCTGGTTACAATACATTGCAGGTTTTCTGTTTGTTGTAATAGTTGCGTTTCGGCATCCTGCAGGCTGGCGTAAGTATCATAAAACAGCACTGCCAGGGGCGATGTTAATCGTGTATCCTGCTTTAGCATTAAAAAGCCGTTATCCAGGTGTTCATCCCGGTTTACCAGGTAGATGGATTTGTTGTAATCGTAATTATTGTTGTATTTGTGATGATGGATGATAGGGGCAAAATGCTCTATCGATTCAAAAAAGAAATTGAAATTATATCCCTCGGGCACTAATAGTTTAGATACGTTGCGGCAGCCCAGGCCGTAATAATCAAAAATATCTTTACCCAGGGCAGCTAATTGTGCAGCCGTTTCGTTACCGGTAAGCAGGGCAATGCTGTTGCGGTTTTTACGGATAATGTGGGGTACTTTGCCAAAATAGTATTCAAAATAGCGCGAGCTGTTGTTGCTGCCGGTAGCTATAATGGCATCAAAGCTTTCCAGGCGTTCTACAAAACTAAACCTATCGGCATATAATGCATCTATTTCTACCAGTTTGCTTAATACATGTTTTATTAAACGTGCATCTTGCGATGATGCCTTAATAAGCGCATGGTTACCGGTTACCAATACACAAAGTACATCATGAAAGCCAACCAGCGGGATGTTGCCCGCTAATACCAAACCTATTTTTTTAGGCTGCACATTTGTAATGTTATATTTTGCCAACCAGGTTTGCAGATTGGCTTTGTTTAGCATTTGGCCGGTTGCCATCACAGCGTTTAATACACTTTGTGGCGTAAACCAGGCGTTGTACTGGCGCTCGGTTTCTATAACCTCCATCAGTTCTGCATTGGGTGCAAGTAATTGATTGCCCAGTTCAGAAAACGTGTTTACAGTATCGTTAATGTTAAATTTTGACATATATATGTAAAGGGTGTAAACCCTTGAAGCCTTTTTTTGTTATATTTGTAACCTCTAATAAGAGGCAAAGGTAACTTAAGAATATAAGAATATTTAAATAATATGGCGATTATAATCACCGATGAATGCATTAACTGTGGGGCCTGCGAACCAGAGTGCCCGAACAATGCTATTTATGATGCAGGTGCAGCCTGGCGTTTTAGCGATGGTACGGCTTTAAAAGGGATAATTGATTTTGGCGATGGTAATACATTAAATGCCGAAGAAGTTCAGGCTGCTTTGTCTGATGATATTTATTATATCGTACCTGATAAGTGTACCGAGTGTGTTGGTTTTCATGACGAGCCGCAGTGTGCTGCCGTTTGCCCGGTAGATTGCTGTGTGGATGATGAAGACGTACGCGAAACACAGGAAGAGCTGTTTGCTAAAAAGGACTGGTTACACACCGGCGCATAATAGCTAACGTATTATTAATTAAAGGGGAAGCTGATATCAGCTTCCCCTTTTTTGTTATGCAAAATTTTATTTGTTAACTTACCTATTATTGTAGTGATTTAATATGGAGTACGGGATTTGTAATTTAGCTGTTGTACCCTTGCGCGCAGAACCAAGTGACCGCAGCGAAATGGTATCGCAGTTATTGTTTGGCGAGGCTTTTGAGATATTGGAATGGAAAGACAAGTGGGTGCAAATTACCACTGCATTAGATAATTACACCGGCTGGATAGACAGGCTGCAATTTGCAATGCTTGGCCACCTGGCCTACAAACGTTTACTACAAACACCCGCCCCCGTAACTTACAGGCCCGTTACCCAGGCCTGGAAAATTCTTGACAATACGGTAGTATATTTACCGGCAGGTGCATCTTTAGTGTTTTTAGAGGGTAGTACCAGTTACATAGGCAATCAGCGTTATGAGATAATAGGCGAAATAGGCGATACGGATAGCATAGCTAACATTTCACGGTCGTTTTTAAACGCACCTTACTTATGGGGCGGCAAAACCCATTTTGGGATAGATTGCTCGGGCTTTACTCAAATAGTTTACAAACTAAAAGGTATTTTACTTAAGCGCGACGCCTCTTTACAGGCTGGGGAGGGTATCACCGTAGATTCGGTTTTACAAGCTAAGGTTGGCGATCTGGCTTTTTTTAATAACGAAGAAGGCCGTATTACGCATGTAGGTATCATATTAAGCGGGGGTAAAATTATTCATGCATCCGGCAAGGTAAAAATAGATTCGATAGATACACAGGGTATTTACTCGGAAGAGTTGAAACGTTATACCCACCGCCTTAAAATAGTAAAGCGCTACTTTTAATGCCAGCTGTTTAAAAAGCGATATCCCAGATGATTATATTTTTATCATCGCCGGTAGATATCAGCTGATCGCTATTCCAAGCCAGTTTATTTACTGATAAGGCATGCGATGGATAGCCCTTTTCCCTGCTGATGATCTTGCGAAGCTTAAAATCTATAGCATCCCAAATTTTGATGCTCTTATCCATACTGGCAGTAGCAAAAAACGGGCGGGTGGGGTGAAAGGTAATATGGTTTACGGCAAACAGGTGCGCCGGTATGCTTTGTATAAGCGAGTAGGTTTTATTATCCCAGATCTTCACCTGTGCATCGCGCGAGCCTGATACCAGGTAATCACCGCCAGGTGCGTATTGCAAAGAAAATATAGCCATAGTATGGCCAATAAGGGCTTTGATAAGGCTGTAATCGTGCAGATCGTAAATCAGGATGCGGTTATCGCGGCAGCCGAAAGCTACGCGGTCTTCTGCCGGGTTTATGGTAATGCAACGTACGGTATTGTTAGATACCTGTATGCTGTGCAGTAACTCCAATGTTTCCAGGCTCCATACAGATACAGTACCATCTTCGGATGCTACGAGTAACTCGCCCTTTTTATCAGATGATTTAATATCAAAAATAGGTTTAATGTGGTGCCTTAGTCTATGGGTTATCTTTTGCTCTACAAAGTTAAATACCAGCACTTCGCCGCTGCGCAAACCGGTAAACATAAGCGGATAGCCAACCGGACAGTGTATGGCGTAAATAGAAGCCATCACCGGGAACATCACCTTGATAAAAGCATTACTTTCCAGGCTCCATTCTACCAGCCCTTTATCATTGCCGCCGCTAAACAATATGCCGGGCTTTTGCGAAAGCTCCACGCTAAATATAGGATTGCTGTGGCCGGTTAGTTCTGCTGCTTTTTGTACGTCCATCTCAGTTTGCGGTATGCGGTTCTCGGTTGGCAGTTATAAGCTGCTAACTGCAAACTCAAAACTGCCACTATTATTTATGTCTCTGTTCTAAATTCTTAGCTATGCGCTCTAAATTTAAACCTTTTTCTTTTAGCAATACCAATAGGTGAAACATCAGGTCTGATGCTTCATCAACCAGTTCGGTTTCGGTTTCGTAAAGGGCTGCTATTACCACTTCCACACCTTCTTCGCCTACTTTTTGGGTTATTTTTTTAAGGCCTTTTTTGCGGAGTTTATTGATGTATGATTCCTCGGTAGGGTTCTCATACCTGTCGGCAATAATATTCTCCAGTTGCATCAAAAAGTTTTGGTTATATTCTGTTTGGAAACAACTGCGCGAGCCGGTATGGCAGGTAGGGCCATCGGCTTTAACTTTTATCAGGATGGTATCGTTATCGCAATCGATGTGCATGCTTTTTACATGCAGGTAATTTTGGCTGGTTTCGCCTTTGGTCCACAAACGGTTTTTGGAGCGGGAAAAGAAGGTTACCACCTTTTCCTGCACGGTTTTATCGTATGCTTCCTGGTTCATGTAACCCAGCATAAGTACCTCAAGCGTTTGCTCGTCCTGTATTACTACCGGTACTAAACCGTCTGTTTTATTAAAATCGATGTTCATAAATTTTTATTTAAGCCACGTCATTGCTAGGTACGAAGCAATCTCTTCACATGCTCATCAGCAATGCAAATTGGAGATTGCTTCGTACCTCGCAATGACGCGCGGATTTGGATTACAACCTCACCTCTATATTATTCTCTCTTAAAACTGATTTTAGATCGGGTATCAATATTTCACCGTAATGGAATACCGATGCTGCCAGCGCTGCATCTACATTGCTTTTCTGAAATACGTCTACAAAATGCTGTACCGAACCGGCACCGCCGGATGCAATAACGGGGATGTTTACGCTGTTGTTCACCAATGTAAGTAAACCGTTATCAAAACCGGCTTTAGTACCATCATGGTCCATAGAGGTTAATAATATCTCTCCTGCGCCACGGCTCTCGGCTTCCATGATCCAGTTTAAAGTTTCTTTTTCTGTTGGTAACCTGCCGCCATTCAGGTGCACAATGTTTTTATCGCCTGTAACCCTGGTGTCAACTGCTATCACCACAAATTGCACTCCAAAGGCTTTAGCCAGTTCGTCAATCAGGGCCGGGTTACGCACTGCTGCCGAGTTGATGGATATCTTATCCGCACCTGCATTCAGCAAAGCATCAGCATCGGCAATTTCGTTGATGCCGCCGCCAATGGTAAAAGGGATATTAATTTGCCGGGCTACCGCCTTAACCAGTTCTACCATGGTTTTGCGACGCTCTACCGTGGCCGTAATGTCTAAAAACACCAGTTCGTCTGCTCCTTGTTGCGAATAGTTCCAGGCCAGTTCTACCGGGTCGCCGGCATCGCGCAGGTCAACAAAGTTTACACCTTTAACGGTGCGGCCGTCTTTAACATCAAGGCAGGGAATGATACGTTTAGCGAGCCCCCCCCGCCCCCTGAAGGGGGAGCTTAGATTATCTTTTATAGTGGTCAAAACTTTTTCTAAATGATTAAATACTTCTCGATTATTAAAACGTAAAACCCTATACCCGTCAACTTCAAGACTTTGTTGCCTTATTAGATCCTTTACAGCAACTTCGGGCAAATTGTGAATACTGCCATCCAGCTCAATTATTAGTTTGTGCTGATGGCAATAAAAATCTGCGATATAAATTCCTAATGGATGCTGTCTTCTAAACTTGACGCCAAGTTGCTTACCACTCAAATACCCCCATAAGACCAACTCGGCCTGTGTCGGATTATATCTTAGTGCTTCTGCATTTTTAAAAATAAGCGGACCAGCACCCTGAAACATTTGTTTTTTCATCACGCAGATCAAAAAGCTCCCCCTTTAGGGGGCTGGGGGGCTTTTTAAATAGACATTAAACTTTCTAAATTCCAGTTTTTTATCTCTTCTATACTGATGTGGTCTTCATAAATGGCTTTACCTACTACGCAGGCTTCTACCTTAATTTTGCTTAATTCCTCAATATCTTTCATCGAACTTACACCACCCGATGCAATTAGTTTGATGAATGGCGAATGGTCAAGCAGTTTGCTGTAAAGTTCTACACCGGCACCGCCCAGTTTACCATCTTTATTAATATCGGTACATAAAAAACGGAAAAAGCCTAATTGCAGGCATTTATCTACGTAATCCATAAGTTTAATGGGCGAGCTTTCCATCCAGCCAGAATATTTGATAACCTCGTCTAAAACGTCAATGGCAATAACCACTTGGTCGCTGCATTTATCGCGGCCGCAAATGGCCTGGCTCAGATCATCTAAAAAAGCTGGATTAGTGATGGCTTGGGTACCCACAATAACGCGGTGCACGCCGGCATCAATCAGCTCCTTAACCTTATCAATGCTACGGATGCCACCACCATATTGTACCTTCATATCTGTTTTACGGATAACATCAAACAGGTATTGCTGGTTGCTAAAATCGTTTTTAGCGCCGTTAAGATCTATAATGTGGATGAAATTTGTACCGTTGCTTTGGTACCTTTCAATCATTTCCTCAAGTGTAACATCGTACTCTGTTACCTGCTTGTAGTCGCCTTCGCGCAGGCGAACAACCTTTTTATTTAAAATATCAATTGCAGGAATAATATACATGATTTAAATATTTGAGAAGTTTTTTAATAGTGTTTCGCCATAAGGGCCAGACTTTTCCGGGTGAAACTGTACCCCGTAAAAGTTATCATGCCAAATTGATGCCGAAAATTTATTTATGTAATTGGTTGATGATAAAGTGAATGATCTGTCGTACTCAATAAAGTATGAATGTACAAAGTAAAAGTGTGAACCCGCGGGTATATTTTTAAATAACGGATTTTCTTTTTCGGTAAAAACCTGGTTCCAACCGGTATGGGGTACTTTATGAGTATCCTGATTGGGGAATTTAAGCGTTTTAATAGGAAATAAGTTCAGCAAGTTTGCATCTCCTTCTTCACTATAGGCTGTAAGTAACTGCATACCTACACAAATGCCAAGCGTTGGTTTTTTTAGCGCTTTTATAGCAGGTACCAGGCCTGTTTGCTGTAGCTTGGTCATGGCAGCACCGGCGTGGCCTACGCCTGGTATAATATAACGGTCGTACTGCTGCAGGTCGGCCTCGGTATTTACCATGCCATAGGCGATGCTCAACCGGTCTAAAGCTGATTTAAGTGAAAATATATTCCCGGCACCGTAATTTATTATACCTATCCCCCCGGCCCCCTGAAGGGGGAGTTTTTGAAAAGCATCTTTATTAGTTTCAACCATATAAAAATTCTGTTCCCCCTTCAGGGGGTTAGGGGGCTACAGCAATCCCTTTGTACTTGGTAAAACCATTTTATTAACGTCGCGCTTTACGGCCATTTTTATGGCTTTGGCAAAGGCTTTAAATATAGCTTCTATTTTATGATGTTCGTTCTGGCCTTCGGCTTTTATATTCAGGTTGCTTTTTGAGGCGTCGCTAAATGATTTAAAGAAGTGGTAAAACATTTCTGTTGGTACATCACCCACTCTCTCTCTGTTAAATACGGCATCCCATACTATCCAGTTTCTTCCGCCGAAATCTATAGCCGCCTGTGCTAGGCAATCGTCCATTGGCAGGCAAAAACCATAACGCTCAATACCCATTTTATTGCCCAAAGCAGTAGCAAAAACCTCGCCTAAAGCAATACCGGTATCTTCTATAGTATGATGCTCATCAATATGCAGGTCGCCTTTAGCTGTTACCTCCAGATCTACACCGCCGTGGCGGGCTATCTGATCCAGCATGTGGTCAAAAAAGTTCAAGCCTGTAGATACTTTGGCTTCGCCGGTTCCATCCAGGTTTAGCTTGATATAAATATCAGTTTCTTTAGTAGTACGGCGATGTTCGATAATGCGCTCACCTAGTTTTAAAAACTCGTAAATCTCTTTCCAATCGGTAATTTGCAGGGCAATAACATTAGTGATATCATCGTCCTGCTTAAATTCCTGATCGCCCAGGCCAGATTGGTTATTTATCCAAATGGCTTTTGCGCCTAAATTTTTAGCTAACAGCACATCATTTTTACGGTCGCCAATGGTGAAGGAGTTTTTAAGATCGTATCTCGTTTCGTCGAGATATTTGGTTAGTAAGCCTGTTGCCGGTTTGCGGGTAGGGGCATTATCTTTAGGAAAAGTACGGTCTATAGCCTGATCAGTAAAAACCACGCCCTCATTCTCAAACGTTTTAAGAATAAAGTTGTGCACCGGATAAAAGGTATCCTCGGGATAAACGGAAGTACCTAAACCATCCTGATTAGTAACCATTACCAGCTCAAAATCAAGTTCGGCAGCAATTTTAGGCAGGTATTGCAACGCGCCGGGGTAAAACGTCAGCTTCGCGAACGAATCTATCTGCTCGTCGGGCGTTTCTTCTATAAGCGTACCATCGCGGTCAATAAAAAGTACTTTTTGCAGCTTGCTCATTATTATTTGTATTGCTGTAAGGTTTCTGTAAGTGTTTTATTTTCTGCAGGCGTACCTATGGTAATACGCAGGCAGCCTTCGCAAAGCTCTACTTTAGAACGGTCGCGGATGATAATGCCATGCTGTACCAAAAAGTTATAAATGCCTTTTGCATCGATGGTTTTTACCAGAATGAAGTTGGCATCAGACGGATAAATATCCAGTACGAAATCAAGATCTTTTAAGTTGAGAACTAATTTATCGCGCTCCGCTAAGGTTTCTTTTATCCAAGCATTTACCTGTTCCACGTTGCCCAATGCCTCCAGTGCCAATAGCTGAGATGATTCGTTAACGTTATAAGGAGGTTTTACCTTATTCATCACCTCAATGATCTCTTCGCTGGCAAAGGCCATACCCACGCGCAGACCGGCTAATCCCCATGCTTTGGATAGGGTTTGCAGCACAACCAGGTTGGCATACTCGGTAAGCTCTTGTATAAATGTTTTTTGGCGACTGTAATTGATATAAGCTTCATCAATAACTACAATGCCGCTAAAGTTAGCCAGCAGGGTTTCAATATCATCGCGGTTGATGGAGTTACCTGTTGGGTTATTGGGAGAGCAAATAAATATCAGTTTGGTGTTTTTATCTATGGCTTCTGCAATGCCTTCCAGATCTAACTGGTAATCCTGGGTAAGTAATACCTTTTTGGCCTCTACATCATTAATATTGGCCGATACCTGGTACATGCCGTAGGTAGGGGGTACAATAATCACATTATCTACACCCGGGTTACAGAAACTACGGAACAGGATATCTATAGCCTCATCGCTGCCGTTACCCAAAAATATGTTGCGCGCAGGCACACCTTTTATAGTACTTAAACGCAATTTAACCTGGTGCTGCATAGGGTCAGGGTAGCGGTTATAAGCATTGCTTAACGGCGAACCGAACGCATTTTCATTAGCATCCAAAAATACGCTGGCCTCTCCCGTGTACTCATCCCGTGCAGAAGAGTAGGGGGTTAGGTTTTTGATGTTTTCGCGTAGTATGTTGTTTAACTCGAACATTGTATTCTTTATTCAATATGTCATTGCAAGGAGCGTTGCGACGCGGTAATCTCATAGCCATACGGACATGCTGAGATTGCCACACTATCGCTCTTAATGACAGTGGTTATTTATTTCTTTTCATCCTTACACTTACTGCATTCCTGTGCGCATGCAGGCCTTCCATTTCGGCCAGTATCTCTACAGATGGGCCAATGTTTTGTATGCCTTCTTCCGTTAAATACTGGAAGGTTATTTTCTTCACAAACGAATCTACCGATACGCCAGAATATGCCCTTGCATAGCTGCTGGTTGGTAGTGTATGGTTAGTACCCGATGCATAATCACCGGCGCTCTCCGGGGTTAAATTCCCTAAGAATACCGAGCCCGCGTTAATGATCTTACCGGTTATTTGTTTCCAGCTTTCAGTTGCCAAAATCAAGTGTTCGGGGGCATACTGGTTGCTGAAATCCATGGCCTCATCCAAATCACTTGTAATGATGATGTAAGAATTGTCTAAAGCTTGTTTAGCTATTTCGGCACGCGGTAGTACGGTTAGCTGTTTTGTTACCTCGGCCAATGTTTTATCAGCAATATCTTGTGAGGTGCATACCAGTATCGATTGGCTGTCTACCCCATGCTCGGCTTGTGCCAACAAGTCGGCAGCTACATAAGCGGGTTCGGCTGTTTTATCGGCAATTACTAACACCTCTGATGGGCCGGCAGGCATATCTATAGCCGTAGTAGTAGTGCTTTGTATAATGGTTTTGGCTTTGGTTACAAACTGGTTGCCCGGGCCAAATATCTTATCTACCTTGCTGATAGTTTCGGTGCCATAAGCCATAGCGGCAATGGCTTGCGAGCCACCAGCCAGATATACCTTGTTGATACCCAGCATTAAGGCTACGTATGCTATAAAGGCATTAACCTTACCATTTTTTTGGGGTGGAGAGCAAACCACGATTTCACTGCAGCCTGCTATCTGTGCCGGGATACCCAGCATTAAAAAGGTTGAAGGTAGTACTGCTGTGCCCCCGGGTATGTAAAGGCCAACTTTTTCTATGGCCCTTAATTCGCGCCAGCAGGTTACACCAGGCATGGTTTCTACCTTGTCCTCGGGTTTTACTTGTGCTTTGTGGAATTTATAGATGTTAGCATAAGCCGTTTGTAAAGCTTCCTGCTGCTCTTCTGATACTGTAGCTGCAATTTCTTGCAGCTCGGTTTTATCCAGGTAAAGCTTGGTTAGTTCTACTTTATCAAACTTATGTGTATAATCGTAAAGCGCGCGGTCGCCGTGTTGTTTAACATTTTCTATAACTTCCTCTACCAAACTACGTATCTCGTTCGCCGGGTCAACGTTACGCTGCACCAGGCGGGCAATAGCTGTTTTACTTAGGTCCGAATAATTGAATGTCTCCATAAGCCCCCCAGCCCCCTGAAGCGGGAGGTTTTGAAATGCTTTTTTTTCATTATTATCTTCCATTATAAAATATTTGTTCCCCCTTCAGGGGGATAGGGGGCTTTTACAATATTATTTTTTCTATTGGCATTACTACAATACCTTGTGCGCCGGCTTGTTTTAACTGGCTGATGCGGTCCCAAAAGTCGCGCTCGGGGATAACGGTGTGTACTGCTACCCAGTCAACTTCGGCCAATGGCACTACCGATGGGCTTTTTACGCCCGGCAATAATGCAGTAACAGCATCCAGGTTTTTACGCTCTACATTTAATACCACATATTTGGTTTCTTTAGCACGTAGTACCGATTGGATACGTTGTATCAATTCCTGCACCAAATCTTCGTTCTCGCTGCCTTTTCGGCCAATTAACACCGCCTCGCTGCTCATCACATCCGCAAACGGAACCAATCCATTGCTTTTTAGTGTGCCACCGGTAGATACCAAGTCGCAAATAGCATCGCTTAAGCCCAGGCCGGGAGAGATCTCTACCGAGCCGGAAATGGTGCGGATATCTGATGTGATATTTTTTTCGGCCAGGTATTTACCTAATATAACCGGGTAGGTGGTAGCAATGGCTTTACCGTTAAGCTGATCTAAACTCGTAATAGTATTGTTATTGGGTACTGCTATTTTAAGCGAGCATTTACCAAAACCCAGTTTTTGCAGGTAGCTAACTTCTACCTCGGTTTCCTGTATCACGTTTTCGCCAACTATGCCCAGGTCGGCAATGCCATCTTGTACATACTCGGGGATGTCATCATCACGAAGAAAAAGGATCTCTAACGGGAAGTTTGATACAGGGGAGATAAGCGAGCTCTTATAATTTTCGAAATTAAGGCCGCAATTTTTTAATAATTCAACGGATTTTTCGTTGAGCCGACCCGATTTCTGGATCGCTATTTTTAATGTTTTCACAAGTTGATTTTAAGAATGAATATAAACGGAGGACGATATTTCGCGTAGAAACATATTATTATCTGATCACCACATGGTGGTGATGGTGCAGATGTAAATGATATGTGTTAAGTCCGTTCATTTTTTGTTGTGTTTGCTTTGGGTAAGCGATGCAAATATATATCCTATTTTATTAAATCAAAATTTTATATGAAATTGATTATCAAAAATTAAATATTTAGTGTGCTTTTTTGGAAAAATGGCAATATGTATAAGTGCTTATGTAATTTAAACCGGTATTTACTGGATTTTAGATTGAGAACATTCCACTGCAATTATGTTAATCCTGATTTTTACTATCATACTCATATATGGCCCCATCATCAAACTGCTTAATCACTTTAAGCTTTTTTACTTTTTGGATATCCTTAATATTGATGAGTTCCGGGTTTTCCAGGTTATTGAACCAAATAAGATAAAAGCGTTTAATTTTAAAGAATTTTTCTACATCCTTTTTAAAGAATTTATGAGGCACCAGATAAGATGACATGCCCGAGAAAAAGTAAACAGCCTCATGCGCATCAGAATAGATGCCGACTTTGGGTGCAAATATGCCTTTATCTATATGTTTAAGGTAGTTAGCAAATTCAGATTCCTTCCAATCATTATCGGTATAACCAGGGGTGCCATAGTCGTCCGCTATCTGGTCATTGTAACGTTGTTTATCTATCAGGAATATTTTGGTTATATATCCCAGCATCATTAATATAAATATGGTAGCTACTATTATACGTGTTTTTTTTACGGCAATACGTTTTAATAATAGTAATCCCCAGCTGGTATAACCCCATAAAGCGGGTATGTACATAGGTGCCAATAACCTCGGATTGATACGTTCGTACCGGGAGAAGGTGGATGATAATACGATGAATAAGCCGTAAACCAGCGCAAAAGTAATAGCCATGTTCTCGAAGCTATCCAGCTTGCGGCGGGTATAGTTAAATAGTAGTGCGGCTATAAAACCAACTAAGATGATGATGGCCAGCGGTAAGGCAAGCACGCTATACAAATTAGGCGGAATGCCCATCCATTCACAAAATACCGAGCCAAAGTAAAAAAGGTTTTTACTAAATGATGTAATAGATGGTTCGCGGGGGCCTGTTACTGTGCCTGTATGCAGCGCGTTAACTACCAGATTGGTAACCAGCAGCGATATGCTGATGAAACCATATAATAATAGGTGTGCCATCTTTTTTTTGATAGGGAGCGTTCTATCCAGTAATAATAATAGCCCGCCTGTACCCACAATGGTTACAGCTGCATAACGTGTTACACAGCTTATAGCCGCTATGGCGGCAGCAAACATCAGCCATTTGCCGGCATGGGTAAGCAAATATTTTCGGAAAACAATAAGGAATAAAAGTACTTCGAGGATGAACAGAGTTTCTGACCACAGGTAAGAGTAAACCTGCAATAAGCCGGGATTTAATACAATAGCCGCCAGCACCAGCCATTTATATATATGCGATACCTGCGTAAAGCGCGACATGATCCACCCGCTGATAAAAATAAGCGTGGCAAACATAAACATGTTTAATATCGCACCAAAAACAACCGGGTCTGTTTGGCTTATAAAACTAATTACGCCCAAAAACAAGGGGTAAAACACCGGGAAGTCAACTATTGGGATATTATTAAAGGTGTGCAGCGTACCGTGGGCAACAAAGCTACGGGCGGCGCTTGTGTACATAATAGAATCCGGAGAGATGCCGATGCCATTATAACTGGTAAACAGGTATATAGCATAAAAAGCAATTGCCGAAAATAGCAGCGTATCGTAATTTTTTAATTTATCAGGTATCTGCATTTAAATTATTTACTGTTTTACAGTAGGGTCAAAGCCATACATCCATTTGTTTAGTTCTCCCCCCGAGCTTTCAAGACCCACATCATCCATTAATTCTTCGAAATAATTACAGACGCGGGTTCTGTCTTCTGTGTCAAGATCGTTATAGTACGGGGTAAATCGTGTCAAACCTAATAATATGCTTTCTTGAAACTTTTTGTCGGTAGGGCCGTCATTCAAAACTTTAATAAAGTCATCAGCTGCAACATTTAACAAGCTGTTTAGTTTGGTTTGCAGCTGAGGTTTTGATAAACCGCGAAAATTTATCTCACCCGTTTCAGGTATAAATTTATCTTTCATCTTAAATTGATGAAGCCGCTGTTTGGCCTGATTATAGTCCTGGGCTAAGGCTTTTGTACTTAGGGCTGTATTAAAAAACATTATAATTAATAGCAGTTTTTTCATCCAGATACTAATCTATCAGGTCTAACACGGTGCTAATGGGCTGGTCGCTGTTGATTAAAATACCTTTTACACCGGCTGCGGTACCTGCTTCTACATCACGTTCTCTGTCTCCTATAAAATAGGATTTGGATGGGTCTATGTTATATTTTTCTATTCCCTGTAAAAGTAAACCAGGTTTTGGTTTGCGGCAATCACATTCGCCGGTAAAGTCGGGGTGGTGCGGGCAATAAAAAAAGTCGGTAATGTCTACACCATGCCCTTGGTAAACTTCTTTTAAGTGCGCGTGCATTTTACCTAATTCGGTTTCGTTATACCAGCCTTTGGCTAAACCGCCCTGGTTAGTTGCCACTAAAAGCATGTAGCCGCGCTGTTGTAATTCTTTCAATGCATCAAAATTATCAAGCACATGAAAATCTTCCAGCTTACATACGTAATCGCCCATTTCGCGGTTCAATACACCATCTCTGTCTAAAAATACTGCTTTAATCTTTTCGGCCATGTATTGTAAAATTATAGTTATAATTCAATTCTGAGCAAAATTATGTTTATTAAATTATTACTATGTGTGCATATTAAATAAACATTAAGAATTATTAAATTCATATATAAACTATATGATTATTGTCGACATTATAATTAAATTATAAAAAAAGATTAATATTTTAATAAATTTAAAAAAATTAACGTGTGTTTTATAAAAATATGAAAATTTGGTAATTTCGTTATTACCCGTATCACAAATAAGCGGGCTAAAGAGATGGACCAAACTGATTGTAACCAGCAGGGCCTATACAGGTCAGAATTTGAGCACGATTCCTGCGGAACAGGATTTATTACACATATAAACGGCCATAAATCGCACAGTATAGTTAGCGATGCACTTACCATGTTAGAGAACATGGAACACCGCGGTGCATGTGGTTGCGACCCTGACAGCGGCGATGGCGCGGGTATTCTTATTCAATTGCCCCATGAGTTTTTGATGGAAGAATGCTCTGATCTGGAAATTAGTTTACCGGAGCCGGGCGAGTATGGTGTTGGCATGATATTTTTTCCAAAAGAGCCTGCCTTAAAAAAAGCCAGCCGAAAAATTATTGCCGCTGCTATAGATAAATTAGGCTTTACCTTGCTCGGATACCGTAAGTTAGCTGTTGATTCATCTGTTATTGGCGAAACTGCCCGCCAGGCCGAACCTGATTGTGAGCAGGTTTTTGTTTCGCGTCCGCGTGCAGTTGCCACTACCGAAGATTTTGAACGTAAACTATATGTTTTACGCCGTTATATTAATAAAACAGTTACCGAAACTGTACCTGCAGCAGCAGAATATTTTTACTTTACCTCTTTCTCTTGTAAAACCATTATTTACAAAGGGCAGGTAACCACTTACCAGTTGCGTAAGTATTTTCCTGATCTGGCTGATCCTCGTGTTACATCAGGCCTGGCTTTGATCCACTCACGTTTCTCTACCAATACATTCCCATCATGGAAATTGGCGCAGCCGTTCAGATTAATTGCGCATAACGGCGAGATCAATACGCTTACCGGTAACCTTAACTGGTTTTACTCGGGCGTAAAATCTTTCGCATCCGCCTATTTCACTAACGAGGAAATGGAGATGTTGCTGCCTGTTATTGATAACAACCAGTCGGATTCTGCCTGTTTAGATAACATCATCGAGATATTGCAGCACACCGGCCGCTCGTTACCACATGTAATGATGATGCTGATACCCGAGGCATGGGACGGCAACGAACAAATGGACCCGGTTAAAAAGGCGTTTTACGAGTATCACGCTACCTTAATGGAGCCATGGGATGGCCCGGCTGCTATCAGTTTTACCGATGGTAAACTGGTTGGTGCCCTGCTTGATCGTAACGGCCTGCGCCCATTGCGTTTTGTGATCACTAATGATGGCCGTGTAATAGCTGCATCAGAGGCTGGTACGTTAAAAATTGATGAGAGCACCGTTATCCGTAAAGGCCGCCTGCAACCGGGTAAAATGTTATTGATAGATACCGAAAAAGGTAAGATCATAACCGACGAAGAAATTAAAAAAGAAATAACCGGGCAACAGCCTTACGGTACCTGGTTAGATAACTATAAGATCCGCTTAGGTAATTTACCCGAGCCGCGCTTGTCATTCGCCAGTTTATCTGCCGATGCTGTTTACCGTTACCAACAGGTATTTGGTTACAGCCGCGAGGATATAGATACCATTATTAAACCAATGGCTTTGGATGGTAAGGAACCAATTGGATCTATGGGTACCGATGTGCCTTTGGCCATTTTGTCTGATAAGCCTCAGCACCTTTCCAGCTACTTTAAGCAGTTTTTTGCCCAGGTAACCAACCCGCCGATAGACCCTATCCGCGAGCGTTTGGTAATGAGTTTGGCTACCTTTATTGGTAACAACGGTAACTTGTTAGATGAGGATAAAATGCATTGCCATTGCGTAGTGCTTAATCACCCGATATTAAAAAACCACCAGTTAGAAAAGTTGCGTTCGATAGATACCGGGATGTTCCACGCTAAAACCCTGCAAACTTATTACAATGCAGATGGTAACCCGGGATCTTTACAAAAAGGTATTGCCAGGCTTTGCCGTTATGCCGAAGATGCCGTTGATGATGGCTTTGAGGTATTGATATTAAGCGACCGTGCAATAGACTCGGAACATGCACCTATCCCAATGTTATTGGCTGTATCTGCCGTGCATCACCACCTGATCAAAAAAGGCCGTCGTGGTGCAGTAGGTATTGTTGCCGAAACCGGCGATGTTTGGGAAGTACACCATTTTGCTACCTTGTTAGCATTTGGTGCTACCGCCATCAACCCGTATCTGGCGCTGTCTACGATAGAAACTTTAAAGAACAATGGCCAGTTAGAAACCAGCCTTGATCTTAAAACGCTGCAAAAAAACTATGTTAAATCGGTTAACGATGGCTTGTTGAAGATCTTCTCTAAAATGGGGATCTCTACACTGCAATCATACCATGGCTCGCAGGTGTTTGAGATATTGGGATTGAACAAAGAGGTGGTTGACCATTACTTTACCGGTGCGGTTACCCGTATAGAAGGTTTAGGATTGGACGAGATCGCTAAAGAATCTTTGTGCAAACACAAAATAGGCTTTAACAGCCCTAAAACAGAAAATCATTTATTACCCGAGGGTGGTATTTACCAGTGGAAACGCCGCGGCGAAGCCCACCTGTTTAACCCAACTACGGTACACTTGTTGCAGCATGCTACCCGTAGCAACAGCTACAGCGTTTATAAAAATTATGCAGCCGCTATAAACGAGCAGTCAGATAAGCATTACACCATCCGTGGTTTGCTTGATTTTGCCCATCACCGCGAAGCGATTAGTATTGACGAGGTAGAGCCGATAGAAAGCATCATGACCCGTTTTGCGACAGGCGCAATGTCTTTCGGGTCTATCTCACACGAGGCTCACAGCACCATGGCAATTGCCATGAACCGTATTGGCGGTAAAAGCAATACCGGCGAAGGCGGCGAGGATGAAATGCGTTACGAGAAAATGGCCAATGGCGACTCGATGCGCTCGGCCATTAAGCAGGTTGCATCGGCACGCTTTGGGGTAACATCCAATTACCTTACCAATGCTGATGAGTTGCAGATAAAAATGGCACAGGGTGCAAAACCGGGCGAAGGCGGGCAACTACCGGGCCACAAGGTTGACGAGTGGATAGCCAAAACGCGCCACTCTACGCCGGGCGTAGGTTTGATATCGCCGCCGCCACACCACGATATTTACTCTATTGAGGATCTGGCACAATTAATTTTCGATTTAAAAAATGCTAATCGTGCCGCACGTATCAACGTTAAGCTGGTATCAAAGGCAGGGGTAGGCACTATAGCAGCAGGTGTTGCTAAAGCACATGCAGATGTTATTCTGATAGCAGGTTATGATGGCGGTACAGGTGCATCGCCAATAAGCTCGGTAAAACATGCCGGCTTACCGTGGGAGCTTGGCCTTGCCGAAGCACACCAGACATTGGTGCGTAATAAACTGCGCAGCCGTGTAGTGTTACAAACAGATGGGCAGCTAAAAACCGGCCGCGATTTAGCTATTGCTACCCTAATGGGTGCCGAAGAATGGGGAGTTGCAACCGCAGCCCTTGTTGCCGGCGGTTGTATCATGATGCGTAAATGCCATTTAAATACATGCCCTGTGGGTGTTGCCACACAAGATCCCGAATTACGAAAATTATTTAGCGGCAGCCCGGATCATGTGGTGAACTTGTTCCGCTTTATGGCAGAGGAGTTGCGCGAGATCATGGCCGAACTTGGTTTCCGTACCATTAATGAAATGGTGGGCCGTGTACAATTCCTGAAGGTAAAAGAAGGCTTAAAAAGCTGGAAGGCAAAAACCATTAACCTATCGGCTATTTTGCACCCGGTTACTGTTAGCAAAGGTAGCACGCTTTATAACAGCGAGAAACAAGACCACGGTATGGATGAGATCATCGACTGGGAATTGTTGAAAGCTGCCAAAGCTGCACTGGAAGATAAAACCCCGGTATTTGCAACCTTTGATGTGATCAACGTTAACCGTACGGTAGGTACATTGCTATCAAATGAGATATCGAAGATCTATGGTTCTGCAGGCTTGCCTGATAATACCATCAACTTTAAATTTAAAGGCTCTGCAGGCCAAAGCTTTGGCGCATTTAATACCAAGGGAGTATCCTTTGAGTTGGAAGGCGAAGCGAATGACTATGTAGGTAAGGGCTTGTCTGGCGCTCAGTTAGCCATTTATCCGTCTGCAAACGCAACGTATAAGTCCGAAGAAAACATCATTATTGGTAACGTTGCCCTTTACGGCGCAACCAGTGGTGAGCTGTTTGTAAGAGGTATGGCAGGCGAACGCTTTGCGGTACGTAACTCTGGAGCTACCACCGTTGTAGAAGGTATTGGCGACCACGGTTGCGAATACATGACAGGTGGCCGTGCACTTATCCTTGGTGAAACCGGAAGGAACTTTGCAGCTGGTATGAGTGGCGGTATAGCCTGGATCTATAACCCTAACGGCACCTTTGCAGAAAACTGCAATACCGAAATGGTTGATCTGGACCCGCTATCGTTAAAAGACGAAGAACAAATAACGGCCCTGCTTAAAAAGCATGTTAACTTAACTGGCAGCAAGCTGGCCCAAAGCATACTTAAAAATTGGGATAAAGCGTCAACACAGTTCGTAAAAGTATTCCCTAAAGAGTACAAAAAAGTATTAGAAAAATTAGAGTATCAAACCGTAAGCTAAAGTCATATAATGGGAAAAGTTACAGGATTTCAGGAATTTAACAGGGAGCTTCCCCAAAAAACACCTGTTGCCGAAAGGGTTAAAAATTATAATGAATTTGTTGGTTTGTACTCTGATGAAAAGTTAAACCAGCAATCGGCACGCTGCATGAATTGTGGTATACCATTCTGCCACTCGGGTTGCCCGCTTGGTAATGTTATCCCCGAGTTTAACGATGCCGTGTACCGTAAAAACTGGGACGAAGCATACCAGATATTATCATCAACCAACAACTTTCCGGAGTTTACCGGCCGTATTTGCCCCGCACCTTGCGAATCGGCCTGTGTGTTAGGCATCAATAAGCCCCCGGTAGCTATCGAGGAGATTGAAAAACATATCATAGAGGTTGCCTATTCTAAAAACATGGTTAAACCTGTTGCCCCGTTAATTAAAACGGGCAAAAAGGTAGCCGTAATAGGTTCGGGCCCGGCTGGTTTAGCTGCTGCTGCCCAATTAAGTAAAGCAGGCCACAGTGTTACTGTTTTTGAACGTGATGACCGCCCGGGTGGCTTATTGCGTTATGGTATCCCCGATTTTAAGTTAGAGAAGTGGGTGATAGACCGCCGTATCCAGATCATGGAAGAGGATGGCATTGAATTTAGATGTAATGCCGAAGTTGGTAAAAATGTAGCTGCCGATGAGGTGTTACGTAACCACCACGCTGTGGTATTGGCAGGCGGCTCAACCATTCCGCGTAATTTACCTATCCCGGGGCGCGAACTTAAGGGTGTATATTTTGCGATGGAGTTTCTAAAACAACAAAACAAACGCGTAAGCAGCATTGCTGTGGAGGGAGAAGATATTTTAACTACCGATAAAGATGTAGTGGTTATTGGTGGTGGCGATACAGGCAGCGACTGCGTAGGTACATCAAACCGCCAGGGCGCACGTTCTGTAAGGCAGTTTGAGGTAATGGTACAGCCACCAGAGCAACGCACGCCGCACATGCCATGGCCAACTTACCCCATGGTTTTAAAAACCACCAGCTCGCACGAGGAAGGCGTTGAGCGTTCATGGGGTATTAATACCAAAGAGTTTTTAGGCGATGCTGAAGGCAACCTACGTGCCCTTAAAGTGACCGATGTAAGCTGGGAGATAGATGTGATGGGCCGCCCGATCAAATTCAACGAAGTTGAAGGGAGCGAACGCGAGATACCTTGCCAGCGTGTATTCCTGGCTATGGGTTTTGTTAATCCGCAATTTGAAGGCACGTTGGAGCAATTAGGCGTTGAACTTGATGAGCGAAAAAATGTTAAAGCTAAAGAAGGTTTTTACCGCACCAATGTAGGTAAAGTGTTTGCAGCAGGAGATATACGCCGTGGCCAATCATTGGTGGTATGGGCTATATCAGAAGGCCGCGAGGCTGCCCGCAAGGTGGATGAATTTTTAATGGGGCACTCTAACCTGGAGAGCAAAGACGCCGTTAACCAATTCGATCAGGTATTTTATTAAGCATAATAAGTCAGTCAGTTATAAACCAGAGCCCTTGTCAGTTAATTCTGCAAGGGCTTTTTTGTGGAGGTAGCAATACTACTTATCCGAAGGGTTTTTCTTTCCCGCCAATAACATCTCCACCATTTTGGCTATGCGGTTATTGCGGGTCTCTTCCTGTTTGGCGCTCAGGATCCAAACTACATACTCCTTACGGTGCGACCATGCCAGTTTTTCGTAATTGGCTGTGGCAGCGGGTTCTTTTATCAAGGCTGCTTGCAAGTAGGAGGGCAGGGTTATTTCCTTTTTATCAGGATTGATGTAGGCCGAATAATCATTTTGTTTAGCGATCGACTTCTTGCTGCTATCAGCATGTTTTACCAAATGCTCCGGGCGGAAACGCAGGGCGGTCCATACATCGTTAATAGCGGCTGATGCTACAGGCCGTAAGCCATGAGGCTTGGCTACTGCCCATTCGCTCGTCATCTCCAGGTCTGTATCAATGCCTTTATTCTTTTTGGGATAGATGACCCATAACACCGTATCATTCTGTAAAACCGGTTTTAAATCTGCCAAAGCAGTAGCCAGTTCGCGGCTATTTTTAACAAATACCTGTATACCGCTAAAACTACCTTCGGGCGTAAATGATAATTGGGTACCCTCCGGTAAGGGCTCAAGCGTGGCCAGGTAATCTTGGGGCGCATTCATGATCAGCCAGTGCTGGCCGGGTTTTATAAGCAGCTTTTTAGCAAGATGGCTCATTGGATGATAGATAATAGTTCATAGTAATGCAAATTAGCAAACTTTTCAGATTCTAACAATTCTTACCATGAACCATGAACCATGAACCATGAACTATTCCCCGTGAACTATCTTAGAGAAAAAATCCCATAAAACAATGCCGGCTGATACCACAATATTAAAGGAATGTTTAGTGCCAAACTGGGGGATCTCTATACAGGTATCGATCAACTGCATCACCTCGTCGCTTACGCCATTTACCTCGTTGCCAAATATCAGTGCATATTTTTCGTTAGGGGCAGGGGTGAAGGTATTGAGCATAGTGCTGTTCTCGGCCTGCTCGATGGCAATTATTTTGTAACCATCAGCGCGTAGTTTTTCAACAGCCTGCACGGGGGTATCAAAGTAAGCCCAATTTACCGATTGGGTAGCACCGAGTGCTGTTTTCTCTATCTCGCGGTGTGGGGGTTGGGCCGTAATACCACAAAGGCATACCTGCTCTACCGCAAATCCATCAGACGTACGGAAGATAGAACCGATGTTGTGCATACTGCGCACATTATCTAACACCACAGCTACAGGCAATTTATCCTGTGCCTTAAATTCATCTACAGTAGCACGGTTCAGTTCGTCCAGTTTTAACTTGCGCATGGTTGAGTTTTAATGTAATTGCAAATATATCAATGGTTATTGTTTTAACCACTCTCCACGCACTATTCGCTATTTACTAACTGCTACCTCATTAAGCACACCTACGCCATCGCCTATTAATGATGCATAAACAGATGGCGCGTAACCAATTTTATTAGTGTAGTATTCGGTAACTTCTTCGCTAAATTTATCAAAGGCATCTTTTTTAACCAGGGCAATGGCACAACCGCCAAAACCTGCACCCGTCATACGTGCGCCGGCAACATCAGGGTTGGTTTTGCTGTAGTCTACTACGGTATCTAATTCTACACCGCTTACCTCATATAATTCGCGTAATGATTGGTGCGAGGCATACATCAGTCGGCCAAACTCGGCCAGGTTGTTATTGCTTAAAGCTTTCGCAGCCAGTTTTACGCGGTCGTTCTCTTCTATAACGTGTGTGGCGCGTGCCAGTATGGTAGCGTCGGTTATCAGGTGCTTGTATGGCTCAAAAGTGCCGGCATCAATATCGCACAGGTAGTTGATATCCAATTCCTGTTTTAAGGAAGCAAGGGCTGTTTGGCATTCCTGTACACGTTCGTTATATTTAGATTCGGCCAGTTTGCGGGGTTTGTTGGTGTTGATTATCGCCAGCAGGTAATCGCCCAGGTTGCTGTCAACCGCCTGGTAATCCAGCGTGTCACAGTTAAGCATCAGGGCCTTATCTTTTTCGCCAAAGGCAACGGCAAACTGGTCCATTATACCGCAGTTTACACCTATGAATTTATTTTCTACAGATTGGGATAGTTTAACCAGATCAAGCTTGCTGTAGCCGGCATTAAACAACTCATTCAAGGCGTAAGCAGTAACCACTTCTATTGATGCGGATGAAGATAAGCCCGAGCCGATAGGGATATCGCCGTAAAACAACATATCCAGGCCTTGCAGGCTTTTACCATCGTTTAAGAAATGGGCAATTACACCAACGGGGTAGTTGTACCAAACCTCGCCAATTTTTTTATGATCGCCCTGCAAAGGCACTTCTGCCTGCTCTGGAAAATTAAGGCTTTTAAAACGGAAAACATGATCGTTATTAGGCGATACCAGCAGGTAAGAACCAAAAGTGATGGCGCAAGGCATCACCAGTCCTCCGTTATAATCAATGTGCTCGCCTATCAAGTTTACACGACCGGGCGAAAAAAAGGTTTCAGTTGCTTCTTTACCGTATTGCTTAATATATTCCTGTTGAAGATCTGTACTCATACTTGGTTTTGGTTTGGAAAACAAATATTGTAAATTATGCAGTTAAAAGGTAACGTAAGGCTACTTTTTTTACTATAAATATTGTATGCTAAACAGAACTTGTTGTTATTTGTTGCTCATTACACATACAACAAGATCATATGAACCAATATTTGATAACCGGCTACGATTATACCGACGAGGGCGCACTGGAGCGCCGCATGAATGTACGCCAACATCACCTTGACGGTGCCAAAGATTTAAAAGAAAGCGGAAATTTTGTTTTAGGCGGGGCTATGCTTAACGATGAAGGAAAAATGATTGGATCTACACTGATATTGCAGTTTGAGAACGAAGAGGCATTGGAAGCTTGGAAACAAGGCGAGCCTTACATTACCCAAAAAGTATGGGAAACTGTGGATGTAAAGCCTTTTAAAGTCGCGCAGATTTAAGTCAAAAGTCAAAAGTCAAAAAATCGCATAGCGATTTTTTGACTTTAAATAAAACCGGGTAAATGTTTTTTTACTTTTTAATTTTGATTTTTGACTTATTTTTTACCGGCATATTCCCATTGGTTTTGCGGGTTTCTTCTGTAAATAACGGTATAATTTACACCCTCTGTTTTAAAGCTAAATTCAAACGTATGCTCGTTTGGGTTATCCGGTAGGAATTGTTCTATAATACTATCTGCAACTAATTGTACCGTGTCCTCTTTAGGGAGTTGCTTTATTTGGGCTAGCAGGCTTACCTGGTAATCTGCAAATGTGGCAAAGGCAGGTTGGTTTGCGTTAAATTCGCGTGCAGCATTAAAAGCAGCTTCTTCAGCTTGCAGGCGGTATTCTTCCATGGCTTTCAGTAAGTTATCAGCAGTAATTTCGGGCATGCCATCTGCACCTTGCGAATAATAACTGTTCAAAATCTCTTCTTTGCTTTTCATCAGCACAAAAATACATAATAACAAAAAAGGACGCCATTTAATCGGCATCCTTTTTTGTTAGAAATCTGTGACTGATATTAACCCACCGGTGGGGATATACCATCCAGCTCGTCCATATCTTCGGCATCTAATACAATATTGGCCGTTTTCATATTTTCTTCCAGGTGGGCTACACTTGATGTGCCCGGGATAAGTAATATGTTTTTAGAATGGTTTAGTAACCAGTTTAACGCAACCTGGTGCACCGTTGCATCGTGTTTTTGAGCAATTTGCTGTAGTTTTTCCTGAGCGGCTACATTTCCTGCGTTAAGCGGAAACCATGGGATAAATGCAATATCGTTATCTTCGCAATAACTTAATACGCCTTCCCATTTGCGGTTATCTACGCTGTACATGTTTTGTACCGACACCACCTCAAAATAATCCTGCGCTTTTTTAATATCATCAATATCAACTTCTGATAAACCAATGTGCCTGATTTTGCCATCGGCCTGTGCCTGTTTTAAAAACTCAAAGGTCTTTTCGGCAGGCACGTTGGGGTCAATGCGGTGTAACTGGTACAAGTCTATCCGGTCAAGCTTCAGTCGTTTAAGGCTGCCATCCAATGCTTCCTTTAAATGCTCAGGGCTTGAATCAACCGGCCATTGATCCGGCCCGGTGCGCAGTAAACCGCCTTTAGTACCAATTATCAGATCGGTAGCGTAAGGGTAAAGCGCCTCGGCTATCAGCTCTTCAGAAACATTCGGGCCATAGCTATCTGCGGTATCAATAAAATTGACACCCAGCTCAACAGCGCGTTTTAACACACGGATGGCTTCATCTTTGTCTGTTGGAGGCCCCCAAATGCCTTTACCGGTAATGCGCATAGCGCCATAGCCCAGGCGGTTAACAGCAAGGTCGCCGCCAATACTAAATGTTGTTGGCAATGTTATATTGTTGCTCATAATTGTTTTTCTTATGATATGAATCTATTTAACGCTAATAAAGCTGTATTGTTCGTTACTATGGTTCAGGAAAATGTCATATCTATCCCCGGCAGGGATAAAAAAATACAAATAACTATTCTTTACGATTGAGGGCGCCGGGTTATCGCCAACTACCTAATATAGCCCCCATTATGGTTAATGATACGATGCTATAACCGCCATTGATAAAAATGTAACGCCATCCTTTTAGTTCAAATAAACTATGGGTTGCTATTGCACCAAACGTCCATATCCCGGCCAGGAAACCGGCTGTTGCACCCCAGGTAACATCTGTTTTTGGCTCGGCCAAAAATGCTGCTAAGTTAGCCGCCATTATTAGAGAGAAAATAAATGTAAAACCAAAAATTTTGGCTTTGTTGCCTTGCTGTACTTCTTCTGTAGTGAGTTTACTATCTGCCAGCCATGCCTTGCCAAATAGTGCTGGCGAGTACCAAATACCACCAACAGCAAAGCCTGATAGGGCAGCCACAAAAACCGCGGGCCAGTTAATTAATGATGCATTCATACATTTAGGTATTAAGTTACTTAAATGTAAGCAATTAGCAACGGAATTTACAAGTGTAAAACGCTGGGTTACTTTACTGTATAGCGTATGATATACCTGCCCAGGTTGCCATCTGCATCCATGCCCTCAATAGTAGCACGATAAGTACCTTTACTATCCGAATTGAAGAATTCAATAAAAGTGGTGCCCGTAACTTTATCAGTTTTAACTTTTGGGCTCCAGTATATAGTGCTGCGCAGATCACCGCCAAAGGCGCCACCCTGTTTAAGCAGATCGTACTTAGGCGAATAAAACTCGCGGGCAACGGAATAGCCCTGTGCGTTATAAGTAAGCAGGTTGCCTTTTGGCAGCATTTCCTGCAGCTGTGCTAATGATATTTTTGTGCCTTCTATTTTTTTCGTGATGATAGATATAATACCTTCCGAGTCGTAATTTTTGTTAATATTACTTAAACCGTCGGTTTTAAATAACTCAATATTTTCAACATCCATACCTCTTACAGTGTTAAGATAATTGTAATCCATTGGCCTGCCATTTATAAATATTTGTATCTGTTTGCGGTTAGGATTGCTTATATTTTTAGAAAAATATAGCGCTGTGTTATCTGCAACTACTCCCATAAGCATACCCGGCAGGCACGTGTATAAATTTGGGCAATCTTTAAATCTTTCGCCCGGAATAGCTTGGTCTGCCAGCATGGGCAAAGCTGTTAGTGATGGATAATCACTGTGGCTTGGTTTCTTTACCAGCGAGGTTGATTTGATGACAACTTCTTTTAAGATATGCAGGTTGTCGTATTGTTTTTTACTATTTGCCAATAGCGGCTTGATGGTACTATCAATATCGGTAACTTCATCCAGCATGTAGGGATTTTTAGATGGTAGTTGGTAGGTATCGGTAGCTACCGATATCATTAGGTTTTTACTGTTTACATTATTCCGGGCATTTAAAACAATTTGTGCCGAATCCGGATAATTAAGATCAGTAAATTTAAAGTTGCCCGTCATATCTGTAACCGTCTCAAATAGCTGACTTTTGTTGCCTACCTGCATCCTTATATTACCTTTTGCTATGGGCATACCCGTGTTGTTGCGTAACATGCCTTCTACAGAAAGGCCGCTTTGTTCAGGAAATAAATAGATCTGCGGAAATTTGCCTGTTAAAATATTGCGGTATGATATACGGCGGTAGCCTTGGGTGAGCATTAAAATATCCAGGTTGGCATCAGTATTTTCGTCTTTACTTGCAAAATAATAGTTAGGCTGCTCTATATACCCTTTAATTTCTGAGGATAATAACAAGTTTGAAAATATAGTAGTTTCTGTATTCTCGTCAGATGGTACCTTTGTTTCATCTATAACTGATACCGAAAAGTCGCCTGCTACGGGCAGGCCATTGTTTTTAGCTAATACCGATAGTTTAACCTTTTGCCTTACCCCATATGTTTTACGATCTGGTGTAAGCATAAGGTTTAGCATATCGTTATGCTTAACAAAAAATATACGTTCGCTTAGGGCAATGCCACGTTCGCTAAAAAGCGTTAATTGCATAACGCCAGTAGGGAATTTACTTTTTGGGATCGATGCCGTATAAACAGGTGTTTGCAAAATGGTTTGTGCCGCAAAATAAATATTGCCACCGTTTTGTACAATTACATAATACGCCTTGCCCTGATTGGCCTTAAAATAAGGATCATTTGCCGTTATTTTGATGGTAACATTGTCGGTGTCGTTATTATATAAAGCCATGGCAACACCTGCAGGTTTTATACGTGGCATATCATAAGTTACCTTAAGGCCATCAGAGAATGTTACATTTGCTTTATAAGTTTTGCCATCTTCCGGCATTAGCGCAAAGATACCCATACCCAGGTGCTGCGATTCCAGATTAGCTACAACGGCGCCCGTATTATCGGTTACAGTTCCTTTTATATTGATGCCAAGCCCGTTATGGCTTACGGCCTTAAAAGCCACTTTGGAGCGTATACCTAAAGTAAGCTCGCCACCTTCCGGGAAAAACTGTACATCGCGCTGTGATATGGCCGAACTAAGGGCAAACCTGTTTAATGATTCTTTACGGTTGCCCAATTCAATAGACGTAGTTAGTGTGGCGTTTTTTAAGGATGCAGCTGTATTTTCATTTAAAACAATATTTATCAAACCATTAGGATCTGTACTGCTTTTACCTTTGCTTATTTCATCACCGGTGGGGGTGGTTATAGTCCAGTTTACCCGTTTGTTGGCAAGGGCAGGTTCGCCGGGTTGTTTGTATGTAATGGCTGCGCTTATTTTTTGTTTATCAGTTGCATTGCTCACATTATAAATGATATTAGCATTTACAGCATTTTGTATGGCGTTACCAATAGCAATGTTCTTATTAAAAAAGTAGTCGGTTTCAAAATTGCGCATATAAGCGGTATATGCCCTTATATGGTAATTGCCCTGTTTAAATAATTCCGGCGTAAGTATAATATTACCGTGTGCCATGCCTTTATCTACAGGTAATTTTAGTACCTTAACCATCGAATCCTGATTAGTGGCGATATCTACGTATACTATTTTACTAAGCAGGGTTGGCATGTGCTTATCCATAGTTACATAAGCTTTAAACCAAATGGTATCGCCAGCACTATAATAGGGCTTATCTAAATGTAAATAAACTTTTTCTATAGGGTAACTGTAAGCAAATTTACCTGTTTTGGTAATAATGGTATTCAGGCTAACGGTATCCCTTTGTGCAAATGCCGGCGCAACTAAACAAGCGACCATTAACATGGCCAACGCGATCTTTTTAAAACTCATTATAATAATTAAAGTAGCGAGGCTAATATAAACATTTAGCTTTACAGCATGTTGTAAGCAACGGGTTTTAACATTTGTTAACGTTACAGCTATATATAAGCAGTGATAAATGTACTTATAAACGGTTTTTTAGAAAAAGTATTATTGTAATTTGCCTGCTACAAAACCAACGCAAATGCCTACAGAAATTGAAAGAAAATTTTTAGTTGACCACCACAAATGGGCAATGGTTAATAAGCCAATAGGTAAACTGTATAAGCAGGGCTATATATTAAGCGAAGAGGCCCGCACGGTACGCATCCGTGTTACAGATACCGCAGCGTATATTACACTTAAAGGGGCATCAACAGGTATAAGCCGTAGCGAATATGAGTATACTATACCTGTTGCCGATGGGAACGAGATATTGCAAAATTTTGCGACATCTGCCGGAGAAAAAACCCGCTACAACATAAAATATGCCGATCACACATGGGAAGTGGATGTTTTTGACGGCGAAAACAAGGGCCTGGTTGTGGCAGAAATAGAACTGCAACATGAAGATGAGCCCTTTGAAAAGCCAGATTGGGTGACTAGCGAGGTTACCCATGATAGCCGGTATACAAATGCCAGCTTATCTGTTTTACCATATATAGAATGGTAGGATACAGTAAAATATCATTCAATAAAAAAACCTGCCTCTTTGAAGCAGGTTTTTTTATTGAATAGAAATATTATTTACCAGCCAGAACCTTTTTTTGCATCGCCATTTTTGATATGCTCTTCTGCTGTAGCTTTGCCCATGATCGCAGCCATTTTGTTACCTTCTGCATCTTTACCTGTTGCAATATATCTGCCAGATTTAATGTCGATAACAGGATCAATCATTGGAACATTTTTAGTTTTGGTTTTTACTGAATACGCGGTGATTGCCATGTTTAGTTTTTTTAGTTTTTAATTGTAACTGGATTAATTGTGTTTTGTTTTATTCCCTGATAAATATGTTTGAAGCTATTGAACAGGCAATTTAAATTGTGCTGGCAATATATGTAATTATACTTAACTAACAAATTATACAAAAGGTGATATTTTTAAACACAAGCACACATAATGGATTTATGCGTATAAAGCGGGATAAGATTTCAGCATTGCTTTAAACCTTATACTAAACTAATTGAATGCATGCTTCATCATGTAACAGGGCGGGGTTGTAATGTTTTCCCCCAGGTAACATAGTTATAGGCATCTATCAATAAATTGTATAAAGGCCTATATATAGTAATGTATCACTATCGTTACAGATTTTAAGTGTTTTAGGCTTGTTCCTGAAGTGATGAATTTCGAAGGGGGAGATTTAAGTTAAATATCGGTATATGCAAAATTATTTAGTGCTGGTATTAGCTAACTTTATAAATTTAATATACATGTGTCGGTTTATTTAAATATAGAGACATAAACTTTTTAGCTATTTAGGCGTTTGTACACAAACAAAACAAATAATAAGCATGAAACCATACACTATAATAAGCATGTGTGCATTAGCCCTGGCATCATGCACGGGTAACAGCACAAAAAGCGTAGATACAACTACAACCGCAGATACCACAAAGGCAGATATGTTAAACAGTCCTTCCCAAAATATGGAATACTGTTTTTTACGTACAGAGGGTTCAAATAATCAGGATACTACAGCGGTGCATTTAGTTATTAACGCGGGTAAAGTAACCGGCGAAATGCAGTGGATACCTAAAGAAAAAGATGCACGTAAAGGTACTTTAGAAGGTACAATAGCGGGTAATGATATAAAAGCTGTATGGACGTTTAGCCAGGAAGGTATGAAAGATACACTTGGAGTGGCTTTTCAGCTATCGGCACAAGAACTTGCACAGAAGCCCTTTAAAGTTGTAAAAGATGGCCGCCAGCAAACTGATGGCGCTGCCGGTTATTCTATAACGTATAAGTTGGATAATTGCACCAAGTTTAAAACGGGTGTAAAACCGGCATTATAAATACAAGAGCGTTTAGTTTAGGTACTTCTACCGAAATGCCTCGTTAATTATTAGCGGGGCATTGTTATTTATATGGTGATGCTGTACTAATGATTAGTCGGCAGTGGCGATGTCTGATTTTGGGGCAGTGGTGCTTTTAACAGAAACTGTTATGCTATCTTCCTGCAATTTGTTGGTATCTATTTTAGTATCTGTTTTAACAGAAAGCGAGTATGCTGTTACGGCTGTTGTTAAGATAAGGGCTGCGGCTATAATGATCTTTTTCATGTTGAAGTATTTTATAATGACTGCTGATAATTAATCGGCTGTTGCGATATCTGATTTTGGAGCTGAAGGGTTTTTTACAGAAACAGTAACGCTGTCTTCCTGAATTTTAGTCGCTTCGTTATGGTTGCTGGCTTTAGTAGTTAACGAAAATGCTGTAACTGCTGATGTTAGTACTAATGCTGCGGCTATGATGATTTTTTTCATTTCGGTTGTATTAATGTTTTAAAATTACGGGTAGGTATATCTAATTAGTCTGCAGTGCCTACGTCTTTTTTGTTATCGGCAGTACCAACATCTTTCTTGTTATCTGCGGTGCCTACGTCTTTTTTGTTATCAGCAGTACCCACATCTTTTTTATTATCGGCAGTGCCAACGTCTTTTTTGTTTGAGAATGATGATGCGCTAACTGTAGTTGCTGTTAAAGTGCTGAATATGATTGCTGCTGCTATGATTAATTTTTTCATGATCGTTATAT